>ERZ1106915.385-NODE-385-length-67686-cov-5.154264_pt1 | contig 67686 bp, 68 predicted proteins | sample MGYA00403653_ERZ1106915 | MGnify/ENA primary metagenome ERZ1106915 (study PRJEB35170, sample SAMEA104062404) | human gut metagenome | biome: human gut; feature: human-associated habitat; material: faeces | place: Denmark | collected 2012-06-06 ...
TAGCTGGTGTAGTAGACATGGCAGATAAACTACTAGATGAATATAAAGAAGATAAGAAAACAGTTGTAAATAATATGGAGTAAATATATGAATAAATTAGAAAAAATTAAATATCTAATTGATATATTAAATGAAGCTTCAGAACACTATTATTCAGATGAACCAATTATGAGTGATTACGATTGGGATAATATGTATGAAGAACTAAAAGAATTAGAAAAGGAAACGGATGTTGTATATAACAATAGTCCAACTCATAATGTAGGATATGTTGTATTAAACGGTCTTGATAAAGTAAAACATAATCATCCAATGCTATCACTCGACAAAACGAAGTCTGTAAATGATTTAAAGAAATTTATTAGTGGAAAAGATTGTTTTGTGTCAGTGAAATGTGATGGATTAACTTGCTCATTATATTATAAAAATGGGATGCTGGTATCAGCTGAAACAAGAGGAAATGGTATTGAAGGCGTTTCAGTATTGTCTAATGTGTTTACAATCAAGAATGTCCCTAAGAAAATTCCATATAAAGATGAACTAATTATTGACGGAGAAGTAATTATTGGATGGGATACATTTAACAAGATTAATGCATCTCTTCCTGTAGAGACAAAATATAGACACCCTAGAAATTTGGTATCAGGTTCGTTGCAGCTTTTATCTAATAGATTAGCTGAAAGTCGTAACATGAGATTTGTCGCATGGAGGGTAATTAAAGGATTTAAACATAAATCAGTATTTGACGATCTTATTGAAGCAAATAATATTGGTTTTGAAATTGTACCAATGTTTAAATGTGATAAAAATAATATAGAAGAAGTATTAGAACGAATTCGTAACAGTGCTGATAATCGTAGTATTCCGTATGATGGAGCAGTTATTGCTACAGATGATTATTCATTAGCTGAATCAATGGGAAGAACAGATAAATTCTTTAGACACTCGATTGCATTTAAATATGAAGATAGTTTATATGAAACAGTATTAAAAGATATTGAGTGGAATACATCAAAGACAGGTCTTATTAATCCAATTGCTGTATTTGATCCAATTGATTTGGATGGAGCCGTTACAACCAGAGCAACACTTCATAATATTACATATATTAAGAATATGATGCTTGGAATTGGAGATAGAATTAGAGTATATCGTTCTAATATGGTTATTCCTAAAGTGCATGATAGCATTGACAAAAGTGGCAACTTTAGCATTCCTGATAAATGTCCTATTTGTAGTCAGCCTACAAAGATTGTTAAAGAGAACGATTCAGAAGTTCTTATTTGTACTAATCCAGATTGTAAAGGTAAATTGTTAGGCAAGATGGTTCATTTCTGTAGTAAGAACGCTATTAATATTGATGGTATGAGTGAAGCTACACTAGAATTATTAATTAACAAAGGATGGATTTCTACATTTAAGGATTTATATAATCTACCAAACGATGTTATTTCGTATTGGAAGAATCATGTATCTGGATTTAGTTCTCATAGCGTAAATAAACTTCTAAAATCTATTGAAGCAAGTCGTGAAACAGATCTTGAGCATTTCATTTATGCACTATCTATTCCTATGGTTGGCAAAACAGCAAGTAAACTTATTGCAAAAGAATGTGAATATGATTTTGGTGAGTTTATACGTTCTATGATAATGCTTAATCCTAAAAATAATAGGTTTAAGAGTATTTCTGGTGTTGGTAATTCTATAATCACATCTCTTGATTCTTACTTTATGGATTATGGAGCTATGGTCTTTGAATTATCTAAAGAGTTCAATTTTAATAAACCAGAAGTAAGTAAATCCACTAATTTACTTAGCGGAAAGACTTTTGTAATTACTGGTTCGTTAAATCACTATTCCAATAGAGATGAACTGAAGAATGTAATTGAATCAAATGGTGGTAAAGTTTCTGGATCTGTTAGTTCTAAAACATCATATCTAATCTGTAATGAAGATTCTAATTCAGGAAAATCCAAGAAAGCAAAAGATTTAAACATCCCAATTATTACAGAAGAAGAATTTATGAAAATGTTTTAAAGGAGAATTTATGTTAGTTTTAGTAGGAGAATCAGCAAGCGGAAAAGATTATATTAAACAAACACTCATTGAAGAATATGGTTTTAAGCCTATGATCACTTATACATCTCGTCCGATGCGCGAAGGTGAAAAACAGCATTCTACATATCATTTCATTTCAGAAGAGGATTTTAAGAAGAAAATCAATGAACATTTCTTTGCTGAATGGAAAAAATATAAAACTGTAGAAGGTACTTGGTATTATGGCACAGCATTAGAAGATTGTCATAGAGCTGATGCTGATACTATTGCAATTCTTGCACCAGATGGGGTGAGAGATTTACAGGATAAAAATATTAAAATGTATGTTATCTATATTTATGCCAATCTGAGAACGCGTATGCAGCGTTTGTCTCTTAGAGGAGATAACCAGGAAGAAGCTAATAGACGAATTAAGGCAGATGAATACGATTTTCAGGGTGTAGAAGTGTTAGCAGATCACATCACTAGAAATCATTTTAATGACAAAATTTACGATGTGGTGGATGATATCATAGATGCTTACAATTCATATCTTATGTAAGAAAAACATTTAATATGAGATGTCAATTTCAAAAAGAGAATATATAGATAGGTGGTGATGATTATTTACAACAATTATACTACTTGCTTTGGACTTGGACGAGAACTATTGAATAGAGAAGGTTTCGTCACAGTCCAAGTTGGAAATAGAGAATATTGTATTACAGGAACTAAAACTAAAAGAACTCATGCTAATGCAGATGATTCTTCGGTGTATACAGTTCTTATATGTGGAGAGGAGGTATAAAAGATGTCAGATATTACTATGTGCAATGGTAATGGATGTAACAAGAAAGACTCTTGCTATAGAGTAAAAGCTGCTCCTAGTAAATATCAGAGTTATTCTGATTTTGAAAATCATCTTGATAAGGATGGTAGCTGTAAACATTTTATTTTAGATTGGAGAATGGAATGTACAATGTAATAAAAAAAGATGGTACTATTGAACCATACGATGAACAAAAAATTATCAATGCTTGTGATAAAGCAGCCAGACGAGCAATGTTTGAATTTTCAGAAAACGATTATTCTCGTATATTAAATGATGTGTTTTGCAAAATTGAAGAATTATACAATGAAGATAGTTCTGAAATTGATATTTATGATATGCACAACATTGTAGAATCTGTGCTTGAAGAAGATTATCCAGTAGTTGCTAAGATGTACAAAGAGTATAGAAATTATAAAAAAGATTTTGTTCATATGATGGATAAAGTATATGAACGTAGTCAGGCAATCAGATATATTGGAGATAAGAATAATGCTAATACAGATTCAGCGTTAGTAGCCACCAAAAGAAGTCTTATTTACAATGAATTAAGTAGTGAATTGTATAAAAACTTCTTTTCTACAAAAGCAGAAAAACAGGCTGCAAAGGATGGATATATTTATATTCATGATAGATCCGCCAGATTAGATACGATTAATTGTGACTTATTTAGAGTGGGTACAGTTATGCAAGGCGGATTTGAAATGGGTAATATTTGGTATAATGAGCCTAAAACATTAGATACTGCATTTGATGTAATGGGAGATATTATTCTTTCAACTGCCGCTCAACAATATGGTGGTTTTACTGTTCCAGAAGTTGATAAAATTCTTGAACCATACGCAGAAAAATCATATAAAAAATATTATAATGAATTTTTTAATGTTGTTAATTCTGTTGAAAAAACGGACGGCGTAGTTATTGATATGTTAAGTAATGCTAGTTTCGATGAATCATCCGATGAATATGCCATTAACAAAGTTCGTAGAGATTTTGAACAGGGTTGGCAAGGAATTGAAATGAAATTAAATAGTGTTGGCTCAAGCCGAGGGGATTATCCATTTGTTACGATGACATTAGGATTAGCAACATCTAAATTTGGTAAAATGGCAGCAATTACACTTCTTAATGTTCATTCTGGTGGTCAAGGAAAAGAAGGTTTTAAACGTCCAGTATTATTCCCTAAAATTGTATTTCTATATGATAAAAATTTACATGGCGATGGTTCTGAAAAATATCCTAGTGCAGATGTATTTAATGCAGGATTAGATTGTAGTTGCAAAACTATGTATCCAGATTGGTTATCTTTAACTGGAGATGGGTATGTTGCAGAAATGTATAAAAAATATGGTAGAGTAGTAAGTCCTATGGGATGTAGAGCATTTTTATCACCTTGGTTTGAAAAGGGTGGTATGCATCCATCAGATGAAAATGATAAACCAGTATTTGAAGGACGTTTTAATCTTGGTGTAATTTCTTTAAATCTACCAATGATCTTGGCAAAATCTCGAAAAGAATCAAAAGATTTCTATGAAGTATTATATTATTATCTTGAATTAATTAGAGGATTACATAAAAGAACATATGATTACATTGGTGAATTGAGAGCAAGTGTAAATCCTGTAGCATTTTGCGAAGGTGGTTTATATGGTGGATATTTAAAACCAAATGAAAAGATTAAATCAATTTTACCACCAATGACTATGAGTTATGGTATTACTGCATTGAATGAACTTCAAAGATTATATAATGGAAAATCCATTCGTGAAGATGGACAATTCGCATTAGAAGTTATGCAATATATTAATGATTATACCAATCGAATTAAAGAAGAAGATCATATCCTATATGCTATTTATGGAACTCCAGCAGAATCACTTTGCGGATTGCAGGTGGAGCAATTTAGAAAAATCTATGGAATTATTGAAAATGTATCAGATAAACCATATGTAAGTAACTCATTTCATTGCCATGTTTCTGAGCAAATGTCTCCAATTGAAAAACAGGATAAAGAGGGACGCTTCTGGAATTTATTTAATGGCGGAAAGATTCAGTATTGTAGATATAACCTTGGATATAATAGCGAAGCTGTTAAAGCATTAATTTTAAGGGCTATGGATAAAGGATTCTATGAGGGAGTAAATCTTGCAATGTGTTATTGCGAAGATTGTGGATACCAACAGGTCGAAATGGATACGTGTCCTAAATGTGGGAGTACAATGATTACTAAAATCGATAGAATGAATGGGTATTTAGGTTTTACAAGAGTTCATGGAGAAACAAGATATAATGATGCAAAAAATGCTGAGATCAAAGATAGAGTAAGTATGTAGTTGGGAGTGTGGTTCATATCAATTATCATAATATTACACACGATGATATGAATAATGGTTCTGGTCTGAGAGTCGTTTTATGGCTCTCAGGCTGTTCACACCATTGTTATAATTGTCAAAATCCTCAAACATGGAATCCTGATAGTGGCATTCCATTTGATGAACCAGCAAAACAAGAGATATTCAACGAATTGTCTAAAAACTATATATCAGGTATTACTTTCAGTGGTGGTGATCCACTACATGAAAATAATCTTGATGAAGTAATCAAATTAGTCAAGGAAATCCGTATTTCCTTCCCTGATAAAAATATCTGGTTGTATACAGGTTTTGAGTGGAATTCATTAATGGCAAAAATTTGTCAACCAACATTTCCAGATGAAAAATTTGAGCATGATAGAAATATTCATATGAAAAGACAAAAGATAATCTCCAATGTAGATGTACTCATTGACGGAGAATATATAGATGAGCAGAGAGATGTAACAAAAAAATGGGCTGGTTCAAAAAATCAACGGGTAATAAATGTAAAAGAATCAATAAAAAATAATAAGATTATATTATATTGTGATTAGAAAGGATAAAATAGTGTTAATTACAAGAAAATCACATGAAAAATATATGACTGAATATATAAATTTCATATCAAAAGTAAAAATAAATATGAATTTAGTTGTTAATCAACATAAGAAAATAGGATTGCAAAGTGACATTTATGGACAATATTATCCTTGTGAATATGTAGAAACTTTAGATGAAGAATATGGTGTCATCAAAATTTTCGAACCAAGCATAAATAAATATCATGAAGTATGTGTAAACAATCTTATTATATTATAAGATGATAGCATTAGCCAAAACGAATCAACAAAATGTAACAGTAGAGTTAAAGAATGACAATTAGTCAAACTTATTAGAAGAGAGAAGGTGATTCGCATTTCATATTTAATTGATAAATTTAAAGGAAAATATCGTATTCTGAGTGAGATAGATCAATCTACAAATGACTTCACAAGAAAACTTAATGGATCATATGAAGATATTGATTGTTACATTGCTTGCCAGAACAATATTCGTGTTTATTATTATGGTAATAAAACTCTTATGGTATATATTCCATCTGTAGGACGGGGTAATAATATCATCAAAGCAATTCAAGAAATCAATTCAGAACTTATTTTTGATATTGTCAGAACTGATGCAGAAGTAGAATTCAAGTTCTTATATTCAAATTCAGATACTATTATTCCATTATTAAAACCAAAGACAAATGGCGCTGGTATAAGCCCCTTTTCTTCAAGAAACTTGTATAAAAGTGATTATAAAATACCTGATGAAGAGTTGAGTGCCTATAAGTCTATTATCGCAAATGTGCCATCTGAACGCGTTCTGAGTATAACACATATTACGACTTCATTCCTAAAATCATTAGTATCAAGAAAAAGAACATGGGAAGATGTTCGAAAGGATATGAAGCTTAAAGGGTTAAAAGGTAAAGAATATATTCATTCTGTTGGCAGGTGGGATGAGTATTTAAAATTTTTAAAGGAGAAACTAGATGATGAAAAAAATTAAAATTAAATATTTTGATAATGAGATTGATAAGATCGAGAAGATCTCTAAAGGGGATCTTATTGACCTTAGAGCAGCAAAAGATGTAGAAATGAAAGCTGGTGAGTTTAAACTTATTCCTCTTGGTGTAGGGATGAAACTACCGGAAGGATATAAAGCCAATGTATATCCTCGTAGTAGTACATATAAAAATTTTGGTATTATTCTAGCTAACTCTGTAGGTCAGATTGATAATTCATACAGTGGAGATAATGATCAGTGGCATTTCCCAGCAGTTGCACTAAGAGACACTGTGATTCATAAGAATGATAGAATCTGCCAGTTTGAGATTCAGAAGATTCAACCAGAGATTGAGTTTGAAGAAGTAGAGCATCTTGACACTGAATCTCGCGGTGGAATTGGTTCTACAGGTATTAACTAATGAGTAAACATAAATTATTTTTTCATCCATTAAAATTTACATCTAAAATCTTATCTCAGTCAAAACCAGTTATAGCAATTTGGGATATTGGTATTTTAATTACAATTCTTGGATGGATTCTACATTATCAAATGGTAGTTCTTATTTTATTTATTCCATATCTAGCAACCTGTTATCACTTTTACAAAGTTTCCAACAAAAAAGAAGAGAATATAGAAGAGGAAGGATAAAGTAGTTATGAGCAATCTGAGTGCAATCAAAAACTCAAAAAATCTAATGGAATTAATCAATGAAGAAATTAACCAATTTATCACAGAGGATGAGGAAGTTTTAAGCTTCCCGTCTTCTGATACTCCAAAGGATAAGTTAAAACGTCTAATTATTAAAGCGTTTAATCGCGGAGAAAAATATGGTCGATTTTATACATTAATGGAGATGAAAGATGCTCTAAAAGAAAGAGGTGAGAATGATGAAATTAGCGAATGTAAGTAATGTAGATGCTCTATTTAAGGTTATTGGAGAATGTAAAGGTAAGATTGAATTGGTATCTCCTGAAGGAGATAGAATTAATCTTAAATCTAAATTAGCACAGTATTTTGTTTTAGCCAATGCTTTTTCTGATGGATATATTAAGGAATTAGAGCTTGTAGTATATGAAGAAGAAGATATTTCAAGATTTATTAAATTCATGTATCAGGGAGAGTAAATATGAATGATAAATACTGGGAGACAGGTAGGTGTCCTAAATGTGGAGAAGATTTATTATCTGAAACTCATAAGGAATATAGAGACTGTCAGATTCTTATTCCAATGTATGAAGAAGTGACTTATTGGTATTGCCCTAACTGTGGTTGGTCAGATGGTAATTCGTGAAAGAACAAATAGGAGAATATATAGATGTGGATAATAGATGTTTTAAAAATGCTTACAGTCACTATTTGTTTCGTACCATTTGTAATCGTATTGTTGGCTGTTTATGCGATTATGATGTTAATTTCTATTCCATGCATGATTATTATTTTCCCATTTGCTCTAATCAAGGCTGAAATAGAACTAAAAGCGCAAAAGAATAAACTTAACAAAGAAGAAAAGGAGAATATATAGATGGCAATGAAAACACATTATGAGTGTAGGTTAAAAGACGGTAAATTATTAAATTTCGATTGTAAATGTAATGATTTCTACATCACTGAGCATATGTTTGTATTTGTATCTAAGAATACAGAAACTAATGCAGGAATCATTCTTGAAGCTAGAAATGTAGATGAAATTTCTTATGTAAAAAATGAATATTCTACTGATTTTTATGAATCTGTAATGAATGGGAAAAAGACTGATTCTAATATCATTACACCAAATAAACAGATTATCACACCTTAATCGGTTTGATATATAGTAACTCGTTGACACGCACAAAGGAGGTTATATGAAGAAATCGTTAGTCGCTTTATTTGCGATCGCTTCAATGTTTGTCATGCCTTGCTCGGTCGAGGCAGGAAATATTACATTAGAAACTGCTATTGAATTAGCAGCACAGGACAATTTAGAATCAGTAACAAAATATACACATGGAGAAGTGAATATCTATGCACAGCCAGACCAATCTTCTGAAGTCTTAGGTACATCTATGATGAATACATCATTTGATGTTGCTTTTGAGATTGATGGTTGGTCAATGATTTTAACTGAATCAGGTGTAGCATTCATTGAAACAGCAAATCTCTATCCAGAAGAGAGTCGTGGTAATACATATACAGAACACGATGTTTATCTTTTAGCGCATCTAATTGCTGGAGAAGCACAGCCATGTGATGATATGGAACAAAGATATGTAGCTTCAGTTGTACTCAACCGGGTAGCAGATAGTCGATTCCCAAACTCATTAGAGGGTGTTATTTTTCAGAAAAGACAATACGCCTGTATTTCAGATGGTAATTTCTACAGAACTCCGACCGAGCGGAACTGGATGAATGCCAAATGGATTCTTGAAAATGGTAGCATCCTACCACAGAAAGTCGTATGGCAATCTGGTGGTAGACAAGGAAGGCTCTATCTGAGAACTAAGTGGCACAGTTATTGTTACTAGAATCGTGATATAGGGAATATTCTTCGGAGTATTCCCTATAAATATAAATTTAATAGGAGAAAAATAGTATGAGAACAAATGTTCCTATATGGGAGAAATTAACATTAACTATAGAAGAAGCAGCAGACTATAGCAATATTGGAGTTAATAAATTGAGAGAGCTTTCACGTCGTTCAAATTGTAATTTTACAATTTATGTAGGAAAGAAGTGTTTAATTAAAAGAAAGGAATTTGAAAAATATGTGTCTAACAATATCGAATTATAGACTTTTGACATCTTCTGTGCTAATATTGAATTGCATAAGGCTTTTCTCATGGTTGAAAGGAGAGTAGAGATTTATGGGAAAAGACTTAAAAGGTAAAGAATTAGGTACTGGTATAAGCCAACGTAAAGATGGATATTATATCGGAAGGTATACCGATAATCTAGGAAAGCGTCACCAAAAGATTTTTCATAAGCTTCAAGAATGTAAGAAATGGGTTATTGATGGTGAATCTTATTGTCAACATTCCAATTTAGACAAGCCAGAGAATTTGTCTGTTTCAGAATGGTATAAATATTGGATCGAAATAAAAGAAAAAACTGTTCGTTCGAATACTTATAGGAATTATAAGGATAGATACAAAACAGATATTGATCCGATTATTGGCAATAGGCTTTTATCAAGTATTACTACTATGGACTGTCAGATGGTCTTGAACAAAATGGCAGACAAAGGATACAAGTCTTCGACAATTGGAATAACACGACTTGTATTATATAATATACTTGATTATGCTTATCAAAATAATATTATATCTCGTAATCCTTGTACGAAACAAGTGAAACATAAAATTGGAAAATCATCTGAGGAAAGAGAAGCATTATCAGTAGAAGAACAACAAAAACTTTGTGATGCTTTAATTGGTCACAGATTTGAATTGAATTACAAATTCGTGTTACAAACAGGTTTACGTGCAGGAGAATTAATTGGGTTAAGATGGGATGATATAGACTTAAAAAATAAAACTATATCAGTTAAAAGAACAATGATCTACAATAAGCCTATCGATAATTGGGAAGTAAATGAACCTAAAAGTAAAAATGGTGTTCGGACTATACCATTGACAGATGAAGCTATTGAAATATTGAAATTGCAAAAAAGAAAAAACTCATTATTAAAGATGGTAGACATTAAATGGGCTGATATAGTTTTCTTAGATAAAAACGGTAAACCAATAAGCCTTAGTAAAATGAACTCAGCATTATACAAAATATGTAATTATGCAGAATTACCAAAAATATCAATGCATATACTTCGGCATACTTTTGCTACACGATGTAACGAAGGTGGAATGTCATCAAAAACTTTACAGATAATAATGGGACATTCTAACATCTCTACCACTATGAATCTATATGTTCACACGACTGAAGAACAAAAACAAAAAGAGATGGATATGGTAGCAAAAGCATTGAATATCGTCTAAAATTGGTACAAAATTGGTACATTGAGACGATTTTAAGCAGTTTGAAATGTCCAAAAAACTAATAAAATCAAGTGTTTTCGACATCTGATGATTGACAACAATTGGATTATAGTATAAAATAAAAAAGATAAAGCGAGTATTTTCAAGGAGGAGCATCATTTATGATATCAGCGGGCGATTTTAGAAACGGCATCACACTGGAGATTGATGGCAACGTATACCAGATCATGGAATTTCAGCACGTAAAACCGGGAAAGGGAGCTGCGTTCGTTCGTACTAAAATTAAGAACGTAATGAATGGCGGCGTTGTAGAGAAAACCTTCCGTCCGACCGAGAAGTTCCCGTCTGCCAGAATCGACAGAGTTGATATGCAGTATCTGTATTCCGATGGCGACTTATACAACTTCATGGATGTAAACACATATGAGCAGGTAGCTTTAAACCAGGAGACAATCGGCGACGCACTCAAGTTCGTAAAAGAGAACGAGATGTGCAAGATCTGTTCTTACAACGGCAAGGTATTCTCCGTAGAACCGCCGCTGTTCGTAGAGCTTGAGATCACAGATACAGAGCCGGGCTTCAAGGGCGATACTGCTACAGGCGCTACCAAACCGGCAGTTGTAGAGACTGGCGCTACTGTATATGTACCGTTATTCGTAAACCAGGGCGATAAGATCAAGATCGATACACGTACTGGTGAATATCTGTCCAGAGTCTAAGTTATAACATATACGTCAGAAAGGTCTTCACGATACCGTTTGTACCCTTGTGGGGAGGCAGTCGTGTCACTGACAGGTTTCTGACTGGAAACAGAGATTACTGTTTGTGGCAGGCATTTTCCTTTGCTGGTTATGCAGCGCATGAACAGTAGCAAGCAGAGAAACTGTTGTAAGATCCGGAGGAAACGTCGAGATTTTACAACAGTTTTTTTGCTTAACATATCGGGGAGGCGTCTATGACGCGTCCGTTGGTTCATCTCAGAGAGCAGGTTCGGAGTGAGCGGTGCTCATGGGGAGTGATAAATATGGAGAACGGAAGAGAAGACCGTCTGCGTCTGGGGGAAGAGGATGAGCCGGGGCGCAGATCTGGTGGCAGGAAGAGGCGTACATCCGGCAGGCAGACGGCAATCCGCCGGGAGCGGACGAGGCAGCAGAAGAAGCGCCGTGTGATGATGCGGCTGTTTTTGTGTCTGCTTATTTTCCTCCTGGGTGCGGGAACAGGCTGGACGCTGCGCGGGAAAATGATCCGCAAGCTGATCGATCCGTCCACGATCGAGATGCCAAACTGGGTTGATGAGCAGCTTCTCACGGTCAACCGATATTCCAGACCGGGGACGAATATCCCGGTCATCAACGGGATCGTGATTCACTATGTGGCAAATCCTGGGACGACGGCACAGCAGAACCATGATTATTTTGAGGGGTTGAAAGATCAGAGCGGCAGTAACACTGTTTCCGTCAGCAGCAATTTCGTGATCGGTCTGGACGGCGAGATCATTGAGTGCGTTCCGGTCGGGGAGAAGGCATATGCCTCCAATGAGAGGAATGCGGACACCGTTTCGATTGAGTGCTGCCATCCGGCGGCAGACGGAAAGTTCACAGACGAGACGTATGACTCGCTGGTAAAACTGACTGCATGGCTGTGCAAGCAGCTCGATTTAAGTACGAAAGACGTGATCCGTCATTATGATGTGACTGGAAAGGCGTGCCCGAAGTATTTCGTGGATCATGAGGATGCCTGGAAGCAGTTCCGCAAGGATGTGAAAAAGGCAATGCGGAAGGATATATAATATACGATATAAATTATGAAAGGGAATCTAGTATGAAAACGATTTTAGATTTGATCGTGGAAGAACTGAAACCGGCGTTTACCGGCTGCGGGTACGATGAGAAGTATATCCGCGTGACGGTATCAAACCGCCCGGATCTCTGCGAGTATCAGTGTAACGGCGCGATGGCAGCTGCCAAAGCGTATAAAAAGAAACCGATCGATATTGCCAATGAGGTGGTGGAAAAGACAGCCGGAAGCAAGATGTTTTCTGAGATCAACGCCGTGATGCCTGGATTTATCAATATCCGCCTGAATCCGTGCTACCTGGCATCCTATGTACAGCAGGTGGCAGAGGATGAAAAGCTGGGACTCAACGCAGCTAAGAAGCCGGAGACGATCATCATCGATTACGGCGGAGCCAATGTAGCAAAACCACTGCATGTTGGACACTTACGTTCCGCGGTCATCGGAGAGAGCATCAAGCGCATCAGCCGCTATATGGGACACCATGTCATCAGCGATGTGCATCTGGGTGACTGGGGATTGCAGATGGGACTGATCATCGAGGAGCTGCATGACCGTCAGCCGGATCTGGTATATTTTGACCCGGATTATACCGGCGAGTATCCGTCGGAGCCGCCGTTTACGATTTCCGAGCTGGAGGATATTTATCCGGCAGCGAGCGCGAAATCCAAGGTAGATGCGGCATTCCGTGAGCGGGCACAGCAAGCAACCTTCAAACTGCAGAGTGGCTATGCACCGTTCCATGCGATCTGGAAGCACATCATGAACGTGTCCTTGAAGGATCTGAAAAAAAACTATGGCAATTTAAATGTATCGTTCGACCTCTGGAAGGGCGAGAGCGATGCGCAGCCATATATTCCGGGACTGATCGAGGATTTACAGAAAAAAGGTCTCGCCTATGAGAGCGATGGCGCGCTGGTTGTCGATATCGCACAGGAAGGGGATGCGAAGGAATATCCGCCTTGTATCGTCCGCAAATCCGATGGTGCGGCGCTGTATGCGACTTCCGATCTGGCGACGATCATCGAACGTGAGCAGGATTTCCATCCGGACCGCTATATTTACGTCGTAGACAAGCGCCAGGAGCTTCATTTTATCCAGGTATTCCGTGTGGCGAAGAAGGCGGGCATCGTCAAAGAAGATACGCCGATGATCTTCTTGGGCTTCGGTACGATGAACGGCAAGGACGGTGGTCCGTTCAAGACACGTGAGGGCGGTGTTATGCGTCTGGAGCACCTGATCAAGAATATCGATGAGAAGGTATATGAGAAGATTCAGGAGAAGCAGAAAGTTCCGGCGGACGAGATGACACGCACGGCGGAGATTGTCGGTCTGGCGGCACTTAAATATGCCGATCTTTCGAATCAGGCGACCAAAGATTACATTTTCGATGTAGACCGCTTTATTTCCTTCGAGGGAAATACAGGTCCACATATCCAGTATATGATCGTCCGCATCAAGTCCATTCTGGAGAAATACAAGGAACTGCGCGGTGCGGATGCTAAAGTGGTTCCGATCCGTCCGGCTGAGAGCGAGACAGAGAAAGCACTTCAGATGGCGCTCTGCCGTTTCGGTGAGGTGACAGAATCTGCATTCTACGAGACGGCGCCGCATAAGCTCTGCCAATACATGGCGGCAGTGGCGGATGCGTTTAATGCATTTTATCTGGAAAATAAGATCCTCTCCGAGGAGGACGCAGCGAAGCAGGCAGCCTTTATCAGTCTGATCACGCTGACCAAGCGGGTGCTGGATACCTGTATGGATCTGCTCGGAATGGAATCGCCGGAACACATGTAATCTGTAATATGGAGGAATCCTCATGAAAATAATAAAAATGTCCGTAGATACCTTCTGGAAGGGCGAAGTACGGGTACAGGGACAGATTGAGGATGAGACAAAGGTATATCAGACAAGAATTTTTATCAAGGGTAGTCAGATCTATGACTACTCTTGTTCTTGTGCGGAGGGAAATTCATTCCGGGGTCCCTGCGTGCATGCAAAAGCGCTTCAGGAGGCGTTTGCCCGCCAGCAGAAAGCCGAGCATACACCGCCGGTTTCGACTTCGCCGGAGATCCGGATGATGATCCGGGAGTACACGAACCGGGAAGTAGCGCGGATTCTGGGCGAGGAAGAGCGGGAACCGGTCTATCTGCATCCCTATTTACAGATCCGGCGCGGCGAAGTGCTTTTGGAGGCACGGATCGGACGGGAAAAACGGTATATTGTGAAAAACCTGCTGGAATTTGCACAGGCGGTTCACAGCGGAAAACGGGTGGAATACGGAAAAGGCATGGCGTTTGAACACGTCCCGTCTGCCTTTGCGCCGGAAAGCCGCCCATTTTTAGATCTTCTGCTGGAGGAGGCGGACGCCTACATACGCCATTATGAGGAGATGCGCGGTCATGCGGGGCTGCCGCTTCCGGTGATGCGGGCGTTAACGCTGGGATCTGCAGCGAGGGATCGGCTGTTTGATCTTTTAGAGGGAAAAGAAGTCCAAACGGAGGACGAGAAAGGTGCTGAACGTGTGTGCCGGGTTGAGCGTAAGGATCCGCGTTTCCCGGTGGAGGTGGAAGCAAGGGGCGATGGAATTGCGGTTACGGTTCCATCGGCTCTAACTTCGTTCCGGGGAGAACAGCGTCTGTATGTGGCAGATGGATTGCATCTGTTTGGATGCAGTGAACTGTATACAGAAACGATGGGCGTTTTTCTGGAGCAGATGGAACAGGGCGGAAGAGAGTGCGGAAGCCGGAAAGAGAAGCGGGAGCTGCTGGTTGGAAGCCGGGATATTCCGCTCTTTTATGCGCGGGTGCTGGAAGGCATGGAGGCACTTGGGATCTTGCAGAGCCCGGAGATCGATTGGGAGAAATACCGCCCAGAGGCGTTGAAAGCCCGGTTTGAGTTTGACAGTGATTCGCCGGACGAGCTGCGTCTGCGTCCGACGCTTTCCTACGGAGATTTTACGTTTTCGCCGCTGGCGGACGAGCATGTTCCGCGGGAGATCTGCCGGGATGTACCGGCGGAATTTTATATCAGCCGCCTGATCACGCGGTACTTCTCTTACTGGGAGGATGAGAGCGGCGAGCTGGTGATCCGCGGGGATGAAGAAGCGCTGTACCAGGTTCTGAGCGAGGGAATGCCGCAGTTTCAGGAGGTGGGCGAGGTATGGCTGTCAGAGTCTGTTCGCCATCTGCGCGTCCTGCCCCCGCCGGAAGTGTCGATGGGGGTTTCTCTTGGAGGCGGCTGGCTGGATCTGAAGATTGAGACGGCGGGAATCGACCCGGCGGAGCTTTTGCAGGTACTCAGTGAATACCGCCAAAAAAAGAAATATTACCGCATGAAAAATGGCGAATTTTTGCAGCTTTCGGGCGGCGGCCTGCAGGCGCTTGACAGTCTGACTGCGGATCTGGGACTGACAAAGAGTGAATTTCAGGCGGGGGAGGCGAAGATACCTGCCTACCGTGCTTTTTATCTGGACAGTCTCTCGGGCGACGGCAGGATGAAACTGTTTCAGCGGGATGAAGCCTACGGGATGATGGTGCGCGATCTAAAAACGGCGCAGAGTGTCAGCTATGCGGTTCCGGCGGTTCTGGAAAAGACGTTGCGGGAATACCAGAAGATCGGATATACGTGGATGCGGACGCTGGCGCGGTATCATTTCGGCGGGATCCTGGCAGATGATATGGGACTGGGAAAAACGCTGCAGGTGATTGCGCTTCTGACGGCATTTTATCAGGAAAAAACCGAGCAGAAAGCGGCTGGAAATGAAGGCAGTGGGTCAGAATTACCTCTTCCGTCTTTGATCGTCTGCCCGGCGTCGCTCGTCTACAACTGGGGACAGGAATTTGCCCGGTTTTCGCCGGAGATCCGCGTGCTTTTGATTGCCGGGACGGCGAAAGAACGGCAGGAACAGCTGGAGGAGCAGATGCGGATGGAGGCGTCTGAGGGGGCGCAGGTGATCATCACGTCCTATGATCTGTTGAAACGGGATCGGGCAGCGTATCTGGGACGCACGTTTGAATATGAGATTATTGACGAGGCGCAGGTCATTAAAAATGCAAAGACACAGGGAGCGAAGGCGGTAAAGGAGATTTCGGCGAATGTCCGTTTCGCCCTGACGGGAACGCCGGTGGAAAACCGGCTCAGCGAGCTTTGGAGCATTTTTGATTTCCTGATGCCGGGATTTTTATACGGTTACCGGAAGTTCCGTGAGCGGTATGAGCTGCCAATCGTGAAAAATCAGGATCCGGAAGCATTGACGGCATTGCGGCGGATGACGGGACCGTTTGTCCTGCGCCGCTTGAAAAAGGATGTGCTGCGGGAGCTTCCGGGCAAGGAAGAGAGGATCGTTTATTCGGCGGCGTCGGGGCGGCAGCAGAAGCTTTATACGGCGTCGGCGTTGAAACTAAAAGAGGCGCTGGCTGGTGGCGCGTGGTCGGGTAATGGAAAATTGGAAGTGCTTTCCCAGCTCATGCGGCTGCGCCAGATCTGCTGCGATCCGGCACTCTGTTTTGAAGATTATACGGGGGAATCGGCGAAGCTGGAGACCTGTGTTTCGCTGATCGCATCGGCGTCTGCGGCGGGACATAAGATCCTGCTCTTTTCCCAGTTTGCCTCGATGCTGGAGCGGATTCAGGAACGCCTTTTACAGGAGGGTATTTCGTCCCATCTTCTGGTCGGCGCGACCCCGAAGGAAGAACGCAGCCGGATGGTGCAGGCGTTTGCCTCGGATGAGGTCCCGGTGTTCCTTATTTCCCTGAAAGCCGGGGGAACGGGACTCAACCTGACGGCGGCGGATATCGTGATTCATTACGATCCGTGGTGGAATGTGGCAGCGCAGAACCAGGCGACCGACCGCGCGTACCGGATCGGGCAGGAAAAGCCGGTCACGGTATACAAACTGATCTTAAAGGATACGATAGAAGAAAATCTTTTGAAGCTGCAGAATGCGAAACTTGCGCTGGCGGCGCAGGTGGTTTCAGAGGGAATGGTTTCACTGGGCGATTTGAGCCAGAATGAACTGATGGAGCTGTTTGAACAGAATCCATAAAAAAATTTGCAGAAATAACGGGCAGGAGGAAAAAGCGTGAAGCAATGGAAACGATACAAATCATATATACTGCCATATAAGAGCGCCTTTATTCTGGGACCGCTCATGATGGTAACGGAGGTGCTGGGTGAGATTTTGCTGCCCAAATTTATGTCGATGATTATTAACCATGGCGTGGCGCAGAAAGACGGCGGATACATTCTCAAAATGGGACTTGTGATGGCGATTACCTCCTTTTTGATGGCGGCAGGCGGCATTCTGGGGGCATATTTTGCAGCGAAGGCGTCGATTTCCTTTACCAGTGATCTGCGCCGCGACTTATTTGCCAGAGTGCAGCAGTTTTCATTTAAAAATATCGATACGTTCAGCACGGGATCGCTGGTAACCCGTCTGACGAACGATATCCAGCAGGTACAGAACCTGATTATGATGGGACTTCGGATGATGCTGCGCGCGCCGGGCATGTTCCTGGGGGCGCTTGTGATGGCATTCTGGATGAATGCGGAACTGGCAGCTGTCATCCTGGTGGTGATTCCGCTTCTGACGGCGGCGATCGTCTGGATCCTACGGACTGCCTACCCGCGGTTTACAGCCATGCAGAAAGCGCTGGATACGCTCAATAGCGGCATCCAGGAGGTGCTGACGAACGTGCGGGTGGTGAAATCCTTTGTGCGGGAAGACTACGAGGAAAAGCGGTTTGCCGACACGAACCGGGAGCTCAAGGAGGCAGGGCTGCGGGCGCTGAAGATCGTAATTGCGACGATGCCGGTCATGATGTTCGCGATGAATGTGACGACACTGGCAGTTGTCTGGTTCGGCGGAAACCTGATTATCGGCGGACGGATGGCGGTCGGGGATCTGACGGCATTTACGACCTACATTGTACAGATTCTGATGTCACTTATGATGCTCTCAATGGTATTTTTGCAGAGTTCCCGCGCGATGGCGTCCATCCGGCGAATCGATGAGGTGCTGGATGAGCCGATTGATCTGAGCGATGAAAATGCATCACAGAAGGACCGGAAGGTTGAGAAAGGACGCGTGGAATTTAAGGATGTTTCCTTTTCCTACCGCGAAGGCGGTGAGCCGGTTCTATCCCACATCAGCCTGACGGCAGAGCCGGGAGAGACGATCGGCATCCTCGGTGCGACCGGAAGCGGAAAAACGTCGCTGGTACAGCTGATTCCCCGCCTCTATGATGTGACAGAGGGGAGTGTGCGGGTGGATGGTATCGATGTGCGGGAGTATTCCCTGAAAAATCTCCGGGACGGCGTTGGCATGGTTTTACAGAAAAACGTCCTGTTTTCCGGCACGATCGAGGAAAACCTGCGCTGGGGTGATGAGACGGCGACGGAGGAAGAAGTGCGGCGGGCAGCAGTGTATGCGCAGGCAGATTCCTTTGTGAATTCGTTTGCCGAAGGCTACAAAACGGAGATGGGACAGGGCGGCGTCAATGTATCCGGCGGTCAGAAACAACGGCTGTGCATCGCAAGGGCACTCTTAAAGAAGCCGAAGATCCTGATTCTCGACGACAGCACCAGTGCGGTCGATACGGCAACGGAGGCGGCGATCCGGACGGCATTCCGGGAAGATTTGAAAGATACGACGAAATTTATTATCGCACAGCGGCTGAGTTCGCTGGAATACGCGGATCGGATTCTCGTCCTTGAGGATGGCAGGATTATCGGAGAGGGAACGCAGGAGAAGCTGCTGGCATCCTGTGAGGCGTACCGGGAGATCTATGAGACGCAATATGGAAAACGGGCAGCCGGGGAGGGGATGGCATGATGGATGAAAAACAGATTGAAAGCCTGAAACGCCGATATGGCAGCCGCATAGCCGACGCGCCGAAACGCCGCCGGGGACCGGAACGGATGGCGGTCATGAAGGGCGGAAAGCCCAAGGCGGGCGGTCAGACGATGCTGCGCCTGCTTTCATACTTAAAACGCGACCGGATGGCGATGACAGTCGCCTTTTTCTGTGTGATCCTGGGGACGGTGACGAATCTGGCGGGCGCCTATATGCTGCGCCCGATCATCAACCGGTATATTGTGCCTTTAGATGGCAGCCGGGGCGATGTGGCGGGGCTGTTCCGTTCCCTGTGCGTGATGGGAGCGGTTTATTTAGCCAGCGTTGCCGCTTCCTATATGCAGTCGCGCATCATGCTGCAGGTGGCGCAGAACGCGCTGCAGCGGCTGCGGGAAGAGCTGTTTAACCATATGCAGACGCTTCCGCTCCGGTTTTATGATACCGGCAGCAACGGCGATCTGATGAGCCGTTTTACAAACGATGTGGATACGATCGGCATGATGCTCAGCAGTACGCTGGTGCAGCTTTTATCCGGCGCACTCAGTATTGTGGGAACGCTGGTGCTGATGATTTACACGAACGTGTGGCTGACGGTGATTACGCTTGCCATGATGCCGGTGATGCTGAGTGCCGGTAAATTTGTTGCCGGACGGAGCCAGAAATATTTCTCTGCCCAGCAGGCGGCGCTTGGCGCGATGAACGGCTATATTGAGGAGACCGTGCAGGGGCAGAAGGTCGTCAAGGTATTCTGCCATGAGGAGATCGCAGAGGAAGAATTTGGATGGCTCAATGCGGATCTGAAAGAAAAACAGATCCGGGCACAGTTTTTCGGCGGTGTGATGGGACCGGTCATGAACAATTTAAGCCAGTTAAATTATGGACTGACAGCCTGCATTGGCGGTCTGCTCTGTGTGTTCCGGAATTTTGATGTTGGTGGACTGACCGTATTTTTAGGTTTTTCGCGGCAATTTTCCAGACCGATCAACGAGCTTTCCATGCAGGTTGGAAACGTATTTTCGGCGCTGGCAGGCGCGGAGCGCGTGTTTGCTGTGCTGGATGCGGAACCGGAGGCGGCAGATGCGCCGGATGCGGTTTCGATCGCGCCGATCCGCGGTGAGGTGGTGCTTGACCATGTGACGTTCGGCTATGAGCCGGGGCAGGTGATTTTGAAGGATATTTCGCTCTATGCGAAGCCGGGACAGAAGATCGCCTTTGTCGGTTCGACGGGAGCCGGAAAAACGACGATCACGAATCTGATCAACCGTTTTTATGATATACAGGGCGGCTCGATCACGGTGGACGGCGTCGATGTCCGCCGGATGCACCGGAAGGAGCTGCGGGAAAATATCGCGATGGTTCTGCAGGATACGCATCTTTTTACCGGCACGGTACGGGAAAATATTCGATACGGGCGGCTGGATGCCACGGATGAAGAAGTTGTTGAGGCGGCAAAAACGGCATCGGCGCATTCCTTTATCATGCGTCTGCCGGATGGGTATGACACGATGCTGGAGGGCGACGGTGCAAACTTAAGCCAGGGACAGCGCCAGCTATTAAACATTGCGCGGGCAGCAGTTTCTAAAGCACCGATCCTGATTCTGGATGAGGCGACGAGTTCGGTCGATACGCGGACGGAGAAGCACATCGAGCACGGCATGGACCGGCTGATGGCGGACCGGACGACCTTTGTCATCGCCCACCGGCTTTCGACAGTCCGCAACGCCAATGCGATCATGGTGCTGGAGCACGGGCAGATCATTGAGCGCGGCGACCATGAAGATCTGCTGGCGCAGAAAGGGCGGTATTTTGAGCTGTATACCGGAATGAAGGAGCTGGAATAAGGCTTTCGTTGAGAATTAAATGAGAATTTGTTTCCTGTACGCGTGAACTCACCTATATTGAAAAACGGATGGATCTAGTGTATAATGGGAACACTTGAAATTTTTAAGTAAAATCGGATCGCGTAAGCTGGAAAATAGAGCCGGATCCGTGGCAAATTTTGTACCGTTAGGAGGAATATCTATGAGTATCCGAGTTGGAATTTTAGGATATGGAAATCTGGGACGCGGCGTGGAGTGTGCGATCCGCCAGAATCCGGATATGGAACTGAAAGCAGTATTTACACGGCGTGCGCCGGAAACGGTCAAGATCCTGACCGAGGGCGTACCGGTTTATCATGTAAATGAGGCAGAGGCGAAGAAAGACGAGATCGACGTTTTGATTCTCTGCGGCGGTTCGGCTACGGATCTGCCGGTTCAGACCCCGAAATATGCACAGTGGTTTAACGTAGTGGACAGCTTCGATACCCATGCAAAGATTCCAGAGCATTTCGCAGCAGTCGATGAGTCCGCACAGAAATCCGGAAAGGTTGGCATCATCTCCGTTGGCTGGGATCCGGGTATGTTCTCCCTGAACCGTCTCTATGCAGCTGCATGCCTGCCGGAGGGCGAAAATTATACATTCTGGGGCAAGGGCGTCAGCCAGGGACATTCCGATGCGATCCGCCGGATCGAGGGCGTCAAGGATGCCAGACAGTACACAATCCCAGTTGAAAGTGCACTGGAGGCAGTCAGAAGCGGCAGCAGCCCAGAGCTGACCACCCTCGAAAAACACACCAGAGAGTGCTTTGTTGTGGCAGAAGAGGGAGCGGATCAGGCAAAGATCGAGAATGAGATCAAGACCATGCCGAACTACTTTTCTGATTATGACACAACGGTTCATTTCATCACCGAAGAAGAACTGAAACGCGATCACAACCGTCTCCCGCACGGTGGTTTCGTACTCCGCAGCGGTAAGACCGGCTGGAACAAAGAGAACCACCATATCATCGAGTACAGCTTAAAGCTGGATTCCAACCCGGAATTTACTTCCTCCATCATCGTGGCATACGCACGCGCGGCATACAAGATGAACCAGGAAGGCCAGAAGGGCTGCAAGACCGTCTTTGATGTGGCACCGGCGTATCTGTCGGCAGAGAGTGGGGCAGATCTGCGGAAGAAGTATCTGTAATAATTTCAAATTTTCCTTTCAACTTGTATTGTCGCTTAAAATGAAGTAAAATGTAAGACAGATTTGCATGATTTGTACCTGCGCAGCACTGGCAAAATCCGTTAAAGTCCGCGCAATGAGTGAACGTAACTTTACGTTTGCGGGAGCTGGCGGGTAGCAGAAAAGCGAAAATACATACAGGAAGGACAATATACGATGAATAAATGGAAAAAATCCGTGCGTTCCCTCTGCCTGGGAATGGCACTTATGATGTCTGTGTCATGGACTGCATTTGCTGCGACAGACGGGGCGACCGGTCCGGGACAGGCGGCAGGAGGCACGGTCTCCGGCGCAGTTCCTTCGGGAGCAACGGTTACTTCACAGAATGCAGCTCAGCCGACGGTGGCAGCGCAGGGCGCAGTGCTCTATGATGCGACGCACAACCAGTTCCTGTTTTCCAAGAATGCGGATACGCAGTATTATCCAGCCAGCATCACGAAGCTGATGACGGCGCTTCTGGTAGCGGAAAACTGTAATCTGAGTGATACGGTAACCTTTTCCCAGACGGCAGTTTCGAATCTGGAATCGGGCGCGGTGACGCTGCAGGTCAAGGCGGGTGATACCTTTACGGTTAAGGACTGTCTCTATGGTCTGCTTTTAAAATCGGCAAATGAGGTGGCAAACGGACTGGCGGAGCATGTGTCCGGCAGTGTCAGCGCGTTTGCGGATAAGATGAATGAGAAGGCAGCGTCCTTAGGATGCACGCATACGCATTTTGCAAATCCGAATGGTCTGAACAATGCGAACCATTTTACAACCGCACATGATATGGCGCTGATTGCAAATGCTGCATTCAATAATGCGACGGTGCGTCAGGTTGCATCGACCCTGCATTACGATTTCCCGGCGACTGCCAGCGTGCCGACGGTGCGGACGCTTACGATGGGACATAAGATGCTCAATCCGGCAAATTCCCAGTACTATGAGGGAATCATAGGCGGAAAGACCGGTTATACCTCCCTGGCAGGCAACACGCTGGTAACGTGTGCAGAGCGAAATGGCGTGCGCCTGATTGCAGTTATTTTAAAGAGTTCGCAGACCCATTATGACGATACGAAAAAGCTGCTGGACTATGGTTTTGCAGTGGCGGGAAGCGCATCCGGCACACCGGCTGGCACGAACACCTCGGTATCGGATGCGGCGAACAACAGTACGTCAAATTCCAGCAAGCCGTCCGGCAATACGACCAGTACAAATACCTCGTCTTCCGGCAGCCAGGGTGGACCGGGTAGCTCTGGAGCTGGCAATACAGCTGCTCAGGGCGACGGTGCGTGGCAGCAGTTTGGAAATGAATGGAAATACCTGAAAGCAAACGGAACCTACGCGGCAAATGAGAGTCTACTGATCAAGGGAGAGACATACTATTTCCATGCAGATGCGTGGATGGCGCGTGACTGGCAGATGGTAAACGGCTCCTGGCATTATTATACCGAAAGCGGGGCTATGGCGAAGAGCCGCTGGATTCAGACGAATGGATACTGGTATTATGTGAGTGCTGACGGAGCATTGTTTGTCAATGGAACGACACCGGACGGATATAGAGTCGATGCGAATGGTGTCTGGATTCAGAAATAAAGAAGAGCATAAAACGGAGCCGACCGGCAGAAAAGACCGGGGCGGCTCCGTTTTTCACAGCTCTGCGGTCGCAAAAAGACCGGCGGCACAGCTGGCAGATGGGGGTGATGTTATTATAGTGTGATCAATTCATACTCCCGGCTTCCCAGACCGATCTTCTCCGCGTGTGCCAGGCAGCTTTTCCACTCAGATTCTGGTGTGGAATTTGTGAAATGGTCATGGTGATCGTGGAAATCCGGATCGGCAAGATGTTTTGCAAGCTGGCTGCCCGGCATCGGAGCAGCGGCCAGACAGGCGTCCACACAGGCCTGATCGAGTGCCAGCGGATCGAAAGAAGCAAACATACCAAGATTTGGAAGGATCGGTACGTCATTTTCACCGTGGCAGTCGCAGTTCGGGGAGACGTCAACGACCAGGGAAATATGGAAGTTTGGACGTCCATCCACAACGGCTTTTGTGTATTCCGCCATACGGCAGTTTAACAGCTCGTTGGCTGCGTTGTTGTCAAATTCGATTGCGTCAAAATTGCAGGCGCCGAGACACCGTCCGCAGCCGACGCAGTGCTCAGAATCCACGTGCATTTTTCTGGAGGCTTCATCGAAAACGAGACCGCCGTTGGCACATTCCCTCTGACAGCGGCGGCAGCCCCGGCAGAGCTTTTCCTTGACGTGTGGTTTTCCACTGCTGTGCTGATCGGTCTTACCGGCGCGAGAACCGCAGCCCATGCCGATATTTTTGATCGTACCGCCGAAGCCGGTCATCTCATGTCCCTTGAAATGGGTCAGGCTGATAAAGACATCGGCGTCCATGACGGCGCGGCCGATCTTAGCTTCTTTGATGTATTCGCCTCCGGCCACCGGAACAGCGATGTCATCGGTGCCTTTTAATCCATCACCGATGATGATTGGACATCCAACAGTCAACGGGGTAAATCCGTTTTCCCAGGCGCATTCCAGGTGCTCGAGCGCATTCTTGCGGCTGCCTGGATACATCGTATTGCAGTCTGTTAAAAATGGTTTGCCGCCCAGCTCTTTGATGACATCAACAACGGCTTTGGCATAATTCGGACGCAGATAACTGATATTTCCAAGTTCACCAAAGTGCATCTTGATAGCGACAAATTTACCGTCCATATCGATGGAACCGATCCCGGCTTTACGGATCAGTTTTTTTAATTTGGCAGGGAGACCGTCGCCAAATGCAATGGTGTGGAAATCTGTAAAATATACCTTTGCTTTTTCGCTTTTTGACATATGAATACCTCCTGATAGATGGCTTTTTTTGATTTTTTTCTCAGTCGAGAAGACGCCCACCTCTTTAGGTGGCGAGTAATGGTAAAGTGATAAAAATATCAATTCTATTATACCGGAATCGGGTGGATGTGTCAAAAATTTACTTTTCTTTTTAATGTGGTTCCTATATAATAAAACAATATGGAAAAAGCAGATTTCAGCTGCAGGGAGGATTCTGGCAAGATACCTGTATCTGGAAACCTGCTTTTGAAAATACGAGGGGACTTGTCTGCATAGAAGGGACAGTGACCCGGGCAGGAGATGACAGTATGAGAAATGCACCGGTTATCTATATCGTGGTGCCTTGTTACAACGAAGAGGAAGTTCTGCCATTGACGGCAGAATTTTTAGGAAAAAAATTAGATGATTTAACCCGCAGCCGCCGGATTCATCCGGGAAGCCGGGTGCTGATGGTAGATGACGGTTCGAGGGATAAAACGTGGAAGATGATCGAAGAATTCCATGAGAAGGATGAACGGTTTGCAGGTGTGAAGCTGAGCCGCAACCGCGGGCATCAGAATGCGCTTTTAGCAGGACTTTTTGAGGCGGCGAGACGGCGGTGTGATGCGGCGATCTCGATGGATGCCGATCTGCAGGATGATGTGGACGCATGCGACGCGATGATCGAGCGGTATATGGCTGGCTGTGACATCGTGTACGGTGTGCGTCGCCACAGGACGACGGATACATTTTTTAAGCGTACAACCGCACTGGGATTTTATAAGATTATGAATGCGTTGGGAGCGAACACCGTGTATAATCATGCGGATTACCGACTGATGAGCCGGAGGGCGCTGGAAGGACTGGCGGAATTTTCGGAGGTCAATCTGTTTCTGCGCGGGATTGTCCCGATGATCGGCTATCCGTCCGATGTGGTATATTATGACCGTAAAGAGCGGGCAGCAGGGGAGAGCAAATATCCGCTGAAAAAGATGCTGGCTTTTGCCATCGAGGGCATCACTTCGCTGAGTACAAAGCCGATCCGGATGATTACGTTCATGGGAATTGCGGCATTTTTTGTCAGTATTGGATTCCTTATCTGGGCAGTGGTTGATTTCTTCCGGGGCAATACGATCACCGGCTGGGCGAGCATGATGGTGTCGCTCTGGTTTATCGGCGGACTGCTCCTTCTCTCGGTCGGAATCGTCGGAGAGTATGTCGGAAAGATTTATCTGGAGTCGAAGCACCGCCCGCGCTATATCATTGAGAGCCGCACGCCGGATCGCATCCGAGAACGTGAGAAAGGGCGCAGCCGGAGGCAGGAGATGCCGGGAGAAAATTTGCGCCGCAGCCGTGCAGAAGCACGGGAACTCCAGACATCAAAAAGAAGAGAGGCTGTGCAAAAACCGGAGCAGGAGTGAAAGAGCTCTTAAAAATAATAGTTCTTAAAAATTCAGGAAACACTTGACAAACCTGGAAAATGGGTGTATCTTCATAAACAAATAATTCCTATCAGGAATAAGGGAATATAAGCTGAAAGGGGACAGATCCGATGCGTCAGAGTAAAGCCATGCAGATGAATATGATGATGAACGGCATGTGTATGATGTGCTGTCATATTTGTGTGCATGAAAGACGGAACGGGCTGGTCGGATAGACCTGTAAGTATAGCATAGGAAGCCGCGATCCGTACTGGATTCGCGGCTTTTTTGTGTCATAAGAAATTCCTTGGAATTCCTTATGACACAAAAAGGCACTAACTGCTTCCTGTGACAGAAAAACAGTAGTGGCATCTTTTATGCGACAGGATATCAATGCTGTATATTCGAAAAAAGAGAGGGGAAAAGACAATGGAGCAGAGAAAGAAAGCGATCATCTGCCTGGAAGGGCTGGGAAAGCAATTCCAGACAACTAACGGAACGGTGACCGCGTTAGATGATATTAACCTGGAAATCCTGCAAGGTGAGATTTTTGGAATTATCGGTCTGTCAGGTGCAGGAAAGAGTACGCTGGTCCGGTGTATCAATTATCTGGAGACACCGACGGCGGGACGGGTTATTTTTGAGGGACAGAACCTGTCGATGATGAAGGAGGCGGAGATTCGGAAAGCCAGACAGTCGATGGGAATGATTTTCCAGCAGTTTAATCTTCTGGCACAGAGAAATGTACTCCAGAATGTGTGCTTTCCGATGGAGATTGCCGGTGTCCCGAAAGCAGAGGCGAAGAAACGGGCGGCTGAGCTTTTAAAATTAGTCGGTCTGGAAGAACGGATGAAGGCATATCCGGCACAGCTCTCCGGCGGACAGAAGCAGCGTGTGGCGATTGCACGTGCGATGTCCACGAACCCGAAGGTGCTGCTTTGCGATGAGGCGACGAGTGCCCTCGACCCAAACACGACAAAATCGATTTTGGAGCTTCTCAAGAAGATTAATCGCGAACTCGGCATTACTGTGATCGTGATTACCCATGAGATGGCGGTGATTGAGTCTATCTGCGACCGTGTGGCGATCATCGACCACAGCCACATTGCAGAGTCTGGCAAGGTATCAGAGATTTTCTCCGGTCCGAAGTCGGAGATTGGGCGGCAGCTGATTCTCGGTGAGACGGTAGGGCAGAAGACAAGCTTTGCCAGAGCGCGCCAGATCCGCGTTATTTTCAATGGACAGGAATCTTCGGAGCCAATTATTTCCAATATGGTATTAGCCTGCAAGGCTCCGGTCAATATCCTTCTCGCGGATACCCACGATATCGGGGGCAAGGCGATGGGACAGATGCTTCTGCAGCTCCCGGAGGACGAGGTGGATGCAGGGCGTATCTGCAATTATTTAAAAACGGTCGGTGTGACCTATGAGGAGGTGCGCTAAGATGATATTTGATGCGAGGACAGTTAGTATGCTGGTAAAAGAGACCTGGAGAACCTTATATATGGTGGGTCTTTCTTCCCTGATTTCTTATTTGATCGGCATCCCGCTCGGCGTGGCGCTGGTTGTAACCGATAAAGACGGCATCCGTCCTGTGCCGCTGTTTAACAAAGTGGCGGGTGTGATTGTCAACCTGCTCCGTTCGGTGCCGTTTATCATCCTGTTAGCGATGGTAATGCCGCTGACCCGCGCGATCGTGGGAAAGACGATCGGAGCAAATGCGGCAGTTGTACCGCTGGTAATCGCGGCGTTCCCGTATATCAGCCGTATGGTAGAGGCATCGTTAAAGGAAATTGATGCAGGCGTGATAGAAGCAGCAAAATCAATGGGCGCTTCGACCTGGCAGATTATTTTCAAGGTGCTGCTTCCGGAGTCCAAGCCGTCCCTGTTAGTTGGCGCGGCGATTTCAATCACGACGATCCTCGGATATTCCGCGATGGCAGGCTGCGTCGGCGCCGGTGGTCTGGGCGATGTGGCGATCCGATATGGATACCACCGTTATCAGGCAGATATGATGCTGGTTACCGTTGTGATTCTGGTTATTATCGCACAGCTGATTCAGGAGATCTTTACGCGGAGTTCGAGAAGAAGTGATAAGAGAATCCGTTAATAAGATATTTACAGAAATGAAATGCAGCCTATCGTCTGTGGCAGATGCAGGACATTTCTGAAATATAAATTTAAAGGAACTGTTTAAACCCACAAAGAGGAGGAAATCACTATGAAAAAATCATTCTTAGGAACCACATTCCTGGCACTGCTGGCAGCTGCATCCTTAGCAGGCTGCTCTTCCAGCTCGAATGAGACAACTGCTGAGACCGCTGCAGAGGCAGCAGAGGAGACTACCGCAGAGGCAAAAGAGGCAGACGGCGATCTGGAGAAGCTGGTAGTAGGCGCAAGCCCGGCACCGCATGCTGAGATCCTGGAAGCTGCAAGAGACCTTCTGGCAGACAAGGGCTACGATCTGGAGATCGTAGAGTATACTGATTATGTACAGCCGAACAACGCACTGGAGTCCGGCGATCTGGATGCAAACTACTTCCAGCACAAACCATATCTGGATACCTTCAATGAGGAGAATGGCACTCACCTGGTAAGTGCAGGTGCAATCCATTATGAGCCATTCGGCATCTACGCAGGCAAGAGCGATTCTTTAGATGAGCTGGCTGACGGCGCAGAGGTTCTGGTGCCAAACGATGTAACCAACGAGGCAAGAGCACTTCTGCTTCTTCAGGATCAGGGTCTTCTGACACTGAAAGAGGATGCAGGTCTGACCGCAACTATCAATGATATTACAGAGAACCCGAAGAACCTGGATATCGTAGAGCTTGAGGCAGCACAGCTTCCGCGTTCCTTACAGGATGCTGATATTGCAGTTATCAACGGCAACTACGCAATCGAGGCTGGTTTAAAGGTAACCGATGCTCTGGCAGTAGAGGCTTCTGATTCTCTGGCAGCCCAGACATACGGAAATGTCGTAGCAGTCCGTGAAGGTGACGAGGAGAGCGACAAGACAAAAGCTCTGATGGAAGTCCTGACAAGTGATGATATCAAAGAGTTCATCGAGACGAAGTATGATGGAGCGGTTGTTCCGCTGTTTTAATTGACGGCAGGGACCTGATTACAGCAACGAAATTGGGAAGAGGCGGATGCTTTGCGGTGAAAACCGCAGGCGGAGGTCTCTTCTTTCAATTTATGGGAATGTGCGTCAGATGAAAAATGTTTTGCGTGAATTTTTTTGAATCATGTGATAGAATAAGAAAAAGATAAAGGTGACAGGCGGGTGATAAGAATGGAAATTCATATGCAGAACAGGAAAAAGGGCTTTACGCTGGCGGAGCTTTTGGTAGTCGTTGCGATAGTTTCCATTTTAGCTGCAATTTCTATTCCTATTTTTACCAGGCAGCTGGAGACCAGCCGGGAGGCCACGGATCTTGCCAATGTCCGTTCTGCATATGCAGAGGTTATGGCAGCGGTCATGATTGAGGATACAGAGAATGAAGTGAAGGTTGTAAAGCTGAAGCAGAAAAAAGAAAAATGGCAGTCGCATGACCCGGTGACGATAGGTGGAGTGATGCATTATAATGATCAGGGTGATACGGCCAACTGGATTGGTTATCCGGTTCCGGGTGGGGAGTGCGAAGTTTCCTATCGGCCTGATTCGGGAGTGCTTTTTAACTGGAAAAGCGGAAATGGTACAGGCGGTTCGGAACAGAAATACGCGTTTAATATCAATTGCGATGTACATGCGCCCTTGAATGACAGCGGCATATTGAAAATGCTGGGTAATAACAACAATTTTGAAATTGATTCCAACTGTACAAAATCCAATATGCTTCCCAAGATACAGGCGAAGATTGAGGGGGACAGCCTGTTAAAAAAGGGAACCTGGGCCTATCTGGGAGATGCAACGGATAAGTCGAAGCGATATTTATTTTGGACATCTGTAGATATATCCTCAGATTCGGTTGGTGCAGGAAAGAAGATACCGGTTATTATCAGTACAGCAGATGGAAGGTTTTATATTTCAGAAACAACTACCGCTATTCGAAAGAATACAGCTGGTAATTATGTAGCAATCGCCGATCATCTAACTCCACAACAGTATAGGGAATGTCTTTCGGAGGATAAAAAGTATAAGAATCTGCAGGAGGCATATGATGCATACGCAAAGCTGGTGACAGATGGGACGTATCCACAGTATAAGGATACGCTGCCGAAGTAGGGGCTGTGCAGCTGTTACAGGTGGGCGTCTTTAAAGTGGGGGGAGCCAGGGCATATGTTACTGTTCACGCATACGTGCCCAGTAACGGAATTTGCCGTGGCTTCGCATTTAAATACGGCAAATTCCTGCTGCCACCACGTTTTCTTACGGCACTTTCGGTTCCAAAAGTGCCTACCTGTGAACAGTAACGGGCATATATCATTTACCAACCTGTGCCGAAAACCTTGACATTTTCCTGAAAAACCTCTATGATAACAAGGAACTGAAAAATGAAAGGCAGTGAAGAAGAGGAGTACACATAGAAGCCCTGACAGAGAGAACCGCGCAGGTTGAGAGACGGTTCCGGGAAACGGATGTGGAAGGTAGCTTCGGAGCCGGATTTCTGAAAAACTGCGTTCTGCTATGACTTAGGAATGGTGTGAAAGAGAGTGGTGGATAAGAGATCCCGGGAGTTCCCGTTATAGAATCAAGAGGATTGGGATAAAATCTGAATGTGTGCAAAGAAAACACCGACAGATGGAAATCCTGATTGAATTAAGGTGGTACCGCGTATATGACGCCCTTTGCAGATGATATGTCTGCAAGGGGCTTTTTCATTTCATAGGAAATTACGTCCTATGAAACAAAAAACGCTCCGCGAGGATGCGCACTCGCGCGAAGCAGAAACATGTCGCAAGCGACCGCGCTCGGCGCGAGAATGTGCCAAGGCACATTCTTTTTCATAGGAAACGCGCTTCGGAAAGGACAAAACAGATGAAAAAACAGGGTCCGCTGACAAGCTGTGATACGTGCGGTAATTATGTCTATGACGATGATTATGGGTATTATCTGTGCGAGGCAGATCTGGATGAGGACGAGATGGCGGCATTTTTAAACAACCAGCGTTTTGTCTGCCCGTACTACCAGACGGATGATGAGTACAAGATTGTCCGGAAACAGATGTAAGAAACTGCATCGGAAATTACACAAAATGAAGGTAAACAAGATGCGGTTCATGATAGAATGCGAGGATAAACAGCATTTGATGAGTTAAAACACAAAAGGAGAATCGATCAATGAAAGAACTGGAAAAAACATATAATCCGGCAGATATTGAAGATCGCCTGTATCAGAAATGGCTGGACAGCAAATATTTCCACGCCGATGCAGAGCGCGGACGCAGAAACGGCAAGAAGCCGTTCACGATTGTGATGCCTCCGCCAAATATTACCGGACAGCTTCATATGGGACATGCGCTGGATAACACCATGCAGGATATCCTGATCCGTTACAAGAGAATGCAGGGCTATGAGGCACTGTGGCAGCCGGGTACCGACCATGCGGCGATCGCAACGGAGGTTAAGGTTATCAATAAGCTGAAAGAGCAGGGCATTGACAAGCATGATCTGGGTCGTGAGGGCTTCCTGGAGAAAGCATGGGAGTGGAAAGAAGAGTACGGCAGCCGTATCGTAAAACAGCTTCACAAGCTGGGTTCCTCCGCTGACTGGGACCGCGAGCGTTTCACGATGGATGAGGGCTGTTCCGAGGCGGTTCTGGAAGTATTTACCAGACTGTATGAAAAAGGTTATATTTACAAGGGATCCCGTATCATCAACTGGTGCCCAGTCTGCCAGACTTCCATTTCGGATGCCGAGGTAGAGCATGAGGAGCAGGACGGCTTTTTCTGGCACATCAATTACCCGATCGTCGGCGAAGAGGGACGTTTCGTCGAGATCGCAACCACCCGTCCGGAGACGCTGTTAGGCGATACTGCGGTAGCTGTCAACCCGGAGGATGAGCGCTACAAGGATATCGTAGGCAAGATGTTAAAACTGCCGCTGACCGACCGAGAGATTCCGGTCATCGCGGATGAGTATGTAGATAAAGAGTTCGGTACCGGCTGCGTAAAGATCACACCGGCACATGACCCGAACGACTTTGAGGTAGGAAAACGCCACAACCTGGAAGAGATCTGCATCATGAATGACGATGCAACTATCAGCGTACCGGGCAAATATCAGGGCATGGATCGCTACGAGGCGAGAAAAGCCATGGTAGAGGATCTGAAGGAAATGGGACTTTTAGTCAAAGTCGTTCCGCATTCCCACAACGTAGGTACCCACGACCGCTGCGGCACAACCGTCGAGCCGATGGTAAAACCACAGTGGTTTGTCAAGATGGAAGAGATGGCGAAACCGGCGGTAGAGGCACTTAAATCCGGCAGACTTAAATTCGTTCCGGAGAGCTTCGGAAAGACCTATCTGCACTGGCTTGAGGGCATCCGTGACTGGTGTATTTCCCGTCAGCTCTGGTGGGGACACCGGATTCCGGCTTATTATTGTGATGACTGCGGCGAGATGACCGTTGCCAAGAGCGCACCGGCGGTATGCCCGAAATGCGGCGGCACCCACCTGCATCAGGATGAGGACACGCTGGATACCTGGTTCTCCTCCGCCCTGTGGCCGTTCTCCACGCTCGGCTGGCCGAAGGATACACCGGAATATGAATATTTCTATCCGACCGACGTGCTGGTAACCGGATATGATATCATTTTCTTCTGGGTTATCCGTATGGTATTCTCTGGTCTGGAGCAGACGGGCAAAGAGCCGTTCCACACCGTCCTGATCCACGGTCTGGTACGCGACTCCCAGGGACGCAAGATGAGTAAATCCCTTGGAAATGGTATCGATCCGCTCGAGGTTATCGACAAGTACGGTGCCGATGCACTTCGTATGACCCTGATGACCGGTAACGCACCGGGCAACGATATGCGCTTCTATTGGGAGCGTGTGGAAGCGAGTCGTAACTTTGCAAACAAGGTATGGAATGCATCCCGTTTCATTATGATGAACATCGAAAAAGCGCCGGTAACGGATGTGAAGCTTTCTGATCTGCAGATGGCTGACCGCTGGATCCTCTCCAAGGTCAACACGCTGGCAAAAGATGTTACCGAGAACATGGATAAGTACGAGCTGGGAATCGCCCTCCAGAAGGTTTACGATTTCATCTGGGAAGAGTTCTGCGACTGGTACATCGAGATGGTAAAACCGAGACTCTGGTCCGAGGAAGACACCACCAAGGCCGCTGCACTCTGGACCCTGAAAACGGTTCTGATCCAGTCCTTGAAACTGCTGCATCCATATATGCCGTTCATCACCGAGGAAATCTTCTGCAACCTGCAGGATGAGGAACCGTCCATCATGATTTCTTCCTGGCCGGAGTACAAGGATGAGTGGAATTTCGCAGACGAGGAGAAAGCTGTAGAGACGATCAAGGATGCAGTCCGCGCGATCCGCGGCGTCCGCACATCCATGAACGTACCGCCGAGCAAGAAGGCAAAAGTATACGTTGTATCCGAGGATCCGGAAGTTCTGGCCATCTTCGAGCACAGCCGTGTCTTCTTCGCAACTCTTGGCTACGCGAGCGAGGTTGTCCTTCAGAAGGACAAGAGCGGAATCGCAGACGATGCCGTATCGGCTGTGACTGCAAAGGCAACCATCTATATGCCGTTTGCAGAGCTGGTGGATCTGGACAAGGAGATCGAGCGTCTGACCAAGGAAGAGGAGAAGCTGAAAAAAGAGCTTGCCCGTTCCGAGGGTATGTTAAGTAATGAAAAGTTCGTCAGCCGCGCACCGGAGGCAAAGATTGCCGAAGAGCGTGAGAAGCTGGAGAAATACCGCCAGATGATGGCACAGGTACAGGAGCGCCTGGCACAGCTGCGGAAATAGTTGAATATGAAGTAAAAGGCAGGATCGAGAGATCCGCCTGATGCGTGAAATAAGCCGATGTGTATGGGGAAAACTATATGCATTGGCTTATTTGCAAAGAAGGAACCGAAATTATTCTGTTTTTTATCTCAGTCGAGAAGACTCCCACCTCTTCAGGTGGTGAGTAATAGCAAATTTGTCTCAGTGGGAGTCCATTCTCCGACTGAGATAAACGCTCCGCGAGGATGCGCAGTGATTCTGTAAAGAATATGTCAGCTTCGCTGACCAGAATCACGCGCCAAGTCTCACGGACGTTCGACTTGAATTATATGGGCGAATGCCTTTGAAGAGAGAAAGGAGATTATTTTTTTATCCTCGAACGAGGATAATTGGATGATACGAGATATTATGGAGATAAGAACAGCGACAATAGCAGATCTGGCTCAGATTGCAGCCGTGGAAGCAGAATGCTTTCCGGCAGCGGAAGCCGCAACGAAAGAGGAGTTTGCGGAGAGAATTAAGTATTATGGAAATTATTTCTGGCTCATGTTTGAAGGCGAAAAGCTGATTGCGTTTGTGGACGGCTTCGTCACAGACAAGCCAGATCTGACGGATGAGATGTACGAACGGGCAGAAATGCACGATGAAAACGGCGCATGGCAGATGATTTTTGGTGTCAATACGATCCCGGCATATCGGAAACATGGCTATGCGGGACAGTTGCTCCAGTGCGCCATCGAGGATGCCAGAAAACAGGGGAGGAAGGGACTTGTGTTGACGTGTAAGGAAAAATTGATAGCCTATTATGCCAAGTTTGGATTTGTGAATGAGGGGATCTCGGAATCGGTGCATGGGAATGTGACTTGGTATCAGATGCGGTATAAGTTTTAAATTTAAGAAGAAATACGTGATTGCCCGCAAATACTAATAATACTTATTATAGGAATCGAAATGGCGTTTTTAATAGAAGTGTGATAAGATACAAGTATCAGAATTAAAAATGAGACGCCATTTCGATTTTTTGTAATTGTTTGCAATAAGCATTACAAATTCTTTTCCATCTTTCTGCGTGTATCTTTTGCGTGTGTTTTATATGCATAACGGGCATCGGAAGCAGGCTGCACGGGATTGGGTGAAAAAGGGTCAAAAGGGGCGTCCGCAAACAGGAGGGGTTAGAGAAAACATGAAATCATTGCAGGCGCGTTATCTGGATCGACTGGCAGAGCTTTACCCGACGATTGCAGCGGCATCGACGGAGATCATCAATCTGGAATCGATCTTAAATCTGCCGAAAGGAACGGAACATTTCCTGACCGATATCCATGGGGAATACGAGGCATTTTCTCATGTATTGAAAAATGGTTCCGGTTCCGTCAAGCGAAAGATTGACGATGTATTTGGAAATACCCTGAGCCGTCAGGACAAGCAGTCACTGGCAACCCTTATTTACTATCCGGCGGAGAAAATGAGCCGGATTCTGCAGACGGAGAAGAACCCGGATGACTGGTATAAGATCACACTCTATCGTCTGATTGCGGTCTGCCGCCGGGCAGCGAGCAAGTACACGCGTTCGAAGATCCGCAAGGCGCTTCCGAAGGAATTTGCCTATGTGCTGGAAGAACTTCTGACTGAGCGCGGTGATCTGCAGGACAAGGAATCCTACTACGATGCCATCGTCCAGACGATTGTCCGTGTGGGACGGGCGAAAGCCTTTATTATAGCGCTAAGCGAGCTGATTCAGCGCCTGACGGTCGATCATCTTCATATCGTAGGCGATATCTATGACAGGGGTCCGGGACCGCATATCATCATGGACAAGATGATGACCTATCACTCGATTGATGTCCAGTGGGGCAATCACGATGTGCTCTGGATGGGCGCGGCAGCGGGACAGATGGGGTGTATTGCAAACGCAATCCGTATCTGCGCGAGATATGGAAACCTGGATATTTTGGAGGATGGTTACGGCATCAACCTTCTTCCATTGGCAACTTTTGCGATCAATACATATGGGGATGACCCGTGCACCTGCTTCCAGTTAAAGGGCAGTGACTCTTACAGTGCGTCTGAGCGCGAGATGAACCAGAAGATGCACAAGGCGATCTCGATCATCCAGTTCAAGGCGGAAGGGCAGATCATCAAGCGCCATCCGGAATTTGGCCTGGAGAAACGAAATCTTCTGCATCATATTGATTTTGAACGCGGTGTTCTGGAGCTGGGCGGCAAAGAGTACAAGATGCTCGATATGAATTTCCCGACCGTAGATCCGAAAGATCCATATGCATTTACACCGGAAGAAGCGGATATTATGGAACGTCTGGAACGTGCATTCATGAACTGCGAGAAGCTGCAGCAGCATATGAAATTCCTGCTGGCGAAGGGAAGTCTCTATAAAGTATACAACAATAACCTTCTCTACCATGGCTGCGTTCCGTTAAATAAGGACGGTACCTTCAAGGAGGTAGAGATCTACGGCAAGCAATATAAGGGAAAGGCGCTGTACGATATTCTGGACAATTATGTCCGCAAGGGGTTTGTCGCGGTCGATAAGGCAGAGCGGGAAAAAGGCAGGGATATGATGTGGTATATCTGGCTGAATGAAAATTCCCCGCTGTTCGGCAAGGACAAGATGGCAACGTTTGAACGCTATTTTCTGGCAGAAAAAGAGACACATAAAGAAGTAAAAAATCCGTATTACGATATGCTGGAAAATGAGGAAGTGCTTGACCGCATTCTCCGTGAGTTTGGTCTGGAGCCGGAGGGCGCGCACATCATCAACGGTCACGTCCCGGTCAAATCCAAAGACGGCGAGAGCCCGCTCAAATGCGGCGGTAAGCTTCTCGTCATCGACGGTGGTTTCTCAAGGGCATATCAGAAAGAAACCGGTATCGCGGGGTATACGCTGATTTACAACTCCTACGGTCTGATTCTGGCAGCGCACGATCCGTTTGAGTCCACCGAGGCGGCGATCGAGAAGGAGAGTGATATCCATTCCGAGAGCCGTATGGTCAAATGGGTGCCGGAGCGCAAGTGCGTCGGGGATACCGATATCGGACGGGAACTGAAAGAGAAGATCAAAGATCTGGAAAAACTGCTGAATGCGTACTATAGCGGTGCGATCGCGGAGAAATTTACGCGGTAGATCATTCGCCAGACAACGGATGCAAATGGAAATCACGTAAGTGATCCGATTGCAGTGAATGCTGTAGAGGCAAATATTCAGAAATCAGAGAGTGTAAAATGAAAAGGAATACGGCAATGACATAATATGTATTATGTCATTGCTGCATTCCTTTTTTTAATAAATTTTTTATTATTGTACTATAAAATATTACAAACTACAACCGCAACGCAAACTGGAATATTGCGTTTTTTTTGTTTTGAAAATAATGTAATCAGAAAATCAACGTTTTCCTTTTTTCTTTTCTCTCATCGGCTGTAAAAGTCCTCAAATCACGGCACACTGTATATGACATGATACATATTATGTCATATACAGGGACATATATAAAGCAGGAAAATCTGGTTGGCGGAAATATGGACATCTTTTGATTATAAGACAGAGCGAGAAGAAGACAGGAGTTCACCGATACTGGGTGTGCCAATGCGATTGCGGAAACATCTGTCTGGTTTACGGAACGCATTTAAAAAGTGGACATACAAAAAGCTGCGGCTGTTACCGCAGAAAAAGGCAGACGCATGGATGGCTGGATCTGACGGGAGAACAAAGCGGCGCTGAGAGCGAAGGGAGAGAATAGAATGTTGCAAAAATCGCAGGAAGAGCCGAAAAAAAAAGAACAAAGAATTTCGGACATACATACACACGTTCTTCCGGGACTTGATGATGGCTCGAAAAGCATAAGCGCCAGTGTTCGGATGCTTCGGAAATCATATCAGCAAGGTGTGCGCAATGTGATAGCAACCCCTCATTATACCGTCTATCACTGGCGGACAAAACCGGAACAGATACAGAGACTTATGGAGCAGATGGCAAAAGCGGTTCAGAAGGTGATGCCGGAGCTGCGACTGTATAGCGGGCAGGAAATACAATATTTTGAAGGCATGGCTGATATGCTTCAGAGGGGAGAACTGCTGACACTGGCGGGAAGTCATTATGTTCTGGTAGAATTCCTTCCCCAGTCGCAGTGGAGCCAGATACAGAATGCAGTCCGGGAGCTGCTGCTGGCGGGATATTTCCCAGTGCTGGCGCATATTGAGCGTTATCAGTGTCTCAGAAAGACAGGACGTCTGACAGAGCTTCAGAGGGAGGGCGCTTATCTTCAGATGAATTACGGAAGTCTGATAAAGCTTAGAAATGTCTGGAATTTACGTGAGAGACTGGAACGGCGCTGGTGCCGTAAAGTGTTGCTGGCGGGATATATCAGTTTTTTGGGAACCGATATGCATGGGGTTCATCATCGTGCACCGGACAGTGACAGGGCACTTGCCTGGATCCGGAAAAAAGGCGGGGATACATTGGCCAGACAATTGTCAGTGGAGAATCCAGAAAAAATAATCCTGGATGAACGATTATAAGAGAAACTCTAAAATACATCTGAAACAGATTGGCAGAATGCCGGTCAGAAAAAAAGAAAGAAAAGGAAATTTGTAAGGTATGGAAACGAAAGAGAGTCAAAAACAGGCGTGGGATGACGAGGATGTAATTGATGTCGGAGAGATTTTGTATGCATTGCTCCGGAAACTCTGGATTATCATCGGAGCGCTTGTGATTGGAGGAGCAATTGGAGGGGCATATAGTTACTTTTTGCTCACACCGCAGTACACTTCAACCGCAAAAATCTATGTACTGACAAAAGAAACAACACTGACATCGTTGGCCGACCTGCAGATTGGCACGCAGCTGACGCAGGATTACAAGACGATCATTACCGGCCGCTCGGTCATGGAAGAGGTAGTCGATAAACTTCATCTGGACATGGACTATAAAAACCTGGTTAAGAAGATTGAAGTGGAGAATCCGAAAGATACACGTATTCTGAGCATCTCAGCGCAGGATCCGGATGCGGAAATGGCAAAAAAGATCGTTGATACGACGGCAGAAGTAGCATCGGACTATGTAGGAGAAATCATGGAGATGACACCGCCGAAACTCATCGAGAGCGGTGAGGTGGCTGTTAAAAAGACCAGTCCGAGCAATACCAAAAATGCTGCGATTGGCGCTTTGATAGCAGCCTTTTTGGTGTGTGCATACATCAGCCTGACCGTTATTTTGAATGATACGATTCAGTCAGAGGAAGATGTGGAGAAATATCTGGAACTGCCGGTACTGGCTGTGATTCCGGAGAGCAAGATTCACGGAAGAGGCGAGAAAAAAGTAAAACGTACCTCTGGCATCTGGGATATCATCAATCCATTTGCCGGAAAAGAGAAAAACGAAAGAAGGTAGGAGAGCATGGCAAACCAGAATCTGTTCATCCCGGTTACACAGGATGAAAAAAAAGACTATCAATATGAGGAAGCAATGAAAACACTCCGTACCAACATTCAGTTTTCGGGCAGTGGATTGAAAGTGATCATGCTGACCAGCACGATGCCGGATGAGGGAAAAAGTGAGACATCTTCCCAGCTGGCGATTTCAATGGCACAGACAGAGGGACGAGTTTTATTTATTGATGCCGATATCCGTAAATCCGTGCTGGTATCCCGCTTCGGATTCGGGCAGCAGATTTACGGTCTGACGCAGTACCTGACAGGACAGAAACTGCTGGGGGATATTCTGTATCATACCAATCTGCCAAATCTTGACATCATTTTCTCTGGCCCGATGGCGCCGAATCCGGCGGAATTGCTGGGAGAGGACGCATTTGCGCGGCTGGTTGAATGGGCAAGAAATGAATATGACACGATCATCATTGATACGCCGCCTCTTGGAAGTGTCATTGACGCAGCTATTATTTCTCAGCGCTGTGACGGAGCTATCCTGGTAGTTGAAAGCGGGGCGCTCAGTTATCGCCTGGTGCAGAAAGCAAAAAACCAGCTTGAGCGGACGGGCTGCCGGATTTTAGGAGCCGTACTGAATCGTGTCGATATGGCAGGCAGCGGATACTATCATAGATATTATGGAAAATATTCCAAATATAGTAAATATTACGAAAACGAGTCGGATAAATGAAAAAGCAGAATATGATTCGATGGATTGCCGGAGCGGCGCTGGGAATCGCCTGCGTGGGATTCGGTATCCATGCGTATTACAGATATGAAGAGAGAGAAGCAGCCGTGCAGGAGATGGAAGCACGCGGGCAGCAGGAAAACAAGGATGCAGAAGACCAGAAAAATGGGATTTTGACCTGGAATGGAAAGAAATATCGCCGGAATACAGCGATGAGAGCCATTCTTTGTATGGGTATTGATACGAAGGGCGAGATGGCATCACAGGTAGTTTCGGGAAAAGGCGGCGATGCCGATGCCATCTTTCTGATCGCCGAGGACGCGTCCAGAGATCAGGCTCAGATTGTTCTGATTCCAAGAAATACAATGACGGAGATAGAGGTATTTGACTATTTTGGGGAACCTCTGGGAACCGAGACACAGCAGCTGACGCTGGCGTATGCGTTTGGAGACGGGCGGGAAGAAAGCTGTGAACTGACAGCAGAAGCCCTTTCTAAACTTTTATTTGGTCTTAAGATCGACGGATACTTTGCAGTCAATATGGATTCGATTCCCTATTTCAATGATGCAGTCGGTGGTGTGCCGGTTACTGTGGATGACGAGATGGTCGCAAACCAGTATCCAGAAGATTTCAAGATGGGAGAAACAGTCAACCTGATCGGAGATCTGACAGAAAAATATGTCCGCTTCCGGGATGTGGACGAAGAGGGTTCCGCAAGTATTCGTCTTCACCGGCAGAAAGGATATCTGAAAGCGTTTATTCAGAAGGCAAAGGAAAGTCAGGCGGCAGACAAAACCACCATAACCCGGCTGGTGGATGGAATACAGAAATTGGCGATCACCAACATGGCAAAGGACCAGTACATGGACATGGGACTGGCGCTTTTGAACAGTCCGGATGCCATGGAAGACGGTGATTTTATTGAACTGTCGGGAAAAATATATCAGGGAAAATTCGAAGAGTTTTATCCAGATATGGATGAGCTAAAAGAGATTGTCATCAATCTTTTTTATAAAGAAAAAGCTTAAAAAGCAAAGGCTTTGAAAGCCGGAAAGGAAGGTTCAAATGAAAAAGAAGTACGCAGCACTCATGATGGCAGCAGCAATCATGGCAGTGCCGGGCACACTGGCAATGGCAGCGAGCCCGAACACAAATGTGACGGTCAACCGCGGAGGAAGCAGTTCAGGTTCTGCCTCTTCCAAGAGCGCAGGTCTCAATGTAAATGCGGGAACCATTACCAACAAGACATCTACGGGTATCAAGAATAGTGGTAAGAATGGTTCCAACGGTATTACTGTTTCGCAGGGAAATACTGCAAATGGCAGTTCGGTTGGGTTCGCATCCGATCAGCAGATCAAAGACGGCAATAGCTGGGCTGTTGCAGAAAAAGTGTTTGAGATCAATGCAGGTGTTCCGCTGTATCGTGTAACGGGTGATCCGGCACTGGTTGGATATTCTCCGCTTATGCCGGCACAGCAGCTCATGACAACCGATGCAAATGGCGGTGTAGTGAGTGATCCGGTCACGGTAAATATTGCAGTAGCAGCTCTGGGTGATGTTCAGAATGTAGAAATCTACTACTACAGTGAAACCGATCATAAGTGGGAATTAGCTCCGGTCAACGGGATTGATCATGCAACAAACTCTGTTAATGTAACAATTCCGGGCAATGCAGTCTTTACATTGGTTCATAAGAACTAATTGATAAGGCCGCGGAAGCCGGCAGGTATCTGGTAAGAGAGGTACCTGTCGGTACCTTGAGAGGCTGATTTACAAAGTCGATTGCAATAGGCATTGACGGGGGGAGCGGTAGATATGTACAGAAGAAATTCAGGCGGATGGATGAAGCATATCGATTTCATCATCCTGGATGTGATTTCTCTGCAGGCGGCATTAATACTTGCCTATGCATGCAGTGGGTATGGATGGGATATATACACACCGATTTTGTATCGGAATATGGCGATTTTTTTAGGAATGATGGATCTGATTTTGCTGGTTTGCCGGGAGACAATGCGGGGAGTCATAAGAAGAGACCATTTTGTGGAATTTATAGTAGCTGTCAAGCAGGCCGTTTTTATAGAAGGCAGTGCTCTTTTATATCTGTTCCTTCTGCAGGAAGGGCAGAGGTATTCCAGGCTGGCACTGATGCTGACGGCTGTCTTCTATATCGGAATCGCATATATTGTGCGTGAATGCTGGAAATGGCATCTGCAGCGGAAAAAAACAGTCGATGGAAACAAGCGTGTTCTGCTGATTGTGACAAATGAGGACATAGCCGGACGGACGGTCAAAACGATCAAGGAAAACAATTATGCACAATACATGATTGCGGGGGTCTGCCTGATCGGATGTCACGAATCGCATGTAGGAGAGAAAATCGAAGAAATCCCTGTGATAGTGGAGGAGGAAGAACTTCCCCATTATGTCTGCCAGGGATGGATTGATGAGGTTGTTGTTATAACCTCAGAGATGGTGCCATATCCGGATAAGCTGCTGAACCAGCTGACAGAAACCGGCGTAACGGTGCATCTGAACCTGGCAAAAGTGACAAGTGTGCCGGGAAAGAGACAGTTTGTGGAGAAAATAGGACCGTATACCGTGCTGACAACGAGCATCAATTATGCGTCGTCTTTCCAGCTTTTTCTCAAACGGATGATGGATGTCATAGGCGGACTGATCGGCTGTGCATTGACGGCGGTACTCTTTTTATTTCTTGCACCTGCGATTTATCTGTCATCACCGGGACCGATCTTTTTTACCCAGGAAAGAGTCGGAAAAAATGGAAAACGGTTCAAAATGTACAAATTCAGAAGTATGTACATGGACGCCGAAACACGCCGTGATGAGCTGATGAAAGAAAATAAGCTGGGCGATGGAAAGATGTTCAAGCTTGATTTTGACCCGCGCGTGATCGGAAATCAAATCATGCCGGATGGAAGCCATAAGACCGGAATCGGTGAATTTATCCGCCGGACAAGCCTGGATGAATTTCCTCAGTTTTTCAATGTGCTGAAAGGAGATATGTCGCTTGTAGGCACCCGCCCGCCGCTGATTTCAGAGACCAATCTCTATGAATTGCACCATAAAGCCAGACTGGCGATCAAGCCGGGTATTACCGGTATGTGGCAGGTCAGCGGTCGAAGTGAAATCACGGACTTCGAAGAAGTTGTCCGCCTCGACCGGGAGTATATCACTAATTGGAATATCGGAATGGATATAAAGATTCTGATGAAGACGGTGATGGTGGTTTTGAGGAGAGATGGGGCGGTGTAAGGGGGACAAGTTATCCATAAGTGGATGGCTTCGATTGAGAGCAGAGAAAAGCCTGATTTCATGCGGGTTTGCGCGGCTTGACCTTTTCACCTCAACTTGTTTCTGCTTGTCATGGTGCGTTACGGCCAGCGTGCTTTCAGGGGTTAATGGCTTCTGGTTGCGCTCTATACTTAACCCATCACAGCGAAAGCTGATAGAGCAGAAAACAGAATAAGGAGGTACGAGGACAAGCCTGCGTATAGATTGTTGTTGCAATCTGTATACAGGCTTGTTGTTGTGCTTTGAAGTAAGTTGAGGGGGTAAAAGTATACGATTGGCAAGAAATACGTGTACATAGATAAAAACACCTTTTGAGGTAATTAGGTCCAAAGAAGACCGGAGGAGTAAATATTATGAAGAATTTCAAAATCGCTGTTGCTGGCACTGGTTACGTTGGGCTGTCGATTGCAACTTTGCTGAGTCAGCATCATCAGGTAACTGCAGTTGATATTGTACCGGAGAAGGTTGAGCTGATTAACAATCGCAAGTCTCCGATTCAGGATGATTATATAGAGAAGTACCTCGCAGAGAAAGAATTAAATCTGACCGCGACGTTGGATGCGAAGACCGCATACACAGATGCAGATTTCGTTGTAATAGCGGCACCTACAAATGTCTACTCAACAAACCGTATTGACGTAGCAACATCGAAAAGAACCTGTTTTGCACACTAATTGGGGCTGCTGAAATTGGCTATATTTCACAGCTGTATGAGCTATAAATGCTAGATGCTTATACAAAACGCTGAATTTTTGCCCCATGTGGCACAAAATTGGCACATCTTTTTCAGAAGAACCATAGAAATGGCGGAAAACAGGGGAAAACAAAAAAATCCGTGAGTTTATCATTAACGTCTGAAACTGCTGTTGAGTACACTATTTAACCTGCTAATGACATCTACATCATAACGGTTTGTTGAGTCATGAAAATTACGGAAAAACAGACGATTTCTACTTCATAAAACAGCTGTTGAGTAGAGCATTGATGGCGATGATAAATACAGATTTTGTGCGGTGAGAGTGAATGATTTGTTCATAACGAACAATGAATGGTGAGAATTTGACCGGATGATATATACAGTTTTAACAAAACTCATGCGCCGACAGGGTTCGATTCGACAATCCAACACTTAGAAAAAACGTCATTGCAGGGTATACGGGGTTCGACTGTATAAATCAACACTTCGGCTATAGAGGAATAGAGACGAGTGTACTCAACGGATGTTTTATGGAGTAGAAAACAAGGGAAATATGATTGCTGGGGTAGTTGGATACGACAGTATAAGAAAACACTTAGCCGAGTGTGGTTATCACACATGAGGAATTAGAGAGAAAGACCATCCATATGGATGTGTACATAGAAAATTAGAGGATATGCCCGATGAGGGTCGGAGGAGTAAATAACATGAAGAATTACAAAATCGCCGTTGCGGGCACTGGTTATGTTGGTTTGTCGATTGCGACATTACTTTCTCAGCATCATCATGTGACCGCTGTGGATATCATTCCGGAGAAGGTCGAGATGATCAACAACCGGAAGTCTCCGATTCAGGATGACTATATTGAAAAATATCTGGCAGAAAAGAATCTGGATCTGACTGCAACCCTCGATGCAAAGGCTGCATACTCGAATGCGGATTTTGTTGTAGTGGCTGCCCCGACCAATGTCTACTCAACAAAAGCAGTCGAGTTCTGATGGTCTATGGTGGAGTTGAATATACATACAAAAACACCTGATTTTGCATAAATATGCGCTGCATTTTACTCTGAAAATCATGTTTTGTGCAGTAGGACGTTAATACTGATAACTGCATTTATCTGCGTGGCGTTGAGCAACGGACGGAAATTACTAATATTCTGTCGTGTAGACATCATAAAAAATGAATAAATCATTGTGCAGGTTGCAATAAGAATGATAGATATATTTGTATGATTATTACAAAAAAGATGGAATGGGAAAATCTGGCAAAATAGAAGCAAAAAAACGGGTTTACTCAACAGATTAACACTTTGATGTAGAGGGCGGAGAGTGTGGCGTATGAATATGCGCCGGAGAAAAGTAGTGAAAGGTGCAACTGATTTTATTGAGTGAACCTGTCTGGATAATGATATGCAGGAAAATGGACGAAATACCGAGAAAAGATTTGATTGCTGCGGCAAAAGGGTACGACAGCATAAGAAAACACTTAGCCGTGTGAGCGGCAAGAGGAAAAAGGAAATACTATCTGTGAAGAGCAGATGTGTACATAGATTAGGAAATTAACCAAAACGGAGGAATACATATGAGCACAGTTACTTTAGATAATAAAACGATTTTAGTCACAGGTGCAGCCGGCTTCATAGGCTCTAACCTTGTGAAAAGAATCTATCAGGAGGCTCCTTCTGCAACGGTCATCGGCATTGATAACATGAATGCTTACTATGACGTTGCCCTGAAAGAGTTCCGTTTGAATGAGCTGGCCAAGTATCCCACATTCACTTTTGTAAAAGGCAACATCGCTGACAAGGCATTGATCACAGAGCTGTTCGAGAAATATAAGCCTGCTGTGGTCGTGAACCTTGCAGCACAGGCTGGTGTGCGTTACTCCATCACCAACCCGGATGCCTATGTGGAATCCAACCTGGTCGGCTTTTTCAATATTCTGGAAGCCTGCCGTCATTGTGAGAGCTTGGAGCATCTGGTGTATGCTTCCTCTTCCAGTGTCTATGGTTCCAACAAGAAAGTTCCGTACAGCACGGATGACAAGGTAGATAACCCGGTTTCCCTGTATGCGGCAACCAAGAAATCCAATGAGCTGATGGCTCATGCTTATTCCAAGCTGTACAACATCCCGTCCACCGGTCTGCGGTTCTTTACGGTGTATGGTCCTGCTGGTCGCCCGGATATGGCTTACTTCGGCTTCACCAATAAGCTGGTGAAGGGCGAAACAATTAAGATCTTCAACTACGGCAACTGCAAACGCGACTTCACTTATGTGGACGATATTGTTGAGGGCGTTGTCCGCGTAATGAAGAAAGCTCCGGACAAGAAGAATGGTGAGGACGGCCTGCCGATTCCGCCGTATGCAGTTTACAACATCGGTAATCAGAATCCGGAAAATCTACTGGACTTCGTGCAGATTCTGAGCGAGGAACTGGTTCGTGCGAAAGTGTTGCCGGAGGATTATGACTTCGAGGCACACAAGGAGCTGGTTCCGATGCAGCCGGGCGATGTGCCTGTTACTTATGCAGATACGAGCGCTTTGGAGCGTGACTTCGGATACAAGCCGAGCACAAGTCTGCGGACCGGATTAAGAAATTTCGCTGAGTGGTACGCTGAGTTTTATAAATAAGAGATTAGAGGGATAAAGAAATGAGAGAGTTTAAGGATTTGAAGATTGCTGTGGCTGGTACTGGTTATGTGGGTCTTTCCATTGCTACGTTGTTATCTCAGCACCACAAGGTGACTGCAGTGGATATTATTCCTGATAAAGTGGAGATGATTAACAATAAGAAGTCTCAGATTCAGGACGAATACATTGAGAAATATCTGGCAGAAAAAGAGTTGGATTTGACTGCAACTCTGGATGCAAAAGAAGCATACTCCGATGCAGATTTCGTGGTCATTGCTGCACCTACAAATTACGATAGTAAGAAGAATTTCTTTGACACAAGCGCAGTCGAAGCGGTCATCAAACTGGTGATTGAGTATAACCCGGAAGCCATTATGGTTATCAAGAGTACCATCCCGGTTGGTTACACTGCATCGGTTCGTGAAAAGTTCCACTGCGATAATATCATCTTCAGCCCAGAGTTCCTGCGTGAATCTAAGGCTCTCTACGATAACCTGTATCCGAGCCGCATTATTGTCGGTACAGATGTGGATAATGCTCGTTTGGTGAAAGCGGCACACACTTTTGCAGAACTCCTGCAGGAAGGCGCAATTAAAGAGAACATTGACACTCTGTTTATGGGCTTTACCGAAGCAGAAGCTGTCAAACTTTTTGCGAATACTTATCTGGCTCTGCGTGTCAGCTACTTCAATGAACTGGATACTTATGCCGAGATGAAGGGATTGAATACCCAGCAAATCATTAACGGTGTTTGCCTTGATCCTCGTATTGGTACTCATTATAACAATCCGTCCTTTGGCTACGGCGGCTATTGCCTGCCGAAAGATACCAAGCAGTTGCTGGCAAACTACGCTGATGTGCCGGAGAACCTGATCGAAGCTATTGTTGAAAGTAACAGAACAAGAAAAGACTTTATCGCTGACCGTGTGTTGGAGATTGCTGGTGCGTATGAGGCAAATGATAGCTGGGATGAGAGCAAGGAGAAGGAAGTCGTTGTTGGTGTTTACCGCTTGACCATGAAGAGCAACAGCGACAACTTCCGCCAGAGCAGTATCCAAGGTGTCATGAAACGCATCAAGGCAAAGGGTGCAACGGTTATTATCTACGAGCCGACATTGAAAAATGGTGAGAAGTTCTTTGGTTCTGTTGTTGTGAATGATCTGGACGAGTTCAAGAAGCAGAGTCAGGCCATCATCGCAAACCGCTATGATAAGTGCCTGGATGATGTGAAAGAGAAAGTGTACACGAGAGATATTTTCCAGAGAGATTAAGAAAGACGAGGGATACAGAATGAAAGGCATTATTTTAGCGGGAGGATCAGGCACTCGTCTGTATCCGTTGACGAAAGTTACGAGCAAGCAGCTCTTACCTATTTTTGATAAACCGATGATTTACTATCCGATGTCCGTTCTGATGAACGCTGGCATCCGCGACATTTTGATTATTTCCACACCACAGGATACTCCTCGTTTCGAGAACTTGCTGGGTGATGGGCACCAGTTTGGTGTGAATTTGACCTATGCTGTTCAGCCTTCTCCGGATGGATTGGCACAGGCCTTTATCATTGGTGCTGATTTTATTGGCAATGATTCTGTGGCAATGGTTCTGGGCGACAACATCTTTGCGGGTCACGGATTAAAGAAACCAATGAGGGCGGCTATATCAGCTGGTATGATTTCACGAAAGAAATCTACCGTCAGGCTGGATATAAGACGGAAGTCCTGCCGGTGACCACGGCAGAGTACGGTCTGAGCAAGGCTGCTCGCCCGTTCAACAGCCGCTTAGATAAGAGCAAGCTGGTAGAAGCTGGATTTACTCCGCTTCCGACCTGGCAAGATGCGCTGAGCCGTTATCTGAAAGAAATCGAGCAGTTTTGATTTTATATAAAATGCGCAATAAGGAGAAAATAAATGATTATTACAAAAACACCGTTTCGTATGTCTTTCTTCGGTGGCGGAACAGATATGGAAAGTTTTTTCAAAGATAATGGTGGTGCGGTTTTGTCCACCACATTTGACAAATATTGTTATGTAAATGTGCGTCATCTGCCGCGTTTTTTTGACTACTCTACAGAATTATCTTACTCGAAAACAGAGCGAGTAACTGACATCAATGACATCCAGCATCCGGCTATCCGAAATGCAATGAAGATGTTAGACATGCACGAGATTCGTCTCACTTATGAAGCGGATCTGCCTGCCCGTTCAGGTCTTGGCACATCAAGCTCATTTGCAGTTGGTATGCTGAACGCCTTTTATGCATTAAAAGGGAAATATGCAGATAAGAAGAAGTTGGCAGATGAAGCAATCTATCTGGAACGCAACCTTTGCCATGAAGCAGGCGGATGGCAGGATCAAATTGCAGCATCTTTTGGTGGATTTAATCGCATCAACTTTAATGCAGATGGTTATGAAGTTCTTCCGGTAATCATCTCATCGGAAAGAAAGAAACAGCTCAACCAAAACTTAATGATGTTTTTCACTGGCTTTACCCGCTTCTCTTCTGACGTACAGAAGGCAAACGCAGCAGGAAAGACGGATAAAACAGCACAGCTGAAAGAGATGCTTTCTTTGGTAGATGATGCAGAGCGGGTTTTGACGGATAAAGAAAGCGATTTGGATGATTTTGGACGGCTGCTTGACCATACTTGGAAGTTAAAGCGGCAGACTGGCTCGGCTGTGTCAACAAACAGTATTGATGAACTGTATGCAAAGGGGATGGCTGCTGGTGCTTTGGGAGGAAAGTTGCTCGGTGCAGGTGGTGGCGGTTTTCTTGTATTCTATGTACAACCGGAGCGTCAGGACGCAGTGCGCTGGGCAATGAGAGATTTGCTGTACATCCCATTTAAGTTTGAGGATGGCGGTACAAGAGTGATCCACTATACACCAGAAGATTATACACCGAGGAACTGAGAATATGAAAGTAGTAATTATGGCGGGTGGAAAGGGAACTCGTATTTCTTCCGTGGCGAGTGACATTCCAAAGCCAATGATAAAAATTGAGGGCATTCCTGTTTTGGAACGAGAGATTGAATGTCTGAAAGAGCAGGGCTTCGATGACATTCTTATTACTGTGAGTCATCTTGGAAATATCATCATGGATTATTTTGGTGATGGTTCTGGAAACTCACCAGTGACAGGGCAGCCGCTTGGTGCACATATTGAATATTATTTTGAACAAGAACCACTGGGTAATGCGGGTGCACTGTTCAAGATTAAAGACAAATTAGCAGAAGATTTTCTGCTTTTGAATGCTGATGCTATGTTTGATGTGGACTTTAACAGATTTGTTGAGTATCACAAGCGACATGGTGGACTGGTTACACTTTTTACTCATCCTAATAGCCATCCGTATGATAGCGGGCTGATTGTTGCAAATAAAAATGGTGCGGTTGAAAAATGGCTTGCAAAAGAGGATGAAAGGCCGAAGTATTATCGAAACCGCGTGAATGCGGGGCTTCATGTCATTAACCCAAAAGTATTAGCACTTTCCAAGATTGATGCCGAAGCTGTTGGAAAAATTGGTGGTGACGGAAAACCCGTAAAAGTGGACTTGGATCGCCGGTTGTTGAAGCCTCTTGCTGGAACAGGAAAGATGTTCTGTTACGACAGCCCGGAATATGTTAAGGATATGGGAACACCGGATAGGTACTATTCTGTGTGCGCTGATTATCGAGAAGGGCGCGTTACAGGAAAGAATCTGAAAAATAAGCAGAAGGCGATATTCCTTGACCGAGATGGAACGATTAATAAATATGTTGGTTTCCTTCGGAACATTGATGATTTTGAGTTGATAGATGGAGTTGCAGAAGCGATTCGCAAAATTAATGAGTCGGGATATCTTGCAATCGTCGCAACTAATCAGCCTGTAATTGTTCGTGGTGAAGTATCATTTGACGAGTTAGAAGAAATTCACAACAAGATGGAAACGCTTCTCGGCAAGGAGGGCGCATATCTGAATGCAATCTATTATTGTCCGCATCATCCTCATAAGGGATATGAGGGGGAGCGTCCGGAATTGAAGATTGATTGTGACTGCCGAAAGCCAAAGCCAGGGATGCTATTGAAAGCAGCCGAAGACTTTAATATTGATTTGTCTCAATCTTGGATGATTGGTGACGGAGAGAATGATATTAAGGCTGGAATCAACGCTGGGTGTAAAACTGTGTTAATTGGAAATGGTGACGAAAACTACGGTCAAATGATGATGGTTGATTCTCTGTTGGCGTTTGTGAAGATATCCTTGTGAAAAAATTGCGGAGTATAAAAATGATAGAGCTAAAAGAAAATATAAAAAAACATATTGATTTGCTTTGTGAACGTTATCCGGCATTGAAGATTGTAGAAGATGATATTGCAAGGGCATATCAGATATTAGAAGATTCATATAAAAATGGCGGAAAACTGTTGGTTGCTGGAAATGGTGGATCTGCAGCGGATGCAGAGCATATCGTTGGGGAATTGATGAAAGGATTCAAACTTCCAAGAAAACCGCAGTCGGATTTTGCAGACAAGTTAATTCAGACAAATACAGAATTAGGAGCTGTTTTGGCTGAAAACTTGCAGGGGGCACTCCCTGCGATTGCCTTGGATGGCCATCCGGCATTATCTACGGCCTATATGAATGATTGTGAGCCACTTCTTTGTTTTGCACAGCAGGTAAATGGCTATGGCAAAACGGGTGATGTGTTCCTTGGCATTTCAACAAGTGGTAACAGTAAAAAAGTTTTGTATGCAGCGACAACTGCTCATGCAAAGGGTATGAAAGTAATCGGTCTGACAGGGGCAAAAAGCAGCAAGCTTGAGCAGATGAGTGATGTGTGTATCAAAGTGCCTCAGATAGAGACCTATATGATTCAGGAATTCCATCTTCCGGTTTACCATTGCTTGTGCTTAATGTTGGAAGATGAATTTTTTTGGGAGAACTGATGTGATGGAAAAACAACCATTGCTTAACACATACATAAACAATGTCACAATGTCGGAGACGGTAGAAGCCATTGAGCAGATGATTACTGCAGATAAAAAATCCTACATTGTGGCAATCAATGTGGATGTTGTTATGAAAATAGAAGATGATCCATACCTAAAGAAGGTCGTTGATAGAGCTGATATGGTGCTGGTAGACGGCAAGCCGTTGGTATGGATTTCTAAAATGCATGGCAAGCCGTTAAAAGCGAAAATTTCGGGGTCTGATTTGGTTCCACTGCTTTGTGAAGCTGCGGCTGAAAAAGGATATAAAATCTTTATTATTGGCGGAAAAGATGGCATTGCGGCACAGGCGAAAGAAAAATTAGAAAGCAAACATCCGAAGATTCAAATCGTCGGAACTTATGCGCCCCCATTTGGATTTGAAAAGGATGAGAAAGAGTTAAATCATATTAATCAAATGATTTCTGATGTGAAACCTGATTTGCTGATTGCGTGCTTTGGATGTCCTAAACAGGAAAAATGGATTTATGAGAATATCGGAAAGTATGATGCAAAAGTTTCAGTATGTGCAGGCGCAACGGTTGACTTCCTTGCTGGAAATGTGAAACGTGCACCACGCTGGATGAGTGAGCATGGTTTGGAGTGGTTTTATCGCTTCTTGCAAGAACCAAAACGGATGTTTAAGAGATACTTTATAAACGACATAAAGATTGTCAATTTGATAAGAAAATATAGGTAATGACATGGAAAATATATGTTTTGTTGTAAATAAATATCCAAATGAATTTGAACCATATATGCTTGTTTTTTTGCAGCAACTTGCTTGGGAATTTGCAGATATGGGGAAAAAGGTAACCGTGATATGTCCTTTGCCCGTAAATTTGAATAGGAAGTATTTGCAGATACCTTATCACACCAGAGAATATACAGAAAAGAAGAAATCTATTGATATATACTGGCCAAAAACAGCAGGGCTTGGTCAATCGCATTATGTTTTGGGAAGAAGCCCAGTTGGAATAACGACTTTTTTCTTAGAAAAAGCAGCGGAACGCGTAATTAGATCATTCACAGAAAAACCAGATGTTATATATGGACATTTCATGGCACCGTCCGGTATTGCTGTGGCAAGATTAAGTGATACGTTCAAAATTCCTGCTTTCTTTGCGTTAGGTGAGTCACATAATACAATAGAACAGTTTGGAGCAGAAAGGGCAAAGGAAGAACTAAAAGATATTGCAGGAGTTATAGCTGTTTCAACATATCTAAAAAGATGGATAGTTGATGCAGGTGTTCTTGAAGATGATAAAGTGGAAGTCTTTCCAAATGGAATTAATGGAGATAGGTTTAGAAAATATAATAAGACTTATGCACGCGATTACTTTGGATTACCAAAAAATGAAGTGCTAGTAGGATTTGTTGGTGCATTCAACGAGCGAAAAGGGATTCTGCGAGTGTGCGAAGCTATGAAAACGGTTAGAGGTGCAAGGTTAATATGTGCGGGGAAAGGTGAGCAGAGTCCCTATGGCGATAATTGTATTTTTGCAAAGTCTTTAAAGCCAGAAGAAATACCGCTGTTTAATAGTGCAGCAGACATTTTTGTGTTACCAACGTTGAATGAGGGATGTAGTAACGCAATCGTTGAAGCAATGGCTTGTGGATTACCGATAATATCATCAAATAGAGCATTTAATGATGATATTTTGGATGCGGAATGCTCTATTAGAGTAAATCCAGTTGATGTCGATGAAATTCATGAAGCAATTCAAAAACTTGTTTCAGACCCTATTAGTAGAGAAAAAATGTCAGAAGCCGCAATAAAAAAAGCAGAAAATTTGACATTGAGTGTGCGCGCTCAAAATATTCTGGCGTACATTGAAAATAGAATAGGAGTATGGGAAAGTGAAAATACGGATAGGAACAGAAGAAAGAAGTTTTAGTTCGGCTAAAGTTTGGAGAGTGTTTTATGCACTTTTTGGACAATGGCTGCCTAGATCCTGTTATTCAAAAATATGCATGAAAATTAGATATTTCTTCCTAAAAAAAATTGCCAAAAATACTGGCAAGAACGTCAATATAGAACAGTATGTCGTATTTGGAGAGGAATTTGAAATCGGTGATAATTCAACCGTTGGATTTCGATCTGATCTATATGGTCCAGTTAAAATTGGAAGAGATGTTATGTTGGGACCGGAGGTAGCTATCTATACTCATAATCACCGTCACGATGAAACTGATATTCCAATGATTCAGCAAGGATATACGGAGATGAAACCTGTATATATAGATGATGACGTGTGGATTGGGAGAAGGGTGTTGATTATGCCAGGAGTCCATATAGGAACAGGAGCAATTATAGCCGCAGGTTCAGTTGTGACCAAGAACGTTGAGCCATACAGTATTGTAGGGGGGAATCCGGCCAAACACATCAAATATAGAAGGGAAAATCTATGAGTGTAAAAATATATATTAAAAAGTCATTAAATGTGTTCTTCTGGTGTCTGGATAAAATATCAAGAAAGGCTTATGTGAAATTCTATCCCAAATATTTAAATTGGCTTGGAATAAAGATTGATACGAAAAATTGCGAGCAAACATGGATTAGTCCAACTGTGTTTTTGATAGTTCGCAATATGATTTAATAGAGATAGGAAAAGACGTCACCATTTCTTTTGGGGTAAAAATATTGGTTCATGATTTTAGTATTAAACACGCAGCTAGAGTTATTTGTAAAGAAGATAAAGTGAAAACATCAATAAGGAAATCTGTTAAAATCGGAAATAATGTTTTTATCGGTGCAGAAACAATGATTTTGCCGGGAACAGTTATATGTGACAATTGTATTGTGTGTGGGGGGACTGTGATTAAGGGAAAAACAGATCCAAATGGAATATACGCAGGAAACCCGGCAAAAAGGATAGGTTGCGTTGAGACATTTGAAAAAAAATATATAGATTGACATAGGAGCAGATAGGATGAAAACAATTGCTTTTTTTGTACCTCAGTATCATCAAATTCCATTAAATGACAAATACTGGGGCGAAGGATTTACAGAGTGGGATAATGTAAAAAATGCGAAATCACTATTTGAGGGACATATTCAACCTAAGATTCCACTGGATAACAATTATTATAATTTATTGGACCGTAGAACAAAGATATGGCAACGTGATTTGGCTAAAGAATATGGCATTTATGGTTTCTGCTATTACCACTATTGGTTTAACGGAGAAATGCTTTTAGAGAAACCTTGTGAGCAGATTTTAGGCGATTCGGAATTGGATCTGCCATTCTGTTTTTGCTGGGCAAACGAAGCGTGGTCAATGGAGTGGACTGGTAAAAAAACAGTGATTATGCCACAATTTTATGGTGAAAAAAAAGAGTGGCTTGAGCATTGGAAATATCTCCTGCAGTTTTTCAGAGATGATAGATATATAAAAATAGATGGGAAACCTGTTTTGATTATTTATCGACCAGAATCAATAGAATGCCTCAGTGAAATGCTGCAATATTGGAGAGAATTGGCATTCGAAGCAGGGTTTCCTGGTATGGTTTTTATGAACCAAAGTGCGGAGTTTATGTTGGACAATAGAAAAGATCACAGCCAAATAGATTTTGAAATTGAATATGAACCAATTAACTCCAGAAAGAGTTTGGGGAAGAACAAATTTGCAAATATAAAAAGACTAAGAAGAGATGTTATGAACTTCTGTGAAAAAAAATTTGGTTGGGATTTACGGCGACATGGCAATTATCTTTTAATGAAGGCGACTAATATGCAAAGGCCTAGTTATGATGAGGCGTGGAAAGACATTTTAACTAGAAAACCGCATGGCAATAATTCGATTCCATGTGCATTTGTAAATTGGGATAACAGTCCGAGATATCATGAGAGAGGACAGGTTTATATAGGTGCAAATCCAGAAAAATTCAAAAAGTATTTTTCGGCACAGATTAAGCGGACAAAAGAAGTCTATCATAAGGATATGATGTTTATTTTTGCATGGAATGAATGGGGAGAAGGTGGTTATCTGGAGCCGGACGAAGAAAACAAATATGGTTATCTTGAAGCTGTAAGAGACGCTTTAAAGGAGAATGATGAGTTTCCATGGTAAAAAAATATAATAGTCAGAAAAATATTATTTGGATTGCTTCTAATGCCCCCTACAGTGGAGCACCCGCAGCGGGAGGTCAGACTTTTAATTATTACCTAAATGGTTTTAAGCGAAGTGCTGATTTTAATATTAGACTGGTGTGTTGGGGGGATATTTGGAAAAAAAAGGAAATTGAAGATGAGCAAAAGGATATAGTTCATCATGTGATCTATACTGAACCAACACTAAAATCTAAAATTAAAAAAATTAGCAACATTGAGTCATCATATAATCCATGGAACAAAAATGCCAATCTGATTTCAAATTATTGTGCAAATGAAATCATAAACACATTAGTTAACTGGAAAGTTGAGGGTTTTTTGCCAGATTGTATTATTTTAGAATGGACAAATACGGTGGTGCTAGCTTCTCGAATACATAAGATATTTCCAGATGCTAAACTAATCGCTTCTGAGCATGATGTGACATTTGTTGGCTATAAAAGAAAAGCAAAGTATTTTAAAGGAATAAAAAAGATTTTATGGAAACATAAATACCTTTATGAAAAGAAAACGGAACTGAATGCTTTGAGAGAGTGTGACTTAATACTTCCACATAATGCTGAAAACAAGGAAGTGCTAATAAAGTGCGGAGTAAATGAAGAGAAAATTCAATGGCTTGTTCCTTATTATAGTAATATGTCGGGGTGTGCAAGAAAATCTAACAACCGAGATATACTTTTCTTTGGAGCCATGTCTCGCCCAGAAAACTATTTAAGCGCAATTTGGTTCATAGAGAATGTGATGCCCTTATTGAATGATTTAGATGTTCGTTTCGTTATTGTAGGTAGTAAACCGCCAGAGGAATTAAAAAGATTTAAGTCCGACCGTATTGTGATTACTGGATTTGTTAATGATACACTTCCGTATTTTGAATCTTCCATGTGCTTGGTAGCTCCATTAGTTCTAGGAGCAGGAATAAAAGTCAAAATATTAGAGGCCATGTCATCAGGAATTCCAGTGTTGACAAATGATATAGGGATTGAAGGTATTCCGGCTGAAAATGGGTCAACATACTTCCATTGTAATGATGCAGAAACTTATAATAAAATTATTCGACAATTGTATAGTGGTGAGATTGACACTGAAACGGTTTCTATTAAATCAAGAGAATTTATGAAACAGTTGTTTGATGTTGAAGGATCTTTGAGACGGTATATGTATTTGTGCAAGGAATTATAACATGGAATGATCGAAGCGTAGTAAAGGAGGCGAATTATGAAAATTAAAGTCAGCATAAATACACCTAAAATTGTGTTGTTGATAGCCTTGCTTTTGTATGCGCTATCGCAACAGAGTTGGGGTGGGCTTATTTCTGGTACTATTATGTGGCGTATACTCTTTTTGGGATGCGTCGTATTTGGTATTACAGCATTTTTCAAACTAGTTAAGACACCTTCATTGTACATGGTTATGAGTGTTGCAATGATAGCAGTTGTCCTTTTGTTTAATAATCAAAACCTTAGCAATGGAAGTAATGGCTATGAATTGGTGTTTTGTGAAATAGTGCTATTTTCAATCTCTGCATATCGAGGTGATTATTGGATTAAGAGTTCGTTGAAATTGATGCTTATGTTGGGCGTTTTTTATGCACTGATGACATTGTTGTCATTTTCTAGTAAAGGGTTCTATGATTTGATCATATATCCTTTCATATCTTCAATTAACGATACCAGTCATATGGGATTGAGTGCGTATTATTCCAATGGATTTACAGCACATTATAGTTTTAATGGAATGTATGTTGCAATGGGAGTATGCATAGCGATGGGGAGCTTAGTACCTTTGAGCGGTTGCCAAAATGTGAGAAAAAAATTGTTGAAAGTCATATTTGTCGTACTTATGTTTTTAGTTCTTCTCTTGACAAATAAGCGCGCTCATATACTTTTTACTGGAGCTGGAGCTTTCTTAGCGTACTACTTTTATAATAGTAATACGCCAACTAAAAGAATAACAAAAATTATGGCATTAATAATTGGTGTTTTACTGGCGGCATACTTTCTTAGCTATTTTATGCCGGATGCTTTTGAATTTTTAAGACGTTTTGAGGAATCGGCTAATGGTGAGGGTGGCATATCCAATGGTCGATATATAGTTTGGGGAATTGCAACAGCGTTTGCCAGTGGGAATAAGATGTTTGGAACAGGATGGTGGTCTTTTTATCGTTATTTCGGAGCCCATGTACATAACATATACCTTCAGCTTTATGTTGAAACGGGACTGATTGGCACAACGATATTCATTCTTTTCTTTTTTAATGCTTATGTTAAAAATATTGTACTTATCAAAGAAATCCGTAGAGAGAAAGTGTTTTTATCTGAAAACGCTGAAAAGCATTTAATTATTTCGCTTATTTACCAGACTTTCTTTCTGTTATATGGAATAACTGGCACATGTCTTTATGAAATTCCAACATTGGTTCCATATATAATTTTTGCGACAATTACGGAACATTACTGGTATTTGAATAAGAAAGGAGTCTGTAGACTATGAAAATTGGCATACTAACATGGTATTATGGAGCAAATTATGGTGCAAAAGCCCAGGCTTATGCGCTAAATCAAGTTGTGTCTCATTTGGGGCATACGGTCCAGATGGTAAATTATAAAACCAATGGATTTGAGAAAGTCAATATAGGAACTAATTTAAATGTTGAGCGTGCAAAGCATCATCCGGTTTTATATTTGAAATGTCTATGGCGTGTAAAAAATTTCTGGGAAGTAAATAAATACTTTAATGAATCAATTGTTATTCGTAAAGGAGAGGATGTTGATAGTTTAGGACTGGATTGTGTGATATTTGGAAGTGATGCAATCTTTAATGTTAATCATAAGCTGTTTGAAAAAATATATATGGGTGTTGGGATCAAGAAAACAAAGAAAGTTTCTTACGCACCTAGTTGTGAAGATTTAAATCCTAATTATAAATTAAGTAAAGAATGTATAGATTCTTTACGACAATTCTCAAATGTATCTGTTAGGGACGAGAATACTAAGCGGTTACTAAAAAATAATGTTGGCATAGATGCAGTGGAAGTCTTAGATCCAACACTTTTGTATGATTTTGTTGATATTAGTACCAGATGGGATGAGAAAGATTATATTTTAATTTATACATTTTCGGATTGGAGCATATATCAAAAGCAAATCCAGTTATTTGCAAAAGATCATGGGCTCAAGATTATTGCAGTAGGGAGATATTGTAAATGGGCATATAGATCTTACACAGCAGCATCATTTGAACAATGGATATGTTCGTTCAGGAAGGCTACATATGTTTTGACTGATTCATTTCATGGTACAGTTTTTTCTATTAAGAATAATAAGCAAATGATTTTATGTAGTAGACCAGATAAGAGAGCTAAAATTGAGAGTCTATTAAATGATGCGAGAATACAACGGAAATTTTATGATGGCAAGGAATCTATAGAGACTTACCTTCAAGCAGTAACAATAGATTATCAAGAAGTGAATCAGAGTATGAAGAAACTGGTTGATTTCTCAATGGCATATTTGCAAAAGAGTCTTGCAGATAATGTAGATTATTATGGTGAACACTAATATGAACGAAAATAAGAAAGCAGGAATTGAGAATGCATTTAAGGCAGGTGTATGGTATTCACTATCTGCTATTGCGGCAAAGTCAATTTCGATAATTACAACACCTATTTTCACGCGAATGATGTCAACATCAGACTATGGAATTGCAGCGACATTCTCATCGTGGTATTCGATTTTTTTGATATTATGTACTGCTAATCTTTCATATAGCCATTCCAGAGCCAAGATTGATTTTCCGGGACAGTTTACTAGATATGTGGGGGCAACACATACTTTATCTTATCTGATTACAGGAGTATTATCAGTAGTTGCAATTTTATTTCTATCACCGGTAGCAAAATTTTTGGATCTAAATCCTGCTTTGATTCTGCTTTTGTTGATATATCTTTTCTCAGGCGGGACAATTAATATTTCTCAAAGTGAGAATAGATATTGTTATGATTATAAGAAAAATATTTTCATAACATTATTTACTACTGTTGGAACTGTGCTTTTTACATTTCTTTTCCTTGGCATCATTAAAGAAAACCGTTATTATGCAAAAATCCTTGGATTTGTTGTTCCATCTCTATTACTTGCCGTTTGGATTGTTATCTTACAAACAAGAAAAAGAGCATTTTGTATTAACTTAGATTATTGGAAATATGGGCTTCGCATTTCAATGCCTTTGATTTTCCATACCATATCTTTGAATGTGTTAACTCAGTCAGACCGTATAGTGATTAATAAAGTGTGTGGAAGCGAGGCTGCTGGTATATATAGTCTGATTTATCAATATGCAATGCTGATAAATATTATCTTAAATGCAATTAATGAGAGCTGGAATCCATGGTTTCATGACATATATAATGAAAGGCGCTGCGATCTGATAAATAAAAACATTACTCCGTTGAATGCTTTTGTTTCATACATATGCATCGGGTGTATTACAGTTGGTCCAGAAGCGATAATGATTTTAGGGGGAGAAAAATATATCTCAGGTCAGGATTGTATTTTCCCGATTGTTTTGGGACTTTTAGCACAATTTCTGTTTAGTCATTATATTATTATTGAAGTTCACCATAAACAGACTCAATTTACTTCGCTTGGAACAATTATTGCAGCAGCTATCAATTTGGGATTAAATGTTGCATTAGTACCGTTTTTTGGATTTACATGCGCGGCATATACAACCCTAATTGCATATTTGGTGCTTTACTTAATTCATTTATATATAACAAGGCATATGCTGAATATTCACTTATACAATGATTTGAAGATTTTTGGATGGTTTGGCGTGGTTGCATTATATGGTATATTATCAAAAATTTTGTATAGAACGATCATGCCGAGGTATGCACTATTTTGTATCGTTACGATTGCTTTGTTTGCAATATATAAAGATGTTGTGTTGGGCTTAATAAAGAAAAAAAGGAGTTAACAAAAGTGAGCGAGAATATATCATTGGTTGGTGCGTCCTGTTGCGGGTGTATGGCGTGTGAAGCAGTATGCCCAGTACATGCCATAGAATTGGATACACGGGGGGGTATTGGTACCCGAAAATTAATGCTTGTGTTTACTGTGGTAAGTGCTTGGATGTTTGTCCGATATTAAACTCGGAGCATAATAAGGTTAAGGAGAAAAATACAGCATATATAGCATATCTTATAGATGAACAAGAGCGAAGAAAAAGCACATCGGGCGGTCTATTTTTTGCCATTGCTACATATGTGATTCAGCATGATGGTGTTGTTTATGGTGCGGCATTTGATGATAGTATGAGAGTTACACATCATCGTGCTTCAACAAAGCAACAAGTTACTATGCTTCGGGGAAGTAAATATGTCCAAAGTGATATTCGTTTAGTTTTTCAACAAATAATAGATGATTTGAAAACAAAAAAAATGGTTCTTTTCTCTGGAACCCCGTGTCAGGTATCAGCAGTTAAATCTTTTTGTGAAAAGAAAGCAAATTGTGACAACCTTTTTTTATTAGAAATACTCTGCTATGGTGTTCCAAGTCCAATGATCTTTCAAAATCATCTCAAACAAATTGAATTGAATTATAAAGATGCAGTGTGTAATTATTTATTTCGAGACGAAAGTGGTGGTTGGGGGCAATATTACATTCACAGCGCCGATCTAAAAAATGGAATGCATCTGTACAATGAAACTCTGTTCCAAGACCTAGAGAAATTGTATAGGTCACATTATAATGTGCGGCAGAGTTGTTTTGAATGTCGATATATAGGAAGAAAGCGATGTGCAGATATAACCATTGGAGATTGCTGGGGAGTACATGAGATAACAAAAGAGTTTGATAGTAAGGATGGGGTTTCTCTTGTGCTTATAAATACATCTTTTGGAAGAGAAGTTTGGAACTCAATTTGTAATGATGTGAATTCTTTGGAGATTGAGTACAATGTTTTGGAAAAATCAAATGGTGTTCTTGTGCATGGACCGGAGAAGCCAAATGATTACGAGGAATTCTGGAAGTGGTTCCAAAAAAGAGGATATTTGGAGACACTCATCAGATTCACTCCGTATGGTGGGATACGGTATAGTATCTACCATAAAATATGTAACATGAAAAATAGATTAAGAAAGAAATGGTACAATGAAGATAGAAAAAGCGGATGAGAGAGCTGTGATACAAATCCTTAGAGGAATTGCAATAGTGTTAGTTGTTATACACCATGTCATGAAGTGTTTTTCGCTTTCGAACGAATTGAATACCTTATTGACGATCATTAACACAGTCCATGTTGTTGTTTTTTTTGTAATTTCAGGTTGGCTTTTTGAAAAAAAGAAATGTAAGTATAGGAAGAACGGCATTTTTCTGTTTCTTAAGAAGAAGTTTTGTCAATTAATAGTTCCTTATACGACTTTTTCCTTTTCATTTGCGATTTTGATATGGTTGGGAAGCCATATTGAAGTGCTGAAACAAGCAACCTTGGCATTAGCTAAGGGAAGAGTTAAAAGTCTGGTTCAAATCATTGTTGATATCGTTTTATATAGAAATGTATATTATGAATCACTTTGGTTTGTCTATGCAATGTTTTTTTTAATGGCTTTAATGTTTTTACTTTATGATGATAGATTTGTGAGGCTCCCTTTTGTAATAAGTATGTTGCTATTGGCCACTTTTATAAAGTCCTATGCATGGATGCTAATTGATTTGGAACGATGGACGATTCTTAATAATACTATTATGTATTTTCCATGGATGCTGTTTGGAAGGCTGCTTTACACGAGGCTACACAATGGATTTGTAGTGAAGTGGAATATAGTTGCTATTGCAGCTCTTGTTCTTTCAATGTGTATTATTAGATGGTATTATATTGATCTTAAGTGTTTTATGGGACTATATGCTAGAGCTATTTGGCAAGGATTGGAATTTCTTGCAATAAGACTCTCTTTTTTGGCATTAGTGTTAGCCTTGTCCAAATGGTTAATTATAACGGATAAATATAAGCCGATTGAATATATTGGTGATATGTCGTATGATATTTATTTGATTCATAATCCTTGGATTGTATCAACCCTGTCTATTATTTTGAAGAATCGGGTTACGATACCTTTGGCTATTGTGATTGGCACAATAATGACTATTGTAATAAGTGTTACTGTAATTAATGTGATTAAGTGTTATTTAAATCCTATTTACAAGGTATACTTCGGAAAGATTTAATTAGAAATTTGACTCGTGCGTCCATTTCACTGAGGGGGTTAAAATCCTGCCTGAAAAGAGAATAATCACCTCGTTTGTTGGCTAGTCCGCATAAAATCAACTATATTATATGACTGTGTGAAAATACCTGTAAAGGTAAGAACATCAAAAATGCCATGTGTAAGCATGGCTACGCCGTCCGAAAATGCTGCCTCTACGTGGCGGACGGCAGGCAACGGGAGTGTGTCTGGACACCTCCGGCTAAAGCATCACGTTCTTTGCAATAAATAGCACATTCATAACTAACTAAAGAAATAAAGGAATAAGTTTGGAAAAGTTCTTTAGAAGATAGTCTTTAGGTATATTTCAATACAATAATCCGATATTTCAATTGGCTCCATGTTTACAAATATTCATAAGGAATATAATAATGCGAAACATTTTAGCTTTTAGACGTTGTACAGGTGAGGAAATCCGATGGCTTGTTGGAACTTTTGAGTCGCAATTTCCAACATCATCGAATTGGCAGATAAAAGAAGTTGATATCAATGAAGTTATACCGCTCTGTAAGTATGTGTATAGCAGGAGATTAGAATTTGCTAAAGAGAGCATACGAAAGTGCATTCGTTATGGTGTTCCACTGTTCTATCCGTATGTTGTCGAATATGATAATGGAGATACACATTTGGTTACATAGCTATAGATATTACCCATTGATGCCAAAACCAAACATTGCGGGAGAAACAATCTATTACGCGGGCAAATATTTCGCCTCTAATGTGACACATTTATTGAAAACATCATATAATAAATTAATTCAATTTTCAAATCCAGTATGTGGGAATATGTTGAGATATAAACTATATGGGATCCTATTTAAAATCGATATTGTTGGATTTACTTTGATGTATAATAAAATTGTCGATGAAATGAAGAGCTTTGATGAAACAGGAAAAGAAATAGCGTTACATTTTATTGCAGGAATTTCTAATATTTTTGAGAATGAAATGCAAAAATTCGATATTTTGAATATTACGGTTCAAATGTACCCCTGTTCCGAAGGAACGGATACCGGCAGTCTGGCGCTATGATACCGTGAGTCCGGAACAGGGATACCACATTTGCTACATGCGAGTTTACTCGCTTAATGCCGGATCCAACCCGTATACTTCACGCATGGATCTGTAATTCGCCGGGTCCGTCGGGATGATGTTGATCTTGTACGCATCATGCTTGATGCGATCCAGGATCGCTTCCGCGAGCGGACTGTCATCGCCTCCCAGTTGATCGAACCAGCCATTGCAATCATACTGAAAACAAAAGATGGTTGACGACTTCTTGCGTCTCCTATGGAGGAGTTCCAGTATATCGTGCTGTTCTGATGCGGTTGGCTTCAACAGCAGCCATTCATCGATGATCAGTAGAATCGGATTGGCATATTTGCTCTGGACCTTTTTGTAAGTTCCATCGTTACGTGCCATCTCTAACTCCAGGAGCAGGTCCGGAAGTCGAACGTATTTCGTAGTGTATCGACGCTTACAGGCCTCCATACCGAAAGCACATGCCATGTAGGTCTTTCCACTCCCTGTGGCACCTGTGATGAACAGGTTTCGATGCTCTGTGATGTACTCACAGGTTGCCAGACGCTCGATCAGGCTGCGGTTGAGTTTCCGCCCGGAGGTATAGTTGATATCCCCGATGTATGCATCTGGCTGGTCGAATCCGGCATTACGGATCAGCCGTTTCAGGCTGTTGCTCTTACGGTTGCTGTATTCGATATCCACCAGCATTCCGAAACGGTCTTCAAAGGAAATGTCCCTCATTCGGGCGTCCTGCAGCTGGATCAGGAATGCATCCGACATGGATGTTAGACGCATTTCGATGAGTTTATCTATAGTGCTCTGTGTAGTCATGGTTCCTTACCTCCTGTAGTAATCCGCACCCCGTGTAAGTGCGTGGCTGCTTTTTTCTGAGCTCGTATGGCTATCGGTTACCGCAGCTTTGTCAGCTGGCTCTGTTCGGTCACTCCCGGTATCAAGTATGTTCTTGATGCTTTTATAGCTCGGAGTGGCTATAAAGGTGAGCGCCTTGCAGCAGGCGGCTTCCAGCCGATCGACAGAATACTTGTCGGCCAGCTTTAAAAGTCCCATGCAACTACGGTAGGATTGCTGTTCTACCAGCTTGGAGGTAAGGATTGCATCCACGGTCTGGTAGGTACTGGAACCGATGCGCTTCGCCCATTGCCGGAAGCGGTCGCCGTTCCACTCAAGATACTGCTGATGAGAAGGCGGCATATGCTCTGTGATTGTGCTATACTGACCTTTGCGACCATACAGTCGACGGTGGGACGCGATTCGATTGTGGTTGTAGAAAACCTCAATGGTCTTGTTTGTGACTCTCACATCAACTTTGCGCTTTATATACTCATGTGGAACGGAGTATAGCATTCCTGCAAACGCTATGTGATAATTGAACTGAACGGTGGCTTGTCTCCATTCCGCCAGTTCATATGGGGTAGCAGGTAACGGAGCCAGCAATGGCAGTTCTTCGTCGCGGAAGATTTCATACCGACTCCCCTCTTTCTTTTGGAACGGGCGATGGCTGAAATCTTCCAGTTTCTGCCGGATCGCCTGATTTAACTCACCGAGAGAAAAGAACTGCTCGTTCCGTAGCGCTGCTGTGATCCATGTGGAAATATTGCCTACACTGCCCTCGGCATTAGGCTTATCCTTTGGAGAACGGACGCGTGCCGGAATAATGGCGATGCTATAGTGTTCTGCCATTTCCTGATAGACGGCATTGATCCGTGGATCATTCCAGCTTTTATTATTATGATCCACAGCAGTGCGACAGTTGTCTGGCACGAGGATCTTTGCAACACCGCCAAAGTACTCGTACATGTGGATGTGTGCTGCGATCCATGACGCCTGTTTCTGATCCATAAAGGCTTCTACGTATGGATACTAACTGTAGGTCATAACACCTACGAAAATCTGGGCATCCAGAATTTCACCGGTATCTGGGTCGATGATGTGCGCAGGATCACCTGCCCAGTCGACCTCAATCTGCTCCGCAGGCTTGCGGTTGATATGCATAGTGGCGCGGCGCTTCTGCTCATCCTGCTGGATGTAGTAGCAGAACTGAGAGTACATAAGTGGCTCTTCTTTGGAGAGACGGCATTCTTCAAGATACTCTGTCCAAAGGAGCTTCTTATTCACCCCGTTTCGAAGAAGCTCTTTGCGGACATGCTCGAAATCGGGCATCCGCTTTAAAGTGGCTGGCTTCGCTTTCACTTCAGGGAAAAGCAACTTGCCTAAGACTGGATCGCTAAGTTTAGGATCCAGAGGCCAGACAAGATTTTGCTCTTTGGCTGCCTTCAGCACCTTGTTGACAGTTGTCTTGGATGCATTGCAGCTAAGGGCAATGTTGGTTTGGCTGAGATTCAATCCGGCAAGCCGGATGATCTCACGATACTTGGTCATAATGGTGACCTCCTTCGTAATGAATTTACGCTGCAAAGCGTATGAATTCATTATAAAGGAAACGGTACCATCTGACCGGAACCTCGGTATCCGATTCCCAGAATCGCGGTATCGTCTAAAATGGAACAGCGGTACTGTGGCGCCGGAACGGCGGTTCAGAATCGCCCAGAATACTCAGTTTGGAGAGAAGTCTGCCGTGCGGCCGGCAACGGAAAACGAGAAAACCGAGCTGCTCCGAATACGAGCAGAGGACAATGACTGATCGATTGCCCCCACTCCACGGTGGGGCTATTTTTATGAAGCGCGATTAGTTTTGACTAACCACCACCTCTAAAAATAACCGTGCGAACTTCTGAAGTTCACACGGCTAATAGAATCACTTCAACTTCTCAAGAATCTCATCAGCACTCATACCACCGGCCAGCAGTTTCTTAACCACAGCCTCGGCTTCCGACTTTTTCGCTTCTTCAGCTGCTTTCTGATCGTAAACGCTCCATAGCAAGTACCTGTTCCTCCACTCCTTTTTCTGCCATAATAGTCTCACACTATACAGA
>ERZ1106915.398-NODE-398-length-66699-cov-4.395760_pt1 | contig 66699 bp, 72 predicted proteins | sample MGYA00403653_ERZ1106915 | MGnify/ENA primary metagenome ERZ1106915 (study PRJEB35170, sample SAMEA104062404) | human gut metagenome | biome: human gut; feature: human-associated habitat; material: faeces | place: Denmark | collected 2012-06-06 ...
TGCTTCGTCAGCTAAATTATACAGATTCTGTATCAGGTAGAGTCTCAGCATTAATCCCAGGTCGTATGGCTTATTCCCACGCTCTCCTTTGTAATAGCACGGCTTTATCATTGCTGTCCATTCGTTCCACGGAACTATTCGATCTATCTGCTCCAGAAATTCTTTTTTCTTTGTTCGTACCTGTGACAGTTCGTCTTCCAGGTTCGATAAACTTATCTGCTTATTCATACTTTTATTATACCATTTTTTAATTTTCTCTGCAACTGGTTTATTTGCTATTCGTTCACATTTTCCAATCGATGGGATTTGTGCGGTGGTGCCTTAGAAAATACACTTCTATCTGGAAGCTTATCTTCTTTATAGAGCTGCTCCATAGTACCCATTATTTCAGGATATGACATAACTACGCTACCAATATAAAAACCTTGTGGCGTGTCTGAACCCAAAAATCTCAAGACAACCTGAGAATAAGTATCTGTTGTTCTAAAGAAATCCAATACAGCATCTAATTCATTGTATCTGCTATGCATTGCGACTTTTATCCAGCACTCATACAGAATATCAAAAAGATCACAATGCCCTTCTTTATACAGTTCAGAGCATTTTGAAACCAATTTAACAAAAACCTTATCCGATTTGTAAAAGTTAGAATTACCCTCATCACAGAGCCGGATTAGAACCTTAGAGATACTCTTTGCAGTTGACATTGCACTAAGTCCCTCAATAAGAGCCCATGATTCATTTCCTATTCGGTTATCATGAGAATTAAAGCGATATTTTATAAACTGAATTCCACCTAAGAAATAGTCAACATAGGTATCCTGCTCTTTTGTATAAGCAAGGTACTCATATATTCCTGCTCTAATAAAGTCATTGTCACTGGTTCCGAATATATTCATAAGCTGCTTTGTCATATTAGGATCACATAAATTCTGATTACAAATTGCATGAATCGCACAACGATAGTTGTATGATTCAGAACCATAATATCCATTACAAAAATTCAAAAGACAGTCTCTCATATCTGTTCGCTTCCCACAGTTTCTAGGAAGATGCTGCATTATACGCAAGGCATTGTATAGCGAATAATTGTTTACAGGAGAACTGATTTTCTCAATAAGGTATTTTATGCCCTTTATACAGCAAGCGTATTCCGCCAGTTCATTTTCAGAACAAAGACCTTCAAATGAACTTATATAACTCCGCTCATATTCTTCAAACACATGAATAAAAATTTCAAAGTGTCTGGATTTTTCGAAATTATCAGGACCGTACTTAACAATTGCTTCACTTGCATTGTTGACTGTCCATTCTTTTAGCCGATCATCTTTGGACAATCCCATAACAAACCCAAAAGTATTTAGCCAAGAAGGTTTAATGGAATTTTCAAAGCAGCAATATTCTAGTATCTTATCAAAAGGCATTTTCACAAGGCACTTTGCCGCAAGATATTCTCGAAGTATATTATGTGTGAAAAGCCATGCCCCACTTACCTGCGAAGATAATCCACTCATTTTTATTAAATTCCGCCAATCTGGAGGTGTTAAATCCTGATATTCCAAATCGGTTATTTGAGTTGTACCCATGAGCTGTATAGCAAATGCTAATTTCTCTAGGCAGCAAAAAAGTTCAAGTTTCTTTTCATTAACGTGATTAATATTTATAAACTTATCATCATCATTTTCAAATCGTTGACTAATTATCTCATCCATAACCATGTTTTTAGAAGGAAGATGATTTTGATTAAGAAATATCTTAGCCAACCCATCAAGATAAAACGGGGTGAAAATCATTTTCTCAACCCGAGCACTTTCTACAGCCTTATAAAACGATTGGGGATCTATTCCTGATTCTATCAGATATTTCCGAATATCAGCATCTGAAATTTGTGCAAATTTATATCCAACAAAACCGTCGATTGTGCGAATTTCACCATTTTCAGCTACTTTGCAAAAATTCTTGCGGGACGATAACACAACTCTAACTGAACAATTTTTTGAAAGATATGTATTTAATTTTCCTCTAAAATCATTGCGATACTTTTCTTGTATTTCATCATATCCATCTAAGATAATTACTAAACGATTGGGATTTAATCCGCAGTATTCCTCTGGAATAAGGTCTTTTATTTCATTTCCGGTATAGTCTCTGAGCGAGAAATATGCAGGAAAATAAGGCGTTCTATATAAATCATGAGCCAGTTTCAGCATCTCTATAGTTTTACCGGCACCGGCATCATCAATTAAAAATATTCGGCCATTTTCGCCAAGCACATTAGCAAGTGGTTTGGCTGCATCACAATTATTGATATTATCGTTTATTGCTTGAGTAACCAATCTCTCAATGTGTGGTCTGAGGACATCAGAGTATTCTTTTTTATTTATTGTATCCGGATCGGCAAAATTCTTCTGTTCCGGATATAAAGATTCATAAGTAAACCCAGAAACGCCATCGTTGACTTTAACCCATCTTTCAATACTAACAATTTTCCCATCTCTAATACCACCAACAGAGAATTGGTTATAGATCAATGGTATATCTTTTAATTCCTGTGACAAGCTGCCGCACCCAATCTCAAATACTGTATTATCAGAATGAGTAATCTCACAAGTATGGGTATGGCTCTGAAACACAAACTCAATTCCCATATCTTTCAATTTATCGCCGACTTCTTGTCCGTTTTTTATACAGTTATGTTCATCACCTGACCCATGAGTCAAAGCATGATGGCAAAAAGGATATTCTGCTTATCTTTAATTACTTTTAAGCATATTTCTTCTAAATTAATCTCACAAGAAGATTTGTAATCCCTTGATAAATTTGAATCAGCAAAAATAAAGTTTACATTACCGTACTCTTTTGCAACAACTGGATTATTTGAAAATGAATAATCAACGCCCATTTTGCTAATAAAAGTATCAAAATCTGATAAAGAACCATTAACAAGATCATGGTTTCCCGGAATGAATTCAAATTTTATTTTATAGTCTTTAAGCTCATGCCGTAAAGATGAAAAATATTTTTCAGCGCTGACGTAGCCCTCTATATTACCTTTATCAATGATATCGCCAAGCACAATAAACAAAAGATGTTCGTCCAGCGATATATTCTTCCTTATCTTTTCATAAAGAGCTTGAAAGGTAGAATCTGCTATTTATGAGCCTTGATTACTTAAATGCAAATCAGAAATCATAAAAAATCTCATACTATCACCTCATAAAGGGTATGTTTTTTGCTTCTTTATTTATCATTGTAGCACGAATTACTATCGATGTCAACATATATGACAGTCAAAAATTACAAGATGTATTTCAATTTAATTATTACTTTTGAAAAACACTCTTTACCCACCCCTCAACAAACCGTAGCTGTTCGTCAACTGAAGTGGGCTTTTCCCCGTTCATACTCATCGAAGCGACAATCGCCCGGACAAAGTACTCATCGACCCTATCCCAATCCTGGCAGATGTCATAGAGTACTCTGCAAATGCACAACATAGCCACTGTGGACGATTTAGAACTCAGCTGAGCGTATTCTTTAATATCCTTGATTTCCCGAATATTAGGTATAACAACCTCCAACTCATCACGGATATATCTCCTGATAATGTCCTGCTCCCCGACCAGAGTATCCTGCGTAAGAGCTTTTTCAAGCAGCGCCCGGATAGCCTGAGATTTTGAAATATGATGGTTTAAAGAGTACTTTTCTATCTCATCGCACATTTTGGGAGTCATTGTCACTGACTGCTTTATATTTTCATTCATGTCTGCTGCTCCTTTCTGGTGCGACACGGTGTCGCACCTCAACAATCGTTCGTCTGAGTGCAATCCCCGCTCAACCACGCGTGAGCTTCCGCAGAATAATCCTCAAATGACCGTTCCTGCTCCTTTGTCACGTTTGCCGCCAGCCTGAATGCATTTGCTAATATCTGTTCAGGCTCGATTTCATTAATGTACGAATCAGCCAGCACATGAACTCCTGCCATAAGCGCTGCTGCGGAATTTCTCACGCACTTCGCCTGCATTTTTATGATTCGTTCCATATATGGCTTTATATCTGCGGCAAGTTCGGACTTTATGTAGTTTCGAATAACCTCCTGCTCACTGGTATAGCTGTCCATGTTCAAACCCTTCTCAACAAAACGGCGGATAGCTTCCGACCCGGAAATGTGATTTCGTTTTGCATATCTGGTCAATGCTCCCGCTGTTTCTTTTGAGAGCATCACCGATCGTTCTACTTTTTCAGCCATTTTGAACTCCTTTCGACTACAAATCGCGTCCACTAATTTTAGTGCGGGGGCACTCCGGTTTCACCACTCGCAGCGCCTTTGGCGGTGCGGTGTATCGTAGATGGGTTCACCCATCTATTCCTGCCATAATGGGTGAGAACCGGGTGCACACTCGTTAAGTGTCGTTCGCCAAACGCACCTGCTTTATCCTCTGGTCTTCCCCGATCATAACAACAGGACTTCCATGTACTGAACAGCACATACCCTTGACCCGGCTAAAAATCCGCTGTAATTCCAGAGAATCGCTGCTGAACTCCGCTGGGCTTAAATTGGTGGTAATAATCAGCGGAAGTCCCGAACGTGCTCTTGTGTCTATCACTTCGAAAAGCAGATCAAGATTTCGCGAAGAATGCTGCATTGCGCCAAAATCGTCCAGAATAAGCAGATCAACAGTCTGAATCTTCCGGAAAATCTCGTCAGCCCGGTTGAAATCTCCTGCTTTCCGCAACAACGGCTGCACTGTCGTCACCCACACCGCAATTCCACGTTCTATCAGCGCATTAGCGATACAGCAGGCATAGAAAGTCTTTCCTGTACCGGGATTACCCATAAACATCAGGCCCTTTCCCTGCGCCTTTAGTTCGCTGAAATTCTCAATATACCACTCGGAAATGGTTCGCGCGTTCTGACTGGAACCATTGTCCATGTCGAAAGTCAACTTCAAATATGCCGGGTCTGAAAATCCCTCACGCTGTAATTCTGTAATTTTCTCAAGCGCCCTGCTGCGTTTCCTTGCCTCATGAAGTCTTGCAGATTTTACACGCATACACCGGCATTGAGTCGGCACTATCCCGCCATTAAGGAAGTTCTTCATCTCTTCAACATACTGTTGAACCGGTTCGCCGCAGATTCCGCAGTGAAGGAATCCTTCCTCGCCAATATACTCCTTACCCGGTGCAGGATTGTTTGACATTTCATTTCTGGCAATACTGTCTATAACCTCGTTGTACAAGACTGCTCCTTTCACCACATAGGCGCATTATAATCACGCTCATTTTTCTTTTCAGTAATATTTCCGAAAGAAAAATTACCGTCATACTTACCCGACAAGATTTTTTCTATGTTTTCCGGTCTTATTATCCACTCGAATGCCGCCTTGAAATGTCCGGTCCTTCCGGTCAGAAAATCTGAACTCTCGATCTTCTTGAAAAAAACTACAAATGAAGTATCTCCAAGCGCATGAACTGCCTGTATAATACGCTCTCCCTGCTGCTCATTCGGATCTCCGATAAATGCAGGAAGACTCTTGCATACTGCATTGTACTCATTGATGAAAGAGAAAATCAGGCATTGCCGCCGCTGTTTTGAAGCTGCTTCTTCTATTCTTTTATTCTTATTTTCTTCTTTTAATATAGATTGACTGCCATGTCCAGTACTTTTCAAGTTCCTTTCTGACGCCATCGGCAATCCCTTTTGACTGCCCTGAACACTGCCTGACTGAAAATACTCGTCATAGTTAAGTATAGTGATTATACTGAATTTAGGGGTTCTTCTGACTGCCACCATGCCTGCCTTTGTAAGTCTCTCCAGGGCGCCGCGGCACTCCTTTACCGACTGCCCGCAGGCAGCCCCCAATTCACGCATAGTTATACGGCAATCCCCATGATCAATTTTGAATCCGCCGTATTCGTATTCAGCCCAACTTGCGCTAAGCAGCAAGTGCAGAAACATTACCCTCATTTTCACATCATCGTACCATGAACAATCCATGAAACTGCGATGCAGCTTTATAAATCCCTTACCCGACATTATTTCACCCCTTTACTTCATACCTTTGTTCTCTATGTACAGCTTTGCCAAAGACTGAACAAGCCTCTCAACCGCTGGACTATTTATTAAATTGTCGATATTTCCAGATATTATTTGAGGTGAGGAGAAAATCGGAGTGCTGGAACTACCACGATATTTCTCATACTCTTTTCTAGCAAGATTCATGTCAAATGTAGTGCGAATTATCATCGCCGTCCCTCCATCCAGTATCAAGAAGACTATCAGTTGAGCAGTGGAAAATCTCAGCCAGCTTTTTGAGCATTACAATGTTGGGGTTCCGTTCCCCATTCTCCCACATAGATATACATTTTGTGGACACAGATATTTTCTCTGCCAGTTGTTTCTGGGTAAGTCCTTTTTTTATGCGTATTTCCCTAAGTCGAATCATAATAACTCCTTTCGTTTATCCACAGTATGTGGTTTTCTACATTATATCCACAATTCATAGATTTGTCAATAGCATTATATAGATTTTGTATAAGTATACAAAAAGAAAAGTGTAGTATTGACGTAGTCCACATAATGTGGTATTATATTATTGAAAGGAAGTGTTATAATGGAACGGCTTAGAAAACTTCGTCAGAACATGGGAGTAACGCAGGAGCAGCTTGCTGATGATCTGTCGGTTGCTAAAAGTACTATAGGAATGTGGGAAAACCAAAAGCGAGAACCGGATCTGAAAATGCTTGAGAAAATTGCCGACTTCTTCAAAACCAGCGTAGATTATCTTATCGGCAGGGTCGATGAACCGCACAGCTTTTTCAGAGGTTTCAGCACCAATATGCTTCCGGACGAGATTCTGGAATGCTGTAACGGAGATACAGAAAAAGCGCTTGAAAAGTGGAACCAAATGTATGACCTAAATAGTGTTATTCGCTTGGATATGGCCCAATATAACAACATAAGGAATAACATTCAGTTTCTGTCCTACAAGATGGGCGAAACTCCCGAGGAGTCTATAATTCATGCTGGACTTGAAAAAGATTTGTGGAATGTAATATTAAATCACTATCCACAAATATCCATATTACAGATAAAAGCTCTTGCAATTTATTTTCAGACAACCATAAATATTCTGGTAAATACATTTATGCTGTCAGGACTTAACAAAAAACTTAAAATACTTCGAGAAGAAAAAATTCCCAATAAGCTTCAATTCATTGTAATTTCTGGCTTATCAAGTTCGACTGTTATGGAAATTGAGGACGGAATGCTCGAACCGGACTTAAGTATTTTTTTGAGTTATGTCAACGCCATAGGAATTGACGGCAGGCAGCTTATCGATTGGGAAAAGCACACTAATGTTTACAATCACCTTGAATCACTCACACCAGCTGAAGCAGAAATACTATCTAAATACCGCAATCTCAATATTGAAGGTCAGAAACGAATTACTGAGTACGCAGACGACCTTGTTGCGGGTGGAAGGTTCGCAAAATAGTAAGGAGGCATTATGGAAAAAAGAGCTGTAATATATGCTCGCTACTCATGCGACAAACAGTCTGAACAATCCATTGAAGGGCAGATTCACGTTATAAATGACTTCGCAGTAAGAAATGGGTATACAATAGTCAGCAGCTACATTGACCGCGCAAAATCGGCGAAAACCGCAAATCGACCGCAGTTCCTTCAGATGATTTCTGACAGTGCAAAAGGAATTTTCGACTTTGTTCTTGTTTACAAACTCGACCGATTCAGCCGTAATCGCTACGACAGCGCATTCTATAAGCACAAGCTGAAACAGAACGGCGTACAGGTTATATCCGCGACCGAATGCCTTTCGGATAATCCGGAAAGCATTATAACCGAAGCAATGCTTGAAGCCATGGCGGAGTTCTACTCTGCGGAGCTTGGTCAGAAAACAAAGCGCGGAATGAGAGAATCCGCACTGAAATGTATGTCCACAGGCTCAAAACCTCCGCTTGGCTACAAATGGGGAGAAGATAAGCACCTTGAAATCGATGAAGCCACAGCAGACATACCGCGTATTGCCTTTTCCATGTACGCAGATGGTAAGGGAAAGCAGGCTATTGCAGAGGAACTTAACCGGCGCGGATTCCACACCAGAACAGGCAGAGAGTTCAAGGTAAATTCGCTTGACAATATGCTGACTAACCCGAAATATATAGGTACATTTACCTACGGAACAGATATTTCCATTGAAAACGGCTGTCCTGCACTTATAAGCCATGACATCTACGACAAAGTCCAGGGACTCCTCAAGCACACAAAAAAAGCCCCGGCAAGAGCCAAGGCAAAAGTTGAATATTATCTCGCAGGGCGGCTTAAATGCGGTATCTGCGGGGAGAGTATGATTGCAGTGGGCGGTACCTCGCAAAATGGAACGCAGCACCACTATTATCGCTGCAAGTGCCGCGGAAAAGGGTGCAACAAAAAGCCTGAAAGGAAGGATTTCCTTGAATGGTACATAACTGAACAGGTTCTTGCGCTGCTCAACATGGAAGAACACAAGGAGCGCCTGGCTGAAAAAATCATTGCCGCCTACAAATCCGGCATGGAAACCAACAAAACAGAAGAATACAAACGCCAGATTCAGATTACAGAAACCAAACTTAACAACGTCCTCGACCTGCTCATAGAAAAGAAGTCGGATTCGCTAATGAAAAAACTTGACGAGTTAGAACTTCGCAAATCCGAATTAGAGGAGCAGCTGCGTTCAGCAGAACTTGCGCAGTCACACATACCGACAAAACGTGAGATCATAGAATGGTTCGATAGGCTCTCAAATGTGGACGGCTGTGAAAATTCTCTTCAGCGTCAGGTTATACACACATTTGTGAAAGAAGTTTTCCTCTGGGACAACCATGCAGTGATTGTCCTCACGCTGAACAACACACAGGAGACCGTCACATTCGAAGAGATACGGGAGTTCGAGCAGCTTTCAGATGAAACGCAAGAACCGCTCCCAGACGAATCTGAAAGCGGTTCTTGTAGTATCGAGTTTGTGATATCGTGACCAAATAGATTTGACCACTTGCGTAGATTTTGAAAAACCATAAAACTGCATTGTAAAAGACCTGCTAAGAAAAATAAACTCCAAAATTAAAAAAATTAAAAATGGTACAAGAAAACTGACCGCCGAATGTGAAAAATTTTTGACGAGCCGAACAATTGTTATGTGGTTAAATTAAGAGTCAAACACCTCATTTAGCGTCGAAAAAAATCATATCACATTTGACAGTAATCTGTCGAAATTGGGATTTGGCTTCTAAGCAACTTTCGACAATGTTTGCGGACAGAGAAACCGCATAATTGGATTTGCTTTGCAATCCACCTATTGTTTGATCAGGTTTGCATTTACACAAAATTTTATGGAGTGCCTAAAAAATACCGTTATTGTCATATTAATCAGAGCAAAATCAAACAATTGAATAATTCCGCAAGTGACTAACACTTTATATCTCAGGTTTCTTCTTTGTCATATATGCAAGATATGGATTTACCTTTTCTAACCGTTTCATTATTTCAGTTGCATTGGCATTACTATTTTTCAAGTATAATTTATATGCTAATGCTAAGTGATCCTCGTCATCGTCTTTCTCCAATAACAAACATTTTTCTATAGCTGATTCCGCTTTAGAAACATCTGTTTCTTTTAATATTATAGCTTTATTATAATAAAAAGATGCCTCATCAGGATAGTATTCTATTGCCTTATTAATTGCTTCTAAAGCATATTCTAAGTACTTTGTTATTTCCTTATTTGAAGATATATATGCTCCATAATACAAGCGGTTTAATTGGTTGTATGCCCCACCCTTTATTTTAGTGGTGACATCCTTTTTCGTTATTTCATCCAAACAAGATTTTGCAAACTCAATATTTTCCTCTTCAATGTTCATACGGTTACAGTAACCAATATATGACGAAATACAATCGTATTGAACTTGAACACTTGAGGTGGTAGAAATATATTCCCAATTATCTTTTATATAATTGGCAGCAACCTTTGATCCCAACGAACAAGATTGAGATATGGCAGCTTCAATAAAATAATCTTTCGGTATTGTTTGCTCAAGTCGAGGCAACAAGCCCTCAACCAGTTTCACATCTTGATTTGTTAACGCATAATTAAACGCTTGAGTAGGCGACAGTCTCTCCAAAATATCTCCTAAATCATTATTTGGTACCGTTGATAGCTGAAAATTAGGAGACAAGCCATTCTTTACTAATATATCAATTTTTTGTTCAATGTGACGTATTGATTCCGCAATGGAACTTATACTATCAGTGCCTTCATCTCTTGAGAAACCGGTCTCAATTAATCCAGCTACAAACCGTTCTAGTACTTCCTGTGATTCTTTGGCTGTTTTTAGTGATGATAAATCATATTGTATAGTCCTAATTCCAGCAATATCGAATGGAAGTTTTTCACCACTTTTGACCATCATAATATATGGCTTTCCGTTACCATGACGCATTCCACATTCGTACATGACATTTGGATTCATACCTGTAACGTCAATTATACATAAATCAGATGTTTTTATTAAAGTAAGAATATCAGAATTAATACTGCCCGAACTATACAGTCGATCTGCACGTACAATATTATCGGGCGAAAAGTTGCAGTTCCTTAATGCAGGTATAACTAGATATTCTAGAAGAGCATCAGCTGCCTCTCGTATCTTACTATTGGGCTCTCCAACTGGTGAAATGACAAAACAATTGTATTCATTTGACATAATACTACCTCCACATTGATAATTATACTGACTTTCTATTCAACGAAAGTGCTCTGTACTATATGCCTTAATGGCATTGATAACATATTTAGGGAAAAATCCAATATAACTTGCAATCATAAGATGTTTAAGGGTACTTCCTTAATCTTCGGATGCAACCCCAAAATGCCATTTCTTAAAGGTTGTCAACGTTATATAATATACAATTATCCGTACTTGGACAATTTTACTTATGTATTATTATAATATACTTTGACAATTTTTTCAATACCGTTTTGCACAAGATGTCGAAATATTGCGTGAACGGCAACAAAATCTCTTTTTTTGACAAAATACGACACCGGTATTTATGTAGATTCACATAGGTTTGACATGAAATTTATCTGTATAGTTACGCTCATATGTAACTATACAGATAAAGCCGAACGGGTAAGAACCGTCCGACTTTATCTGACAAGCTGCATTTCCTTCCTCTACATTCCCATTGCCATGCCCTCGTCCTGATCCTCATAAAGTTCTTCGTCCTCATCGACATCCTCAGCTTCAAAATCGTCTGAAACAGCGGTGTCATCCTGTTCCTTGGGCTGTTCCCCGACTTCCTCAGAAACGCTCTCATAATCGCTCACAACAGCTGTTTCCTGCCGTTCTGCGTGTTCCTCTGTCACTCTCTCGAAATCGGTCGGAGTCTCGTTCACGGCTGCGCGCTGCGTCAGATCGCGCTCGATCTCGTTTTCAATCAAGCCAATCACGAACTGCTTCTGAGTCATGTTGTTGCGCTGCAGATAATCCTTAATTTTTTGAAAAAGTTCTTCCGGCACCTGAAACGCCATCGTTCTCATATTACCCATTGATTTTTCCTCCTTGATATTAAATCTGGGGTGGAGTTCGTCCTGAAGTGCCAGGGTAACGAAATCCGCCATTGTCATTTCATGAGCCTCAATGTACTTGTTTGGCCTCCGCATGAAGTTCTGCGTCAATCTTGACGGTAACACCTTTCTTTTCATTCGTTGACATTGTTATCGCTCCTATCCATAAATTTTCTAAGGCAACACCGCACAAAACGAGTAGACGCAGAATTACCAAAGTGATATAATAAAAGTATGAACAAACAAATAAGCCAGTCCACCCTGAATGATGAATTGTCGCAGGTGCGGACAAAGAAAAAAGAATTTCTTGAACAGATAGAGCGCATAGTGCCCTGGGGAGAATGGCTGAGCCTGATAAAGCCGTGCTATTATAAAGGAGAGCGCGGCAACAAACCCTATGATTTGGAACTTATGCTGAGAATCTATTTGATACAGAATTTATACGACCTCGCCGATGAAGCAACAGTAAACGAGGTTATCGACAGCCGCGCGTTTTCGGATTTTTGCGGAGTAGATTCAAGCAATCAGGTTCCTGACGGAGATACGCTGGGACGTTTTCGCAATCTACTTATAAAAAACGAGCTTCAAGATAAGCTGTTCAAGCAGGTTGTGGATTTGCTGACAGAACGCGGACTTATTCTGAAAAAGGGAACAATCGTTGATTCTACGATAATTTCTGCGCCATCATCAACCAAGAATGCAAACAGGCAACGCGACCCCGAGGCTCATCAGGTGAAAAAGGGTAATATGTGGTATTTTGGCTACAAAGCCCATGCAGGTGTTGACGAAAAGAGCGGACTTGTCCACACGTTAAAAGTAACTCCGGCAAACCAACATGACGTAACAATGACCTCGGAGCTTATGCACGGTGATGAAGAAAGGCTGTACGGTGACAGCGGTTATCTGGGCGCAGACAAGCGTGAAAATGCGATTTTGAAAAACCAGTCAGGCAAGAAAATCAAATATATAATTAACCGTCGTCCATCGCAAACAAAGGATTTATCAGCAAGAGCAAAGGGGCAAATCAAGCGTCGAGAACGCGAGAAGTCATCGGTCAGAGCAAAGGTTGAACACGTTTTCGCAGTTATCAAAAAACAGCTTCGGTATCGAAAAACACGCTATCGAGGTCTGCGAAAACAGACTGCAAAATTGAATATAATGTTTGCTTTGGCAAACCTGATCCTGGCTGACAGACCTTGTCTGACGGCTTGATTCAGTGCGCCTTGGCGGACATTTTAAGAGATACACTGGCATTTACCGAATGTTTGAAACTGTGTCCCGTTTTTGGGGGCGATTATGCGGTGTTGCCCTAAAGCAAAATTCCGCGATATCTTCTATCGCGGAACCAGTTTCTGCCGCTTCGATCAGAAGCATTTCATAAAGCCATGTTGGGATTTCAATTTCCATTTAAGTCCTTTCTGATTTCAAACCCGCCCTTAAACCTCACCGTAATGGCATCCTTGCTCGCGACCGTGATTTTTTCGATAAGCTGTCGTGCCGCAACGTCATCATATTCAATCAAGGTAAAATCCTCTTGTCCGAGCCGTTCCAATATTGTATTCACTTCATCCGAACCGCGCTGTGTTGCCGCCTGTTTCGCCTTTTCGGTTTCGATGAACTCCCGCAGCATTTTCATCTCTTCGCTGAATTTCGCGATATCCGACATCGCGTTTTCCGCCGTTTCGGGTACGGTTGCAAGCATTATCAGCTCGTCCATATTCCGCGCAAGCTCGTCGATCCGCTGCTGTGCCGCCTGAATGCTGCCGTTTTGATTAGGATCAAGCACCTCGGTTATGCTTTCGCGGAGCGCTTTTGCCACATCATCTTTGACCGTACAAAATTCATTTACCGCGCTCACAATCGCTCTGTGGAGTGCCTGTTCATCTACAGTCGGCGAACTGTGGCACTTCTTCTTGCCGTACTGAATCCTACTCACACACCGCCACTTGATTTCCTTGAAGCCCTTCGCCGTCCAAGTCACTCGACGGTAATGCTCCCCACATTCGCCGCAGATGAGCAGCTCCGAGAGCGCGTATTTGGCACTGTATTTTCCTTGTCCGGTCTTGGTGAGTTTGTCGGCAATCGTCCGCTTCGCCGAGCGCCGTGCCATTTCTTCCTGCACCCGATTAAAATCGGAGCGGGAGATAATCGGCTCGTGATGGTTCTTCACAAGGTACATCGGAAGTTCACCGTTGTTCTTTCGCGTCTTTTTCGTAATGCAATCGGTCACATACGTTTTTTGCAGAAGCGCATCTCCCGTATATTTCTCATTGGTCAGAATCCGCTGAACTACCGTTTTTCGGTATGGCGAACTGCCCCCTTTTGTAGTCAAACCCTTTTCGTTCAGCCTGTCAGCAATCAGATTCATGCTCATTCCATCAAGGTAGCAGCGATATATTTCTTTGACAACCTCGGCTTCTTCGGGAATTATTTCCGCGTTTCCGTCGTGACCTTTTCGGTAGCCGAGCAGCCTCGCGTACTGCATCGGCACATTTCCGTTCTTGAAGCTCTGTCGCACTCCCCAGGATACGTTTTTGCTGATGGACTCCGACTCAGCTTGGGCGAAGCACGACATAATTGTTATCAGCATTTCGCTTTCCGCAGTCAAAGTGTTGATGTTTTCTTTTTCGGATATAACAGCAATTCCAAGAGCTCTCAGTTCTCGTATATAACCAAGACTATCGACGGTATTCCGTGCGAACCGTGAGAGTGATTTCGTGAGAATAATATCGATTTTTCGCTGTCGGCAGAGCCTTATCATTTTAAGGAACTCGGGGCGTTTTTTGGCTTGAGTACCCGAAATTCCCTCGTCCGCAAAGATCCCCGCCATCTGCCATTCGGGATTTTGATTGATTTTTTCGGTGTAGTATCCGATCTGCGCCTCGTAGCTCGTTTTCTGTTCCTCATCGTCGGTGCTGACGCGGCAGTATGCAGCCACTCTTAAGCATTTTGCCGCTTGCTTGTTTTCCTCGCTAGATTTTGCAGGGATTACGACTACCCGCATTTCGCCTTGTGCCAATGTTTGCATCATCTTCTCACCACACTTATTGTCGCATATTTCAATTGAGCGCATCTTACTATAAGTGCTTCAACCTTTTCCTTATCAGTATCTTCCGAATTGATTAACCGATTGATTTCATTAGTCATGCGCTGAATCTCGTCAGTCGGCTCATATTCTGTGAACACTGTTTCCTGCTGCCGCGGCTCATTCTGCGGAGCGGGTTTGCGGTATGTATTCCGTTCTGCCTTTATCAGAGCCGCCAGCCGGAAGTCCTCTGAAGTTATAATCTGCGGATAACCGTTCTCGCCGACATATTTTCGGTTTTCAAGCACTCGGCAGACCATGTTCTTATTCCAAACCGCCTTGCCCGTATTATACGGTATCCTCATTTCTGCCGCTATTGTTTTTAGCGACTTGCCGCCTATGTATTTTTTAAATATTTCCTGTACTGTTTCTGCTTCGGGAGCGTTCAACGCATATTTTCCGTTCACCATGCAATATCCAAATGGTATATTTCGATTTTTCACCATTTTCTTACCTCATAATCTGTTCCACAAAGCCAATTCCGCCAATCAATTCAAATCGAATTTTCGATTCTGACAGCACCGTGATTTTCTCAACTATCTGCCCGAACTTGATTTCATCGAATTCGGTAATCGTTTCTGCTCTCTCGAATATCCCGATCAGCTTTCGAAACTTTCCCAATATTCTTCCATTCTCATCATCCTCTTCAAAAGCATCCAGACGCTTTTGCAATGAATCGATATTCTTTTCAAGCGCGGCGGCTTTTTCCGTATAGTAAGCGGCATCAAGAATTCCCTTCGACCTCAGTCCGGCAATCAAATATGCCTGTTCTCTTGATTCGGCTAGTTCTTTGCGTAACTGAACAATCTGCGCATTTTCTCTCATTTTCAGATTAAACAATTCTTGAATTTGCCGCTGCAAAGGCACTAATATCACCTTATAATTTTGCAGCAGTTTGTTGAACATCACGATAAATGCTCCGTATATCTCACGTTCGTCAATCTGCTTGGCGGAGCATTTATCGGCGGAGGAATCGTGATTTCGGCAGACCCAGCAGACTCTGCTTCCCCGCTCCTTTCTTTTGTAAAGCGTTCCGCACTCTCCGCAGTAAATCTTCTTCCGCAGCGGATATGATTGCGTCGTTTTGCCTTTGTGCGCCCTGCCCTTTCGCTCAATGAGCCGCTGTACGCTCTGAAAGACCTCCCTTGATATAATTGCTGGATGTGTTTCGGAAACATAGTATTTATCACGCTCTCCCCTGTTTTCACGGCAGTCGAACGGAAGTGTGTCGGTAGTATACCATTTATGAAAAATCGAGTCGCCGGTATACTTTTCGTTTGTAAGAACATATTTCACCGTAGCAAGCTTTACCCGATATTTCTCGGCAAGCCACTCCGCGCTCACGCCGTTCAGATAGTCCGAAAAAATGCCGCGGACAATCTCCGCTTTTTCTTTGTCAATTACAAATTTACCGTTTTCACGGATATATCCGAACGGTACCGCGCTCGGGACATAGCTTCCGTCTGCCATACGCTTTTGAAAACCCATGCGGACATTTCGCGAGATCGACATGGATTCCTCTTGGGCGAACTGGCTGTATATCGCCAGCATCATTTCCGAGCTTATCTCGCCCGTATCGATATTTTCTTTTTCAAAGTATACCGATATGCCGAGGGTTTTCAGCTCGCGCACAGCCTCAAGGCTGTCTTTGGTGTTTCGCGCGAACCTCGATATGGATTTCGTGAGTATTCGATCGATTTTCCCTTTGCGGCAGTCGCTCATCAGTCTTTGAAACTCGGTGCGTTTCGCCGCCGATGTTCCGGTGATACCCTGATCGGCGTACATATCGACAAATACCGCATCGGTGCTGTTCTGGAGCAGCTCGGTGTAATAGCGAATCTGCGCCGCGAAGGAGTTGAGCTGATCCTCGCTGTCGCTCGATACTCGGGCGTAGGCGGCGGTTCTGACGATTTCGTCCGCATGATTTTTAGCAGGTATGATTGTAATTTCCGCCATCTCATCACTCCCTTTCACAACACAGTATACCGAAACGATTCGGGTTTATCTATCACCAATGCCACTAAAATATCTGCGGCGGTTTGTATCATAACCAACAAAAGCGGACATGGGTTCAAACATCCGAAAGCCGCTTTATGACAGCACTTTCGATTTTCCTGCGCTGCGCCTCGGTTATGAGATTTTCGCCCAACAGTTTATCCAGAAAATTTTGGCACAAATAGAATTTGTACCTTATGATTGCTTCTTGCTCCATATTGCTCCTCAGTTATACTTTGAATTTAACCCCACACTGATTTTCAGCGCACGGTCGACCTCGTCCATTGTGAAATCGTTGAGCCTGCCGACATAATCAGTCAACCGCGATTTGTCTAGCACGCGGATTTGTTCGAGCATAACGCTTGAGTTCTGTGGCAGACCGGAGTTTCCCGCGAACGTATATACGTGGACGGGAAGCCTGTTCGGAATGCGCTTTGTGGTAATCGGCGCAGCTATCGTCGTGCCGCTGTGCTTGTTGCCTTTATTGTTTTGAATGATGAGAACGGGACGGACTCCGCCCTGTTCGCTGCCGATGATCGGCTCTAAGTTTGCAAGGTAGATTTGTCCTCGCCTAATTTTTCTGTCCATATTTTTTCCTTTCGGTAATAAAGCAAAAACGGATGACAGCCGTCATCCGTTTTGTCGTTATTCAATTGTTCATTGCACGGTTTGTTCCGCCTATTCGACGTCCTCATTGGTGAGCTTTCCGGTTTTCTTGTATCTCAGACCGTCCTCCGAAAAGCATACTTCCTCACCGAAAACATAATCACCTTGAAAAAACGCCGTTATGTCCATTTCTAGTGCCTCAATGATTCGACAAGCAATCTGAAAGGAGCAGGTCATAATATTTCGTTCCCCACTCTCAAACTTCTGATACTGCTGAAGAACAATGTGCGCCTTGTCCGCAACCTGCTGCTGGGTCATGCCGAGAATCACTCTCCTTTCCCGTAAAATTGACTTTTCCTCGAAATGACATATTTGAAAACCGCTTAAATCCATTTTAATTTCTCCATTCTTTGCAACCATTTGAGTGTAATTGTATTATACACTCCTTTGACTGTAATGTCAAGAGGATTTTTAAGATTTTTTATGGTTATTGAAATATGTATGGAGAAATGCGCGAAATAACTCCGCGCATTTCTCCTTATATTTTAAAGCGGATTTTTCCGCTGTTTGCCTGTAAATACCTGTCGTATTTGCCCCGCTCCCCCGACTAAATCGGAGCGTAGCCGCCCCGAGGGAATATTTCAGACCGCCGCCTAGCCTCGCAGCGTCATGGGTCTTTCACCCCAACATGGTTCTCATGAAGCCGCCCCCATTGCTTTAGGCTGTGGCTGGACGGAAGTATCATTATCCCCTTGCACAGGTCATCGCGCACCTGCTGCCACGCAAGTTTCGGGAGCTGCCGTTTCTCGCTCGGTGTGCCATTGGCGGCGTATTCGGAAATTCTCCACGAACATATTTTGAGATAATCTCATTCGGCTAACCGCCGCGGGTATTTGCCCGAATTCCGATAAATGCCGCCGCACACGTCTTGGCGCGGTGCTCCTTTCGCTTTCAACCCTACGGGCTGCACAAGGGAAAGTATCTGAAATACTGTTATTCAATTGTCAAGGAACTCGAGAGCGGAATTTACCCTCTCATAATATTCGGAAATTAGCAAGGGGTTTTGACAACCGAAAATCCTGATTATTTCAAAATTTCATACAGTTTGCATAAAATTCTGTGCTTCATTTTGTGAATATTTTGCTGTGTTTTGTGCAGCTCCTCGGCAAGTTCACGCTCGGTCTTATCCGAATAATAAAGCTCATAAATAAGGAAGCGCTCGTCAGCAGTTAGCTGCGCGAGCGCTTGTTCAAGTATTATTTTATTGATTAAGACATTCTCAAAGGGCTCGGTTTTATCGGGTATTTCAATTCCGACCGACTCAAGCCTTTCAAGTGAATCCTCCTTTCCGGGTATTATTTTTACTGTCATAGCTTCGGAATCGATTATTATCCGTTCTCGTTTGCGCCTGAGTTCTGCATAATTGTTGTTCCATTCGGAACGCTTTAAGAAAGTGTAAATCTCATCCGAAACCTCTACGGTTTTTCCGTCAATTCTGATAATATGTTTCTTGGACATTGCTTGTCCCTCCTGTGTAAATTGTTTTTTTGGCGTCTTCAATTTACACAGGGCGGAGACCTGCACCGAGCTGATGCCTGTTTTAGGACAGAAAAATATCCGAGGCAGAATGTTGCCTCGGATTTGAAATTATCTAAAAGAGCCGATTGTTTTGTCGGTGGTCCGCCGATGCTGCCAAACAGCCTTTTGATTCCACAGGCTGATTTGGCTTCGCCGGCTATGATAATCAACTCCTATTTTCCGTCGTTAAATTACGGTTTTATATAATTAACAAAACTTTATTTGTTGGTTGTCTTTTCAACACAGTCCTCTGATTGACAGAGTATAGCGATTTCTTTTTCAGTATACTCACCAAACCAATTCTCTTTTCTCTTACTAATCAATGTCATAAGTACTTCATTCCTCTTACCAATAGACAAAAAGAAACAAGCAATAAATAAAGGAATTACGATTACGCACAAGCTGATACCTATATATGAAAAAAGGTCATTTCTAAAAAAGTTATATATTAACGGACAAACCGATAACCCTAAACATATTGATTTCAACATAACCATTAAGCGGTTGTAACACACTTCTTGATAAAGATCATAATATTCCGAATTAAAGGGGGCAACATTCCCATCAGATTCGTTTTGCACAATTTGTAATAGCGCTTTCTTGCTGATTATACGGTTTCGATATAAATACCCAACAACGAAATCAACAACAATAAACGATACTATACCAGCCGTTTGCGCAAATATTGCTGCCAAAACAATCGCAATCAATACTGCTGCTGTTATTATTAAAGGCACATAATTATGCCATAATTGAGCAAATCGTTCTTTTAGTTTCATAAATCAACCTCCTATCATATGTATGACAGCAGACCCAACGTCCACTGTTACTTTTCCTTTAAGATCTCCCCAAACCCTTTGACGATGGGCTCAAGGAAATAATCCATTACCGTGCGCTTATCCGTTTTTATCTCGACCGCGCCCGAAAGTCCCGAAATAACACGTATGTTTTCGTTACCATTGTCAAGCTCCAGCTTGACGATATAAACGCTGCCAAGCTGCTCGTTTGCAAACGAGCTCGGGCTTATATACTTTACTGTTCCTTTGACAGTACCATACTTGTTGTACGGATAAGCCTCCAGCTTTATTTCGGCTTCCATTCCGAGTTCAACGTCCGCTATATCCGTGTTTTTGACATAGCATATCATTTCGTTCGGGGTGTTGTCGGGGACTATCGTCACAAGCTGCTGCGCAGAAGTCACGGTTTCGCCGAGTGTATTTACGCCGACGCTGTTAACATATCCGCTGACGGGCGCAGTTATAATCTGATATTCCGTTGACAGCCTGTATTTTTCGAGATTTGCCTCAATCTCGTCAAGCTTGCTGCCGATCTCCGAAATGTTGGAATTCACCTGTGAACTGTACTGAACCTTTGTGTTGGATATCTGCAGCTCCGCGTTATCCACCGCCAAAGCGTATTGCTGCACCGACAACTCCTGTGCCTTTATCTGACGCTCCGTGCCGCCTGTGCTTTGATACTGCTCCAGCTGCAGCTGAGCGATATCCCTGTTGATCTCGGCGGACTTTTTTTCGTTTTCAAGATTGGCAAGCGTGTTTTTGTATCCCGTATTTTCGTCAATTATCGCTTGGATATATGGCTTAAGTTCGTCGGGATAGTCGCTTATTTTTATCTTGGACAGATCGCTTCCACCGATTATTTTCGTGTAAATATCCCGTTGAGCCTCAAGGATTTTTTGTTGATTTTTGAGCTGATCAACATCAATTTCAAGTGCCTCCGAATCAAGCTCTATCAAAACATCGCCTTGCTTGACAAAATCGCCCTCGGAAATATTTATCGACTTTACCGTGCCGCCCGAATAGGTTTTGACCACATTAAGATTTCCAATAGGCTGGACGCTGCCGCTTGCGGTTATAACCACGTCGATCTCCGAAACACAAGCCCAGATTATCGCACCGATAAGCAGTGTAAATATCCCAATAATTATAACCGTTCCCGCTTTATGCGCGGGTCGCTCGATTATCTCGAGCAGCGACGGCATAAAATCATATTTCAGTTCCTTGTCGCGCTTTTTGCCGTGCTTCAAAACGTACTCCGTCAGCGCATTGTTCATCGGTGTCACCTCGCTTCTGTTGGTTGTACAGGTGGAAATATAAGCCCTTTTGCTCCATTAAATTCTCGTGTGTATCGTATTCCACAAGATTCCCTCTGTCAATAACCATAATTTTATTCGCGTCTTTCAGAGTGGACAGTCTGTGGGCGATTATCAGAACCGTCCGCCCCTTGCAAATCTCTTTGAGATTATTCTGTATAATGCTCTCGGACTCATAGTCCAATGCAGATGTTGCCTCATCAAAAATAAGAATCCGAGGGTTGTTGAGAATCGCCCTCGCTATCGCCACACGCTGCTTCTGACCGCCGGACAGTCCCATTCCTTTTTCGCCGATTATCGTGTTATAACCGTCAGGGAGTTCCAAAATAAAGTCGTGCGCTCCCGCAATCTTTGCGCTGTTTATGATTTGCTCCATTGAGGCTGTCGGACAATGTATCGCAATATTTTCTGCAACTGTTCCATTGAACATAAAGTTCTCCTGCAAAACAACGCCTATCTGTTTTCGCAGCATTGCGGGATTAGCAAGCGAAATGTCCATGCCGTCAATTGAGATTTTTCCGCCCTCGGGAATATAGAGCCGCTGTATCAGCTTGGATACCGTGCTTTTGCCCGAACCGCTTCTGCCGACAACACCGACTATCGTATCCGGCTCGATCTCAAAGCTCATGCCCTTGATGACCTCACCGCCTTGTGGGTTATATCTGAAATGCACTTTATCAAATACGATTTTTCCGTTTATCTTTGGCATTGACGTCTGATTTGTATTTAAGATTGGCTCGGGAGCGGTATTGAAAATATCCCCGATACGCTTTACCGAAAGCGACGCCTGCTGATACTCCTGCCAGAGCTGCACAAGACGCAGCACCGGACCGCTTACTCTGCCCGAAAGCATACGGAACGCCACAAGCTGACCGACCGTGAAATTGCCGTCCATTACAGCTTTTGCTCCAAAGAACAAAATCAGCAAATCAAATAATTTCTGAATAAACTGTCCGGTTGTTCCTGCCGTCGCCGAAACCATTGAGGTTTTATAGCTTGCCTTGACGTAATCCGATTGCAAATCGCCCCATTTTTTCTCAAATTTAGGTTCGAGAGCGTAAGATTTCACGGTCTGAACTCCCGTTATGGATTCCACCAGAAACGACTGTGTATTTGCTCCCGCTTCAAATTTTTCATCAAGCCTTTTCTTAAAAAGAGGTGTAACAATAGCGGATAAAACTGCGTAAACGGGAATGGAACATATCACTATAACCGTAAGTGAAGAACTGTAAAAAAACAGCACCACAATGTACACGATTATGAAAATAAGGTCAATCATTGAGGACAGCGGCGTGCCCGTGAGAAAATTCCGGATACTATCAAGCTCGCGCACTCTTGCCACCGTTTCACCGACACGCCTTGACTCAAAATATTTCAGCGGAAGCGCGAACAAGTGCCGAAATAATTTGAAACTCAGCATTACGTCTATTCGGTTGGTCGTGTGCGTGAAAACATAGTTTTTCGCGAGTCCCAGAATAAGCTCGTAAACGTAAACTATCCCGATACCAATTGCAAGCACGTTCAGCGTCGACATACTGCGGTGTACCAGCACCTTATCCACGACTACCTGAGTCATTACAGGCGTCAGGATTCCCAAAATCTGCACCGTAAAAACGGCTATCAGAACCTGTATAAATTCCTTTTTGAATTTAAGTATTGTCGGAATAAACCACTTGAAGCTGAAAATCGCTTCTCTGTCCGCAGTGCCTTTTTTGCTGATAATAACCGCCGTTCCGTCCCAGATTTCCGCAAGCTCCTCACGGGATTTTATTGCGGGTTGGGTTTTATCCGCAAATAAGATCATGAATTTATCTTCCGTGGATTTCGCGATTATAAAAAAATCGCCGTTGCTGTCCTTCGCTATAATGGGAGCGTTGACATTTTTCAGCTTGTTTATATTCAATCGACAGAGCCGCGCCCGCATTTTCAGCTTTTTCGCGGATTCAATTATTTCTATTTCTCCGGTTTTCTGCTCGGGATCGAGTACCGACAGGTTTTCTGCTTGCTCTTTTGTGATAGGAATTCCGTGAAATTTCATCACTATCATAAAGCAAGTAAGCCCACTGTCCTGCGTTTTCTCCATTATTCGACCTCCTTTTTCAAAAATTATGCAGCAGCATTGAAGCTGCTGCATTGAATGAAATGTGCAAAAGTGCTTTTATGATGCTTGAGTGACGACCAGCAACTGATTTGCAAACTCGGAGTTGTCTGTGCTGCTTTGCATATTCATGCTGTCGGAAATATTGCTTTCGTTCGAGAATGCCGCCATATTTTCGGCAAGTATCATCACTTGAATGTCAATCTGACCTGTCGTATTTTCGTTTTCATCCGCTGTAGATGCACTGTCGGTAATCTCGGGAATAACGATGTTGTCGTTCTCCGTAAGCAAACCGAAAACGGAATTATCGTCAGCGTAAAGCTCGTTGAGAATTTCCGCGTTTGCCTGAGCAAACTCATCCTCGGTCTTAGCTGCCTCAATAGCTGCAAGCTCTTCTTCAGAGAGAATTCTCTCAAATTCGCCTGTTTCAACATTGAACGTACCAGATACCTCATCTGCAAACTCGAACGTAAATCGCTCGCTGTCAAAATTGCGGATCGTTAGAACGTCGTCGCTCTCGGTAATTGTAATTACCAGTTCTCCGCGGTCCGTCATCTCAAACGAGACCGCGTCGGAGCTGATGTCTAGGAGTTCTACCTTGTTATCGCCGTCGTTGTCCTCAATTATATCCGAGCCGTAACCGACACCGAATCTATAAGTGTCATTGCCCATTCCACCGTAGAGGAAGTCGCTGCCTTCGCCGCCGTCAAGGATATCATCGCCATCATTCCCGTTCAGCGTATCGCTTCCGATACCACCGAACAGAATATCGTTGCCCGCGCCGCCCGAAAGATTATCGTTGCCGCCGTCGCCGTGCAGTATAATGCCGCTGTCGCTCCATGCGGTCATCCAATCGTCATATTCGGTCGCATGAACCTGCTTGATGGGATTTTCTGCGCTGTTATAAGCATAACGCTTTCCATTTGCAAATCTTACCTCAAAGCTGCGGTTGCTTTCCGAGCCGAAGTAGCCCTGAATTATCAGCTTGTCCTCAACGCCCTCAAACGTGATCATAAGGTCGTTCCAATTGTATCTATAAGCAGTCATAGCGTCCTCCGTCAGACCCGCGCCGAACGATATCGTATTGATACCCTCACTGTCGATAATTGTATCGGTGCCGCTTCCGACATTGAAGATATATGTATCGTTTCCTGCGCCGCCGTAGAGCATATCATTGCCCTCACCGCCATCAAGAATATCGTTGCCGCCGTTTCCGTACAGCTGATCATTACCATTTCCGCCGTACAGCCTATCATAACCGCTGCCGCCATTGATGTTATCAGAGCCGTCTTCTCCATAAAGAGTAACACCTCTTCCATCCATGGCTGACATATAATCATCGCCGTCCGTACCATAAATCGTTCTGAGCGGACTGTTGGACGCGGTTGCGTGTATTCTTCCGCCACCGTTAAAGGTAAGGTAGAAGTTCCTGTTTGCCTCGGAGGTAAAGAACCCCTCAATTATGATCTTATCTTCGGAATCCGCGAACGTGATCGTAATGTCATTCCAATTGGTACGATAGGCTTTTATCTGATTTGCCGAATATCCGTATATATTGATGGTATTAGTACCCTCGCCGTCGCTGATGGTATCGACGCCGTACCCCTTATTGAAGATATAGGTGTCGTTTCCTGCACCGCCGCTGAGATAATCGTTGCCCATGCCTCCGTCAAGTACATCGTCGCCCGCCTTGCCAGTGATACGCTCATCTCCATCGCCGCCGTAAAGCGTATCGTTGCCGTCACTTCCGACGATCTGGTCGTCAGAAGCCTGAGCGTCATTTATGATTCCATCGTCATAGATGGATTCCATATACTCACTGCCGTCAGTTCCATAGATCTTTCTGAGCGGACTATCCTTTGCCGCCGCTTCAACTACTGTACCATCTGCAAACACGAGAGTAAAGTTTCTTGCATTCTCATTAATGCAATAGTCCTTGATTGTCAGGGTATCTTCAAAACCATCAAAAGTTATGAGCAGATCGTTCCAGTTGGAGCGGTACGCTTTAATGCCCGAAGCCGTAAAGCCATCGCCGAACATAATGGTATTCGCGCCATAGCTGTCCTTGATCGAATCATTTCCGTAGCCGTGGTTGAAGAAGTAGGTGTCGTCACCCAAGCCTCCGTCGATGAAGTCGTTGCCCGAACCGCCGTCGATCATATCGTTTCCGTCGCCGCCGTTGATGTAATCATCACCGCTGCCGCCGAAAATAACATCGTTCCCGCCGCCCGAGAGAATCTGATCGTTTCCTCTGTCGCCGAATATGATCTCATCCTCGTCATTGCCGATTATGCGGTCATCGCCGCTGCCGCCCGCTATAACGGAGCTGCTCTCGTTGACAATATAATCACTTTCCTCGGAGCCGGAAAGGAACTCGCTTTCGTCCGCGGTTATGCTGTCTTTGAGTGAAACGCTCTCGCCGCCGACTTCAAGAATGTAATGGTCGGGTTTTTCCGCGAAGCCGTTTATAATAAGCTTGTCCTCGCTATCCTTGATTGCGATAACAATGTTCTCTCCAACGGAGATTATATCAAGCTCATCGATAGAAATACCTTCAGCCATTTTTATCGTGGATACACCCTCGTTGTCGCTGATAATATCCGTGCCGTAATTTCTGCCAAACACATATGTATCGTTACCCGAACCGCCGTAGAGGAAGTCGTCGCCCTCGCCGCCGTCGAGGATATCATTGCCGTCGCCACCGTAAACAAGGTCATTGCCACTGCCCGCATAGAGAACATCGTCGCCCTCGTTGCCATAGATTATGTCATTTCCATCGCTGCCATAAACGGTATCATTGCCGCCGAAAGCGTGCATGATGGAATCGTCAACGACCGCCTTGAGAACATCGTCGCCGTTTCCTCCATAGATATGTCTGAAGGGACTGCCCTGATCGGTAACGTGCATTTTCACGCCGTCGAACTCAAGGTCGTAGTTTGCATATTCCTCACCCTTGCGGAAGTCCTTGATGACGAGCGTGTCGTTTGTACCCTTGATCGTGATGGTCGCGTCGTATTCGCCTGTGCCGTTTACAAGGATATCCGTGGGGTTGAGTCCCTTGAAGCGCAGTGTGTTCAGACCGTCTGCGTCAATTATTGTGTCGCTGCCGTAGCCTTTTGCGAAAACGTATGTGTCGTTGCCTTCCCCTCCGTACAGCGTATCGTTTCCTGCGCCGCCGTCGAGAACATCGTTGCCGTTTTCGCCATAGAGCATATCGTTACCCGAACCACCAAGAAGTGTGTCGTTGCCATCGTCGCCGCAAATTACATCAACACCACTTGTTCCACTAATCATATCATTGTTTTTGCCGCCTAAAAGCACATTGGTATTTTTGATCCTATCAAAAATTTCGTTGTATTCCGAGAAATTTGACTTAAGCTCGTCAAAAGTTGTGGCGTTATATACGTCATCGTACTGATTCAGCCAAGACGCAACTCCGGCAATAATGTTTCCGACATCATCTCCGTTTTCCATCATTTCGGAAATCTTTTCTTTAAACGCAGAGGTGTCGAGATATGAACCGTCATCACCCCAACGTCTGAGTATAAGGTCAAGATAATCTCCTATAACGGTTTCCTTATTTAAAAGGTTGAAATACATTTCTTCAATGTCTAAATAGACACCTTTGAGAATAGCTGCAGCGTTTACATTCGGTGATGTGCCACCGTCTATTCCCTCAAAACCTCGTCCCATAAACTGCTCAATAACGTGCAGATCTCTTGCGTCTATATTGCCACCGCGAGAGTTTGTCGAAATTTCAGCGGAATCGGTTATAAAATAAAGAATTCTTTTAACAAGTATTCTCTTTTCTATGTAATCAGTTGAATTTTTGAACTGTTCAACCAAACCTGCAAGCGTTCCGGTCTTGTCCGCAAATATAGCGTTATTTAAGCTCATTACATTACCGAATGAGTCTACAGAACTTACGACAACGCCCTCGCCGAAATCGTTCAGATCCTCGCTATCCGCCGAGTTGACCTTAAACCAATGCTCGCTGATGTCGCGCACCGAGCCATCAGCAAAGGTAACGGTCGAGGATTCGGAAACGATCGTTCCCGTTGACGAATCTGTTTCGCTCTTGTTCGCATGGTCAAGGCTGATTGAAGTTATACCCAATTCGTCAAGCGTTTTAAGTTCGTCGGATTCGGAAATGCCATTGTGATTAGCATCGATCCATACTCGAAGGTTTGCGAACTCCGAATCGTTCTTGTCTATCACGCCGTCGCCGTTTTCATCAAGCTCGGCAAGAGCTTCAAAACCCTCGGAAGATGTTGAGCCGTCCTTAAGCGTGACCTGATCTCCGAAAAGCTCCCCGCCGTTGTCGATTTTGCCGTTGCCATTTCGATCAAGAGCAAGGAAGCCGTCCTCACCGCCAATCCATGCAGTCTTTTCAGCAAAACCATTTTTATCAAGATCAAAATGAACGCCGTCATCTAAGCTTGTGAGTTCAATGCCTTTCCTTCCTAAATCGATGATGAGGGGGTCTTTAGGAGGTGGAGTATTCCCTGCGTCATTAAAGTTGTTGCCGTTGTTGTTCTTAGAGCCATCAGTTGTATCATACGGCCATGCTTTGCCATATTCTTCCCGCTCTTTGTCAGACATACTATCATACAACTCTTGCCCCTTTTGTTTTAAATATGAAACGAACGAGTCGTGATTGACGTCGGACTTCTTATTATCCATAAGACCTTCCATTTCAAGCAGCATTTCAAGTTGCTCTAGGTCAACCTTTCTAAGGTACTTTTTATCAATTTTGCCTTTAATTTCCGCCACCAAACGATCCGCAGTCCAATTCTGAGTGTAGTAGTCACACATCAACTCTGTAAACTGCAATTGCGCAACGTGTTTGTTTATAATTCCAAGCGCCTCTTCATATTTACCACTGATTGCATCAACAATATTAGAGTAAAAATCACCCAATAGCGGGATTTCGCCGACAAGCATGCTTGTTAAATTTAAAAAATTACGGCCCAAATCGCCCATAGCATCTTTATAATCTTGCGTTTCGTAATCTGTTGTTTCGCTAATTACAACAAGAGAATCAATCAAATCCCTAACAGCAAAACCATAATCTGCCGCCTTGCTTATCTTGCTAGCCTCGTCGTATGCGGTAGTAATCCATGAAGGGTCTATTCGACACTTCCGGTACTCGTCCATTCCAAAAAAAGCAACAATCGCCTCTTCCGGATTATCCTTTAGCCATTGAATACTTGTGTCAACAAAAGCATCCTTAAGATACATCGCCGCCCCCAAAAAATCAGGAGGATTATCCTCATCACCTTGAAGTCTGGTGAAAAACTCCTCAGAAAATATAACACTTTCTGCCCATAGTTCAATTCGCTCATTATCGTCCATAATATCCGTCCTTTCTATTATGTGCCATTTTCAGTCTGTATAAACAATGGTAACCCAATCAACAATGCCTTTCTCGTTAAACGTAACAATAAGACATTTACCGTGCCAATCATTCGAGGTTTTTCCCTCGAGAGAACCATATCTATATTCCTGCCAGCCTTCATATTTTTTACTGTTAAAATTTTTTATACTTGTTGCTTCACCATACCTTTCGACGATTTCTTCTCTAGTTGTTTTAAATGGAGTTATGCCGTCAACCGAACATTTGTCATTCTCAAAAGGAGCATCAAAAATCCTACTGTCACCCTTTTTGGACTCTTTGTAGTTTTCCGCTCCGCAACTAAAAAGCAAATCGCCATTTTTGTCCTTGACTTCAACGTGACATCTATCCTCCGCAAATCGATTAGCAGAAGTTTCATATGTCCAATCCTTAGGCAGTTCTTTCAGCTTTATGGGTATCTCGATCGCTTGTCCGTCAACAATTACATTTTTTCGTATCCGTTCAATGTCAAAACCCGTTTCGCTGTACGATATCTCAGAACCATCAGGAATAGTACTTCTTTCGCACCCCGTAAACCCACAGAGCAGTATCGCCGTTGCCAACAGCGCAACCACCCTTTTGCTTTTCCTGTCAAGCCGATGTTTTAATTTGCTAAACATAGTACACAACCTTTCTGTCTTGATATCAGCCTTACCGCTGTTTTACAAGATACTACCACATCTTGACAGAAAAGTCAAGCATTTTGTGAAGTTTGACAATATCTTGTTAAATTTAGCAATTTTTCACGTGGTTTGACAAAAACAAGCCGATATTTATGTAAAAATTTTAAAGAATATCGGCTTGTAAAGCCAATGACCGTATGATATTATCACTTGGTCATTTTCTGAAGTGCCTTCGGCTCTTTGGGCTGATAAAAACAATAGCACGATGCCGCACCGCAAGCCTTCTTCGCCATAGACATTGAAGTCTTTGCGATTACTTTAGCAACCGTTTCCTTGAGTTTCATTGTCAATCCTCCTTTGACGATATATTTCAATTAAAATCGCAACCGATACTTCTACCAAAGTTACGATTATTATTGACCCATACAACGAGTTGAGCGATATCAGATATAATCCAATCGAACTCATAGCAATATATAGAACAAAAGAAATTTTTCTGCATTTTTTTGCTTTCTTCTCGGAAAGCTCCTTGTGCTTGTTCTTGACAGGAGAAAAAGCATAGATAGGTATAAAGCCAAGCATTAAAACAGAAGACATAATATGGAATTCAGCTATCTCAAAATAAAAAAGAGTTTTTCCAATGCCATAGGCTACAGAGAATAAAATTATCATCATACAGTTACACTTGAAATAGCTGTCCGCATGGTAACCTCCGCAGTATGACCTAATCAATATCATACAACCTAAAAATACAATACCACACAGCGGATCGCCCAGCGCAAACGCTATTATCATGGTAAGCAGTATGTTCAACGCAGTAGATATTGATATTTCAATGCCATATTTGTATATTTCGGCTAACTCAGAATCTATCGTCATATTCGACCCAACAAAATCAAGCAGCTTTGTAGATATTTTTTCAATCATTGTCATTACCCCTTACACGACAGATTATACTTGTCTAATATTGACATGTCAATATGTTTGTGAAGTTTGACAATTTTTAGTGAAGTATAAAAAGGCGCTGTAAAAAAATAGCCACGCAATAGTCCGAGCTTCCCATAAACGGAAACTCGGACAATTTTTTATCTAAATCAGCATAAAAAGAAGAAACGCAATAAAAAAGAGCATAACAAACGCGCCGACACGAAAATGTCATGCATTGAATGTTGAGAAACACACATCAAGCTGTCGATTTTAAAGCAACTTTTTTCAAATGGAACTTGTGATGATTAAAACCGCAGGAAATAATACCGAATTCAAGAATAAGTGACTTAAGCCCCCTGCGGCGAGCACGAGTGTATGACCTGTTCCACTTGATTGTACCGAAGGTGCCCTCAACTTGAATACTGCGGTTCATACGAAGCAGCGCGCCGTGTATGCTGTTGAGATTGCTCAAAACTTCGCTGTGAAACCGCGTCAGTTCTTCGTTCAGACGGATAATTCGGTTGCCCTTGCATTTGCAGCATTTGTCCTTGAGCGCACACCCGCTGCAGTCTTCGCATTGGAAAAACTCCTCGGTCCTGCCATACTTGTTTCCGCGAACCGCTCTGCTGTAAATGTAGTTGAATTTTTTCCCATTCGGGCAAACCGGAGAACCGCTTTCATCAATCGGAAAAATCACCGCTCTGTACGGGTCGTCGCGGTATTTGGTATCCTTGCTGTCCTTTTCAAACATGGTGAATTTCATGAACTTTTTCATTCCGTGCTCTTCGCAGTAGAGGTAGTTGTTGAAACTTCCATAACCCGCGTCTGCGACAGCGTATTCGGGATATTTTGCGTAAAATATGTTGAATCTTTCCATTAACGGTTGAAAACAATCCATGTCCGACGCACGCTGACACACATCGAATGCTGCAATATAGCCGTCGCAAACCGCGCACTGAATGTCATAGGCAGGCAGAAGCTGGTCGTTTCCCATATGATCGCGCTTCATTCGCATAAATGTTGCGTCGTGATCGGTTTTGGAATAGCTGCCACAGTCTTCTCCACATATTTTGATGTGCTCTGCGTACTTTTTCAGACGTTCCAGATACTCGAAAAGCCTTTCGTAAAGCCGCTGCTCGGCAGTTTTGTGATGTCCGCGTCCGCGTACTGTTTTCTGCAAATCCAAGCCGGCAAGTTCTGCGAATTTTGATAAAATCTCCTCGAGATATTCGATTGAATACTCCTCGCGTGCGCCGAATTTTACTCCATAGGGATCGATTATTTCATTCATTTTTAGGAGCAGCTCGGTTATTTTGGCAAATACCTTCAAACGATTTTTCTCGCAGTTCTTTTCCAAACCCAAGTGTTCTTTCCGGCATTGGCGGAGATTTTTATTCCGTCAATATAGGTGTGGTTCAGGTCTACGTGTTCTTTCTCAAAGATGTATGCGTTGATATCTGCGAAAATTTCGTCGACTTTCTAACACAAGGATTTGTTCATAAAATTGTCTATCGTCATGTGGCTGGGAGGTGGGTTGTCCTGCAGCAGCCACATATACCGAATGTCGGTTTTGCAATACTTTTCAATGTTCCTTACTGACGCATATCCGTTCTCCATGAACGCAAACAGTATTATTTTCAGCAAAGTTTCTTCATCATATCTTGGGCGGCCTACCCTGCGTTCCTCAACCGTCAGGTACTTATTTAGGTCAACATGATTCATCACTTCACAGAAACTATATACCGGGTCTGAAATTTCTATTATTTTTTAGATTTCTACCGGTAATTTCAGCTGATATGGTGTATAATGTTCTTGTGGTTGATTTTTCATTTCAAGTAAATTATACCACAATAAAGACTGCTGTCTCTTTTTTCGAGATGGCAGTCTTGTTTTTTTACAGCGCCTTCATAATTATTTATACATTATCACATGGCAGTAGAAGATTAACCCCTCTTCATAAAAATCTGCCGTTCCATTATATTTTTCTGCCAAAGAACGAATCGTTTTTATTCCCAACCCATGAAGTTCATGCTCTCCTTTACTTGTTTTCAATTTTTTGTTGGTTTCGAGAACGGACTTATCAATGGAGTTAGAAACACGTATGTTTAATTTAAATTCGTCCGCTTCCATCACTACTTCAATAAACTTTCCGCTCGACACTTTTTGTGTACCCTCTATGGCGTTATCCAAAATATTTCCCAGAAGATTACACAAATCATAAGCGTTAATTCCCGATATACCATTTCCCGCACGGCACATTACTTCGATTCCCTTAGACTTGGCTATGCTTAACTTGGAGTTTAGAATCGCGTTTATGAAAACATCACCAACATCTATAAATATTTCTGGTTTGGAAATACTCTCAACACAGGAATTTGTATATTTGATTGCTTCCTCGAAATCGCTATCCTGATGCAGTCGTTGTATAACGGCAAAGTGCTGCTTTATATCGTGTCGTGTGCTTCGCATCTCTTCATACTGCTTACGTATTGTTTCGGCATATTGGATACTGTACTCATATTGTTGTGTCTTTAATTTCAACTCCTCCGCGGATTTGTTCCCCTTGCTGAGGGCAATAGTCATATACAAGCATATCGAATTAAGAACTACAATTCCAAATTCTGCTGATAATAGTAAGCTAATGGTATACACATCTGTGTTCATATTGTTTTTAAAATTTAAAAGTGTGAGCTGTATCATTATAAGTGAAAAGAACGATATTACAAATACCGAGATTATTAACCCCCATTCTTTTTTCTTTAGTTTTAATAAAGCCTTATCAATAATTTTTAGAATCAAGCTGCAAAAATAAAAGATGCATAGTTGTACCAATAATATGGTCATAAATCTTATAAAACTTTTTTGTGAATATAGTGTAATCATTTCAGATCTAAGTATAGCTGAAACTGAACTGGGTATCAATGTACTTGAGAATATAACAACCATATTTGCCAATAGCACAGCAAAAAATTTATTGAGGATTTTGCCGTCCAAAAATAATAAAGCAAAAATAAACCAATAAGCCATATATACTGCCCCAAGCCAGCTCTCGTAATTAACCATGTGATCAACAACCGAAACAACAACCGAACCGACAAGGCTTCCGGAAACATATATTACTTTGCCCTTAAGGGTTGAAAAATTGTGTCCAAGAAATTTACAAATGAAATGAACAATTACAAACTCCTCAAATACCGTTACAATAAGCTCAAAAAAGCTCCACAAAATGTCTATCATAAAAAGTCCTACCCTATGTAAAGTCGCGCAAATACACGTTGTATTTTTCAATCAAAACCGCCTTATAGGTTCTGCTTATATCTAATTCAATACCGTTGTCAATCAGAGCTTTGAAGTGAGTATTGTCAATCCTGCATAGATGTTTTAAGTTCACTATACACCTGTTATGTATTCTTGCAAAGTACTTGGGTGAAAGCAATTCAAGTATAGACTCAATCTTTCCGCGTATATGTATGGTTTCTTGTTGACATATAATATCCAAATAGTTTGATTTACTTAAAATATAGATTATGTCAGTTGGATGAACATATTTCTTCTCATTAAACGGAAGTGAAAGACATATTGGACGATTTTCGCGAATGTGATCAGCCAACTTGCCTATAACATTATCCAGCTTGATTTTAAATACTTCACTGTCTGTCTTTGGAATAAAGTTAAACGGACGAAAATCAAAGCTATCATATACCAGATTGTCCTCAGTAGTAATAAAGATTATGTAAACGTTTTCGGATTGGCTGCGAACTTTCTTTGCAACTTCAAAGCCACTTATATCCGGCATTTTAATATCAAGAAAAATAATGTCAAACGGTTTTTGTTCATTTTTTGAAACAAAATCTGTACCACAAGAGAATTTACTGACATCATTCTTGATATGATGCAAGTTCAAACACTCCGAAATTTGTCTGGTTAAAAAGTCAAGCATAACCTTATTATCATCGCAAACCGCTACACGCATACCAGAACCTCACCTCATTCAGTTTGTTTATAAAACAACATAATACTCCGTGTCTTGACACGATTTGTATATAATTGAACACGAATCGAATTTATTCTTTAAAATATAGGTATAATAAAGTAAAAGGGGAGAGACTTGAATGACATTTTCCGAACGGCTCAAAGAAATTCGAGAAGATAACGACTATTCCAGAAAGGATTTAGCAGCGGCGATAAATGTATCCACCGCCGCAATATCCAATTATGAAAACGGAAACAGGGAGCCAGATTTAATAACATTGATGCAGATATCGGAATATCTGAATGTTTCAGTTGACTATCTGATAGGTCAAACCGATGTTAACGTACCCCCTCAAGATATGAAAAAAACCTTTTACAAGGATGTGAGTACAGGTCAACTTTTGAACAAATTGGTCAATCTTAACCCAAAATCCCGACGTTTGCTCATTGAATTGCTTGATTGTATTGAAACAAAGCAACTCATTTCGGAAAGGACAAAAAAGTAATCTAATTCTATACCCATATTATACAGTATATATTTTCAAATGTAAAGTGCTTTCGTCCAAATTTGTAATATTATTTCTATTTTTCTTTGGAACCTCTCGTTCTGGGAGATTTTCTTCTTACTGCACTTTCATTCAATTTGTTTACAAGGAGCTCATCTTCATGTTCCATCGGAACAGGCGGTATCATCTTCGTCGGAAATCTCTCCATAACCGCTGTCTCAACCTCTTCTCTATCGGCATACTGCACCTTTCGTTCGAACTTCTCTTCAATCGAGTATGCCTCTTCGAACTGAATCCCCCACTTGAAGAACAGCTTGAGCCGTGTCCTCATCGGGTGGCACCCGGTTTTCATCACAATGAAATGACCTTTCGGCATGGATTTAAGTTCGTCCACAGTCATCAGCGGGCGCTCTATCATCTGAAGCGACTTGCTGCCGCCGTCCCGCCCTGAGCTTTTCGTTACCGAACCGCTGAGAACGGTCTGCTTGCCGAGGTTTCGGGACATTTCTTCTGCGGTCTTGGAATTCGGTGCAAAGCTGCCGAACAAGGTGCATTGGCAGTTATCCACGATGATCTCCGCCCCCTCTTTTCCGTAGGTTTTCTCGAACTGCGCCAGCGATTGGATTATCGCCACGATTGAAATTTTTCGCGAGCGCGAAGCGGAGAAAATCATCTCCAGCCCGTCTATTTTCGGCAGCGTACCGATTTCGTCCGCATAGAACATCACACGCTTTTCAAGCTGACCGCCGCGCTCGTCCGCAACGGTCAGCATTTCTCTGTAAAGCTGCTGAAAAATCAGCGAAATCAAAAAGTGCTTGGTAGCGTCCTCCTCCGGTAGAACAAGGTATATTGCAGACTTTCGGCTGCAAAACTCCTCAACGTCAATTGAGGTATCAAAGCACAAAATTTGTTCCAGTTCCGAGTCAATAAACGCATTGAGCCGGGACAGAGCAGTAGACATAACGCTTGCCATTGCCTGCTCCGAGGAATTCAGCGCAGCTCCTGCAAACCACCTTGCCTTATTCTCGGACGGCAGCATATTTATCAGCTTCTGGAACGCAGTCGGCTCTTTCCCACTGGTGGGTGCGAGAAGCTCCTGAATCAGTTTGAAAACGCTGATTATATGCCGCTTCTCCGGTGGGCAGAACTCTGCTACAAGAAGAATTACCGATGTAATCAACCCCTCCGCCGACTCATAGAAGAAGGCATTTTGACCCATACTTGATATATTCCCGTCCGCCGAAATTATCGTTTTGGCGGTTATTTTTGCGAATTTTTCTGCTTTCGCCTTGAATTCCAGCTTGCCGCAAGCCTTATATAAGTCCATGTACTTGTTCACGAGATACAACATATTGTACCCGCTGCTGCGAGTTGGGTTTCTTAAATCAATTACCGACACCTTGTAGCCGTAGTATTTATCGGCAATCGTAGCGGTATTTCGGTACAGGTCGCCCTTGCTGTCGGTGGTAACAAAGGACATTCCGGCAGCACAGCAGTACTCAATGTTGGGGTAGAGGAAATTTGCAGTTTTGCCCACGCCGGACGCACCAATCATCAGCGTGTGGATATCCGAATCGTCCACCAGCGCAGTCATCTGACCGCCGCGTTCCACACAGCCGACAATCAGACCGTCAACCTTCGGGAGCTGCTCACCGCGCCGCCACAAACCGGGCGTGTAGGGTATCTGCTTGTAGGTTCGGGATATTTCTTTCGGAGTAGCAAACCGCGCCGTGCCGTGCTGACCGTTGCCCACAGGCTTGCTTGGGATTCCCTTGAGGGAGTAGGTGCTGCCGATTGCTGTTATAAGCCCGATTACAAGAAAAGCTGCCCCGCACAGGCAGAGCAGCAAAATTTGCGTAGATGTCATGATTTCCTCCGTCACATAGATAAACACACCGCCCGAGGTTCCTCATCAGGACTTTTCTCAGGCGTTTCTCTTTGCCCATTCTGGTGGATAAGGCTTTCCTCCGCCGCAAGCCGCAGCGCAAAATCTGCGATCTCATAGAATTTCTTCGCCGTCATTTTTAATTCGTAAGCAGTCTGCGAACGCGCACGGAGCAGCTCTACACCAGCGTTCACAGCACTTTTCAGCTTATTGCTTTTCACCGGTATTCCTCCCTTGTCGAGATAGCATTTGTACTCCTGCGAAAGCTTGGATTTCATCTGTTCAAGCGGAAATTCCTCGCCCGAAATTCTCATAAAATGTTCGCTTGCAGCAAGAGAAAACTCCGCCAATAGAACATAATCGGCGGAATTGTAAATCGAAATCAGGTCGGCAGATATGCGGTTTGCGTTAATTCTCACCTCGCCTAACGCAGAAACAAATTCAAGGTATTTTTCCTTACGCTTGTGCGGAACAGCAGGCAAAAATTCCGCGTCATTCTGCTCTTTCAGAACCTCGTTCCAGTCTTTCTGCTCCGGGGTTATGAGATAGATTTCCGAGTACACGTGCTCCGAAAGAATATCCCGCAGACGTTCGGCGGCTTCAATTCCGCCCTCGTCATTGTCGGTGCAGAGATAGAGCTTTTCAAGCTGCGAATGGCTTTCCAATACGTTCAGAACCGCACTTTCATACACACCGTTCATCGCAATATAGCTGTGCTGCCGCCAGTCCTTTGGGTACAGCGTGATGAACGACAGCATATCTATCGGAGCTTCAAACACATACAGTTTTTCGTCCACTCCGAAATGAGAAAAGCTGTACCGCGTGTCCGACCCGGCAACCGTGATTCTGAACGGCTTTCCGAAGCTTATTGCAGAGCGTACCGAGGCTTGCTTTGGAACGCCGTTTTCGTCTGTTCCCACGAACACAACATTATGGTATTTCTTATCCTCAAACAGCTTTTTCTCGTGTGCGAAATGCGAGATAACATCGGGAGCGATAAATCGTTGCTTGGACAAATAGGCAAAGACACGGCGCATATCTTTGTTCGGTTCGGGAAGGACAAACGGCTTTGCGGCAGGCTTTTCAGACGGTTGGAATTCCACAGCAGAGGTATGACCGCCCAACAGCTCCAGCATAGCCTCTTGAAAGCTCATGCCGAAGAATTCCTGCAAAAATCTGACTGCGTAACCGCCGCGCTGGTTCTTGTGGTCGTACCATTTTGCACCGGAGATAGTAACGCTGTCGTGCGTTCCGGAGCCGTCCGTGTAAATGTACTGGTAGGTGCTGCCGACCTTTTTCAGCCGTTCCCCCTTGCTTTGGAGGTATCGTGCAAGGTCGATAGTGTTTGCACGCTGAAAATCTTCGTCAGAAAAATTGATGTATTTCAAGTGAATTTCCTTTCTTCAGAATAGAATTTTTAGATTGGTTACTTAGCATTGTGGGTTCACCATGAACCTACCCTCAGTCCACCTTGTGCCCATATTAAGGCGGGCGCACCACGAAATACATATTTGATGAATTACCTCCGGACTGCCTGAATCTGCGTTCGCGCCGAATATACTGCGCCTTTTCAAGATCGGACAACGCACGCTTCACGGTGCTTCGCGAGATTTTCAGGTCAGCTGCAATCGTGGTGATTGACGGGAAGCATTTGCCGTCCCGGTCGCAGCGGTCGGAGAGATAAATATAGACTGCCACAGCTCTGTGCGGCAGTCCGGACGAATAAATTTCACGATTTTTGAGCATAGTCACCCCTTGTTAGTATTTTGGCTCAAGCGGGTTTTCCTTGATTCCGAGCGCGGCTTTCTTGCGGTGTATAGCCTGTTTCAGTTTATGTTCGGTGCGGAATTTCAGCCCTCTTGTAATGCGGTTGTAATCCCCGGAGATAAGTCTGCCAAAGGATTTGAGCATGGTCAGAGTTGCATTCTGAATTGCTGATTGATAAAAGTGATCCATATTTTCGATTGCCGTTTGAGCATATTCATTTCCGGACTCGGCAGACATTGTGAGCCAGTACAGAGCCATGTCGGTATCACGTTCCACACCCTTGCCGAACAAGTACATTTTACCGAGCCAATATGAAGCCGCTGTATTTGCCAAATAAGCCGAATGTTTCAGCATTGCAAGACCTTTCTCAACATTATGGGACAAAAAAACACCATCAACAAGCTGCTTGCCGTACTCGCAGAGGGCATATTTGTTATTCATTTCAGCAGATTTTCGGAGGTAATCCAAAGCCTTTTCCGGAGCTGCCTCACAGCCTATCCCTTTCAAGGTCATGATACCCAATCTGTACAATTGCATATCGTCTGCTAATACGGATTTCATTGTCTGAAAGCCCTTGTATGCTTCACGAAAATACCGTTCGGATTCAGCAGAATTTTTCTCTGTTCCAACACCGTCTTGAAGCATTTTAGCAGTTTCGTAGCAAGCGTAAGCATTGTGCTGGTCGGCAGATTTTTTGTACCACGCAAACGCTTGTGAGCGATCCTGTTCCACACCATTTCCGAAATAATATAAGCCGCCGAGCGAATACTGAGCATAGCTGTTTCCAGCCAGAGCCGCTTTCTGAAACCATTTGAACGCCTCAGTATAATTCTGCTGAGTGCCATATCCTAGATTATACAGCTTGCCTAGATTATACCAGATGTACGGCTTCATTTTTCCTGCCGATGATTCGAGGTACAGAAAACCTTTCAGCGCCTCGGCATAGTATTCCTGTGCCTTTGGGATATTTTCCTCTCCGAGCAAGCCCCGCTGATACATTTTTGCGACGTTATATATTGCTGGAACGTTAACCTTTTCCGCCTCGGATTGAAACAATGCGAAAGCCTTTTCGTAATCCTCATCATAAAGCAGGCTGCAGGCGGTTTTGTAATTATCCCGCCAGTTCATGTGGTAGCGCACATCAGAAATATCTTCCTGAGTGTCGTCAGCGATTTCTTCAATCTCATCGGGTGTAAAGCTCGGCATAGTTATTTCGATTTCGGTTGGTATATCCATATCCATGACCGCCCAGATTACCGCATTCTTAATGGGCTTAAACGCCTTGTTATTAGCCAGCGCTGGGAAATTCTGAACTGCGCTTGTGTAGGTTTCATATTTCTGCCGTTCAAGCTCACACCATTCCTCATACATCTTTTTGAGAACGGGATTTTTCGCAAGCTCCGCAACAATCTCATCAACGGTTTTCTTGACATTCGGCTGCAAGTAGCCGTAAATCTTTTTCCCTTTGGATTTCTGGAGCTGAAAATATAACTTCGGAATCAGGATTTCCAACTGTGGGCTTGAGCAGCTGCTAGTCTGCAATTCCGAAACAAGATTCCGCATTATATCTTCCGCTTCACGGCGCAGCTTATCCCGCACCTGAGTCTGCTCCTGATACAGATTTTGAAGCTCGTCACGGTAAATGTCGTTTGCGAATGCGCTGCGGATTTTTTCGATTCCGGTGTTCGAGAGATACCCCTCTTTCGGGTCGGTAGAATACACCACGATATGCACATGGGGGTTGGTTTCCTTGTTGTGAAAAGCGGCATACCAGCGGATATTCTGCGGTGAAATTTTCTGCGCCGCCGATATATCCGAGATATGCCGCCGCACCAGCTCTCGCCACGCTTCAAGCGTGTTGAAGCCCATGCGCTCCGCATCGTCACGCCGCAGGGAAACAATGTGAGTCCACACCGTTCCGGCATGATTTGCGACTTCCTTTGCGGCTATGTCAAGGACTATTGGCTCGTCATTGCCTGTGAATAGACCGTGAGATTTCGGGCGGGAATCAAGGTAGTTCATGAAAATCTCACGGTCAAGTTCTGTGTGCTGCTGCGGAATCGCAACGCCCTCGCGGGTGGCGATGTACTTCACATAATTTCCGAGCTTACCGTGCGAGCCGGACTTTATATACCGGCTGGTGACAATTATTTTCGGCATTTCAATACACCTTTTTCAGTTCGAGGTCGATCACATCTTTAGCGAACTGCTGCGCTTCTTCAAGAGAATTCTCCGCCAATTCAAAACCAACTGCTGCGTAGAATTTGTCAGCTAAATCTGTGCAGTCGAAATCTCTGAACAGCCGAATCTCAAACCCGGCGCAGTATACAACCTCACCGTTATCGCATTCGCGGGGAATCTCCGTCACCGGAGTGAACTCCATAAAATAACCACGGTACTGCATTTTCTCACTCCAATCTGAACTGAAAATCTCTGCCCACATCGAATTTCTGCGCCTGCGCCAAAGCCTGTTCCAGGAATTTCGTATCCAGCCCGACAGACTTGTAGCCCTGCTCGATGATTGAATAATACTGCGGCGAAGGGGACTGCAGCGGCTTGCTGCCGTTCATGATGTACACCATGCCCTCTGCTTCCTCGCCGCGGAATTCAAAGTGCAAAATCTCCTTGCGGTAGTATTTCGGGAAACCCTCATAAACGTCCAGCCGCTTTTCGTCCTGCTCCGAGAGCTTCCACAAAAGAACAGGAACTTCGCTGTCCTGCTTCGGCTCGATAGTTGCGTGGTACTTGAACTGTAATTCGTACCCGCAGAGCATTCCCGGTGCTATTACCTCCGAACCGGGGCAGCGCTGTGCCATCTGTTCAAGGTTTATATTTGAACCGTATGCGATGTATATTTTGTTGCTCATATTTAACCTCACATTGAAATATCTGAATTTTGTGTCTGTTGAGAATTGTCCTGCGACTTAATATCTTCACGCTGCTGCTTCAAACGCTCACGCTGAGCAATTGCGTCCTCCGGGTGCCTCCATGAAATACAACCGTCCAAATGCGAAATAAGGTGCTTGCGGCAGTTTTTGAATTCATCGCCGTTCAGCCCAAGATTAATAAGCCAAACACGACAGCTATATCGAAGATTATCACTCTCAGAAACTTTCGGCGAACAATACTTTTTCGTCAGCGCAGCGTTGCTTATTGCCAGAGCCAGCACGATGTACGAACGAATCACCCCGGCGTGCAGCGTAGAATTGGCGGCTCTCATCTCCCAATGTCCGTCAGCAAAATAGCTGTGCAGATTCAGAGCATGATAACGAGTGGAAGAGTAGTGATGGTACACCTCGCCAGTGTCGCCGTCATACCAAAAGCTTTTCATGTCCTCGATAGTGAGATTTTTCTTGTTGTTTATCTTCTCCAGAAATCTTCGGTCAACCTTTTGACAGTAATATTCGCGCTGATGATTTACCTGCAGGACATCAAAAAGGAAATTCTCCTTGCTGGCGAAGATGTTCACAAGATTACGCAGACTCTGTGCCGTGTATTTCGCGCCGTCAATGTGAATATGAATTCCGCACTTGTACTCGCCGCCGGTCACACCTCCAGCTCTGCGCACGGCGCGAACCACCTCCTGAAGCAGCGGTATATCCGAATATTCAAGCACCGGCGTAACGATTTCCACGCAGTATTCCCGCGAAGCAGATCTGCCGTCCCGGTTGACCGCTCTTATGCTGGAATCATTAACCACCGACCATTTCCTCGACTGGGAATCCCTAATGCAATACTTGTCGTATGCGCCCCCAACATGGTCTGCGCTTGAATCCAGAACCTCCGAAATAGCTTTTGCGGCAGACGCTCTGGTAAGCCCGGTGCATTCAATTTCCACACCAAATTTCTGCTGCTTTATCCCGTCATAATCTCCCGACACAGAATTCACCTCCGACTGCTTTATTCATTCTGGAACTCCACCGCGCTCTCCAAAGAAATAACGCCGTTGATATGCCGAACCTCGTCCACGCACATTTTGTGAAGCTCACGAACGGTTTCGGAGTCCACTTCATTCGCAGCCGCAGTCATGTGCGAGAGCTTGCCCAGCTCCACAGCAATCTTGAACAAATTTCGGTTTATGCGCTGCTCCGCGCCATGAACCACAGCGTCCACCGAGGCGGTGATTATCGGCGAGAGGTAATTCACATTGCCCTCGGCTTTCAGATAGCCTACATAGAAGTTTATCGCTTTCTCGATGAATTCGCTCTTGGAACGGCAGTTATCGCCAGCGTAGAAATTCTCCACGTTGTCCATAGTTTCCGGGAATACCCACAGCGGAAATTTCACCTTGTTCGCAAACGAGCCGCACAACTCCTCGGAATTTGGCTTTACGGCGGTACTTTCGCCGTTCTGCAACCCCGAATTATTCGATTTTCCCATTTTACAACCCCTTTCAAAATATCTCACAAATCGCATTGCGGCGGGCTTTGCCCGACGCTGTGACCGGGGCGGAACCCCGTCCCTTTAACTTGCATAAAAATCATACCCCGCCCCTTGCGAAGCGAGGTATGATGCCATCTTTCGAAACTCCGTCAGAAACCGCCCAAATCGGCGGGGTATCCTCCGGAGGTAAAGTAACCCTATCCCGTTTGGAAAGCCTCACACGGCGGCGCACGGCTGCAAAAAACGGCTCAGTCCGGTTCGTGCGGAGTCTGCGCCTTGCGTTCGGGCTTATCTGATGCAGGCTTTTTCGCCGTCATCTCGATAAACTCCCGGACATTCTGCGGGACGGTTTTGCCGTAAAGCTGCTCTGCGTAACGGCTTAGTTCGCTTTCCAGCGTGGTGTTCTTCTGCACGAGGTACATTCGCAGGGCGGATATTTTGCTTTCGGGCAGGGAAATTTGAATCGAATTTTTCATGAAAAACCTCCTCACCAACAAATGAACTCAAAGCCTGTGTCCTGCTGAACCTCGTCCTGCGTTATCGTCTGAGGCTGCGAGAATTCCTGCACATATTTCTCGCACAGCACATCGGACAGCGAACAGAAGTCCATGCCGTCATCAGTCATTTTCTCGCCGCAGATAAAGAAAGGCCCGGCAACTATCCTGTCGCCAAACCTGCGGTTTCCTTCCATTCCTATGAGCTTTGCCTCCTCGTTTCCGACCATCACAGCATTGGGATCGTTAAGGTAATAAATCGGCTCGATAAGACCGCCGACCGCTTCTTTCATTCCCTTGAGGGAATGCTCGATTTCCGTGACGTAGGCGGGCTTGTTCGGCTCTACCATCACGACCTTCATCATTTCAGATGCCATAAAAACTCCTTTCAGAACAGCGTAAGCTGAACATAATTTTCCTGAACCTCCGGCGCGGGATCAGCTTTGATTTGCTCATTTGGTGAACAATCGCATTCGTCAAGCTCCTCGTATTCCTCGTCCTCATCAGCCGGAATTGACTCCATTCCGGTAAGGATTTCCGGCGAACGGAGCTTCTGTGCCGCACTCTGGAAACTTTCAAGATAGCCGTTGGGATTCTCATACCGCCGCATGGTCAGCAAATCGTCCTCGGAAATAGCACGGCGCAGGTTTTCAGCGTAGCCAAGAATTGCGGGAATACAAAGCTGTTTGAGCTGCTTTTCGGTCAGATGAACCGACTGCTGCTGGACAAATTTCAGGTTTTCGTCCGCGTCAATTATCTGCATTGACCTAGCCGCGTTCTGCCGGATTTCATCCGGTCGTGCCATGTAGTTATTGTCCACCTCCGGCGGTACTTCCCGATAATATGCCTTCGGAAGCAGGAACAATGTAGCTTCTTCAGATAGCTGCTGCTTGTAGTACATGATGTGATTTCTCACCAAATTCATGTTCACGCCGTCCGCCCAGAATGGGTCGGAACAGCCATACTCGTGAATAAAGTCCCACCGAGCAAAGCTGTTTTCCAGTGCGGCGGCATAGTCAACATTCATGCCGGACTTGCTCATAGCGACAGATTCATGCCCGGTTCTGGGGATTTATCCTGCGACTGTATCTGCTGCAATTCACGCTTGTCGTAGCAGTAGCAATAGCAGTCGTAACCCTCGCCGGGCTGACAGCGAAGGAGAAAAATGTAGTTTTCCGTTTCCGCTTTGAAGCCGTAGCTTCTGCCGAGGTTGAGGTTGGTGTGGCGGCTGCAATAGGACATCATCGCGCGGCGGTTTTTCAGCAGTCCGCTGCTGCGAAGTCCGTTTATTACGCCGTCCAGTTCGCTGCGGAACTGCTCGGTTTTGAGGTCGGAATTGTTCTCCCACCACGTTGACCAGAATTCATTTCCGTCGCCGAAATCCATTCGCAGATGCCCGATACAAGCGCCTCTGACGTCCGGATTACAGTCGCTGTAATACAATGATTCTTGTCCGGGTTCGCCGGGTTTAATCTCAATTTTCTTCATCAGATACCTCCATTTCGTTCAGAAAATCGTACACTTTCCTTATGCCGGAAAGCTGATTATCGGTGATTGTTATTTCGGTGAACTGCTCCGAAATATCCTCTAAAACCTCACGCAGATCCTCGGCTGTCCTGTCCTCAAAGCAGCTCAGAAAATCTGCATACGGCTGAGTAACAACAGCTTCACCGCCGATATTCGCGCAGTAAAAAACAGCCTTGACAAGGTTCTCATCAAGGCTGCCGCTGTCGGGATATTCGGTTATTTCTTCGTCAAGCTCCACGAGCCAAAACCGCATATTTTCCACCGCCTGCCGCTGTTCCTCGCTGACTCCGGACGGCAGTTCCTCGGAATTGAAGCTGTATTCCAGCAGAGAAACGCTTGAAGATTCCGCACCGGTAACCAGAATCGCAACGCTCATAACGCAGAGAATTACAGGCAGGAACACGGCTGCGATAAGCATTGCGATGAATTCCCATGTGCGCTTGTCAGTGGCGGCGGTGGCTATGGCTTTGATTACTATGGGCGGGACTGCCATGATTACCTCCTTAAAAAACTAAACCTCCGACATTTCTGCCGGAGGAATAGCTATTAAATTTTACATACCCATTTTGAGGTTTGGCGATGTATTTGGATTCTGATCGTTCAGCATTTCAATTTGATGAGTGCAAAATTTATAAAGAACCGGTATATCTTCGGTAATTGTTTCCCACAAGGATTCCTCGTCAATGTTGCCATATTCATGTGCAACAACATTACGCAGTCCCCTTATCTGTTTCCAAGGAATATCTCCAGCCGTAGCTTCACGGAAATCCTCGGTAAGATGATTGGATAGTTCTCCGATCTGAAGTACACACATGGCAACGGCATTTCTATAAACCGAGTTGCTGCAGAATGCTTCATAGCTATTGCCAAACTGGGAATGAGCTTCTCCAATTTGATTGCAGTAACCAATAATATGCTTTAATAAATCCTTGTTACCCTTGCTCATAGATCAGAACCTCATCATTCTTTATTTCGTTTCTGAAATCTTCACTGAGACTTCTCGTCGTAAGCAAATCAACATTTTTGGATAATGCTTCTGAAATGTCAATTCTCAAACCGCTGAGTGCAACCAGCCCTCTGAGCTGTCCTTTGTCAACACGGAGATCAATATCACTGCTTTTCGTAGCCTCGCCACGAGCATAGGAGCCGAACAGATAAACCCGTTCTACACCATATTTCTTTGCAATTGGTGAAATGTTGCTGCGAATTTCATCAATGGTATAGATTTTGTCTGTCATAACAAATCAGCCTCCTTTTCTTATTATACCACAACTGCAAGGTTGTGGTATAATTGTCCGATCCGCACGTAGAAAAATCTTTGATTTTTCGTATGTGCGAGGACTTATAATCTATAATAAATGCTCTGCATTTATTATACCACATAAAATGGGATTTTGCAAGTCCTATCTTCCTCCCGCGCTGCCGAACAACCGCTCCTTGTATTCTGGTGCATGAACGCACAAGCAGTACCTCTCGTTGCCGCATTTGTAGAGGCAAACTCCGCGCTGAGAGTACCTCGTCAGCTCGTATTCCGAAGGTTCGAGCTGCAGATTGTCGATGTAGAATTCCTTATCCACCGTCCCTGCATGAAACAGGAACTGGTGCGTTGGTATTGCGAACAGCGGCTTTGTAAGCTCCCGAATTCCCTCCAGATTGAAGTCCTCAAGGTTCTGTGAAGCGAGAATCACAGCCGAATTCTTCTTCCTGACACGCTTCATAAAGTTGCGGATATACTCCACGGCAACAGGATTTGAGAGGAACAAGTAGAACTCGTCCACGCTGGCAACGGTGTTTCCGACGGTCAGAAGCTCGTTCGACATATACGACAGCACATTGAACAGCAGTGCGCTGCGGATATTCTTGCTTGCCTGAAGCAGCCCTTTAACGCCGAAAGTGACGAAACTGCTGTCCGTGATGTTGGTGTGACCGTTGAAGAATTTGCTCTCTGCGCCCCTGCACATGGAATGCAGTCCGAGGCATATATTCTGCAAGGTTTCCGCAGTATAGATGTTGTTTTTATCCTCATTGTAGCTGCGGAATTCCTCCTCAGCGATGGCGTAGAGGTCAGACAAAACGGGGTAATCTGTGCGTTTCAGCTTTGAGAAATCTGTGCGGTCAGAGATACCGAAACGCTCATACAGCTTTATAAGCATAAGTTCAATGGTGTCAATTTCCCGGTCGGAAAAATCCTTGTAACAGCGGAAAAAGTCCCGCAGAAAGCTGATGTGCTGACTAAGCCGTGTCTTGCCACGAAATGCTTTTGGTGCAGTTTCATCTGCCTCCACACCTTCGTCCCACGTTTTCGGTTCAAGCACGTTTATGATGTACTCACCGGACATAAGGTCGATAAAACAGCCGCCGAGATTCTCGGTCAGCTCGGCATATTCAAGCTCCGGGTCAAGGCAGATTATGCGCTTGCCGCTTTCACGGAGATTGGTGAGGATCAGCTTTAACAGGTAGGACTTGCCCTGTCCAGAGTTGCCGAGAATAAGCATATTTGCGTTTGTCTTATCGTCCGAACGCTTGGCGAAATCTACGATAATATTGCTCCCGAACTTGTCCCGACCAAGGTAACAGCCGTGTTCGTCAGTCTTTCCCGAAAAGCTGAACGGATACAAATTCGCCGTGCTGCTGGCGGGGAGAACCCTCTCAAACTGCTCTCTGAACACATTCCAGCCGCCGGGCTTTATGCTGTTGAACCCCGCCTGCTGGCGTAGCATGAGCCTGTCCACGTTCAGCTTAGAGCGCACCAGCTCCGTCTGAACCTCGGTCTGCATATTCCGCAGAGCTTCGAGCGAAAGCGCTGTCATTTCGATGTACACAGCGGTGTGAAGCAGAGGTTCGCGGCTGCGGTGCATTTCGGCTACGAGCTGGGTCACGTCCTGAAGATTACTTTCTGCGGCGACAGTCTGCTGGAGGTCGTTTGTGGAATTGCGCTGCATTCTGTTTTTGTTGGCGGCGTTGGAGATTATCCGCTTTTCTTCCGCCGGAGTGACGTGCCGCGCGTAGATGTGCAGCGTGACGCCCTCCTTTTCGCCGAGATACCGCAGGATAGCCTGCTCGCTGGTGGAAGTCGGGTATTCCCGAAGCGCCCACACGCAGCGAAATGTGTTTCCGCAGATAAAATAATCCGTGTAGAATTTCACCGTGGACGGTGCAATCATGTCCAGAAAATCCTTGCCGGATTTGGCTGTAAAGCCGTTTTCGTCTACTTTCTTCTTCATTCTGACCTCACATTTTCAGCTCGTTTGTCGGCTGGTGAAACACCTCGGCTTCCGGCTTGAGATAGAAATAATCCGAATTCCAGAACGAAATGAAATACTTGCAGCCGTCAAGGCGAATCTCGTTCTGCTCAAAGCTCTCACCCCAGCCGTCCGAGAGCTGCCCGGTTATCTCGTCCGTTAAGGAAATAAGCTCCGCCTTAGACATCTCGCCATACGAATTTACGGTCATAACACCGTACAGCTCTCCGCCTCTGTTTTCGACTGACGGGAACACTGAACGCACCTTGTGGTCAAGCTCGGAATCGTCCGTCCATGCTATTAATCCACGAAGCTTTTCGTCCTCATCGTTTAGTGTGGATTTTATTTTTTTGTTAATGATGTCAGCGTACTTGGCAAGCTGTGAGGCGGGGATTTCGAGCATATCCGAGTCGTAATCCGGCGGTTCTGCTACGACATACAGAGGGCAGTACAGTTTGGTTTCCACAAGCTCTTTTTTCACTGCCTGCAAGGTGCTGCCGGATAATGAACAAGCCGCAATCTCCGGACAATCGCCTAATGTTTCGCACGCACATTTTAAAAGAGTTTCACGCACCAGCGGACTTTCGGTCAAGTCCTGCAAATTCACAGTCAAAGTTTCCTTGCCCGCGCTCTCTGAAACAGCATTGTTCACGAAATACGCCACTATATCATTCAGCTGCGAAAACGACATTGTCTGCTTGTGCGCCGCAACTATCTCCCGCGCATGGGGAATATACTGCGAATATCTCGCGTAATTGCTGCCCTCGGATTCGATGAGCAGACCGTCGCCGTTGTGCATATCCACAGCGAGAATGCAGTGGTAGAACTCGTTGTCACAGTACATAAGCGGCTTGTTCTGTGCGATAATATACTGGTCGTCCAGTGGTCTGGAAATGAGCCTTGCGAACGCTGCGGCGGGCATTTCTAAAACCTTTTCCACAAGGCAGGGCTTGGGTTCGAAGCAGGATTCCTTCCGCAGAAGGCTTGTGTTAATTATGAGTTTTTCGTTCATGTATAAGCCACCTTTCTCCGTCGATATTTTCAAAAAGTTCTGTTGTAACATTCTGCTCGTAGTACACAGCAAGCAAGGTTTTAATATCCTCTCTGGCGTACCTGCGAACAGTAAAGCCGTTTTCTGTGAGGATTTTCTCTATTCTGTTGAGATAAGAGAAAATCTCCTTGTCCTTAAGACCGCGAATCCGCACTACCAAAAGGAATTCTCGTGCAGTAGCCGTCTGCGCCTGAATGTGGTCAAGGTACTGAATATCCTGCTCCAGCAGGCTGCGGACAGTGGGGTTTTCCTCTTTCGCTATGCGGCTTCGGAGGAAGTTTTTGTTGCTCTCAAAGCTCTCCCGGCTGTTAAGGCAGATGAACTCTATTTCCGCAACACCTTTCAGCACGGACATGAGTGAATAGATTTTCCCCGACAGGCTCTCCTCCGACAGAATCGAGATATTGCAGGGCTTTATGCTGAAAAAGACCGCCTCGTAGGAAGCGGTCTTTAATGAATATTCCGTTATCTCGGTTATGCCCATGAGCTGCCGGGTGGACTGCTGGGGATTGTTTTTCTTCTTCATTGTAATTTCCACCTGAATTCCTGCTGCTCCACAAAGAAATATTTCACAGCATATTTTAGAAAGTCGAGAATGCTGGTGTCCTCAAACCGTATCGCAAGAAATGCATATGCCAGCGTTATAACCAGCGGCACGGTGAAGCCAATCTGCGCCATTGCGAACACAGAAATAAGCGCGCCGATTCCTATGACCGCAAGGTCTTTCAGCCGCCACAGGAACAAGGTCGGCGCAGCTCTTAGGTTTTCTGGGTATATATACATTATGCTCACCTCACTTCGCTACCGTGCGTATCATCTGTGTCAGATGCACCGCCGACTGAGCCGTATTTATTACACCGTTAATATTCGGACGTGCTGCGGTTTCCAGCCCGAACATTCCTGCAATTCTGGGGATCTCACCTGCCGCAAGCATTACGCCAAGACCCATGAGCCATTGATCCTTGAACAGAATAAGCCCGCAGACCATCATGACGGACTGCAGGAATGTGGTCAGGCACAGCGCTATGACCTGCTTTATCCACATGACGAAACCGTCCGTGAAGCCTCTGGGAACGCTGAACATATACAGCGAGCCGACCGCCACCTGAATCAGCAGGATACCTCCGCGTTTCAACCCGGACAGGAACACTTTCACCACTGCGTAGCCGAACATGAAGATGATGATTATAGCGAGTATAGGCCCGAACAGCGCGTTCTCTATCACCTCAAGGCACTCCAGCACAAGGTTGCCGTTTCCCTCAGGGACTACCGTCCACGACATGAGCCACGACATATTCCGCTGCATATTCACCGCAAGGGAATAAAGCTGCACCGGGACAACGCTGAACAGATTAACAGCGAAAAAGCCCTTGATTATGTTCAGCGAGAGGGTTTTCGGGTCGCCGCGTCCGCTCTGGGATTCAATGGCGAACTCGAACAGCGCTACCACGATTCCTACCACAAACAAGAACCAGCCGAGGTTGCTGAACAACCCGACGATCTGTTGAACCCACGGCTGACCGAACAGGTCTGAACCGAGGGTGTTTATAGCGGTGAACAGCTCGCTGAATACACCTACGACCATCTGGTAGAGCCAGTCCGTGATGTATTCCATGAGGTTCGTTGCTATGTCCTCTATGCTTATATTGAATATTTTGCGTCACCTTCTTAATGATATTTAACCAGATAATACTTCCTTTGGAGATTTTATATGGGGTTGTATGGCGTAGTACTCATTATAATCATCAATTATTTCAAAGATACGCATTGACTTTTCTTATGCCAATATGCTATAATTAACATATAATGAGGGGGATACCATGAAAAAAATTGACGATTCATACGAAGTAAAATTGAATTTTATTGACGAATTCAACCTTAGTCGCAATGGAATGCTCAATGAGATCAAAACGGAATTTGATATAATTAGATTGTGTTTTCAAGAACAAGGTCGACTGGACAAAACATACGAACCAATGCTTAATAGAATACTAGTTATGCCTCTCCGAAAACTCCTATGTGAAAACAATTCTGTCTTACTACAGGTTTGCCCAGATTTCAAAATGCCACATCTTAAAGGTTACCCAATTAAACCATTGAATGAACAAGTAATTGTAAGACCACCTTTCAATGTTGAACCGCAAGAAGCATGGATTCCAGTAGAAGAATGGTTAAAGCAGGAGATTTCTTGGTTTGATAGAAAGGCAGAGGATATCGTAAAGATACTCCCAAAACATTCATATGAGGCTATACTTAAGAGGTTAAACGGAAAAAATGTTAGGCATTTGAAGTCGCGTTTTGAATCACTATATTATTCTGATGAAGCAGAATACAAAGGAAAAGTATCGGAGGTTTATTTTAAGACAGACCCCAATGACCCCGGTACAAATAAAGAAGTGTTTGAAATTTTAGATCAAATTGGCTACAACAAATTATCAATTTATGATTTCATAAAGCATTTATCCGACAAACGAGGCGCTCATGTTGATGTAGATCATTCGATAGGCATAGAAATGATCAACGGAGCTGATGCAAACGATTTTACACCAATTCACTATTTTTCAGCACAACTGATTTATGCTGCCAAAAAGCAGATACAGGAACTATCAGACTACTGGATAGAAATGCCCGAGCTTATCGATTAATATTTCAATAAAGCGGTATCAGAATTGTACAGTGATACCGCTTTTTTCTTGGAGTTACAAAGATATTTTTTTCATTCTCAATGTCTATTCCGGAGGACATCCCAAGCGCCTTTTATTTATTACGCATTCCCCATAACAGCCCCGCCCCCAATAATCTGCCAGATATACAGCGGAGCGGTCATCGTGAACACGAGGCAAGCAAAAAGAATCGCCGGAGCCGTCCACTCAAAATGTCCGGATTTGCGGTAATCGAAATACGCAAGACCGAGTTTTGCAAAGAAGAACACCGCCAGCACAAGGTCGATAATCGGGAACACCACATTGTTCACGACCTGCTTTATCTGCGTTTCAGCGGCGTTCCATGTGCCTTCGATCGCTCCGGCAACATTCCCGGCTTCGGCGAATGCTGCAACGGAAAACGCGCTCACCATAACGACGGCAAGCAGCGAGATAATCAGGATTTTCATTGTTTTCTTCATTGTAAAACCTCCATTCAGTTAGTCGGCGCAACGTGCCAGTCATCGTAAACATTTCCCTTTATGGTGAGGCTGTCAGTCTTGTTCACGGACAGCATTCCAGCGGGAGTCCAGCAGTCCATAACCCATGTGTAGACCTTGTAGCTGCCGTCAGGATACCACACCGGCGTAAAGTGCGTTCGGTTGTTGTAGGTGCTGTACTTGTTCTCCCGGAACTCCATTTTGCTGCGGGAAGTCACTTCAAGCAGTCGCCAGTAGCTCTTGTACTTGAATTCGGGGAAGTAGGTCACGGCATTCTGCACGTCGGTATGTTCGCCGTTTCCACTGATAGTCGTGCGAACTACCTCGTTAATTCCGTACCCGGATTTCATGGTTGAAGAAGTAGCAGTCGGATTTTTCGCGTCCGGAGTAATATCCATAGTCGCTGTCATTGACGCGCGGTAGGACTTGCTTCGAAATTTCCACTCGCCCTCGTCAACCCATTTTCCACGGTCAACCCAGCGCCGTCCTGTCCAAACCCAGCGTGAATGCCACACCCATTTGGACTTCCAGTAGGATTCCCACACGATCCACGATAGCGAGGTTTTCTGCGGATTCATGGGGATTGAGGACGGAATACTGAAGCTGTCATTGCGATCGTAAGCGGTAGGGTCGGGCGGAGGATTTTTACTCAGATCCACAATGTTTGCAGAAATACTTGTTTTGCTTGCGGACGCTCCGCCCGTAACCACTACCCGGATATTCACAGTCTGCTCAGTAGTTGGAGTGTGCCATTTGCACCAAACGAGCTGCGAACCGCCCTCCGGAAATACAACATTCCGCACGGTGTACACACGATTTTTGATGTAGAATTTCACAGTTACCGGATTGTCGGGAGTATGCTCTCCGCCGGACACGGTGACGCTGGTGTAAACGTCCGTGTCCACACGGTAATCGTAGTCGCCTGCGGCAATTTCGGTATCCGGAACTTTCTCCATGAACGACACAATTCCGACGCCGAGATTCTTGATTATATCGCTGTCTGTGACCTTTATGTCAGTCGCGCCTGTCCATGCAGAATAGCCGAGGTCGTCCTCCTCCAGGAACAGCGCAAAGGGTAGGTTCTTATGCGACAAAGGCCCGAATTTATTTATGAGGTCGCCGCCTGTGAGCTGGTTGTACAGCGCGGCTTCGGTGGCTGTCATGGCGGTTTTAACGCCATTGTAGGTGATGTACATTATCGGCTCTATCATCAGCTTGTAATCCCCGTTCGTAAGGGTTTCCAGCTTGAATCCGGTATCCCCCGCAATGCTTTTCACCACCTGCTCGTCCGTGAAATAGCTACGTATCTCCTGAATATCCGCCGAAACAGAGCTGCCATCGCTTATTATTGTCGGGAGCGCCTGCGCGGGCTTTTTGTAAACATAACTTGCCGTGCTTACCTTTAGCGTACTGCCGTTGAGATAATCCGCCTTGCACACCTTTCCGAAATGAAACGCGATCCCGCTCTGATCCGTGTTCGTGTAGTCTATTGACGAGGATTTCGCAAGACCGGTCTGCGAGTCAACAATGGTCACACGAACACCGTCATTGCCGGGATTCCAGAAGTTGTCCTTACTGCCGTCCTGAAGATTTCCGCCGCCGTTGTCGATGTTTGGGTCACCCTCGGCGAAAACAGAAACGCCCTGCAAGCAGAACACCACCAGCAGGAGCGCAGAAATTATTCGTTTTATTATTTTCATGAACCCTCCAAAAGCTTGCGGCGGCTCGTTTAAGCCGCCGTTTGTGTTATCCGAAGTAGCCTATCTTGTTGCCGTTCTCGTACATATCGTCGGCGTACTCGCACACGCCGCCTCCGCCCTCGTCAGCCACCCAGCCGAAGCCGTTGATGTATATCATTCCGTTCTGCTTGTCGCCATGCTGGGGTGTATTGTTCGGTGTGGTTGTATCTGCCGGAGCAGTATGCGCAGGCTCGTATTCCGGCGGCTGTTCGGGATTTGTGAGCGCCGCCTCATCGGTTATTACCGGAGCGGGAGGTTCGGGTTCGGGAAGCTCCGGTTCGGAGAAGCTCTGGTCTATTTTCTGAACATTTTCGGGGAGTTCCAGCGTTTCAGCATCGAATATTTCCTCAGTAGGAATTATGGTTTCCTCAATCACTACCGGCTCGGTTTCGGGCTTTGCCGTTGTGGATATCGCCACCGTCACCGCCGGAGTTTTCTGCTGGGGAAGGCTTGCCGTTTCTATCGGCTGCTCATTCTTTGCGAACTGCGAGGAGATTACGCACACCAGCGCCGCGCACACCGCCGCAGAACCGCTTAGTATCAGCATTTTCTTAGTTTTTTCTTTCATAATATCACCTGTCCTTTCGGGAATGTTTGTTGTTAGCCATACAATACCACAAGTCTTTTCAAAAGTCCAGCGGAAATATACGATTTCTGCCAAACCACTAAAATTTCGACGTGTATTTGGACTTAACCAACAAATCTATTTTCATCGGCGGGAGAATATCTCCGCAGAATGAAAGCGGCACCTCCAGCGTAATTTTCGAGGTCGCCGAGAACTGCGAAACCGCGCTGCCGGACGGCGCAAGCGGCGCGTTGTCCACCTCCACCGAAAGCCCGTAAACAGCAAATTCCACGCCGTCCGAATTCAGCTTGACGTGCTTTGACCCCTGCTTCTGCAAGCCAAGAAGGTTGTCCAGCCTGCCGTAAATATTTCCCCTTGAAACCGCCTCTTTCCACGAATTCCCGGACAGTCTGTACCCACCGGAATATCCCTCACGAATCCCGTCGTAGACATTTCCGTAATTCGCCACCGAGGTGGAAATAACGGCGGACTGAACCGCGTCCTTAACACCCGCCGCAATAGTCATGAGCCGCAAGAACTGCCACGCGGCAACCAAAAACATCAATGCGGAAATGGCAATAACGACAGTCCACGGCGCGGAAAAGCCTTTCTTGGAGCGGAGTATTTTCACAACCTTCATTTCCAATACACCTCGCTCTTTCCGCTTGCCTTTGAGGTGAGAGTCACCGGAAAGCTCCCGAATCCGCCAAAGCCGATGTCCAGCGTAACAGTAAGCGTTACGGTGAACTCCTGATTCAGCGGAATCTTGCCGTTTCTCGACCACTCTATTTTCGGCGAAAGTCCGGTTTTCTCGGAAAGCACCCTTGCTCTTGATGTTGTTTCCGCGCCTATTCTGCCGGAGATTTCAGCTTCGCGTACAAGCTCGTCAGCGAAGTTGTCAAGCTGCATTTTCGCTGTCATGACCGGCGCTGCGGCGGTGAATAACGCAAGTATCATAATCACCACCAGCACGATTATGCAGACGTCAATGTAGCCCTCGCCGCGTTTTGAACGTAATAATTTTCGCATATCTCACCGCCTTAAATCATCGTTCCGAGAGAATTTATAAGCTGCATTCCCATTACGAACAGGTACGTCAGCAGGAACAGCATGAGCATTCCGAAGCTGAAAACGCGGATTTTCGGCGGTATCTTCTGCGCCTGCGCCTTTAGCCGCTGTAATTCTATCAGCTTGAAATCGTGCGCCAGCATTTTGAAATACACCGCGCTGTCATCACCTCGGATAACCGACACTAAACCTCTGACCACATCTGAAAGCTGCGCTGAACCTATCCGTGCTTCAAAACGGGTGAGCGCCGCTTCATAACTGGAACTGCGCATATCAGCGCAGGTTACGTCCAGTTCGTAAGCGAAATGCACTCCCGCGTGCCTTTTGAAGTTCTCCATTATTGCGAGAATGTCGCGGGAGGTCTTTAGTTCCTGCTCGACCGTAGCAACAAAACGGGGCAGCTCCTGCTCTATTGCTTCGCGCTTTTCACGCATTTTCGCGTCCGCCTTTCCGGTTTCGCGGAAATAAACCGCGACTGCGAGTATAATAACGAACGGAATAACCAGCGGGAAAATGAACGCGCACGGAATCGCCAAAAGCGCAATACAGAGCGATTTTAAGAGGGCAAGCGCCGTAAAGGTTTCCGGCGTCATTTTTATTCCGGCGGACTTCAGAGTGCTTTCCAGACGGGTGCGTTTGTATTTGTCCATAGGAATAAACTGCGCCATTTTGGAGGCAATTCCGAGTGCGACAGCCTCGATAGTTTTAGACAGCTTTTTGTCCTCGCGACCGGCATTCATTACCGCCTTTGAGGTTTTGAGATAGGGGATTTTGAGCGCATTTGCGAGCAAAAGAAAAAGTCCGGTTGCTATTAACAAACCGGACAAAATAAAAAGGAATATCAACATTACACCTCCGCAATAATTATATGCTTGAAATAACAGAAATAATATCGCTGACAGTTATGCCACGTATAGCTTGCCAAAATGAATCAACATTTAATGATTTTGATATTTCTTTTACGCTTGACATAGTATGCGCCTTGTCAATAATATCGGCAACCAACTGCCTAATACCGCTATGATAAATATCAACATTATCTTCCAGGTTAATAGCGATATACTCATTAAAATGTAACTGACCCTCTCTATAGTTAACCAACATAAGCTGTAACGTATCTTTGTATTTCCACTTGTTGCCTGCTCGTTCCCTTACATAGGCTACAGTTTCAATGAACTTATTAAGATTAAAATGATTATATGTTTCGTTTCCGGGAAACGTCATTTTAGTAACACTGTCGCCCGTGTTATATCCATATTCACCATATCCTACCCAAAACATATCAAAAGATTTACCTGACCATTGATGCCAAAATTGATAGCATTCATTAATTATCTCCTGAGTAAGCTTTATTCCGTAACGAGCAAACATTATTCCCACTACGCATTCCTCATCAGATTCATGACGGGATTGCAATTGTTGATTAATTTCTGTTATTGTACAAGCTGGTATCATAAGCAAATCTCCTTACTAGTTTTGCTTAATTATACCATATTCATCGCTTATATTCAATAGGTTTTGTAAGTTTTATAACAATCGCCGTTGCAACGAAAATTCCTACCGCAGAAACCGCAAGAATTATCTGCCCCGGAATGGTGTTCATCAGGCTGTTGTACCATGTCTTATTCAGCATATACAGCAGCGGAATGTTGCCAATTACCAGCAGCGCCATTGTGATGAATTCCTTGCGCGGACCTGTCACCATGTACTCCAGATCGGCGTTCACTACTCGCATATCCGACAGCTTGTTCACTATCGGGGTGAGGGTGGATTTCAGGCTGCGGTCGTTTTGGCAGAGAATAAGGCTGTCGCACCATTCGTGGAAAACCTCGTTGTCGATATGCTGCTTCATGTCAAGAATTGCGGCGGTCAAGTCAGGGTTGGACAGCTTTATTCTGCTGATGAAATTCTCGAAAACCGACTTCACCGGGGCGTTCAAATAGTGCACGTTTTCCTCGATAGACGTGATTATATCCTCGTTTCTGAGGTATGCCGTGGTTATTATGGACAGGGCGGTTTCAAGCTCCGAGGAGATTGCTTTTTTGTAGTTCGTGGCGGTGGTTTTGACGTACCAGAACGGCACGAACATCAGCCCAATCGCCAGCACCGGGGCGAGGAACAGATTTCCTATCGCCGCAGAAATGCAAATTCCCGCAGCTGCCAGTCCGAGAGAGCAGGCGCAGAGAATTCCGAACATTTGCGTGCGGTTTGTGAGCCGTAGAATTTCCTGCGCTTCGGTTATTTCCCGCCGCAAGAGGTTAGGCTTTTTGCGCCTAGTAGCTTCGTTTATCTGGGATTTTATGCTGTTCGGCTTGGCGAGAATTCGTGTGAATATTCCCTCGGTGAATTCCATTGGAGATATTCCGAAAAGCATGAAAAAGCCCGCTGTTAAGCCAACGCAGGCAACTATCAGTATTGCGGTCATTTCGTGTTCCCCTTTCCGAGCAATCGGTCAAGTTCCGCCTGCGGCATTCCGTTTTCAAGCAATCTGCGCTGCAACGAAAGCGAAATATCCGCGCACTTTTCGTGGGTTCCCTTTACGATGAATTTGCCGTTCTCCATGCGGTTTTCTGTGATATTGTAACGGTACAGAGAATGATATTTTCGCGTTCCGTCCGGGCAAATTTCGCACTCCATTATCTCCATTATTCGGCGCTGCTTGTTTTCAAGCTGCTTAGCATAAACCACTATCGGGAACGCTTCGGTCACGAGGTTCAGAATCACGTTATCGTCCACGTTCGGATATTTGCGCTTGCAGAGCGTCACCATTCTGCGCCATGTGGATTCGCAGGAGTTAGAGTGAATTGTCGTTATTACCGTGTGTCCGGTTCGTGCGGCTTCCTGCGCTGAATCTGCCTCGGAGGAACGCATTTCGCCGACAACAATGTAGTCCGGGTGGAAGCGCAGCGCCATGTCCAGCAAATCGTCCTGCGTGACGGATTTGCGCTCGTCCTCGGATTCACGAGTAATCGTGTGAACTACCTTATTGAGTATTTTCCCGTCCTTGTCACGCTCCACCAAGTCAAGCTCACGAGAGCCGTTTTCAATCGTGAAAATGCGCTTGTCATGCGGAATTGTGGTAAGCAGCCAGCCGGTCAGGGTGGTTTTTCCTGATGAAGTTGCGCCTGCGACCGTGGTTGATACGCCGTATCTCACCAGCGCGGACAGAAGCTCCATCATCTCGTCTGTCGCCGTGCCGGATTTAAGGAAATCCTCCTTTTTCAGCTTCTGCGAGTTGACGATACGAATTGACGCAGCAACGCCGACGTCCTCGTCCACCAGCGGAGTTTTCAGTACGGCGATACGAATATTTTTCGATAGGTGACCGAGTATTGCGGGAGAGGTGTTATCCAGCACCATTCCCGAAACGTGCAGCATTCGGCGAACCACGTTTATGGCGTGGTCGGGGGACTCGAATTTCTCGTCCAGCTTTACGTTTGTGCCGTTAGAGTATTGCACCTCAATATCGTCCCAGGAGTTAATATTTATCTCCTCAATTCCCGTCCCAAAGATGTATTTTGTAAGGAACGAGAACTCCGCCATTTCGGTGTAAAGCTGGTCTATGAGCTGCGTCTGTGACATTCCCTCAACGGAAATTCGGTAGTCCAGAAGGTACTTTCCGATGTACCGCTTGACCTGATTTTTCACCTCGTCGTTGCCGGAATTCACGTTGTTTATGCCGTCGATTACCAGCGCGGAATACTTGCTTGAAATATAGGACTGAACCTCGTTCAGCACATCGGAGAATTCGCGCTTCTTTTCGGATTTGAAGAACAGATTCTGCGTTGTGGAATTAGTTGTAAGGCTCATAGCATAAACACCTCATTTGCAATTTTCGACACAGCTTTTCGGAAATCCTTGCTGTTCTTGTCTGTCAGTGCGCCAAACAGATTTCCGGCAAGAAACTGCTGATGAACCTCGTCAGAATGCGCAATTCTGAAGCTCACACCGCCGACCACCTGCTCCACATTTTCGTCCGCTTGAAAGTCCCCGACATTGCTTGCCGCCTTGTACTGCTTGTTCGCGTTGAACTTGTTATCCAGCAGAAGCGGGAGCTGCGAATTGAGATAGGAAATAGACTTTAAGTCGCAGGAAACAAGCCGCAGAACCGCGTCTGATTCAATAAGCGAAACCGCCGACAGCACGTCGTTTGTGATGTTCGAGGTGCAGTCTATGATGATGTAATCCACCATTCTGCGAAGCTCGGACAGCAGCTCCTGCGCCTGCGTTTCAGTGAACGGCGGGTAGCTGAACGCGTTCTCGCCGTTCTTCATGGCAAGCATGGTGAGGTACTCGTTGCGCTTGTGCAGAATTGCATTCTGCTTGATGAGGTTTCCGGTGACGTGCGCTGCGCCGAGTATTGCTCCCAGTGAGTTTTCGTCCTCCAGATCCGACGGAGGGCAGATGTACGGCAGAGGCGGCGCGGTCATGTCCGCAAGCACGAGGATAACGTTCTTTTTCTGCGATGCGATGTACCTCGCCAGCTTCACGGACATAGTGGTTTTTCCGGAAGAAGGACTGCCCCAGACCGCAAGCACCTGATTGTTTTCCTTGTCCGGCGGCAGCTCGAAACAGTTGGATTCCGCTTCGTGAATATCGAATTCGAGGTCAAGCTCCTCGTCCTCGTCGCTGCGGTTAATAATGGATTTAAACAGGTTAACCATCGGCGGTCACCTCCGTTTCTTCGGTAGTGAGTGTTTCGGGAGTTTCGATTATAACTGTGTCGATTACGGGGTACTTTTCTTCATTTTCGGCAGGGATTTCATTGGGCAGTGCGGGTTCGGAAACTGTGGGCACTGTCGGTATTTCGGATTTTTCTTCCTCCGCCTTTTCTGCCTCGGCTAATTCATTGAGCAGCTTCTCCTGCGCAGCTATAAATTTCTGCGCGTTTTCAGATGTTCCTCTGTAAACCAGCGAAAGGTGAATTTCGCCGTCTGCTTCAAGCTCAGCGAGAATATTCGCCTGTGCCGGAGTTACCAGCAGCGTGACGGTTTCCGGCAGGTCGGGTTCTTCCTCACCGTCTGTGGTGACTACCACCTCGTCCTCGTCGTAGCCCTCCTTGTCTGTGACGGCTATCACCTCGACATACTGAAGCTCGTCCGGCACGACAGTTTCGCCGGATTCACGGTAATCCACCGCGATGACCGATACAATATCTCCCGAAATGAGCTTGCCGGAAAGTCCACCCGCAAAAGATGGAATAGTGACCGAAATAGCTCTCTTTTCGCCAGTGAGATTGTACAGATATGCGTTCTCGCTGGCGGGAGTGTCGCTTATTTTCCCCGGCAGAACATACTCCCCGGCAAGAAGCTCCGAGGATACATATTTCCCGACCACATCTTCCGACTTTTTCAGCACATCAGCGGGCAGATTGTATGCGCCTACCTCCACGATCTCAACGTCCTTTTCGGTAATTTCCTGCCCGATTTTGACGTCCTTTTTCATGCGGACTATCTCGGTGGTGTTCTCCTTTGCCGCATTGAACAGCGGCGTAATCGCGAAGCAGATAATAAGCGACAGCGCAATGCAGACAACGCCGAGGACGGTTCTGTTTTTCAGTAATTTCATGTGTTTTCCTTTCAGAATAATAAGATTTCGGTACAAACGTACCCGATAAAAATGAACGGAACAAAAGGATAGCTTTTTGCCGCGGACTTTTTGCGTAATTTCCGAATTACCCTGGCAAAAGCGTGAAACAGCAGCATTGAAATGAGGGCGATGAGGACAAGCAGAACGCTGCCCTCAAGCCCTATTACAACACTCAGCGCAGCAATAATTTTCACATCTGCGCCTCCGAATCCGCCGCACACTACTGCGATTACCAGACACAGTGACGGGATAACAAGACCGATAAGATTTTCAATATTGAAATTCAGAAACGCGGTCAGCAGGATTCCCACGCTGAAAATGTCCGAAACCTCACGGGTGCGAATGTCCGAAATCGTTGCGGCGGTCAGAAGAACAGAGATTATTGCAAACTGAAAAATCGGAATCATCAGCCAGCGAAGTTGAACATATCCTCCACCTTCTCGGTGAGGGTGGGGAGAATGGTGTCGCCAAACAGCGCATACAGACCGCCCAGTAGGAGCGCGCCGATTACTACAGCGATAAGGATTTTAACGCCACTGTCAACGAAATTCTCGCCGCGGGTGGAGCGCAGGATTTCCTTTGCCCGAAGCGCCTTGAGTGTGATTCTTGTGATTAACTTCTTCATGTGTATTACCTCCATTTTCTGATTACATCGACATTCCCATTTCGGGAGCAGAGCCGTCGTTACTCTGCTCCGCTGCAGCGTTCTGCGCCTGACCAAGCTGCTTTTCAAGGCAGAGCTGATACGCTGCTACCGCCGCATTGTTGAGCTGCTGTCTGAATTCTGCCGTTGTGGGGAAGCACACGTCTGTGTAGCTGACGTCTTTTTTCTGGTAGTTCGGCATGGACAGAAACAGTCCGTTTTTGCCCTCGACCAGCTTCATGCCGCGAACGGCAAAACAGTTACCGATGGTTGCGGAAACATACGCCTTGACATTGCTGTCAGGCGCGCCAAGCCTCGTGATTTTTACATCGATCTCCATGTACTACCTCCATCAGCCGGCGAAGTTGAACATATCCTCAACCTTTTCGGTGAGAGTAGGGAGAATGGTGTCGCCGAACAGCGCATACAGACCGCCCAGCAGAAGCGCGCCGATGACCACGGCGATGAGGATCTTGATTCCGCTGTCCACGAAATTCTCGCCGCGGGTTGAACGCAGGATTTCCTTTGCCTGAAGCGCCTTGAGTGTGATCCTTGTGATTAACTTCTTCATGTGTTTTTCCTCCATAAAATGATGTATTTATGCAAAAATCCGCAGATCGCTCTGCGGAATTACATATTAAGTTGTGGTTCATGGGTCTGCTTTTCAGTAAGCTCTGAAAGCCTTTGCGCAGCCCATTCTGGGATATACTGCTCGTCAATAATTCCGAGAAAATCTGTGCGGTTGAACTGCGCCTGTTCACCGTCCGAAAGGAACCTCCCGAACACCTTTCGACCGCTTGCAGTCGGGGAGCAGCCAAAGCCGTTCTCCGCCAGAAAAAGCTGATTTTCCGGGGTTCTGAATTCCTCCTTGAGAGCGGTGTCCCGCAGTATTAACAGCTTTCCGGTGTAGTCCTGCGGCTCGTCCGACTGGACTATATGCTTGACGGAGAACAGCCCCAGCTCCGAGTACATTTTCTGCACCTGACCTACAAGCCCGTCCACCAGACAGCTATGGCAGTTCAGCGCGAATTCGCTGTTCCTTTCGCTTTTCGGGATATTGAACGACTTTGCCCATGTCCGGTTGTCCCGGCATATTCTGCCGTCACCGCTGCGCTGTTCTATCGTGTTAGAGATTACCCACATGGTGCGGTCGTAGCCGAATTCCTTGACGGTCTGCTGAATGCACTCCGAAGGAAGATTATACCCGTCGAATTTCTCCGCAACCATTTTGTCCAGAAAATCCCGACAGCGGATATTCTCGCAAAGGCTGTCTTTCCAGAGCTGAACGCGATCGGTACTTTTGGCTTCGCGAAGCGAATATCTGTACAAATGCTCCATTCAGTCCTCCTGTTCGCACATAGGGAATATCCCGTGTTCTCTAAGAATGTTGTACAAAAAGAGCCGTCCCGCCTGCGTCCAGCAGGTGTGCATTACAGATTTGTCCTCGCCTATCTGATAGGTCTTGCTCTGGGTGTAGTTTTTGTCGGCGTACTCCGCATACAGCACCCACGAATTGCGGATAGGGAACTGGATTCTCAGCTCATGCAGCAGTTTGTTGAACGCTACCGCGGACATTCCGTAGTCCTTTGCAATCTGAGTGACCGGAACGGCATTTTTGCTGTTCAGAATTTGGTCGTAATACCGCGCCTTGACCGTGAGGAAAGCGTTTTCTTCTTCGAGCTTCTGACGTTTCTCCTGCTCGTCCGCGAGGGTGTTCAGCAGCTTTGCAAGCTCACGGGGATCGCTCATTGTCTTGTGAAGCATTTCGGCGGTGAGATATGCGCCGTTCCTTCGAATTGATGGAAGTACCTCGGCGGTCACCCAATGCTTGAACTCCTTTGCGGAGGGCAGCTTGCTCGAAAGGATAAGACTGTACATACCGCTTTCGTTGATGAGCCAGCCTCCGCGCTGTCCCAAACTCGATAACGAAACGTTATTGAGTTTATCCTCCTCATCAACATGGTCAATCAAAGCTTTGCTGGAGTTGGAATAACCAAGTACCGAGGTAATATCCTTCCCCACAAACCACGGCTCTCCGTCAATATTCAGCGTGCGGATTTCCCCGAACTGCTCATGACGGAACAGCATTATTTCTGAATCACTCATCGACAGCCTCCTGAATTATAAGCCGCCCGTTCTCGGAGCAGACCTCCAGCGTGCTGCCTGCGGGGATTCCGGCGTCGTCAAGGTAAACCTGCGGAACGATGATTTCCTCATCACCGAGGTGTATTGAAACCCTCACCTCATCGCCGGGGCGCAGATCGAGTATTTCCTGCGCCTGCTCCGAGAGCTTCAGATTGCCGTTACCAGTGATCTTGCAGTTAAATGTTACCATAATTGTCCTCCTCGTCAAAAAATGAAATCTGTCTGTTGCTGTTCAAACGTTCGTTCAGGTCGTAGTTCGCAATTAGCAGCTCACCGAACATACTGCCGCCGTCAAACCGCTGGCGGATATTGTTCAGACGCTCGTATGCGTACATCTCGCAGCCCTCATACAGACTGCGTATCTCCGGGCAGTCGTTATAGGAAACCATGAACTTGCCGGATATCCCGGAAAGCACATTCCGAAGCCGTTCGTGGTCGGCAGTTCCGAAACCGACGTTCTCATAATAGCTCTCCGTGTTGAAGTACGGCGGGTCGCAGTAAAAAAAGCTCACCTCGCTGTCCTGCTGCGAAATGAGCTTCTCGAAATCTTTGTTTTCTATTACGACTTTCTGTAACCTGCGGCAAGCCTGCTCGATAAGCGGGAAGTTGCTCCACATGGAATGGGGCTTGCCTCCGAAGCTGTCGCAGGAGCTTGCGTAGGAATAACGGATTAGCTGGTAGAATTCTGCAGCCCGTTTCACATCGCCGATCTGCGCCGGTTCGCTGATTATGTGCTTTATCCGGTCGAAGTCCTCACGGCTGTTCAGTACATATCTTAGCCGTTCAATAAGCTCGGTGCTGTGGTCGCGGACACAGGTGTACAGATTTGAGATGTTGCTGTTGAAATCATTGAACACCTCGAAATCGTTGTTGGGCGGTTTTGCAAACAGAATCCACCCGCCTCCTCCGAAAACCTCGATGTACTTTTCGTAGTACACTGGGAATCTCAGAATAATAATGTCCCGGCTGCTTTTCTTGCCGCCGATCCAGCTCATAAAGCTGTTGATACTCATCACCTCTTTCGGCAATTCTGCTGTGAACGAAAGCGGTTTCAACCGAAAAAGTATTGTGAGTTCGTGCAAACGCCTGCGTTCACAGGCTGATTGCATTATTTACATTGTAGGAGAAATATTAGGGGCTTCTTCCGGGTCATGGAATTCGTAGGTCTGGGTCTTTTCATTGAACGCGAACCCCTCCTCGGCGAGATCCAAGCCCCACAGCTCTGCAGCAAGCTCGAATGCCTCCTTGCTGTGAACCTCAAAGAGGGTCAGCACAGAAATCTCGCCGCCCTTGAATTCTGCTTCTCCGGTATTTACACCGACGTCCTCATCTGCCCAGCGACTTGAAATTGTGATGTCAGGGAACTTCTCGGACAAGGCTTGCAGCACGGGAACAGGTGCAGACCACGGGGTTGTGAATTCAATAGTGTCGCTGCTGACCGCCTCCTGATTGCCAGCCTCCCACTTGCATCCCCACGCTTTTACCCGCCATTCGTACCATGTCGGTGCGCCGTAGTTTATGATGTTGTCCATATAGATTCTGCCCTTTTCCAGCGCCTGACGATTGACGTTTGCCACCATAACATTTGGCTTGGAATGTGAGTAGAAAGCGTTCACCTTATTTACGGTTTCGCGGAATTCGTCCGGCTGGAGCTTCTTCTCTCCGAAATCGTTCGTAATGGGATTTATTGCGGTGAGGATTGCTGACAGGCAGGGGACTTCCATGCTGCCGGCATCAACGTTCAAGCTCTCCGGCATGGGGATTATTTTGTTGAAGTCAATTACGGCGGAATGCTCGCTGCTTTCTTTCTTATCCGATTTGATGAAGTCCATAAGCTCGGCGACGCGGCTTTCTTCTCCGTTGAAGCGTACTTGGTTTATTATATAGTTTGGAATTTTTATTACCTCCTGTTAAATGATTTGACAAACATCACATCTGGATATCCTGCGATTTATTTTCCAAGCATTCCTGGGAAGCACTGAACACTTCAGCTTCAAGGGCAAGCTGCTTTTCCACCAGCACAGGACGGAGCTTCTCCATATATTCACTATTGAAGCACCTATCCACATAGATTCCGAATGTGTTCAGAACCCTGTAGTCTGCGGTATATATTGAGATGTCACCGTCAATGCCGTACTTGCAGATAGCATCGGAAACAGCTTCAATGCTGTTTTCAATTTTTATCTCGTCGCGACCGGTACACACAATCAGTTCCTTGTATCCGTCGATATTATTCATTTTCCTGACTTCCTTTCTGCTCCTGTCACATGAACATCTTCGGAGCAACATCCTGCTTCTGCTCGGTGATCCTGTGGAACGAATCGGCTTCAGGACAAATGCCCAGATGCCTGCCGTTGTCGAAGTCGCAATGCAGGGTACCCATATCGTCCACCAGCTGAACAGTCCCTTTAGTTCCGGCAGGAATAGGGCGGGGATCATCGCTCATGCTGTCAAGCTGAATTCGCGTTCCGGGCGGGTACTGCTCCTGGAGCAGCCGGATTCTCTGTCTGTTCATTTGATTACCTCCATTTGAAAATATTTATGAACCGGCATTTGTCGATGCATACTTGCTCTAGTGTCCTACTTTGATTGAAATCATGAGATTTTCTCCTTTCGTAGTTTTATGCAAATTAAAAAACGCCTGTGGCTTGCGTTCGGGAATACCGAAGCAGCCACAGGCGTTTTGTGCATACTATATAAATATATTGTGATTTTTTGTACATGATAAGGGTTCAAACCTACCGAAAATCTTTTTTGTATTTTTCGGAGGAAATAAAAAAACCTGCGAGTACCGTTTCCGGCATTCGCAGGTTGATTGTGCAGTATAAACAAAATTCCATAAGATAATTTTATACAAGGGGGTTCAAGTCCATTTTACTTCAAAAAATATCTACGGAAGTGCATTTCTGATTTTGGGCATAATGTCTATTTTGC
>ERZ1106915.402-NODE-402-length-65564-cov-7.763773_pt1 | contig 65564 bp, 65 predicted proteins | sample MGYA00403653_ERZ1106915 | MGnify/ENA primary metagenome ERZ1106915 (study PRJEB35170, sample SAMEA104062404) | human gut metagenome | biome: human gut; feature: human-associated habitat; material: faeces | place: Denmark | collected 2012-06-06 ...
TTCTCCAGATCATCTGCAGTCAGTGTTACAACACTTCCCTCTACTGCCGTTACATGCTGATAACCCTGCCATACCGTCTTTCCAGCTTCGGTGTAGTAGTACAATCTTACGGTTACATCTTTCTCGGCTTCTTCTGCCTCAACAGCAATGTCATTCTCCAGAGCATCCTCTGCAACGTCTGCCTCTACAGCATCTTCAGTCTCTGCTGCCTCTGCATTAGAAGCGGTTGCTACTGCTTTCTCTGCTGCCTTTGCCATTGCGTTGGCATCTTCCGCTGCCATTGCCGGAGTAACGTTGCTTGCCAGAAGAGATGCTACTGTGACTGCGGTGAACGCGCGCGCACCAATTTTTTTCTTGTACATACCTTTTCTTTCCTCCTTGTCCTTCCCCATCATTAAATTTTCCATGTCATAAGGCTTTAGAAAGTTTTAATGTATGAATGTGAAATTTGATACATTTTTTCTCATATACAGCTTTTAAAATGTCAATTTCTTACATCCAATTATACTGATTTTTCCCGAAATGTCAATTCAAATTATCAAATTTAGACATTTTTTTATTCTCTTTCATTGTACATTTTTGCAATTCAAACATGTACTTTTCTGCTTTTTAGTTTTACCCCCCCCCATGCGCAAGCCCTTGCTAATAATAAAGTTTTTCATTTTTGGATATGGACTTTTCTGTTTTTCGTTCCAATTTTTGTCAATTTTTATCATCTTTTATGAACCGCATTTTTTTCTCTTTCAGAAGCTATTTTTTTATATCGTCAACGATTATAATAATGGAATAGAGTGAATAACAAAAGACTGGAGGTCGAATACCAAAAATGATTCTTCGTACTGCCGATCGTATTCGGGAACTTCGGACAAAAAATAATTTGACACAGGCAGATCTTGCTCGATTGCTGTATGTGACACGTTCCAGCGTAAACGCTTGGGAAATGGCTGTTGCCATTCCTTCTACGGAAAAGATTGCAGAGCTCTGTCGCCTGCTCCATACAACTTCCGACTATCTGCTTGGACTTGATCAGGATGAAATGCTTCCTATCTCTCATTATTCTCAGGAAGAAAAAGAACTTCTCTATCGAATGATGCACTATTTCGATGAAATACGACATCATTTTGCTTCAGAAGAAGAACACGAAAACCAGAATTAACAGAAAATTATCCACATCACTGTCTGCGACAGGAAAAGGAATCAACGCAAAAAAGCACCAAGATACCGAAGATGTTATCTTCTCTGTATCCCAGTGCTTTTTTATAGATCTTATTAGTGATGGAACAGGCGGATTCCGGTGAATGCCATCGCCATATTGTACTTGTTGCAGACTTCAATGACATTGTCATCGCGGACAGATCCACCCGGCTGAGCGATGTATTTGACACCACTCTTATATGCACGCTCAATGTTATCGCCGAACGGGAAGAATGCATCTGATCCAAGAGCGACATCCTGCATCTGGTCAAGCCATGCGCGCTTCTCCTCTCTCGTAAATACCGGCGGTTTTACCTTGAAGACTTTCTCCCATGCGCCATCTGCAAGAACATCCATATACTCCTCACCGATGTAAACGTCGATCGCATTGTCACGATCTGCACGCTTGATATGATCGACAAACTGAAGATTCAAAACCTGCGGAGCCTGACGTAAGAACCAGTTGTCGGCCTTCTGACCTGCCAGTCTTGTGCAGTGTACACGAGACTGCTGACCAGCTCCGATTCCGATTGCCTGTCCGTCTTTTGCGTAGCACACGGAATTAGACTGAGTGTACTTTAAGGTGATCAGAGAGATCACAAGGTCTCTCTTTGCGGACTCCGTCAGTTCCTTGTTCTCGGTCACAAGGTTCGTCAGAAGCTCTTCATTGATTGCAAGGTTGTTTCTTCCCTGCTCAAATACAACGCCAAATACCTGCTTGCGCTCAATCGGCTCCGGCTCATAGGACTCGTCGATCTCGATCACGCAGTAGTTGCCGTTCTTCTTTGATTTCAAAATTTCCAGTGCCTCCGGCTCATATCCCGGAGCGATCACACCGTCTGATACCTCTCTCTTGATCAGCTTTGCGGTATCCACATCGCACACATCAGAAAGAGAAATGAAATCACCGAAGGAAGACATACGGTCAGCACCTCTCGCACGCGCATAAGCACTTGCTAACGGTGAGAGATCTCCCATATCATCTACCCAGTAGATCTTTGCCAAAGTCTCCGTAAGCGGTACACCAACCGCTGCACCTGCCGGAGAGACATGCTTGAAGGAAGTTGCTGCCGGAAGTCCGGTTGCCTTCTTTAACTCACGCACAAGCTGCCAGCCATTTAACGCATCGAGCAGATTGATGTATCCCGGGCGACCGCTCAGCACCTTGATCGGAAGGTCTTTTCCCTCATTCATAAATACTCTTGCCGGTTTCTGGTTCGGATTGCATCCGTACTTTAATTCCATCTCATTCATCTCGCGCACTCCTGTTCTTTCTCGATTATTCTGATTGTTCCCGATTTAGAATCCATTCATTTCCAGATCATTCTGTTTCGCAATTCTGTTTACTGATTCTTGTTCACAATCTTTGTCTCATAGCTTCCATCCGCAATGTTGATGTAGCGAACAAACAGAGAAACCTTGTTGTCTGGATTCAGGCTGTTCCAGAGCATATCGGTAAAGGCATCCATGTCGTCCATCATGCCAACGAGCTTCGGCTCACCCTCAAAGCTCGGGAGCGGATTGCCGTCATGCATGTAGGTGTGGATGAAATGACCTTCACCTGCGGTCGGATTCTGGTAAGCAAAGGTGTAACGATGGCAGGAATCCGGATTGCCATTGTTGCTCTTCAAAATCGACATTGCATAGTTGTAATTGCCTGCCTCGATGTGCATCACACCGGAAATACGAGGGGTGTAGTTCGGTGCATCCGGCTCAAACTCACGACTGCGCAGAGACTGCTCAAATGTCATCTGCTTGTCCATGCCCTCATAAATCGTATCGGTCTGGTCGCCATTTGTCACGATCGTCTTGTTTCCCAATACACGAACCGGCGCATAGATGATCAGACTCGGATCCTCGAGCTTTGCCGGGTCAAATGCCTGAGTACGGATTCCCTCACCGTCCTCCACAAAGACACGGTTACGGCTGTTCTCGCTTCTGCCCATGATAAAGTACGCAGTTACTGCCCGCGTTCCATCCGGAGTCTTTCCAATCACGATTCCTCTTCCCGGATATGCGTTTTCTTTCAGTTCCTGTTCCAGAGATAACATCTTCATCTTCTGATTTTCTCCTCTCTCATTCCAATACAGAATCGGCATCTCAGAGCGGAATCCCATCTCGCTGTACACAAGTACAAATGTCTGTATACAAAAAGACCGCCTGAGTACCACAAAAAAATGGCGCCCAGGCGGTCGGCATTGTAAATTCAGACGTGCTCCCTCGTGGTATCCCACTCTTTCCGCCAGTCGCACGCTTCTTGCCCTTATCATAATCGATTTTTTTTTATCTGGCAAGTACTTTTTTTCATCCAATTTTTCCTTATCTTCTCTTATATCTTGCGGTTGTTATGGCACACGGGCAGGTATTTTTGAACTGAAAATGCCGGATGATACTTTTTATTCATTCCGGATTGCCGCAAGCGGACTCAGCTTCATCGCTCTCATCGCCGGGAAAAATCCAGCCAACATTCCAACGAGGATCGCAAATCCCACCGCTGATCCGGCAAGCCAGAGCGGAATCCGGGAGATATTTCCTCCAGTTCCATTTCCAATCAGATCGGCGAGCGCCGGCACATGGTTGAGCATTGCAGAAACGGCATAGCTGAACGCTAGTCCGACGACTCCGCCCATAAATCCGATAAAGCCGGATTCTATCAAAAACATATTTCGAATGTCGCCCATGTCACATCCAAGCACCTTGATCACACCGATCTCCTTTGTGCGCTCATAGATCGACATCATCATCGTATTGGCAATTCCGATCGCTGCGACAAACAGGGAGACTGCACCGATTCCGCCGAGTACTGCCTGAATCATTCTCGACTGCTGTTCTGCCTGGTTCATCCACTCGGCATTGCTGTTTGCCTGATAGCCCTGATCTGTGAGTTTTTTCTGAACATCCGACACATGTTCCATCGTATCCACATTGACGATGCAGGAGTTATACACAAAATAATTGTACGGTTTGCCCTTCTTGTTCGTCGGCTGACCGGGAATCGGATTTTTCTTGAAGATTTTCCTAAGTTCTGTCTTGAGCGATTCGAGCTGTGTATACACGGAGTAGGCATACTCATTGTAATCGTTAACTTCTCCCTCCGCAACCCCGGCAGTCTTTAAGAGATATTTTTTCGGCGCTTTCGGGCGGTCTTCCCCGGTTCCCTGCGACTGATAATAGGCATCGGTATCGAAAACAACAAACATTGGTTTTCCCATCAGATCTACGTTTGGCAGTTCCCCGTCATCAAAATATCCCCACCGGTTGCTCTTTCCATCCCGAAACCAGCGAATCACTGCATTTCCAAAAATCAGCTTCATCTCTTTATCGCCTGCCTTTGGAAGACTTCCCTGACCGAGCGGAATCTCTGCAAGATAATCATCCGGCACACCGGTGAGATTTGTGCTCATCGTGTATTTTCCCTGAATAAAAATCGCATTGACTTCAAGGAGAGGAAATACACTCTTGACGTGTTCCATCCCGGAAAATTGCTTGACGACATCATCCGTCAGATAAAGTGGCTTATCCGAGCTGGAACTGTCGCCCCACGCATCCTGTCCATACACAGTAATCGCAGTCAGACTTCCATAGGAAGAGATCATCTCCCGGTTCAGTTCTTTCATGCCGATTCCGAGTGACATCATCACAACCACAGATGCCGTTCCGATCACGACGCCGAGAACCGTCAGGGCTGTCCGAAGTTTTCTCCGGCGCAGGCTATTTAAACTCATTCCAAGAAGATCTACAAATCTCATGCCCTATCCTTTCCTCTCCTTTGGTTTATTTTACTCCTCGCTCTCGTCCTCGTCTGCTTCCTGGTGTTGTTTTCTGCGCTTCTTCCAGATCCTTCGTCCGATCACCATCACAAGAATTCCAAGCACAATCACAGTCGCGATCACAAGCACAATCCAGTGCTGGGTAAGTATACCTAAAACGCCAGTCGGTGGCTCCTCGATCGGCTCCATCGGCTCCTGATTCATCGGATCATCCATCGACGAAAAGTCCTCCGTCACCGTCAGAGAGAGTTCCTTCTCCACCGCGGAGACATTGCCATTCTCATCCTCATAGGAGATCGTTACCTTAATCTTTCCGTCGTCCATCGTCGGCGCAATTCCTGTCAACATGCAGTCCACATTGCCCGTCTCTCCGGATTTGATGTTTCCGACATAGGCATCCGTCTTCTGAATCGAGTCGGCCTCAAACGTCGCCATCACATTGTAGAGCGTCACGCGCCCGGTATTGTTGATGCCGAACATCACATTCGACTCTTCTCCAACCGAGATCGAATCCGGCATCACCTCAAACGTTCCGGTATTCAACCTTGGAATCTGGTACACCGGAAGATCTACAGACATGCTGTCCTCGGCATTCTTGTACTCCGGACTGTCGTACTTCGCCTTGATCGTGAGTGCATAGGAACGCTGATCGACTCCGGCACGCGAGCTCAAGCGAAACTTCACGGTCTGCGTTCCTCCCGCCGGAAGTGAAGAAATTGCGACAGATGAGGACCCCTCTGCCGTTGTGAAAACCGGGCTGTCCGAGGCTTTCTCCGACTCTACGGTTAAGAGCACATCGGAAGCCGACACACTTCCGGACGCATTCTTGATCTGAAGCGTCAGATCAAACGATTCGCCCGCAGTAATCTTCTCCGGATCTGTCGAAAATCCGTCAACGATGAGTCTTGCCTTTGTTCGGTCATGCTCATTGAAATCGTTCTGCTCGTCCTCCTTCGGCTTGCTCGTAATATGCACGAAGAACGTCGTCTCAAACGTCTGAAGCTCCTCTCCGGTTGAACTCTTGGAATAGTAAATCTTCATCTGGATCGGATAATACCCCGTATAACTGTCCTGCCGGATCGCGAAACTGTAATCAAGCGGAACAACCTCATCCACACCAATCTTCTCAAACATCCGGTCGTAATTCACATCGTTGATCCGAAACGGGAACTTTGCACTGTCTGCATCGAGAATGATGCTCGCCTTGACGTTATAGACCGTCGCCGGGCTGTTGTTTCTCAAATTGATCGAGAAATTCAGCACATTCGGATACGTCCCATACGGTGTGCTCTGTCCCTCTCCGAGCACAAAATCATACGTCTTTGTCTCATCATCATCGTCATCGGTACTGCTCGTGGAGACGGAAATCCACACACGGACATTCTCACTAGTCAGTTCCACCCAGCCCCCGTCATCCTGACTGCTGTCGACCTGCTCAAACACCGAAATCGGAACCGTGTAATAGCCGTTCTGAAGATCTCGGCGCACGCGACCAGTCAGCGAGACCGTCTTCTCCTTGCGATCATTCAGAGAGCCGACGGACTTGACCTTCTCAAACGTCGAATCTGTCGTCTCAAATGGAAATGCGTACCCGTATTTTAGATCATCCTCGTCCTCATCTCCGATATCAACTCCATTTGTATCAAAACGGATTCCGAGTCTCTTGATGTCATGCCCTGAATTATTTCTCAAACGGAACGAAACAGTCATGCTCTTTCCCGTCTTTCCGCTTGGAATCTTGTCCGTAAAAATCCACTGATTATCCGCAAATGCCCGTATCTTTCCGATTCCTCTTTCTCCCGCTTCCGGCACTGCCAGAAATCCAACTGTCCATATCACTGTCAGCACAAGTGCGATCCACCGTCTAAATGTGTTTTTCATCTTCGCCTGCCTCCCCCCTAATTTATTTCCTCTTTCTGAATTTCTTTATCCTGAATTTCTTTATCCTGATCTTCTTCCTGATCCGGATGATGCTGTTCTTCGATCTTTAAAATCTTTCCGTCCACGATATGAAACTGCCTGTCCGCAAACGTCGCAAGGTGATTGTCGTGTGTGACCATGACGAGCGTCTGGTTCTGCTCCCGCACAATCCGCCTCATCAGCTTCAGAATCTCCATCGTCGTCTTGGAATCAAGATTCCCGGTCGGCTCGTCCGCAAAAATAATCTTGGGATTCACGACGAGTGCTCTCGCGATTCCAACGCGCTGCTGCTGTCCGCCGGACATCGCATTCGCCATGTGCTTCATCTGCTTCTCAAGTCCGACGAGCTTTAAATACTTCTGTGCCTTTTCATTCCGGATCTTTTTGGAGACTCCGCGAAACGAGAGCGGAAGCGCCACATTTTCCACGGCATTCAGCGTCTTTAAAAGATTATAGGACTGGAAAATAAATCCAACGTTCTCTCTGCGAAATGCCACAAGCTCGTTCTCATTCATCCGCTCCATATGCTTCCCGGCGACGATGATCTCGCCCTTTGTCGGCTTCTCAAGTCCCGCAAGCATATTTAAGAGTGTGGACTTTCCCGATCCGGATGGTCCCACAATCGCACAGAACTCTCCTTTATACATCGTAAAGTCCACGCCGTTCAGCGCGTAAACCTTATTCGTTCCAACCTCATAGATCTTGTACAGATTTTTCACCCGAATCATCGGGACTCTCTGTCTTTCCACCTGCTGTTCACCCATACAATTCCCCTCATTTCAAGATTTCTCATCTGCGTCCCAGGATGCTTTTTTCGCATATATTCACATATAGTTCTATTCACATAGGCTCTTATATATTTCCTGATAGCGAATCAAACACATTTATGTTAAAATCCTCTCATACTCAACTTCATTATACAGGATAAAGTGTTTTCCGACACCTCTTATTTTCTTAAACTTCCTTACATATTCATTAACAAATATTCTACAATTTTCCGTCTTTTCTTCAAGTTTTCAGAACTTTTATAGCAAGACTTTCTCAAAAACCACCAAAAATTTTTTTCATTTTTTTGCAAAATACAGTGGAATTTTCCTAAAAAATCCGCTATAATATGTCACGAACCAAATGACAAAACCAAAGGAGATACGCGATGAGACACATGTTAAACCCATTGGATTTCTCAGTGGAAGAGATCGACCAGCTTTTAACACTGGCTTCCGACATTGAGCAGAATTTTCCGAAATACGCTCATGTATGTAATGGTAAAAAATTAGCGACGTTATTTTATGAACCAAGTACAAGAACCCGCCTCAGTTTTGAATCCGCAATGCTGAATCTCGGAGGAAGCGTACTTGGTTTTTCTTCAGCTGATTCCAGCTCGGCATCAAAGGGAGAAAGCGTTTCTGACACAATCCGTGTCATCTCCTGTTACGCAGATATCGTGGCAATGCGCCATCCGAAAGAGGGGGCTCCGCTTGTCGCTTCGATGAAGTCCCGCATCCCAGTCATCAACGCAGGCGATGGCGGTCACCAGCATCCGACCCAGACCCTGACGGATCTGATGACAATCCGCTCCTTAAAGGGACATCTCGAAAACCTGACGATCGGTCTCTGCGGAGATCTGAAATTCGGTCGTACCGTTCACTCTCTGATCGAAGCAATGGTTCGCTACCCGAATATCCGCTTCGTCCTGATCTCCCCAGATGAGCTGAGAGTTCCGGAGTATATCCGCGACGATGTGCTTCGCGCCAACAACATTCCGTTTAAGGAGGTCGATAACCTCGACGAGGCAATGCCGGAGCTTGATATCCTCTACATGACCCGCGTTCAGAAGGAGCGTTTCTTCAATGAGGAGGATTACATCCGCTTAAAGGACTGCTATATCCTGAACAAGGATAAGATGAAACTTGCAAAACCGGATATGTACGTGCTTCATCCGCTTCCGAGAGTCAACGAGATCTCCACGGAAGTAGATGACGATCCGAGAGCCGCTTACTTCAAGCAGGTTCAATATGGAGTTTATGTGCGTATGGCACTCATCATGACATTATTGGAGGTGGAGAAACCATGCTGAACATCAGTGGATTAAGCGAAGGCGTTGTTCTGGATCACATTCAGGCTGGAAAGAGTCTGGATATCTACTATCATCTTGGTCTTGACAAGCTCGACTGTCAGGTCGCAATCATCAAGAATGCACGAAGCAACAAGATGGGTCGCAAGGACATCATCAAGATCGAGGGACCGATTGAGCACATCGACCTCAACGTACTCGGTTACATCGATCACAACATCACAGTCAATATCATCCGTGACAACAAGATCGTGGAGAAGCGTGCTCTGACCCTGCCGAAGAAGATCGTTAATGTCATCCAGTGCAAGAACCCGCGCTGCATCACCTCGATCGAGCAGGAACTGCCTCACATCTTCTGTCTGACCGATGAGAAGACCGAGACTTATCGCTGCTTGTATTGTGAGGAGAAGTACTCGAAGAAATAATTCATCATGATTCACCTTGCCAAAGAAAAACGGCACCGCCAATCAGCAGAATCTTCTACTGACGGCGATGCCGTTTTTCTGATTTGTTTTTATATTTTACTTTTTCACTTCTTCGTTTTGATCTATATGAACTACCCCGACTTAAATCAGAACTCCTCTACGATCGTTTTCACATCTGCCGGTGTCTGTGCAAGCACATCCGCTCCGGCACCAAGAAGTTCTTCCCGGCTTCCATACCCGTAGAGCACACCGATGCTCTTCAATCCATTCTCCTTTGCACCAACGATATCATTGCTTCGGTCTCCAACCATCACAACCTGGCTCTTATCGGTGATCCCGCAGGTTTCAAGCACATAGCAGATCACATCACCCTTCTTCTCTCTGCTCTCATCAAGAGTCGCTCCGCCGATAAAATCAAACCGGCGCGCAAGATCAAAATGTTCAAGGATTCGCCTTGCGGTCTTCTCCGGCTTCGAGGTTGCCAGATACAGATGATACCCTGCACTTCTCAGCTCATCTAAAAGCTCCGGAATTCCCTCATAGACGTCATTCTCGAACAAACCACCTTTTCCGTCATAATACTCGCGGAAACGCTCTACCGCCTCGAGAGACTGCTCCACGCCAAATCCATAATATTTTCTCATGCTCTCCGCTAACGGCGGTCCGATAAACGGGCGCAAAGTACTGCGATCCGTCACGGTAATCCCGTAAGTATGCAGGGAATATTCAATCGCATTCATGATTCCTCTCGCGGAATCCGTCAAAGTTCCATCCAAGTCAAATAAAACGTGTTGAATGTTTTTTTCCATAGTTCTATCTTTCTCCTGTCACTGTGCACCTGCCTTGTCCACCTGGTCAGTCCTGATCCGTCCATCAGATCCGCCCTCTCAACTCTCAGACTCACAGCTTCCTCAATCTTTCTTTTTTACAACCCTCTTATTATGCCATCTCACAGTAAAAAAGGCAAGGCGAAAAAACAGGTTCCTCTCACAGTCTCATAGTCATACAAAAAAGAACTGCGCCCGATTTTTTCAGGTAGCAGTTCCTTTTCATTTTCCCTAAAAGCACCGCGCTATCAGGAAACTTTTATTTAAAAAATTCATGTCCCCCATGCTCGAACAGATAGTGAAGTGATCCGTCAAACCATCGGACGTTTCCGTTTTGGGAAAGTTTTCGATTCATAAAGTAGAGAGCTCCCTGCGAGTAATCCTCCCCCGCAAGTGCGCGATCCACCGCTTCCACCGTGGCTTCCGTCACCTTACAGCGATTGATGCTTCCATCAATCACCGGTGAAAACTGCGACTTCTGATAGACCACACCGGTGATGCTCGCCGGAAAGGACTTATTCAAAACGCGATTGATCACCACATTGGCAACCAGAATTCGTCCCTTCATGTCACATCCGCCGGCTTCCGCCTGAACAATCCTCTGAAGAACCGTCAAGTCCTCGGGTGTGTAAGACACCACGGCCGCTGCCATCTTTGCCTCTGCCTCCTGACGTTTCCGTTCTTCCTCCGCTCTTCTTCTGGCTTCTTCCTCTTCCTGTCTTCTTCGTTCCTCCTCTACCCGGCGAATCTCCTCTTTCGTCTCTTCCACGGCTTCTTCCCTCAACTGCCGTGCATCAAGTTCTTCCTGCACATTCTTTGCCAGCGTACTTCCCGCCAACAGCTGTCCACTCTTTACCTCTTCGGTATCATGACCCGCAAGATGAAATGGTATTTTTGCTTCCGTAAGCAGTACAACTTCCTCAGTCTGTGCCACTTCTGCCTCTCCGATCTTTTCCTCGATCTCTTCTGTCTCTTTCAGACTTTCCTCCTCAGAAGAAGTCTCCGCATATGCAGTCAGAGCATTTCGCCCTCCTCCTGCAAATCCGGCTGAAGCAAAGGTCAGCACTGCAACCACCACGCTTCCCGTCATCAAGATGGCGCGTGAGCGGTACATCTGCTTTGTCACATTGACGCTCTTTACTGTCAGCGTCCGGACAAGCTGATAAACCGACTGAAGAAATGAGCATATTGCAAGCATACAATACTCCTCTCTTCGATCTTTCCGGTCCGTTCTCAAAATCTGGTTTTCGGGATTTTGATTTTTGAAATCCGTCCCGGAACGTGGAGGCGATCCCATTGCGTTTTGCTAATAAAAAGTGGGATACAAAACATGAATTTTCAAAATCGCCTGTTTCCTGGTAACTTCGCGTTACTGTTCTGTTTTTGTTCACTCTTATTTTGTTTTCATGATCAGTTCTTATCATTTCTCATGATTCTTCTCTCTGGCTCTTGTAGCAATCCTGTAACAATCTTGTAGCTCGTAGCAAGATCGACTACTCCTGCCGATCTGCACAGTGAGCGCGCAGATCTTCCATCAGCAACGTGACTTCCGCTATTGTAGTTGGCGCTTAATAAAATGTCAATAACTCTTTCATACTTTTGTCACATCTGACACCCAGTTTTTCGCATACTTTTTGAATTTTGTACAGGACATATAAATTTTTTCGGGTAAAACCAGCGAAATTTTGTGAATAAAATTTTTCTTTTATTACGCTTTTATTACATTTTTGTTAAATATAACGATAGAAAAAAAGAGTCGAAATTCCTCGACTCTTTTTTATGTAAACTATCTGTGATTCAAACTTTCATTAATTCTCATCAATCCTGCACCAGACTGACAAATTCTGCCTCGGTGTAGGCGCGCAGTTCCTCCGGATTTACGAGAACCTGCAAGCCTCTCTGACCGGCACTGACCGCAATCTCATCAAAAAGCTGAGCTGTTTCTTCTATATAAGTGGGGAACTTTTTCTTCATTCCAACCGGAGAACAGCCCCCGCGGATATAACCGGTCAGCGGAAGCAGATCCTTCACATGGATCATCTCCACCTTTTTGTCCTTTGCAACTTTTGCGACCTTCTTTAAATCCAACTCCTCTGCGACCGGGATACAGCAGACGAGGTATCCCGTCTTCTCCCCCTTGAGCACAAGCGTCTTAAACACAGTCTCCACATCCTGACCAAGCTGATCAGCGACATGGATGCCAGACAGATCATTCTCATCGACCTCGTAGGATTTCACACCGTAGGAAATTCCCGCGGAGTCGAGAAGACGCATCACATTCGTCTTCTCAACCTTTTCTGCCTTCTTAATTTTGTCTTTCTTTTCTTTCATAACCAAATCAAATCCTTTAAGCCATTTTCCGTTTTGCTGTCATTCCGCTTACGGATTTACAATCTTTCCTGCGATTGCACAGGCTGCCGCCGTCTTCGGGGAAGCGAGGTAGATCTCTACCTTTGAGGTTCCCATTCTTCCGAGGAAGTTGCGGTTGTTCGTTGCAACCACGCGCTCTCCGTCGCTTAAGATACCACCGGTACGTCCACAGCACAGACCGCATCCCGGATGAGTGACAATCGCACCTGCCTCGATCAGTTTCTCAAGAATACCCTCTCTCAGTGCCTCCTCATAGACCTTCCGGCTTGCCGGAGTCACGATCATCTTCACAAACGGAGCAACTTTCTTTCCGTCAAGCACCTCAGCCGCGGAGCGAAGATCCTCGAGACGACCATTCGTACAGGAGCCGAGGAAGACCTGATCGATCACCGTGCCCTCAACTTCGGTGACATTGCGGATCTTATCTACCTGAGACGGGCATGCCATAACCGGAACGAAATCCTCTGCCTGATACTTCAATGTCTTTAAGTAAACGGCATCTGCGTCACCCTTTAAATTCTTCTGGAAATCATTTAACTCGATCTCACAGTACTCTGCGGTCTTCTCATCCGGGGTAAAGGTTGCACACTTTGCACCTGCCTCGATCGCCATATTTGCCATCGTCATTCGGCTTGCAACCGTCATGTTCTCGATCGCAGAACCTGAAAACTCAAGCGCACGGTAGGTTGCACCGTCTGCGCCGAGGTCTCCGATAATCCGAAGGATCACATCCTTCGACATCACGTTCTCCGGCAGGGTTCCATTGATCTCCACGCGGATCGTCTCCGGGACTTTGACCCAGAGCGTACCGGTTCCGAGAATACCTGCCATCTCGGTATATCCGATTCCGGTTGAGAATGCGCCGACACAGCCGTAAGTCGTCGTGTGGCTGTCCGTTCCGAACACAACGTCACCCGGCTTTACATATCCGGCTTCCGTCATCAGCTGATGACAGATACCGTCACTGCGATGAACATGCTTCATGCCATACTTCTCTGCGAATGCATCGCCGACTTTGTAATGGCGCACATCGTCCTGCTGGCTTGCCGGAACGAGGTGATCGTAGATCATCACAACCTTGTCCGGGTCCCAGACTTTTTTAAATCCCATCTCGTTAAATTTATTTACGATAAACGGCATCATGATGTCGTCGAGCATGACACGATCGACATTGACCGTCACGATCTCGCCCGGCTTTACGCTCTCTCTGCCGATGTTGTGGGCGATGATCTTCTCAATAATTGTCTGTCCCATCTTTTTTTCTCCCCAATCTTAAAGTCCGTTTCACGTTATCTTACGGCACTCTCGGTTCCAAAAGTGCCTATTTGTGAATACCGTTTCTCTTCTGCATTGCCTTGACGAGACCGCCCGCATTCAGAATCTCCACCAGATTGTCCGGCAGGGATGCGATCGGGTACTTCTCTCCATTGTGGTCAACGTCCTGATTGACGGTCACGGTGATCGTGTCGCCTTCCTTCACATGATCGTGAAGGTCCGGCTGTTCAATCAGAAGCAAGCCATTGTTGATCGAGTTGCGGAAAAAGATTCGCGCGAAGGATTTCGCAATCACACAGCGGATTCCAAGTGCCTTCACGACCTCCGGTGCCTGTTCTCTCGAAGAACCGCAACCGAAGTTCTTTCCTGCGACAATGATGTCTCCCGGCTGAATCTGACCCGCAAGCTCCGGGCGCAGTGGGGAAAATCCATACTGTTTCATATCTTCAATCGTCTTTAATGCCAGATACTCGGTCGGGATGATGATGTCGGTATCGATGTCATCTCCGAGAACCCAGACGCGACCTGTAAACTGTTCCATATTCTCTATTGTCCTCTCTCTTCTCTCCTGATAAATCATTTAGAGCTGATCTGCGGTGCAGATCTCACCCTTGATTGCGGAAGCGGTAACGGTTGCAGAAGATCCCAGGTAAACCTTGGAGCTTGGGTGACCTGCACGACCCTTGAAGTTTCTCGTACCCGTGCTGATCAGCACCTCATTTTCTCCAATGACACCCTGACAGCTTCCCCAGCAGACACTGCAGTTCGGGTTCATCACGATTGCACCGCTCTCCATGAAGATCTCGATCAGACCTTCCTTCATCGCCTGAAGATAAACTTCCTGGCTTGCCGGAACAACGAGGAATCTCACATGATCGGAAACCTTGTGACCTTTCAGGATCTTTGCGCCGACGCGCAGATCGTCGATACGTCCGTTGTTGCAGGAGCCAAGGAAGGCCTCATCGATGCGGACTCCGCAGACTTCCTTTGCCGGAACGACATCATCGACAAAGTCCGGGCGTGCTGCAACCGGCTGAATCTTCGACAGATCAAACGTATATTCTCTCGCATAGACAGCATCCGGATCGCTCTCAAAGACTGCCTTCGGCTCTCTGCCTCTCTCTCTCAAATACTCTAACGCAATTTCATCTGCCTGGAAGATCGCGGTCTTTGCGCCTGCCTCAACTGCGAGGTTGCACAGAACCATACGGTCGTTGACACTCAGCGTCTTTGTGCCCTCTCCGGTAAACTCCATCACCTGGTAATTCACGCCGTTTGCGCCGATCTCACCGATGATCGTCAGCATCAAATCTCTCGGGTAAACGCCCTCCGGCAGTTTTCCGACGAGATTAAACTTTACGGTCTCCGGAACAAGTACCCAGGAAGTACCGGTTACCATTCCATAGAGCAGGTCGGTACAGCCGACACCGGTACCGAATGCACCGAGTGCACCGTAGGTGCAGGTATGACTGTCTGCGCCGAAAATCAGCTCGCCCGGACGCACATAATTCTCCATCATAATCTGATGGCAGACACCCTTTCCCTCCCAGAAATCAATGTTGTGCTCTCTCGCAAAGTCACGCATCTTCTTCTGGGATGCAGCGGTCTTCGGGCTGTCGGACGGAACATTGTGATCGACAATGAAGACCATCTTCTTCGGATCTGCAATGTGAGGATGTTTTAACTTATTGTGATACATATCGACGGTCAGATGGGTCGTTCCATCGTTGCTCATCATGCGATCCAGATTGACCGTGTGAATATCTCCTGCCTTTACCTCCGGCACACCCGCTGCCAGAGCAATAATCTTTTCTGCGATTGTCATTCCCATGATCTTAGTCCTCCTTGTTCAGAGACGCAATCAATCCGCCCTGACTCAAAATATTCTGCATGTATTCCGGCAGTTTCGTGCAGGAATAAGTCACTCCGTTTGCCACTGCAACTCCGTCTGTCAGGGACAGCTCCATCTCATCCCCGGTCTGTACAGCGTCCGGAAGATCCTTGCAGACGATAACCGGAAGTCCGATGTTGATTGCATTCCGGTAGAAAATCCGTGCAAAAGATTTCGCCACAACTGCCTGAATTCCAAGTGCCTTTAAAACGCTTGGTGCCTGCTCTCTCGAGGAACCACAGCCAAAGTTCTCTCCTCCGACTACATAGTCTCCCGGTTTTGCCTTCTTCGGAAAATCCGGATCAAGGGATTCAAACGTATGTACCTTCATCTCCTCAATATTTGGCAGTAACAGATACTGCGATGCGATAATCTGATCCGTATCCAGGTCGTTGTGAAATTTGAAAATTTTTCCCACAGACATTGTCTCTTCCTCCTTGTGCTTCAACGTTTTAACCCTTTTTGTTGAAGTCTTCTCTGTACTCCGCGCCCGATTGCCGGTTCGATCATACCGACTTACTGTCATAGTAAGACTAACTCGCTGTCCTATGATACCGGCTCGTTTTGCGGACACAATCTTTTTTCTCAATAATCGTTTGTATTATATCATTTTCACTGCTATAATAACAATAGATAATACTCATATTTATCATAACAGTCAGTTATAAAATGATTATCGTTTGATTCTATCATGAAACTTGGAAATTTATAAATATTAGAAGAGGATTAAAAGATTTACATGGATCAAAATTTATCTCAGTATCGAATTTTTTACGCAGTTGCATCGGCGGGCAATATCTCGCGCGCCGCAAAGGAACTCTACATCAGCCAGCCTGCGATCAGCAAATCGATCAGCAAGCTCGAGGATTCTCTCGGGACAACGCTGTTCACGCGAGGATCTCGCGGGGTTCAGCTGACGGAGGAGGGTGCGCTTCTGTTTGCACACACGAAAGCCGCATTTGAACAGCTCTCCGCCGGGGAACTTGAGCTCAAGCGCATCAAGGAATTCAATATGGGACACATTCGCATCGGCGTCAGCAACACGCTCTGCCGGTTCATCATGGTTTCCTATTTAAAGGATTTCATTGCACGCTACCCACACATCAAGATCACGATCGAGAGCCAGTCCACAACGCACACGCTCTCGATGCTCGAACAACAGCAGATCGATGTCGGTCTGATCGCAGAGCCCCAGCGTCACCAGAAAAACCTCCACGTTCTGCCGGTCATGGACATCGAGGACATCTTTGCCGCCTCTCCGACATACCTTGAGAACCTGCGTCTGCGCGAGGGTGCGGATGCCGATGTCTTTCAGGTCGGCAACATCATGCTTCTCGACAAGAACAACATCACCCGCCATTACATTGACGACTACATGAGTCTCAACCACATCACGGCAAACAACCTGCTCGAAGTGACAACGATGGATCTTCTGATCGAGTTCACACGAATCGGTCTCGGAATCGGAAGTGTGATCAAAGAATTTGTACAGGAAGATTTGGAGAATGGACGGCTCGTCCAGCTCAAGCTCGACACCCCGATCCACAAGCGAACAATCGGCTTTGCCTGCCACAAAAACAGGACTTCCCGGGCACTCGACACCTTCATGCGCTTCTGTGAGGAGCGCGCAAAGAAATCTCTGAGCGAAAGCCTTTCATTTTAAATAAAAGCTCCCGAAAAGTCCTATTATATATTGTTCAAGTCGACGCTCGCGGAGACTTGGCGCGTAATTCTGGTCAGCTTTGCTGACATCTTCCCATCGGAATTACTGCGCATCCACGCGGAGCGTATAACTCAGAGGGGAGGACATCCACTCTGAGTTATATTAGATTACGCCGTACTCTCTAAGCAGGTTTCCGATCTCCGTCTTGTCGAGATGCTTGAGCATCTCTTTCAGTGCAATCTTTTCAATGAAATTCATATTCATGTCGGTGATCTTCTTGCCGTCGCGCAATTTTGTCGTCGCATTCAGCAGACAGCGCAGATCGAAGACACTGCCCCAGACCTCCGGAACTCCGCGGTCGACATTCAGGAGCGTGTAGACCGCCTCCATTCCGGTGCGGATTGAATACTCGGTCGTGAAGATCGTGTCGCGCTCAGTCTCGGCAAACTGCCCGATAAACGCGAAGTTCACACTGCCCTCCGGCACAACCTGCGGGCGGTCGCCCTTCTCGCGCGGCATAAAGAAGGCGGTGATATACGGCATCATGCAAGGGATCGTGTTTGCGCTGTGCTCTGCGAGTTCCTCGATCTGAGTCTCCGGCACACCGAGGTGGTAAAGCCACTCCATGCAGATCTCTTTACCCGTGCACTCGCGCATCGTCTTCTTGACAAAGTTGCCCGGCTTGTCGGTAAACAGACCGTAGATCCAGCCGACGAGCTGTCCCTCTGGCTGAGTCCGAAACTGTGGCTGACGGTTGAATGTCCAGCTCAAAAGCCAGTTGGAATCCTTGACCGTCACAATTCCTCCAGTCACGACATTTCCAGAAAACGGATCGCGCTTGCAGATCTTCTGGACATACGGCGGAATCTTATCATCGAGTGTCGTCACCGTCGCACTCATCCAGTTCGTCTTCTCCGGATCGTGGCAGAATTTGTCCGGTCTTCCGAACGACGGATCCTGGGACGCAATCCTGCGCCACATATCCCATCCACTGCCCTCTTTGAGTTCCGGTTTCCACTCTGCCGGACGGTTCTGGCTTCCGAGTGTCGAGTTCTCGACACAGCCACCATCGGTGATAAACAGCAGATCATCTGCACTCAGCGCAATCTCCTTCTTTCCACCATCCGCGAGAACCGTGATCGACTTTGCCTGCTTTCTGCCATCCTTGATGTCAAAGCGGACATCGGTCACCTTCGTGTTGAAATGAAACTGCACGTTGAATTTCTTCAAGTACTCAATCATCGGAAGAATCATCGACTCATACTGGTTGTAGCGCGTGAAACGCAGGGCAGTGAAATCCGGCAGTCCTCCGATGTGGTGTACATATCGGCGCAGGTAGAGTTTCATCTCGAGTGCACTGTGCCAGTTCTCAAATGCAAACATCGTTCTCCAGTAAAGCCAGAAATTGGAATTTAACACCTCATCGTCAAAGAAATCCGTTATCTTCTTATTATAAAGGTCTTCATCCGGCGTGAAGAACAGCTTCAAAATCTCTCTTGCGCCCTTATCGGACAGACCAAATTTTCCATCCGTGTGAGCGTCCTGCCCTCTCTTCTCGGTCGCACGCATCAGCGAGTAATTTGGATCGCGCTTATTTAACCAGTAGTACTCGTCAAGCACGCTGACTCCCTCGGTCTCAATCGACGGAATCGAGCGGAACAGATCCCACATACATTCAAAGTGATTGTCCATCTCGCGTCCGCCTCGCATCACATAGCCAAGATCCTCAAACAGCAAACCGTCACATGCGCCACCTGCGACCGGATCTTTCTCTAAAATGTGAATTCTCTCGCCCTTCATCTGTCCGTCTCTGACAAGAAAGCAGGCACTTGCCAGACTTGCCAGTCCCGATCCGATCAGATATGCCGACTTTCTATCCACTCCCTCCGGCTTCACCGGACGGGCAAACGCCTCATAGTTTCCACTCGAATAATACATGAAATCGCCCTCTCTTTCCAATTATCACCTGAAATCAGTATACCCGGGATTCCAGTCAGATATGTAAGCCTGACCGGAACCCCGGGGAATGATCTTTTTTGTGATATGGTATCAAAAACTACTTCTTATGTTTTTATCAATCACATCACATAGTCCTTATTATACATCGGAATCAAAAAGAGAGCAACTGTACTTTATTTCAAGTCGACTCTCGCAGTTTTTTCATTTTTACTCGACATCGTTGAGTGCCTGGAAATCCTCCTCGCCGGTACGGACTTTGACAACCTTCATAACCTCATAGACAAAGATCTTTCCGTCTCCGATATGACCGGTGTAGAGCACCTTCTTTGCAGTCTCAATGACTTTCTCAACCGGGATGCTTCCGACAATAACCTCAACCTTCATCTTCGGCAGAACCGTCACATCCATCTCAACACCACGGTAACGCTCGCCGATACCTTTCTGGATTCCACATCCCATAACCTGTGTCACGGTCATTCCGGTTACACCGAGCTCATTGAGGGCACTCTTCAGTGCCTCATATTTCGCATATTTTGCGATGATTGAAACCTTGTACATTCCAGTTCCTGCTCCACCTGCTGATCTCGTCGTCGTCACCGGAACGGAAACTGCCTTCTGCTTCTCGCTTGCCTTCTCGTAATCAGACTCGCCGAGATCTGTATTCTCATTGACTTCCATACCGGTGGAAACCTCAGACAGGTTGAATCCTGCATAGGCACTGACAAGACCATGCTCATGGTAGTCAAGACCTTCGATCTCGACCTCAGACGGAACACGAAGACCGATGAACTTGTCAATCACCTTGAAGATGATCGTCATCATCACGATTACCCAAAGCATAACGGATACAACTCCGAGAACCTGTACGCCGAAGAAATGAAAACCACCGCCGTAGAATACACCACCGTCCTGTGCAAACAGACCGGTCAGAATCGTTCCGGTTGCACCGCAGACACCGTGAACGGAGATTGCGCCGACCGGATCGTCAATTTTTGCCACATTGTCAAAGAACTCAACAGAGAGAACAAGAAGGATGCCGGCGATCAGACCGATGAAGAATGCACCCGTCGTTGTCACCATATCACAACCTGCGGTCACTGCGACAAGACCTGCAAGGGAACCATTTAAGGACATCGAGACATCCGGTTTCTTGTAGCGAAGCCAGGTAAAGATCATAACGGTGCAGGTTGCAACTGCTGCGGACATGTTCGTGTTCATGAAAATCCGGCTTGCAGAGATCATATCTGCATCCGTGCTCATTGCCACGGTGCTTGCACCGTTAAAACCGAACCAGCAGAACCAGAGGATGAAGACTCCAAGAGCCGCTGCCATCAGGTTGTGACCCGGGATTGCATGTGCCTTTCCGCTCTTGTCATACTTTCCGATTCTCGGTCCAAGGATTCTTGCTCCAATACATGCTGAGACACCTCCGACCATATGTACCGCTGTGCTTCCTGCAAAATCGTGGAAACCGAGTGAGGAGAGCCAGCCACCGCCCCAGATCCAGTGTCCGGAGATCGGATAGACGATCAGGGAAATCAAACCACTGTATACACAGTATGCCTTAAAGTTCGTGCGCTCTGCCATCGAGCCGGAAACAATCGTCGCTGCGGTTGCACAGAAGACTGTCTGGAAAATCACATAACAGAGAGTTGGAAGCGTTCCAAAATCATAGGTTCCGCGGATGAACGGATCGAAACCGCCGATCAGTGCGCCGGAACCGCTAAACATAATGCCAAATCCTACAAACCAATACGCCGGAGTACCGATACAGAAGTCCATCAGGTTCTTCATGATGATGTTTCCGGTGTTCTTTGCACGGGTCATGCCCGCTTCACAAAGTGCGAACCCTGCCTGCATGAAAAAGACGAGTGCAGCGCCGATCAGGGTCCAGATGACGTCAACAGATGAATACATAGATTTTTCCTCCTCATTCCCTTTTTGTAAAAAAGAAAAAGCAGAGCGGCCGGTCTCATTTCCTTCAGCCTCTCTGCTTGGTTACGGATTATATGCTTCCTTTTTCGCTCTGTCAATCCCGCAGAATCAATTCCTTATTTTTTTAGAACTTGGGGATTCTTTTCTGTATTTTCACACATACGCACTTAATTTTAACAGTTTTTTGATAAAAGAATCTTATCTGGTTTACAGCATGATGTATTTCAGCACAAAAAGCACTGCAAGAACATACAGCAGTGGGCTGATCTTCTTCTCTTTTGCCTTTCCGCAGACCACATTGATCACAACATAGGAAATGATTCCCATTGCGATACCCTCGGAAATGCTGTACATAAACGGCATTGCAATGACACCGATGTATGCCGGAATCGCCTCGGTGTAATCGTCAAAGTTCACCTTCAGCATCGAAGAAATCATTAAGAAACCCACGACGATCAGTGCCGGTGCCGTCGCAAATGACGGAATTGCAAGAAAGATCGGAGATAAGAACAGGGACAATCCAAACAGGATTCCTGCGACAGTCGCTGTCAGACCGGTGCGTCCTCCCTCTGCAACGCCGGAAGCACTCTCCACGAAGGTCGTTACCGTGGAAGTACCAAAGATTGCACCTGCGGTCGTTGCAAGTGCATCCGAGAGCAGAGCTCCGCGAATCTTCGGAAGGCGGCCTTCCTTATCAAGCATATCTGCCTTTGATGCCACTCCGATCAGGGTTCCAAGCGTATCAAACAGATCGACAAACAGAAATGCGAACACGATTGCAAAGAAGTCCAAAGAGAACACCTTGCTGAAATCGAGCTTCATGAATGTCGGTGCCATGCTCGGAATCGCAATTCCGTTTGAGAAATCCGGCAGAAGACTGTATGCGCCTGCATTCGGATTGACCTGATAGATTCCGGTCAGCTGGCAGATGATTCCGAGAATCCAGGTGATCAGAATTCCCCAGAGAATGTTTCCCTTTACCTGCTTAACCAGAAGAATCGCACTGATAAGGATGCCGATCAGCGCAAGAAGCACGGTGATTCCCTCGGTCGAGAACGTTCCGTTCTGAACGGATGCCTTAAACGAATAGAAAGATACCAGCGTCGTGCTGTCCACAACAATCTTTGCATTCTGCATGCCGATAAATGCGATGTAGATACCGATTCCCGCAGATACCGAATGTTTGAGGTTCATCGGAATCGCATTGAAAATCCGCTCACGCACATTTGTCAGAGACAGAATGATGAAAATAATACCCTCCGCAAAGACTGCGGTCAGAGCCATCTCCCAGCTGTATCCCATCTGTAAAACAACTGTGTAGGCAAAATAGGCATTCAGACCCATTCCCGGCGCAAGAACGAACGGATAGTTCGCCATCAGCGCCATACAGAGGGTTCCGAGCAGGGCAGACACTGCTGTCGCAGTGAACACCGCTCCGCTGTCCATTCCCGCTGCACTCAGAATGCTCGGATTGACCGCCAGAATGTACGCCATCGTCATGAACGTGGTGACACCCGCCAGAACCTCGGTCTTTACATCCGTGTGATTCTCTTTGAGATGAAACACTTTTTCCAGACTCATAAATTTCCCTCTCTTCCCATATCTGTCCTGATTTTCCAAAAATCAAGTCGATCGTCAAGTCAAGGTTCAAGAAGATTTCACTCATGACTTGCCTCGTGATTAACTCTTGACTAACTCATAACCGACTCATGATCTGATTTCAATCAGGCACTTATCATTTTGTGCAATTTTTCTGCACAACGTTTTCATTGTAGCATTTTATAAGAAGAAATACCAGTGTCAATTTCAGTCAGAATTGTATATGTACCATTTTATTCGTTGCTGTTCACGCATTGCGCAAACAGCAACCAAAAGAGACAGATGCTCGTTTGTGGGGAAGCACCTGTCTCTTTTCAGTCAATTTTTACATAGCAGTGTTTGATTGGTTTGACATCACGTCAGTTAAAAATATATAGGTTGGTTGAAGGAATTGTTTTTTAGTTTATATGAGATTTTATCTGTCACAGAAACGAAACGTTTTCGCGTATCGGTGTCTTTGTATTGGAGCGATTAGTTCTCGCTTACATGCGGAAGAATGGTCTCTACCTCTGCGTGCGGACGCGGAATGACATGTACGGAAACCAGCTCGCCAACTCTCTGAGCTGCTGCTGCGCCTGCATCGGTTGCTGCCTTTACTGCACCTACATCACCGCGAACCATAACGGTTACCAGACCACCACCGACAAACTCTTTGCCGATCAGGGTTACGTTTGCCGCCTTTACCATTGCATCAGCTGCCTCAATTGATCCTACCAGTCCCTTTGTCTCGATCATTCCCAGTGCATCGTACTTCATCTTTGTTTCCTCCTGATTTTCTTTCAAATTTTATTGTTCCATATTTGTAATAAAACAAACATTTTTTAGCGCACAATTCTGACGGTTGAAGAAGAGCCAAGTCCCATTGCATTTGCCTCTTCCATATCCAGATGACATTCCAGTCCGGACTGCTCCGTCACACGGATCACCGTATTTTTCAGAATACCTCCGCGCACTCCGTCCACCTCAAGGCAGACGCTCTCTCCATCATGCACACCGAAACGCTCTGCGTCGGACGGCAACATGTGAATATGGCGCTGTGCGATCATCACACCGTTTTTCGTCTGAACCGAACCCTTCGGTCCGACAAGGGTGATTCCCGGAGTTCCCTCAAGATCGCCGGAGAGCTTCACCGGAGCCTTGACTCCAAGTTTGAAGCAATCTCCTACAAGAATCTCGATCTGACTTGCCTTGCGAACAGGTCCAAGAATCCGGACTTTCTCGATTGCTCCCTTCGGTCCACACACGGTCACCGTCTCCTTGCAGGCGAATTGTCCCGGCTGGGAGAGATCCTTGAGCTTTGTCAGTTCATATCCTGCGCCGAAGAGTTTCTCGAGATCCCCGGCAGAGAGATGGACATGACGGTTGGAAACGCCGACCGGGATTGCTCCACTCTCCGGCTTTTCCTCGGAAGCCGTCTTTGCGTCTGTGCCATTCTTGACTGCTTCCATAATAAGTTTCATAAGTGCTTCACACTGATCCATGGATGACTTCCTCCCTGTATTTTTTCTTGCTTATTTCCTTATTTATTCATAGAGGAGATCAGCTGGCGAACAAGGTCTGCCAGATGAGCATCGTCTGTGAATCCGGCACTTGCCTGCTCCAACTGGTTCTGGCTGGTCACAGTCTGCTCCACAGAAGCTCCGCAACTGCCTGCGCAGTGGCTCTGCTTCTTCTCAAAGGAAGCGACGATATCTGCCGGGCTGAACTCATGTGCACAGGATGAGGTTTCCGGTGCGGATGTGGTCTCACAGCAGGATACCGGTGCGGCTGCCGTATTTTCAGTTACCTCCGGATGATGGAAGGTGCGGTCATCCTCGATCAGAGTTGCACAGTTCTTCAGTCCGTATGCGACTTTCTTGATGTTGATCAGATTTAACGGGCTTACATTCTCGGAAACGGAGCTTCCGCCACAGGTACCACAGCCGAGGGTGAAGGCTACATTCAGTCCGGTGCTGATTCCGGTTCCCCCCATGCTTCCGCCGGTGTTGACCAGAATTCTGGATGCCGGTTTTACAGCGAACTTGCGGACAATCTCGTCATCCTTCGTGTGAATGCTCATCGTGTGACCGATACCATTCTGTAACAGATCCATGCTCAAATGGCAAGCCTCCTGCCAGTCCTTTACGGTGTAGAATGCGAGAACCGTTGTCAGCTTTTCATAGGAGAGCGGGTAACCGTCGCCAACGCCGTCCTGTCCACCGATCAGAACCTTTGCAGTCTCCGGAACGCTGATCCCTGCCGCCTGTGCGATTACCTGCGGGGTACGTCCAACAAACTTTGCGTTCATTGCATGACCTCCGTTCTTGAACAGCAGACGGCAAACCTTCTCGGTCTCCTCACAGGTCATGAAGTATGCTCCCTGACGCTGAAGCTCTGCGACAACCTCGTCGTGGTTGCACTCCTCACAGATGATCGACTGCTCGGAAGCACAGATCGTACCGTTATCAAAGGTCTTGCTCGCCATGATTGCGGATACGGCAGACTTCACATCAGCCGTTCTCTCGATGTATGCCGGAGAGTTTCCTGCTCCAACACCGATTGCCGGCTTTCCTGCGGAGTAAGCTGCCTTTACCATACCCGGACCACCGGTTGCGATGATCAGAGCCACTTCCTTGCAGTGCATCAGCTCGTTCGTTGCTGCCATCGTCGGGGTGGAGATACATCCGATCACGCCCTCCGGAGCGCCTGCCTTCAAAGCAGCCTCCTTCATCAGCTCTGCTGCGCGCAGAGTACATTTTGCAGCAGACGGATGCGGGGAGAAGACAATCGCATTTCCTGCCTTGATCGCGATCATCGACTTATAGATAACCGTGGAAGTCGGATTCGTGGACGGAACGATTCCCATGATCAGTCCAGCCGGTGCTGCAACCTCAAGAATTCCTCTCGCCTTATCCTCTGAGAGAATTCCGACGGTTTTCATGTCTCGGATATCCTCGTAAAGCAGGGTGGATGCTGCATGGTTCTTGTAAGTCTTATCAAGAACCTTTCCAAATCCAGTCTCTTCCACTGCCATCTTTGCCAGACAGGAAGCGTGCTCCTCTGCTGCCTCAATCATACTGCGCAGAATCTTGTCAATCTGCTCTGCTGTCATGCATGCCATCTTTTTTGCTGCCTCAGCACCCTGACGCGCCAGATTTCTTGCTTCCTGAACGGAACGCAAATCCAGATCAAAATTTTCCATTGTTTTATCCTTTCCTCTCACATTTTCTATCACAAATCCCCGTTAAGAGATTCTATATCTGATACCACTGTCTCAGCTCTTCCATCAGCTTTGACTTGTTCGCTCTCGAGATCTCTCTGCCCGCGATTCCAAGCTCCGGGTAATTTCTTGCCAGACTGCGAAGTTTTGTCACATGGGTCCTTTCAAGCTCCGAGAGAAGTGCCCCTTTGCCTTCCTCCTTCACGAGCCAGTCACAGTATTCCCGGCTCAGCTCCCCATTTTTTCGCTCTGGAGCGGGTTCCTCTTCCGAATCACTCTCCGTTCCCGGTTCATCTGCCTTTGATGGCTTAAAATCTTCTGTTTTCTCTTCTGTCTCCTCAGAACCTTCTAAATCTTCTGAAGTTTCCGAGCTCGCCAAGTTTTTTAACTCTCCCTGATTCTCTAAGCCCTCAAATTTGACTTCTGCTTCTGCGGTTTCTTCCTGATCATCGGAAGGATCAGACGGATCTCTCGGATCGAACATCCCTGTCACTTCCTCATGCGGTCGTGCAATGATGTGACTTGTCACCAGATGTCCCTCCCCGAAACGCTCCACCGATGCTGTGCCGGCATCGACTGCTGAATGAACCGCCGATACATCGCCAGTCACCGTGATTGTCACGAGACCGCCTCCGATTATCGTCCTTTCCACAAGAGTCACATCCGCACTCTTGAGCATCGCATCAAGCGCCTCAATCGCCGGAACCAGACCTCTCGTCTCAATCATTCCAAGTGCCTGCATGTGCTACATCCTCCTTACAGAAGATCTGCCCAGTTTGCCGGGTAAGTGGAATAGAAGACTCTCGCCTTGTCCGGAGATCCCCAGATCACCTTTGAACCGGACGGAACAAAGAGAACATCACCGGCATTTGCCGTGTATTTCTTTCCGTCAATCGTGACGGTCAGAGTTCCTTCTATTACATAGTCAATTTCCTCATACGTCAGCTCCCAGGCAAACTCTGAGTGATCGATCACAAGGAAACCCGCACTCATGTGAGATTCCTCCTTGCTCACCAGCTCCTGATAGTAAGCGGTCGCATTCGGATCTCCGGTATCAAATACATCCATCTTGACGGTCTTTCCGCGAACGACTTTCAATCCATTCGCATGGGACTCGGACTCATACAGCTTGTTATTACAGCATTTTAACAGCTCCCCAAGTAACCCCTTATCCATCAAAACTTTCAGCATCTGGTAGATCTGATCGCTCGTAATTCCATCTGCCCCACAGATCTCTGCCGGCGCTTTCTCGGATGAAACTGCCTTTACCGGCTCTGCCTTCGGTTCTTCATCACAAAAGGTAATGCCAAATGTATCTGCCGCATCCCGTGCTGCCGGTGTCACAATCGTCTGCGGTCCTACCACACAGACCTTTTTTCCCTCATTGCTCAGAGCCTCAATGTCTCCGGCGCAAATCAGACGCTTCATGACTTCACTCCTCTCCATCTATCTCCCTGCCCTTTTAAGATTTATTTTTCAAAGATTCACTCTCTAAAGAATTATTCTTCAAAGGTACAGTCCTCATCGATAATTCCTGTTACCACCGCATCGACCGGACTCTCATCATTCTCCATCATGCGTCTCGCGGATGATCCGGTTGTCACGAGGACCCGGTCTCCGATTCCGGCACCGATCATATCGACGACGACAAGTCGCTCTCCGGCTCTCGTTCCGCCGATCATCTCGGCTAACATCAGCTTGCATCCGTTCAAGGCTTCCGCCTTTCGCGTCGCCCAGATGTTGTCTATCAGTCTCGCCGTTACCATTCCTCCCGGCCCTCCTTCTCCCGTCTGCGGATCTCCTCGATTGCCGCTTCCACCGAAGCGGTATCTCCAAAGATCGCAAGCATAATCATACTCTGGGGGCAATTTCCGCGAATATCCTCCACGGTCACGCCCACGGCTTTTTCCGCCACATCCGCCGCACAGACCATGTCGATCAGTCTTCCCTGAACAAGTCCGATGGCATCCACGCACTCAAGCGATTTTGCCATTCCGCTTCCCTTTCTCCTCGAGAGAATTTCCAGGGTACCCTGACCGGGCGATTTGATGATCCGGTACTCCATACGGTTCTCACTCCATTTCCTGATCGGTACAGCTCATTGCAATTCCAAGCGGGGTTACAAACATCGGATTCTCTGGCTTGTATGTCGGAATTCCGGTCTTCTTCTCAATCACCGTCTCAATTCCGGACAGACAGCAGGTTCCTCCGACGAGGTAGAGACCATGAACCTCATAGCCCTGTACCTGACGGCTGATGATTGATGCCACCTTCTCAATGACCGGCTTTAAGACCGGAAGAATCTCCTTGTGATTTTTCGGATTTCTCTTGTAGATCTCCGCCTCTGAAAAAGGAAGTTTGTACGCCCCTGCCAGAACCAGAGAAAAATGCGTTCCACCTGTCGCCTCATCGTCGACGTTCACAACCTTCCCGTCCCTGAGGATGGAAATTCCGGTTGTTCCGCCTCCGATGTCGACGACAGCGCCATTTTTGATCTTCAGAATCTGGTTGGCTGCGGTCGGCTCATCGAGCAGGGCTGTGATCTCAAATCCCGCTCCCTGTACGACATTCTTGATTGCTCCTCCATCAAGTGCATCAGTTCCCGGAGGAATCGCCGCTGCCGCATAGATGAGTTCGGTTCCGAGTTTCTCCTCGAGTTCCTCCTTCATCTCGCGCACTAAGCGGATCGCACCGATGTAGTCGACAACCATGCCGTCCTTCACCACATCTGCATACCGGTAAGCGCCCGCCACAGGACGGCGGTTTTCATCCAGAACGGCGAGTACCACACAGGCTGTTCCGAGATCCACGCCGGTATAATAAATAGAAGATTTCTTTTTTATCGGCTTTTTTACCACCTTTTCAAAGTCCCGCACCAGACGGTCACACTCCGCAAATGCTAATTCTTCTGACATATTTTTCCTCCAAATGTCTGGCATATCATCTGAGACAGCCTGTTGATTACCTGATTGGCTGTCCTCTTTTTCTCATCTGGCAGATGGATCGCAAACTCCCTCAGCTTACAGCGCAGAATGTGAAGTTTGACAATCTCTCTCCCCCTCGGTGACTGGGCATGAAATCCTGTCACCTCAAAGCAGTCCGGCATCGCCTCTCCTGCCCGCTCCGCTGAGATTCCACTGCACGTCCGGCAGATCTTCTTTTCATCCTCCCAGCCAATTCCTGCTTTTTCTTTTTCCGCTTCGTCTCTTCCGATCTCGGAGAGAACCCGCTCAAGCTCGAAGATTTCCTGTGCGATCAGCACATCTATCGCAAGAAGATCGATTCCTGTCTCGAGAAATCTTGCCTGCATGCTTTTGAGTCCGTACTGCCATTCCTGCGATCCGTCCACACAGGGACTTGTAAAACTTGTTCCCGATGTCCCCGTCTCTGCACCTGCCACGGCACTTTCCTGAGTTTTCGAAGCACTCTGCTCCATCTTCTTCTCGTCCGTCGCTTTCTGCCCGGTTTTCTTCTCACTTGTAAAACTTGTAAAAAATCGTTTCTTATATCCCTGTTCTTCTTCCGGCATCCGGATTCCGAGGTCGCTCAAATACTGTCTCGCTCCCGGGGTCAACCGGGTTCCGGGTTCCAGCCGGTAAGACGTAAAGTGCTCGTTTTTATAACGCGCTCTCAAATCTTCCTCGGTGATAAATCTCATACAGGTCCCCCTTTGCAGAGATTCTTGTAAAGGTTCTCAAATTCTGATACAGCCGGGGTTCTCGGATTCGTTGCCGTACAGTTGTCTTCCATCGCACGCTTTGCCATCTCCGGGATTGCACTCTCAAATGCCTCGCGGTCTACGTTGAGATCGGTCACATATGCCGGAATGTGGATTCTCTGCATCAGGTTCTTGATCTGACGAATCAGACCGTAAACCGCAGATTTCGGCGTTCCGCCTCCGATTCCAAGCATGTTTGCAATCTTCTCATAGCGAAGAAGTGTCTCCGTGTCCTTCACAAGCTCAAGTCCTGCATTGTAGCCGATCACATGAGTCAGCAGAAGGGCGTTCGCTCTTCCGTGCGGAATGTGAAAATGGGCTCCAAGTGCATGTGCCATGCTGTGACAAACGCCAAGCGAAGCGTTGCTGAATGCGATTCCTGCCAGGCAGGAGGCATTGTGCATGTGCTCTCTCGCTTCCATATCAGATCCGTCTGTAACGGCGCGCTCAAGATACTCCCAGACAAGTTTGATTGCCTTCTCTGCACAGGCATCGGTGAAATCGTCTGCCTTCGTGGAGACGTACGCCTCAAGACCATGTGTCAGCACATCCATTCCCGTGTCTGCCGTGATGGACGGTGGAACGGATGCCGTCAGGTTCGGGTCAAGCAGTGCGACATCCGGGACGAGTGCCTGATCGACAAGCGCGTATTTTACTTTCGCCTGCGTATCAGAGATCACCGCGAAGGAGGTCACCTCGCTTCCTGTTCCGCTCGTTGTCGGAACGGCAATCAGCATCGGCTTCTCTCCGCCATTCATCGACGCATACAGATGGCTTGCTGCCTTTGCCGTATCGATCGCGGAACCACCGCCGAGTGCAAGGACGGCATCCGGCTTTAACGCCGTCATTCCCTGAATCGCCATCGTGACTACCTCGATCGACGGGTCCGGAACAACCTTGGAAAAGATCTCGGTTGTGGCTCCCGCCTCAGCGAGAAGTCTTGCAAGCTCTCCGGCTCTTCCGCATTTTTCCATGAACGGATCACAGATGATATACGCTCTGTGAACGCCGAGTCCCTTCACCTCTTCCATTGAGGATTCTCCCATATATACACGGGTACTCATCAAAAACTGTCCCATCTTCTGTCCCTCCTTTCTTCCAGTATTCGTTTGAATCGTTATAAATCATTATAATAAATAGGATAACAAAATTTCTTTTAATGCTCTCATGCTCTCCGGGTCCTGCCCGTTGATCTCGTAGTAGGGAGGAACCACTCCCGCCTGCATAAGATCCTGTCTTGCCATCTCGATGTCCGCCTCCGAAAGATCGCCTTTTGTGATGACTCCGAAGATCGGAACCCGAAAGGCTTTTGCAAATTCCGGGGGATAGGTAAAACTCTTCTCTGTCGCAGATGCAAGCATCGCGATACAGCAGGCATCCTGTGCCGATGCAATCAGATGCTGGTGCATCCACGGACTCTCAAGATAAGGTCCCGGAGTGTCAAGCGTCACAGAGCGGTAAACCATGTTGGGGATTCTGCGGATCGCCCCACCACCCTCAAGAAAGGAGGCGAGCGTTGTCTTTCCGCTTCTTCCTGCCCCGACAATCATAACTCGTTTTTTTCTCATGTTCTCGTAATCTCGGCAACGTTGAAGCCCAAGACCCTCTCAAGTGTCTCCGTGACTGCGTGAAGCGCCACATCCACACTCTCGACATCTCCGGAAATCACCACCGAACCGGTAAAACGGTCGAGAAATCCAATTTCCACATCCGACGCTTTTGAGGCAAGATCTGCCGCAATCATCGCCGTCTCGTAAGGAGAGATGGTCAGAATTCCGATTGCCCCTCTGCCCTCAATTCCCAGACATTCATAGATCTCAGGAACCGGAGAAGCGATCACATGAGCGATCGTAACCTGCTTGCCGGGAACGGATTCCTCCACGACCCGGCTCGTCGGCATCCATGTTTTCTCCACTTGACTCTCCTCCCAAAATCTCAATCTCTCAGTGTCTGACAACCGTCACAGGAAACTGGTACTCCTTCATCCAGCCCTCAATCCGGTCAAGATCCTCCTGGCTCAGGCTCGGATCGTCCTCAATCTGGTAGGGAATGTCGAGCTGACTGTATTTTCCCACGCCCATCTTGTGATAGGGAAGAAGGTCAACTCCCTCGAAGTTTGGATCATCCCGATATGGCAGAAGGAACTTTATGACCTGATCGATCTCCTCCTTGCTGTCATTGATTCCCTTTAACATTGGCATTCGCACCTTCACGCGGTAGCGACGTTTCAAAAGCTCCTTCAAGTTTTTCAGAATCTGCTCATTTCCGATTCCGGTCAACTCGTTGTGACGCTTCGGATCCATGTGCTTGATGTCAAAGAGGAACAGATCAACATATTGTGCAATCTCAAGCAGTTTCTCGGTCTTGATGTGACCGCAGGTCTCGATTGCGGTGTTGATGCCCTCTCCCTTGCATGCCATCAGAAGATCTCTCGCTGCCTCCGGCTGAGAGGTACACTCTCCACCGCTGAGCGTCACACCGCCTCCCGACATGCTGTAAAATGCCGCATCCTCCTCGACGAGTTTCAGAAGCTCTGAGATCGTCTTCGTCTCACCGGTGATCTCAAGTGCCGTCTGCGGACAGACACTCTTACATTTCCGACAGCCAATGCAGTCAATATCCCGGCGAATCCGATGAAGTCCGGTCTCCGGATCGATCACATGAATGTTCTGCGGACAGACCCCCACGCAGGCACCGCAGTTTGCGCAGGAGTTTTTTTTCAACATGACCTGATGCTTTCGCACCAGACCTTCCGGGTTCGCACACCATTTACAGCGGAGCGGACATCCCTTGAAGAATACGATCGTCCGGATTCCCGGTCCGTCGTACATGTTATATTTCTGTACATTAAAGATCAGAGCTTTTCTCTCCATGCTTTCTCTCCTTTTTCTTTCTCATCATTCTCTGTCTGACGACTTATCTGAAAAAAACGGTTATCGGGTTTCCTCTCATCCGCCAGACAGAGCACTCGATGAAAATTTGTAACTGTTCAGTAGGTCTGCGCATTTGCTGCGCTGACCGTAAGAAAACATAGGTTAGAAGGCAAAAATCCCATCGGCGTAGCCGATCTGGAATGGATTTTTGCTCGTAACTATGAAGGTACTGAATAGTTACGAAAATTTTAGAAATGAGTCAGCATCGTACGACTGATGATCTCATCCTGTACATCCTTACACAGCTCTACGAAGAATGCGCTGTATCCTGCTACGCGGACGATCAGGTCGCGGTACTGCTCCGGGTGCTTCTGAGCCTCGATCAGGGTCTTGTTGTCGAGGTAGTTGAACTGCATCTCGCCGTTTCCGAACATGCAGGCCGTTCTTAAAAGCGTGATCAGGCTCTCCTCGCCCTCCGGGGTATCCAGAAGACCAGCCATGATCTTGAAGTTATGTACCATACCGATATTCATGTTGTCGTTCGACATCTTGGAAACCGACTTGATGATCGCGGTCGGACCCTTGAAGTCTGCACCCTGGGTCGGGCTGATTCCATCGGACAGAGGCATCCAGGCGTGACGGCCATTTGCGGAAGCACCTGTCATCTGACCGAACGGGGTGTTGTTGGAGATGGACAAAGTACCATGGCTCAGTACGGAGTACAGAGTCTTGTACTTTCTGTGCTCATGCTCGGTGAAGTTGATCAGATCTGCTGCGATGTTATCGGCGTAATCATCATCATTTCCGTACTTCGGAGCATTCAGGCAGTCGGTGCGAACCTGCTCGTAGCCGACAAAGTCTGCCTTCAGTGCATCATTGAGTTCTTCCAGCGTGTACTTCTTGTCATCAAATACGAGCTTCTTGATCGCTGCCATTGAGTCTGCGTAGGTTGCAAGTCCTGACCAGACAACGCCCGGTCCGAAGTTGTACATGGCTCCACCTGCGGAAACATCCTTTCCGTGCTCCATACATCCCTCGTACATGATGGACATCAGTGGTTTCGGAGCGAGATCGCGGTGTACTCTCTGGGAGATTACGGTTGCAACGTCGGTCCATTTTGTGATGTACTTAATCTCTTCCTTGACAGCCTCTTCAAACTGCTCGTAGGTCTTGAACCGGCTTAAGTCTCCCATATCCGGGCAAACCTGCTTGCCATACCACAGCGGAACACCGTGATTCAAGACAAGCTCGATACAGATCGGCCACTGGGTGTAAGCGGTGGAAGTCCACTGATACAGACGACCTGCCTTCTGAGGCTCTACACATCCCATCAGACAGTAATCTCTTGCATCCTCGATCGAAACACCCTTTGCAAGCATCATCTTGATATGGGTGTCATCGAAGTGACATGCCGGGAATCCCATTCCTGCGCGGACAACGTCAACGATCTTCTTCAGATAACGGCGCGGGGACTTGTTGTGGATACGGCAAGCCAGAGACGGCTGGTAAATCTTTACATGACGGACAGCATCCATCAGCAGGTAGGTCAGATCGTTCGTTGCATCGTGACCAGATCTTGTCACACCGCCGACACACATGTTGACGAACGGCTGATAACCTGCAAAGAACTTGGAACCACCCTCACTCGTGATCCACATCATCTCAGACATCTTGATCAGCATACAGCCTGCAAGCTCGAATGCCTGGAAGTTGTTCATACGGCCGGACTCGATGTCTGCCTTGTAGAACGGATACATGTACTGGTCAACACGTCCGATTGACATACCTGTCTGGTTCTCCTCGACAACGAGCAGGGACTCGATTGTCCAAACTGCCTGAATGGCCTCCCAGAAGGTCTCCGGTTTGTGTGCCGGAACTTTTGCATTGACCTCAGAGATCTTGTACAGCTCTGCCTTTCTCTTCGGATCGGTCTCCTTCTCGGCCAGTTCCTTTGCGTACTCGGACATTCTTCTCGCATAGATCATAACGCCCTCAGTCGTATCGATCACGGACTTGTAGAAGTAGATCTTATCAATGTCCTCCGGGTTGTCGTAGTGAAGCTGTGCCAAATGCTCCTTTGCTTCATTCTGGATGTCGATCATGCCCTTCTTCATCAGGATGACATCGTAACCCGGGTTGGAATCTCCACCACCGTTGATTGCGTGGTAGGAACAGTCGGATACGAAGGACTCACCGGACAGCTCCCAAACGCCAGCCTCGCGGTACTGATCCTCACAGTACTCATCTACGGATTTGCCCTGCCAGAACGGGAAAAGCTCCTCGCGCATAACCTTCTTGTCTTCCTCGGAGATGTAGAACGGATCCTGCGGTCTTGTGCCAATCGTGTCGATCTCGTCCACCATCCAGCGCCATGCGATATCCGGGGAGAATGCGCCTGCTCTCGGTGCGCCACACGGTGCGCCGACGATCAGCTCGTTGTCCTGAATGACAAGCGGAGCAGTCTCACAGCAATAGCGGAAGCATTTTCCTCTCAGCTCGATCTTCGGCATTCCCGGATTCTCTTTTGCAATCTTGGTGATTGCTCTTGCGCGGTAGGTCGTGATCGACGGCTTCTGCTTTAAGTAGTTCTCCTTTAACAGTTTCAGTCTTCTCGTCATTCCGTCCGGGATGTCCGTACCCTCTGCCGGAAAGTCTGTGAGGTTCTTAGATTCCTCTGCCTTCTTACCCGTATTCTCTTTTGCGATCTCCTCGGAAACCGACTCAAACATCTTCATCAGAGAAGCCTTCTCCTCAGGAGTCATATTTTTGGTGGCTTCTGCAATTTTATCTGAAAATTCACGAATATCCAAAATGGTTCCTCTCTTTCTTTCCGAAGTAACAAAATACACTCTCGATTCTTGTTACTCCATCATCTTCTGGAAGTTGCGCACCCCGAAGGCCGCCTTTCTTCGGTAAATCAGATTCATCGGTGAAACATTCTCTGCGGTGATTCCCATTCCGGCACTCAGGCTTCCGAGCACCGCTGACGGGAAGAGATTCGTTGTCACTCCCATCGCGCCGACAGAGGATGGGGTGTTCACAAGCACTCGTCCCACCGGTTTTTTCAGTGCAAACTGGCGGATGATCTCGGCGTCGGTCGAGTGAATCGCCAGCGTATTTCCATGATTTTCTCCCATCAACAGCTCCATGCACTTTTCACAGGCGTGCGTCCAGTCACTTTCGATGTAGAAGACGATCACCGGACAAAGCAGGACGTTCGCATACGGGTTGAAATCTGTGATGTAGGTCTGTTCGGATACCAGCACTCTCGTTCCCTTCGGAACCGAAAATCCCGCCTTTGTGGCAAGCCACTCTGCGCTCTTTCCGATGTACTCTTTCTCCGCACATTCCTGCTTCTCCCCAATTCCGAGAAGACAAATCAATTTCTTCTCCTCTTTCTCGTCCATAAAGTAAGCTCCACAGGAGATCATCTCCTGCTTTGCAATTTCTGCAATCCGACTGTCTGCAACCACATACTGCTCGGAACCGGCGACGATTCCGCAGTTGAAACTGCGTCCTGCGACAATGTCTGCAACCGCCTGCCTGACATCTGCGCTTCTCTCGATAAAGACCGGGGACGGAACGATTCCGCCGTAAATCACCGTTTTTCCCGCCGGGCTCTCCCGGTAAAGCGCTTCCTCACCCATGTTTAAGATCAGTGAGGTCTGCGAGTGGCCAAAGAGCTCAAGTGCTCCCTCCTTCGCTGAGGTCTCCATACAGGAGATTGCTCCGTCCGGAAGCCCCTCTGCAAGCGCCACCTCTCTCAAAATCTGAACCGTCTTCTTCGTTGTCTCGACTGCTCTCGGATGCGGGGCAAACACAACCGCATTTCCCGCTTTCACTGCACTGACCGCTCCAAAGAGCACTGCGGACACCGGGCTGAGTGCCGGAACTGCCACAGCGATCACACCGAGCGGAACTCCGATCTCCAAGACACCCTCACCCTCACAGCTCTCAAGGATTCCAACGCATCTCATGTTCTCAAATGACTTTTCAAGCGATGCAATCAGAAACCGGCACATCCTGACCTGATCGGTGATCTCTCCGTATCCGGTCTCGCGGACTGCCATCTGCACGAGCATCTCAACTCGCTCTGAACACGCCTTCATCATCGCATGAACAACTCTGTCCAAATTTTCCTGTTTCCATCTCCCGAGGACGGTCTTTGCCTCCCCTGCCTCCTCCATGAGGACGCGGGCTTCCTGAACCGCCATCAGGTCTCTGTCAACAAATTTCATCTTACGATCCTCCTGCATTACTGTTCACATACCCTGTAAACAGCAACGGATTTTGCCGATGCTTCGCATTCCAAATCGGCAAAATCTGCTACCGCCACGTTATCTTACGGCACTTTCGGTTCCAAAAGTGCCTGCCTTTGAGCGGTAACTGTTTTACTCTGCCGGCAGTAGATTCGTCAGGCTGTAACGTTTTACAATCTTTCCAAGATCCTGATGCGGTCTCGGGATTACCACGGAGCTGTAAACCTCTGCTCCCATGTTTTCGACTGCCTTCACTCCGGCATCCACTGCGGTACGGCACGCTCCGACATCGCCCTGAACGATGACGGAAATGTATCCGGAAGCGACATTCTCATAGCCGATCAGTTCGACATCTGCTGCCTTGCACATTGCATCCGCAGCTTCCAGAACAAATACCAGACCAAAGGTCTCAATCATTCCAATGGCTTCATATCTCTCCATACTTTTTCTCCTGTAAACGGTTTCTTACGCAAGTCCCTCTAAATACTTAAAGTGGCTTCTTACGCATCAATGTCATGAACGGACACGATCTCACCGACCGCACGGATCGGTCTCGGCATCACGTTCTTCGCTGTCAGCTTGCCGATCGCTGCCGCTGCCTCAGCTCCCGCCTCCACAGCAGAACGAACAGCTGCCACATCGCCCTTGACCATGATTGTGACAAGGGTGGAACCTACATTCTCGTAGGAAATCAGCTCGACATCTGCTGCCTTTAACATCTTGTCCGCAGCTTCCATCGCCGGAACAAGACCGAGGGTTTCCACGAGACCGAGGGCTTCTTCACCGTAATATCTCATTCTCCGATTCTCCTTTTCTAATTCTAAGCGATTCCATTCTCATTCCCCGAATCTCAATTTTTTAATCGGGAAAACTTTTGAGAACTTTTGAACTTTTATCGAAACTTTGCAGGCACATACTTATTTACGGCATCGCGTCCTGCCTCGTTGATTGCAAAGCGCATCGAGAGCTCTCCGTTTTTGTCAAGCTCATATCCGGTCAGCTCGCACATTCCGTTTGCTTCAAGCGCCATCGCGTGATTCAGATACATTTTCTTTGTAAACTGACCCTCGTTTCCATACTGGGACTTCATCGCATTCATAATCTCATCAACGCTTGCATCCTTCACTTTGTTTAAATAATTCAACACAGCCATTCTTGCAGGAAGTAACATCTTAGTTTTCCTCCTTCTTAAAGAAATCTAACGGATTCATCGTAACCAGGATTGCACCAGCGATGATGACAATCGATCCGATCACAATCGTCGGAGTCACTGCCTGACCTAAGAACAGGACACAGAAGAGAACTCCCCAGAATGCATAGGTGACATTCAGAGACATTCCGATTGCACAGCCAACGGTTGCATTCGCCTGATACCACAGCAGGTAGGAAGCACCTGCGCTCAGACCTGCGACAGCAAGCCAGAGAACCGGAATTCCTGCTGACAGCGTACCGCCGAGCAGTCCAAGACCACCGACAAGCGGAACGATGACAATCAGGTTTACAAGACCGGAGAACAGCTCTCTGATGTTTGTTGCCACATCAGTATCAACCATTGCACCACCGTAGCTTGAAAGTGTTCCCTCAAGTCCCCAGCAGACTGCTGCAAGAAGGGAACAGAGAATTCCGAGTGTAAAGTTCGGTGCGCCCTCCGGCTTCGTCCAGTTGATGACGATTGCACCGGCCACACAGATGACCATTCCTGCGACAACTCGCTTCGTCGGTTTTTGTTTCAGGAAGATCCATGCGAAGATCGCTCCGAAAAGACCACAGGTCGCGGAAATCGGGATCGCGTAAGCACCTGCAAGCGCGAGTCCTACGAGGTAAGCTCCGTTTGCGATCGGGCCTCCAAGGAAGGCTCCGAGAAGCATCATCTTTCCAGGGAAGGTGTTTAAGGTTCTTCCAATCTCTGCCAAACGTCCCATCTTAGCGTTGTAGAGTAACAGCCAGAGACCGGCAAACAGATCGTTCAGACCTGCACACACATAAGGGGCTGCAAGGAAACCAGCCGCTCCGGCAAGTGGTTCATAGTAACCAGCCACCATAACCAGCGTGGTGTAAATTCCGTAGGTCAGACCGGAAAATGCTCCAGTCATCAGTCCCGTCTTACGGAAACTTTTGCTGACCTGTTTCATCTTGGCATCTGCTAAAGATGCGTTTCCTCCGTTCATCGATTCATTTCTCCTTTGATGTTATTTCATTATTCGGTCTTTCCACCAGGAAGGATGGTCTCAACCTCTCCGTGCGGACGCGGGATTACGTGAACGGATACCAGCTCACCGATTCTCTGAGCTGCTGCTGCTCCCGCATCGGTTGCAGCCTTGACAGCTCCGACATCACCTCTCACCAGAACGGTGATCAGTCCGCCACCGACTTTCTCCTTTCCGATCAGGGTTACGTTTGCTGCCTTTACCATTGCATCGGCTGCCTCGATGGAAGCCACAAGACCTTTTGTCTCAATCATTCCAAGTGCATCATACTTCATCTTGTCTCTCTCCTTCTCCTTGGTTCTCTCCCACCCCTCAGACATTTCGTTTTTGTTTCGCTTTCTCTTGTTCAGGATTGGGAACTTTTACAGTTTTTTTCTTTTCTCTGAGCTCATCTTGTTTACAGTGCGCACAACATGCACAAGAAAAGTTTTCTCGCTCATGTTTTTCTGTGCATTTAGTATAGCCCTTACCCTTTAGCGGAATGTCAACCCCTTTTTTCGATATTTTTTTCACACGCTGTTTTTGGGAACAATCCCTCGTTTTTCTAGCATCTTGTACAAATTCAGGAACAATTTCACAGCAGATTGTCCAATTTTTTGAACGAAATTTTTGTCCGATCTTCTTTGTTTCTCTTCGGATATGCAAAAAGCGGGCAAAATCATCCCTGATCTGCCCGCTCTGCCCTTCCCCCTAAGGGGAAAGTTTTCTCCCGCATTTTTTCATGCTTTCATTACATTTCTTTACATTTTTTGCGCCTGTATCTGTGCTTTTCTATTTGTTCCTATCTTTCTTATTCCTGTCTTTTTATTTTCCGTCTTTTGTTTTTTGTCGTCTTATTCTTCTGCCTCCTGCTCAAACGGAACCATAATCTCCGTCACAAACTCCTCCGTCTTTTTTGTCGACCAGTAGTCTGTCACAAACCTCTCATACGAATCCTTGGCAAGATGGCATCCGCGCTTTTTCGCCCACTCCCGGATTCTCTCATACTCCTGATCAATCGTTTCATGGGAGCCGATGTGATAGACGCAGACTGCCATTCCGCGCTGACGCTTTCGCTGGATCAGACTTTGTGGTTTCGGTCTGACTGCCTGTTGCATGATCCGCACTCGATGGCATTTGCCCTCCATCTTCTCTGCAAATGAGTCATAGTGCAAAATCACAGGTCCTGTGATCTCCTCCCCGTGCTCCTCAAGGTAATTCGTCCATGGAATGTTGATGACTGCCGGCGGATAATCATAAGTAAACTCCTGATCCATGTAACAAAAATCCATCTCCGGAAAATATTTGACTGAGATCTCACACGTCTGGTAGCGCAGGACCATCTGCGCCTCCTGAATCAACTGATACCAGTCCTGAATCGAGATCAGACTCTCCTGAAGCCTGCGCTTCTCCGCGGTCAGCTCCCCGATTTTTTCCGGGAACCATTTGCGGATTCCGGCGAAATTCACATCGTCGAAAAGTCCCTGCATCTCCTCGAGCTTAAAGCCCATCTGTTTATAATATTTCAATACCGGCACATACAGCAGAGTATCCTCACTGTAATACCGATAACCGTTTTCCTCGTTGATATAGTCTGGCGAAATCAGCCCAATCTGATCGTAATAGCGCAGTGCCTTTCTCGAGACATTGCAAATTTTGCTCACTTCCCCGATCGAAAAAAAATTCTGTTCCATATCCCCTGTCTCCTTCTCCTTTCCACTTTTCTTCCCCATTTTTTGACAGTTTTGATTCTTTTTGTCTACTGTGACAAATATCTGTCTATATTATCAGATTTTGTGTGGCATTTCAACCAATTTCTTGTTGAAAACAGCACAAAAAAAGAAGACTCAGCGGAGCATCGGGAAATGCTCCCGTGCTCCACCCAGTCTCCATCTTCTGTTTATCGAACTTTTCGCGTTTGGTTTTTTTCTGACTTTTTATTGTGTTGTTTTTTTACTCTTCGTCAAGCGCACGGTTTAGCTCCTCAGTTCCGGCGACAACAAATCTTCCCTCGCGAATCACCGGAAGCTCTCTTCCATCCTCGCAGACTGCGGTGATGTCACCAAGCTCCGAGTACGGGATCGTGATGTCGAGATGACAGCCAAAGTATGCCTTCGAGACATCTTCTTTTCTCAGAATCGAGATCTCATTGTCGCGCGCAATGACCTCGCGTCCATCCGGATTGTACATCGGGGAATCCTCGCTCCAGCTGTAACAGGTGTCACCGACTGCAAAGTGTGGTCCCATCTTCTCTGCAATCAGGATCGGCAATTTCTCCACAATGCCAAACTTCTGCGCCATCGCATATGCCGTCGTGTTCGTTCCGATCGCGAACTCGCCCATAGGGAGTGTATCGTGATTTTTGAGGATCTGCTGGCGGATCAGCTGATGTCCCTCCTCCGGATTCTCGAAATTGTCACAGCTGTACTCTGCAACCTTTCCGTCCTCAAAGCGGATTCTCAGGTTTTTAAACTGAATATCCCCGAGGTAGACCTGGCTCACATGCAGAAGTCCCGTCGTTCCCGCAAGAATTGGCGAAGTGAAGACTTCCCCGAGCGGAATGTTGACGTCAGCGACGCAGTTCTCAAAGTTTGTCTGCTTCGACGGATCGGAAAGTGTGTGAAGAGAAACGCGGATGTCGGTCTCGTTGCCGTTTCGTCCGGTCACATGCACCTGCTTTGCCTGATCGAGAACGTCAATGATGTGCTGTTGGATCTCCTTGTAAACCTCATAGTCGAGCGTATTGATCCGAATCGTCTCCGCAAAGATCTGCTCAAAGTCAGCCCCGATCGCCGGAACCGGGAATGCGATGATCGTAAAGCTCGTCTCATCCCCCGGAATATAGTCGTTGAGTACCTGCATCGACTCGTTCGCATAGGCGATCGTCAGCTCTTCCTGCTTTTCGCCGAGTTTATATGCCTGCGGGCAGTTGACCGGGCAGAATCCGTCCTCACCGAACGTCTCCACGACAGCCGGACCGGCAAACCATCCTGCTTCCCTGCGGTAAGTCTCATACGCAGTGCGGAGCACGGCGAGCTTGCGCTCCTTGAATGCCTTGTCGAGGTAAATTGCGCTGTCATAACGATGATCGTAGTCGTACTGACGGTTTGCCGGAGTGCCGTGATAGCCGATCTTGCGGTTTGGATTCTTCGTCACCGACCACGATGCCGAGCGGTAGAGGATCGTCTCAAGTCCCATCTCGGAAAACTGGCGAATTGCAGAGCGAATCATGCGCTCAAAGCCGAGCTCATAGCGGATGGCAACCGTCTTTTTACGGGACAGATCTCTTCCCATAACCTCAAATCCCTTGCGGTATCCTTCGGTGTACGTCGAAGCCATCTTCTCGATCGTCTCCTCTGGAAGCGTGTTCAAAAATCCCGCAATCTTTAACTCTGCATCCGAAATATACTCTCCAAAGCGGTACAGATAACGCAGATCCGAAAGATCGCTCTCCATGATGATGTCACGCGCAAACGACAGAGACGGGTCGAGCTGTTCGCGAATCCGGTACGTCAGTGTCACATCTGTGTAATCGCTGAAGAACCAGTAGAGCACATCTCTCACTGCCTTCTCGTGCGGAACTCCCTCCTCAAAAAGATTGTAAATCTCAATCAGCGTCTCCGCGAGAATCGTGATGTCTGTCAATCGACACTCATAAGCAAAGACAATTGCCTCGCGAAACTGTGCATAAAAGGCAGACAGAATCGTGCCAAGCTCCTCCCCGAGCTTCTCCACCGCATACGCCGGATTTGCGTAGCTCTCCTCATAATGCTCCGGAAGTACCTCCTCATAGAGCACATGGTTAAATGCTTTTAGCTCCTCAAGGGAATATCCTTCGAGCTCCTCGCGAAGCTGAAGTCTTGCCAGCTCCTCGATCTGACCGGCAAAATGAGCCAACACGGCAAAGTAATCCCGAAACGGCTCTGCAATTCTCTCCTCCGACGGAATCTGCGCAATCCGCTCCATCGCCAGATCATAGCGCTCACGGATCTGAGTATTCTCGTCATTCCATAATTCCCGATAATTCACAGTCGTCATATCCTTTCTTTTCTTGAAGCAAGTCACGCAGAGAAAAAACATCCTCCTCTGTGCAATTCACTCTGTTTTCGTTGCTATTCACGCGTTGCGCAAACAGCGACACCGGAACCGTAACCTGTTTTACCTCTGTCCTACATCGTCAGGGACAGGATGCCCACAATCAGCATGCAGACCCAAAATACTGCCAGAATGGCTCCGGCGATTGAGGCAATCTTCGCCAAAATATAATTTTTTTCCTTTTCCCGAAATGCGGTGATCCCGTAGATCAGAGTCACCACGGTGAACGCAATCCCACAAAATCCCCATGCAGAGACATTTGCCTCCCCATTTCCCTGCGCGCGCACACTGAGAACAAGGCTGACAATCGTTGACGCAAGTGCTACAACCGCAAAACACGTCGCCGGAATGCTCCTGCTCGCAAGTGGTCTTCGGATATAGGAAATCCTGTATTTTTTTCTACGCACCCTGCGCTCCTTTCCAAAATGAAAACTCCGGAACGCAAAGAGGATGTCGCACTCCCGCAACATCCCCTTCTTCCGGCGTTTCCCGCCGATTTAAAATGTAATCTCGCCTTTGCGCTTGAGCAGAATGCTCCCACACACGATGGACATGATTCCGACTACCAGACCGGTCACAAGAACCACAATTCCCACCGCAATGCTACACGCACCGGTACGCTGCATTGTCTTATATACTTTCTCCATATGCAACTCCCTTACTCTTCAGCACCATACTGCTCATAGTAAGCGTCAATTGCTGCCTTTAAGGTATCATCGATCACGATACGACCCTTGTACGGCTTGTTGTAGAGATGCTCCACAACATCTGCCATCGTCACGATTGCAGTCGTCTTGAAGCCATACTTTCTCTCAATCTCCTTGAGTGCAGAGTGAGTCGTATCTTTTCCACGCTCCATACGGTCTACGGATACAACAAGACCGAGCACATCCACGTCACCCTGGGCTTTGATGATCGGCAGAGTCTCCTCGATGGAAGTTCCGGCAGTCGTTACATCCTCGATGATCACAACCTTATCGTTGTCCTTGATCGGGCTTCCAAGCAGGATTCCCTTATCGCCGTGATCCTTCACCTCTTTACGGTTTGAACAGTAGCGAATATCTGCATCGTAGAACTCGCTGATTGCCATCGTCGTTGCAACGGTCAGCGGAATTCCCTTGTAAGCCGGTCCAAACAGCACATCGAAATCCATGCCGAATGCACTCTGGATTGCCTTTGCATAGTACTCACCTAAACGGCGAAGCTGAGTTCCGGTGCGGTAAAATCCGGTATTTACAAAGAACGGGGTCTTTCTTCCACTCTTGGTCACAAAATCACCGAATTTCAGAACCTCACAGTCAATCATAAACTCAATAAATTCTTTCTTATACTGCTCCATAGCACGATATCTCCTCTCATTTTAATCTTATTGTCTAATCTTACTTACCAGTCTCAATGTCACTCTCACTTGTTGCTGTCCACACCTTTTACACATGGCGCAATTCACACATGGCGCAAACAGCAACGTAATTTCACTCTTGCTCTTACTTCACACAGCCGATCAGCTCATGGATATCCTCAACTCCATGCTGTTTCATGAAGTTCTCGATTCCCTCAGCGATCTGAACCGTCGCATACGGATTAAAGAAGTTTGCCGTGCCGACGGACACTGCGGTCGCACCTGCCATGATGAACTCCAATGCATCCTCAGCCGTCGCGATACCGCCCATACCGATGATCGGGATCTTGACTGCCTGAGCCGTCTGGTATACCATGCGGACAGCAACCGGCTTCACTGCCGGACCAGACATGCCACCGGTCTTATTTGCGAGCGCAAACGTCCGACGGTTGATGTCGATCTTCATTCCGGTCAGCGTGTTGATCAGAGAGAGTGCATCTGCACCGCCTGCCTCTGCTGCCTTTGCCATCACTGTGATGTCCGTCACATTCGGGCTGAGTTTCATGATCACCGGCTGTTTTGCCTTCGCCTTGACTGCCTTTGTGATCGCCTCGACTGCCTTCGGGTCCTGACCAAAGGCGATACCGCCCTCCTTGACATTCGGGCAGGAAATATTGATCTCAAGAAGGTCAACCGACTCGTCTGCAAGACGCTCCACAACCTCAAGATAATCCTCGGTCGTCTTACCGCAGACATTGACCACGATCTTCGTATCATACTTCTTCAGGAACGGAATGTCTCTCTTTGCAAACACATCGACACCCGGATTTTGCAGACCGATCGCGTTGAGCATACCGCCGTAAACCTCGGTGATACGCGGAGTCGGGTTGCCCGGCCACGGCACATTTGCCACGCCCTTCGTCACCACAGCTCCGAGACGGCTCAAATCTACAAACTCACTGTACTCTTCTCCGCTTCCAAATGTACCGGAAGCTGTCATAACCGGATTCTTTAACTCAACACCGGCAATCGTCACCTTTGTATTCATCACAGCTCCACCTCCTGCGCAGGAAATACCGGACCGTCCTTGCAGATCCGCTTGTTGTGCACATGGGAATGGTCATCCACTTCTTTCGACTTGCAGACGCAGGCCAAGCAGGCGCCGACTCCGCATGCCATGCGCTCCTCGAGGGAAAGCCAGCATTCAATTCCGTTCTCCTGTGCATATGCCTTGATCGCACGAAGCATCGGGGTCGGACCGCAGGCGTAGATCACCTCCGCATCGAGTCCCTGCTCACGGATCGCATCGAGGACATTTCCCTTTGTTCCCGCACTTCCATCCTCAGCTGCCAGATAAACAGAACCATACGGCTCAAATTCCTGGTTCAAGAACAGGACATCACGGTAGCCAAGCACCATCTGTCTCTCGCCCTTGAGCGTCTTTGCAAGCTCAAGCATCGGCGGAATACCAATTCCACCACCAATCAAGAAGGCTTTCTTCGTGCTGTCCGTCGGAAAACCATTTCCGAGCGGTCCTAAAATTTCAATCTCATCGCCTGCCTGATAGGTGGCAAACTCCTTTGTTCCGGCTCCAACTGTCCGGTAAACAATGCGCAGACGTCCATTCTCACGGTCAATCTCACACAGACTGATCGGACGCGGAAGGAGCTTTGACTGATCCTTCGTATAGACAGAGATAAACTGTCCCGGCTTTGCCTGAGAGGCAATCTCCTCTGCCTGAATCCACATACTGAACACATCTGAAGTCAGCGCTTCCTGACTGACCACAGATGCCGTCATCTTGATCTTTCCCATTACGACCCGTACCTCATTTCCAAGATTGTTGCTGTTCACACGCCCTGCAAACAGCAACGGATTTTTCTCACTCTGTTCTTACAGGAGGAAGTTACAGAACGCTATTGATGTCTGCAACCATGTCCACAACTGCCTGTCTGGATGCCTCTGCGAAATGCTCTGCACCGAACTTTGCATACTTCTCCTGTCTGTATGCTGCGATGATACCACGTGAAGAGTTGACGATTGCGCCGAGTCCGTCCTCATTGAAGCAAGCCTTCAGATCCTTTGCGGTACCTCCCTGTGCGCCGTAACCCGGAACGAGGAAATAGGTCTTTGGCATCAGCTTTCTGAGGATTGCGCTCATCTCCGGATAAGTTGCTCCGACAACGGCTCCAACATTGCTGTATGCGCCATCCATGCAGTCTGCACCCCACTCTACAACCTTGTCTGCAACCAGCTCGTAAACCGGTCTTCCATCGACAAGTTTGTCCTGAAGCTCACCGCTGGACGGATTGGATGTCTTTACCAGAACAAAGATTCCCTTGTTCTCTGCCTTGCACACATCTACAAACGGCTTCACGCCATCGGTTCCGAGATACGGGTTTACAGTGAGGAACTCGGTGTTGAATGCAGAGTATTCCTTGCTTCCAACCTTCACTTTACCCAGATGAGCGGTTGCGTATGCAGCGGAAGTAGAACCGATATCACCGCGCTTTGCATCGCCGATCACGATCAGTCCCTTCTCCTGGCAGTAGCGAACGGTGCGCTCGTAAACCTTTAAGCCCTCAATGCCAAACTGCTCATACATTGCAATCTGCGGTTTTACAGCCGGAATCAGATCCCAGGTATGGTCGACAATCTCCTTATTATAGTTCCAGACAGCGTCTGCGGCGCCCTCTAAAGTCTCACCATATTCTGCAAATGATTTCTTCAGAACGTGCTCCGGAATATAACTGAGCATCGGATCAAGTCCCACACAAATCGGTGCCTTTGTTTTCTGAATCTTCTCAATTAACTGCTGAATCATCTTTGTCCTCCTCATACCTTGTCCGTTTTTATTTTGTTGTATTGCTTATTGCTTACTATACATCCGTATAACGGTGCATAACAATGTATAGCAGTATGTCTCTTGGAACATTTTAGCATATCCGCAAAAGCCTTTCAAGCTAAATCAACCCGGAAATCATCGGAACAATGATAACCGTAAGAAGTCCCGCAACTGCAATCGCAAGACTGCTCATTGCGCCTTCGACCTCACCGAGCTCGAGTGCCTTCGCCGTTCCGATCGCATGGGCAGAGGTTCCAAGTGCAAGTCCACGCGCAACCGGATGCTTGATTCTCGCAATCGCAAAGACAGCGTCTGCGACGATATTTCCGAAAATTCCGGTGATAATGATGCAGACAACAGTCAATGTCACAACACCGCCAGCCTGCTCACTGACACCCATTCCGATTGCTGTCGTGATCGACTTTGGAAGAAAGGTGACATACTCCTGATGGCTCAGACCAAATACCGTACAGAGCACGAAAATACTTCCCGCACTTGCAATCACACCTGCGATAATCGAGGCAATGACGGCAACTGCATTCTTCATCAAAAGCTCCAACTGCTTGTAAAGCGGAATTGCCAGACAAACCGTCGACGGAGTCAGCAGATAGCTGATGTATTTTCCGCTGTTGTTGTAAGTCTCATAATCGATATGGAAAATCTTTAAAATCACAATCACAAGAATTACGGAAATCAGAAGGGGATTTAAGATCGCCCATCCGAATTTTTTCTTCAGCCATGCGCCAAACAGATAGGCAAGAAGGCTCAACACAAATCCCAAATATAAAGAACTCTGAACTGCACTCATGCCTATCTGCCTCCCTTATTTTTGTTGGTTCCAGTACTTCTATTGCTGTTATTCTTGTCTTTTTTATGATGTTCGTCATACTCACGAACTTCTTTTTCTCCAAATGCAAGGATCAGCTCTGTGACTTTTCCGGTTGTAATCATAACGATAATCGTCGAAACAGTACATACCACCAGCATCGGAACAAGAATTGCCCGCATGGCATCCACGCTCTCCATCAAGCCAACCGCTGCCGGAATAAACAGGATCGGCATGATCTCAAGCAGGAAATTTCCTGTCGCCTCAACCTGATCCAATTTAAGGATTCCACTGCACAAGAGCACAAGCAACAGCAGAAGTCCATAGACACCTGCCGGTACCGGCAACGGCAGTAGCAGATTCATCAGCTCGCCAACCAGCGTAATTCCGAACAGAATCGCGCTCTCCTTCACATACTTCATATCTTTCTCTCCTTTTGTACCACCCGGGGGAAGTGTGTTAAAATTTTGTTCGCATCCGTTTACGGAAGCGCCTCCTTTAAGAATTCCTCTTTTTAGAGTTTTTCTTTTTAGAAGTCCTCTTTCTTCTAAGGGCTTCTCCAAGGACTCTAGTGGCTCCTCCAACGAGTAAAGTTAGGCAAACACGTTCGCACTCCGGGTTCGCCTAATCTTTCTCGTCTCCGTCGCCTGCTTCTATCTCCTTAACACCACTTTCTTCTGTCACTCTCAAATGCATTGTCTGTGCATCATCAGATATTTTCTCACCGGGTCATGATGATCTGCGCCAAAATTGCACATCCCGGCTATTCTACCACCACCCCCGTCAAACTACAATCCTATTTCTTGTATTCTTTGTGTATTTTTATTATAATGAGAGAAACCTTGCCAAGTCACAATAAACGAAAGGATTTATTTATGAAAATTCAGAAAACCATCACATATACCGATTTTTCTATTGTCATAACCCAGACTCCAGATGCATCACAGCTATCCGCCATTGAGTCACTTTTCCTATCTTGTCATCAGAATGGGGAAAATGTCCCTGAGTTTCCAGTCGCTGAGATCACAACCGATACGAATCATAACGAAGAACTTTATGCTTCAGCTGGCTCCTTTGATGATGAAGAAAACATTTTTCTCTTTCTGATGCGTTCAGACGGTTCGATTCCTGCTGTTCTCTCCCTCTCGATTTTAGATGATGAAACCGCAGAATGTCGAGCTGTCACCGCGCCTGCATTTCGCCGTCAGGGATATTTCTCTGCTCTACTTGAAGAGGCAGAAACACTTGCTGGAGAACGAGACATTATCATCCCGCTCCCAGACTCCTGTACAGATGGTCTTGCTGTCATACATGCACTTGAGGCAGAATGCCTCTCCGCTGAATATGAGATGGCATGCCGACTCGACGCATCTATACACTCTTTTTCACATATTCATTGTAATAACCCTTGTTATACCAACCAGAACTCAACTCTCTTTGAGACTACAAAATGGACTCTTGTCTCTGATAAAGGAAAAAACGAAGATTCATTTTCACTCCATGTTCGCGAAGAAAATGAAGAAGTAATTGTCAATGGTCAGACAACTTTCCATACGAATTCCCACTTTCCTACGGTTGATCTTATCGGTTCCTGCCTGACAACACGCACCTCTGAAACCTGTGTCTGCCTGCACCATGTCGAGATCTGTGAGAATCTTCGAGGAAAAGGATTTGGCACTATTCTGATTCGCAGACTTCTTGAAGAACTTGCTAATTTTGGTATAAAACGTGTCATTCTTCAGGTCTCTGGTGATAATACCCCTGCACTCTCACTGTATAAAAAAACAGGCTTTGCAATCACACAAAGCCTGTCCTATTATTTGTATTAACCATTCCGTGTGAAACGTCGGTGCTTAGGCTATGTATTTTATAGCCTTATGCACCGCTACGCTCGCCCGGCGTATCGAGGAAGCGCCAGTGACGCTTCCGCTGATTTACCCGGAGCGAGAGCGAGTTTGCGTGACTTATTTTGCCAGTCGGAACCCCACCATTCACTATCTCAATTTCCTAAATCTCTAAATTCTTAACTTCTTAAATCTTTAATTTCTGAGTTCTCAATCCGACTCAAACCTTTTACAGAGCCAGCACCTTCTCGGCAGCGGTCTCCATCCAATCTTCCTTCAGATACTCTACCGTACCTGCATCGACATTCTCTGCAATCTTCGGATCGATCGGGATTTTTGCAAGTACCGGAATACCATACTGCTCTGCAATCTCATCGATATGGCTCTCACCGAATACAGAAATCTTCTTTCCGCAATCCGGACAGCTCAAATAGCTCATATTCTCAACAAGACCAAGGATCGGAACATTCATCTTCTGCGCCATATTCACTGCCTTTGCAACAATCATTGAAACCAGCTCCTGCGGAGAGGTTACAATGATGATTCCGCTAAGCGGAAGAGACTGGAATACAGTCAGAGGGACATCGCCGGTTCCCGGAGGCATATCAACAAACATATAGTCCACATCCTTCCAGAGAGCATCGCTCCAGAACTGCTTTACTGCACCTGCGATAACCGGACCTCTCCAGATAACCGGATCGGTATCCTTGTCAAGAAGCAGGTTTGCAGACATAATATCAATTCCTGTAGCCGTCGTTGCCGGAACCATCATGCCATCCTCAGTCACAGACAGACCATCTGTTCCAAGACCAAATGCCTTCGGAATCGACGGACCCGTGATATCTGCATCCAGAATCGCGGTATGTTTTCCCTTTTCATTTATTTTCACTGCCATCAGCGCGGTAACAAGAGATTTTCCCACTCCACCTTTTCCGCTCACAACGCCAATAACGTGCTTAACGCTACTTGCAGGATTCAGCGGTGCTAAAAGACTGGTCGGCTGACCTCCGTTCCGGCTCGAACAGCTCTCTCCACAGCTGTTGCAGTCATGTGTACAATTCTCACTCATGTGAATTTTCCTCCAATTCTGATTCTTCTTATCTTTTTGTGTGCGTTCGCAATCCCCCAAATCAAGCAATTTCAAACATACACATTTTTTAGACCCTCATTTCATTGTAGTTCATTTAACAGGCTTTTGCAAGCCTTTCTTTTTTCATAGTGCCTTCCCAATCCCCCTCTTCCGTCCCGTTCGCCCTCCCATTCTTTTTCCTGCTCTTTTATTTCCTGAATTTATGAATTTGTGAATTTTTTAATTTTTTCTCGTTTTATCGCTTGTCGTTTTAGTAAAAACTGCTTATAATGAACATGTATCCGGGTAGGATGTCACCCATGCTCCTGCTCCCTGATACAGAATTCTAAATTTATCGATACTAAGGGGTCTTAAAAAATGAATGTAAATATGAATCCAAACAGTGAGCTGATCCAGTCCGCCGTCAATGTTCCAAATCTTGCCCAGGTTCCGGAGGCACTGATCAGCCAGGCAAGACAATTCCAGTCTGCCATGATGATGTACACCTGCGCCATCCGTGAAGTAAAGACCAAACTCGAAGTACTCAACGACGAACTCTCAATCCGTCACCAGCGCAACCCGATCGAGGTGATCAAATCCCGCGTAAAGAAGCCGACAAGCATTGTGGAAAAGCTGCTCCGCCGAAAGCTTCCAGTATCCGTGGAATCCATGTGCACAAATCTCGACGATATCGCCGGAATCCGCGTCATCTGCTCCTTCGTCGACGACATCTACACCGTCGCCAACATGCTCGTCAGTCAGGATGATGTGACCGTCATCGCAATTAAGGACTACATCAAGCATCCGAAGCTAAACGGCTATCGCAGTTACCACCTGATCATCGAAGTTCCGGTATATTTCTCCGAAGAGAAGCGAAACATTCGTGTCGAGGTTCAGATCCGCACGATTGCAATGGATTTCTGGGCAAGTCTCGATCATCAGCTCAAGTACAAGAAGGACGTCGACAATGCTGAGGAAATCGGCGAACAGCTCCGCCAGTGCGCCGAAGTCATAGCAGAGACCGATCAGCGCATGCTCTCAATCCGAAAAGATATTGAAGCAAAGACCGTAAAAAAAGAATAACAAGAAAAGAATAATAAGTAACGAGCTATATGCTCCGCGAGCATCTACTTGAATCATCCCAATAAAACAAAATAAAACAGAAAACCAGCAGAGAATTCCGTTTCCGGTTCCCTGCTGGTTTTCTGTTTGAGTAATCATATTTGCTCTTTCAAGAGGCGTACCACCCCGGCGCTCTCAAGAACCTTTCTCACCGTATAAAACAGAACGGAGTTGATCGGCCACATAATTATATTTTTAAATGCACGCATCGGAAGCAATGCGAGAAATCCTTTTCCATAGAGCATGCTCAGGAAATACGTACTCATCAGCATGTTGCAGATCACACAGACCGTCAGCTCTGCGATCAGCACGCGCGTCAGCGTCAATGGGCGCTTGTAGTAGAAACATCCGTAAATCAGTCCTGCGACAATCGCCACAAGTGTGAATCCCGGGAAAAATGCTCCTGTCGGCTTGATCAGAAATTTCACAATGTCCATCGTGCCACCGAAGACGGCTCCGGCAACCGGTCCAAAGAGACTGCACACAAACTGATTGACGATCGTCGAAAAACCGATCTTGATGTAATCGCCGATCTGGATTGTGAAATATCCAAGAATCACGGACAATGCTCCAAACATCGCCATCGTCGTGATCGCACGAACGTGCTTGAGTTCCTGATGAGAACTGGTAAACAAGGAAATCATTTTACGCATAAAAAATACCTCCTTTGCAGACCTCTCGAACTACAAAGGAGATATAAGATTGAAATATATCCTCTTCGCAGCGGGATGCGGACTGTGTACCGCAAAGAACTCCTTCGTTCTTTTTCGTCCTGCCGGCAACTCCCTGTCCGGCTGGCACTTAACGCACACAGACCTACTCTGCTTCTCTTATTTATTTTTGTTTTATTTTATCACAAATTTTCCCTTTGTAAAGCATTTTTTTGCATGCAAGACGATTTATTTTGACGATGTTACTTGTACACGAAACTTGCAGACTGACTTGCAGCGCAACTACTTTTCCTGCTTTTCAAGAATCTGACTCTCCGTCTTTCTCATGATATAGAAGAAATATGGGATCAGCGGAATCAGCGCTGCAATCCACGCTGCCGGATCAGAGGCACAGGTCTCGACAAAACCGTAGCCGAGTCTTGCAACGACCATGACAACAAGTGATCTCGCTCCAAGCTCAAACACACCGCCCATCATCGGCACAAAGCCATGACCGAGTCCCTGAAGCGCATTTCGGTACAGGAAAATACTTCCGAGGAACGGATAGCACCACGAAACCGTGCGGAAATACGATCTCGCCGCCTCCGTCACTTCCGTCTGACTTCCATCGATGAAGATGTGGATCAGCGGATCTCCAAAGAAATGGATGATCAGGATCATAAGCACCGCACTGATCAGAATCATAATCTGCGTGTCCCGAACGCCCTGCTTGATGCGGTCAAATTTACCTGCTCCCCAGTTCTGTCCCACATACGTTGCCGTCGTTGCTCCGAATGCGATAAAGATTGAGGTGACAAGGTTCTGGAGCTTTCCTGCCGCCGCAAATCCCGCAATATAAGTAGATCCGTAGCTGTTGACTGCACCCTGCACAATGATCGTTCCGAGTGCTGTGATCGAAAACTGAAGTGCCATCGGAATACCGATTCCCATGAGTTCTGCCATCATCGGGAAATCCAGACGGAAATCCTCTGCCGAGAGTTTCAAAATATGGAACTTGCGGATGATATATACCAGACAGCAAAGCGCCGAAACGCCCTGCGCAATCACGGTTGCCCACGCACAGCCCTCAACGCCGATATGAAGTTTGATTACAAAAACCACATCGAGAATCGCATTGAGGACAGCGGAGATAATCAGAAAATAAAGTGGCGACTTGCTGTCTCCAAGTGCACGAAGCACCGCTGCGAGCGCATTGTAGGCAGCCGTCACGAAAAGTCCCGCATAGATGATCGACAGATACGATGCTGTCTGGTCGATAATCTCATCCGGGCTGTTCATCAATCTCAAAACCGGGTAGTTAAATGTCAGAAGCGCCAGCGTCATCACGACAACAAACGCCACACAGAGTTCAATCGAAACGGCTACATAGTGACGCATCCTCTTATAATCCTTTGCACCGAAACTCTGCGCCACCATGATCGCAAATCCGCTCGTGAGTCCATTGAGCCATCCGATCACCAAAAAGTTGAGTGAAGTCGTGCTTCCGATTGCTGCAAGCGCATTTACACCGATGTAACGTCCGGCGACAACGGCATCTACCAGATTATAAAACTGCTGAAAAATATTCCCCAGATACGCGGGAATCATAAAAGCAAGGATCAGCCGTACCGGACTTCCCTTTGTCATATCATTTGTCATAAAACCTTTTTACCTGTCTTTCTATCCTGTTCTTTTTATCCTGTCTGTCTTTCCACTCAGTTTTTTGTTTTTCCCCAAGATAAATGGCCTTTTTCAGCGCTCAAGAAGTGCCAGTCCGTTCTCCTTTAACCATTCCTTGCCCTTCTCGTATTCCGGAAGCACCCGCTTGACTTCTGCCCAAAACCTTGCGGAGTGGTTCATCTCAAGCCGATGACAGAGCTCGTGCACAACAATATAGTCGAGCACTTCCTCCGGTGCAAGAATCAAACGCCAGCAGAAATTCAAGTTGCCCTGATAACTGCAACTTCCCCAGCGCGACTTCGTATCCTTGATCGTGATTTTTCCGTAATCCACTCCGACCTGCTCTGCAAATAATGCAACTCTCTTCGGGATTTTTTCTTTTGCAAGACGGCGAAACTCCCGCTCACTCTCGGGGGTAATCTTCGGAAACTGCTCCTGCTTTTTCTCACATTCTCTCTTCTGCGCGAGAAATTCTGCTCGTTTCTCCTCAATCCACTCTCTGCGATCCCGAATCAGATCATCGATCTCTGCCTTCTCGCAATCTCTCGGTGCTCTTACGGTAACATCGCCATCCAAAGTAATCTGGATGGCGATCGTCTTCCTGGATGTTCGGATCAAATCATATCCGCCCCAGGTCTTCTCTGTCTGCTTTTTCATATCAAAACCCTAATTATGACTACCTACTATCTGTCAAATCCAAACTCTGATTCTCACATTCTCGGAAATTTGGCGCATGTTTTAGTTCTCGCGCATGCGTGTGATGATGGCATTTGCTCTCTCGTAAAGCTCCTCCGGATCAACGCCGATCGAGAACTCACCGTTCTCATACAGGATCTTACCATTTACCATCGTCAGCCTCACATTCTGCTTGCTTCCGCTGTACACAAGGTTCTTTGCGATATTGTTGAGCGGTTGCATGTTCGGCTGGTGGAGATCAATCATGATCAAATCAGCAAGCTTGCCCTCTGCAAGGCAGTCACAGTCCGTAAGACCCATCGCATACGCACCGCCGGAGACTGCCATCTTGAGCACCTCATCTGCCGGAACCGCCCCTGCATCCTTCTCACGCAGTTTGCCAAGTCCTGTCACAAGGAACATCTCGCGGAACATATCGAGACAGTTGTTGCTCGCCGGTCCGTCCGTTCCGATTGCGAGGCAGATATTCTTTTTCAGCATCTCGGAGATCGGCGCAATTCCGCTCGCAAGTTTCGTATTTGATCCCGGGTTTGTCACAGCAATCAGATGTTTCTTTGCAAAAATATCGAGATCCTCCTCACTCATCCAGACGCAGTGGTAACCGCCACCGCCGTACTCAAACATGCCGAGAGAATCAAGAAACGTCGTCGGGGTCATGCCATAACGTCCGACGCACTGAGCCACCTCCGACTCCGTCTCGGAATTGTGCATGAAGACCGGAGCCTTATACTTCTGGGAGAGGTTTGCAACGCCCTCAAGCAGCTTTTTCGAGGTCGTATACTCCGCGTGGAAACCGAGGCTGTACTTAATCAGCTCATCGTAGTTGTTGTAAGTCTGATACTCCTCCTCCATCGCGGAGAGAGAAGAAGAAAAATCATTGAGACTGCTGACAATCACGGTTCTGAACCCACTGTCGACCGATGCCTTTGCAATCATCTCCGGGTGGAAATACATATCAAAGTTTGCGGTGATTCCACTTGTCAGATACTCGAGAATTGCAAGACGGCTCAGCCAGTAGATATCCTCTCCCTGAAGTTTTGCCTCCATCGGGAAGATCTGCTTGTTCAGCCAGTCGAGAAGTGGCATATCATCTGCGTAGGAGCGCAGAAACGTCATCGCAGAGTGCGTGTGCGCATTCTTAAATCCCGGCATGATCAGGTTGCCCTTTGCATCAATCTCACGATCCCAGATCGGCTGTTCCAAAATCTTTACAGAATCCGCACCACTGACATTGACCGGTCCGACATGGGTGATTCGGTTTCCCTCCACCCAGACTTCTCCTTCCAGAATCTCCGTATTCTGATTCATCGTCAGAATTCTCGCATTATAAAAACGAATGTTCATCTGTGATCCCTCCTTTTCTCCTTTTCCATTTTTTCTTTTTTCTTTCTTTTTCAGCTCTATTTCTCTTTCCCAGTCTGATTTCTCTATGTGTTCCAAAAAGAGTTCTTATCGCTTGCCCTTATCGTAGATCTCACCGAGCGCACGCGGGGAACGATTGTACTTCGAGAAGAAAATCAGAAGCAGAAGCGTCACAACATACGGAAGCGTCATCACGAGATCCGAGTAACTGCTCGGCATCTGAAGCTTCTGCACAAGGAAATATCCGCCGGAACGCGCAAATCCAAACAGCAGGCAGGAGCCGAGTGTCGGAAGAATTGTCCAGTTTCCGAAGATCAGCGCTGCAATCGCCAGATATCCGTAGCCGACATAGATGCTCGAGGAGAAGTTTGCGGAGATCGAGTACGCAAAGCTGATTCCCGCAAGACCGGAAAGACCGCCGGACACCATAACGGCAATCAGGCGAACCTTTGCCACGTCGACACCGGCTGCATCAACTGCATGCGGGTTGTCACCACAGGCGCGAAGATTCATGCCGTAAGGAGTCTTATACATCACATACCATGCGATAATTGCCACAACGACAATGATGATCTCAAACGGATAAATATCCTTAAAGACTGCACCCAGCACCGGAATCTGGGAAAGTCCCGGGAGCGTCCACTTCGCAGACACGCCGAGCACAAACTTATCAGAAGCTGCGCCAAAGACACTGCGGTTGATATACTTCGTTAAGAAAGCCGTCAGCGCGGATGCCAAAATGTTGATAACGACACCGCTGATGACTTGGTTTGCCTTAAAGCGAATGCACAGAAGTGCGTGAAGCAGGGAGTAGAGGGTTCCTCCAATCACGGCAAACAAGAGTGCGACATAGTAAGGCACCTGAGAATTTCCCGAAAAATTTCCTGCAATGCTCACAGCGACAAGCGCACCGAAGAATGCGCCCACACCCTGAAGTCCCTCGAGCGCAAGGTTTGTGATACCGCTCTTCTCACTGTAAATACCGCCGATCGCCATAATAAACAACGGCAGAGAAAAAGAAAGTCCGTCTATGATAATTCGTTCCATTAGCGGTTCCCCCTTTCTTCGCTTTCCTTGAGTTCCTCTTTCATACTCTTGACCTTATAACGAATGAATGCACCGCACGCGGAGAACAGAAGGATCACACCGGTGATAACAGATGCAATCTCCGATTCGAGTCCGGACGCAGAGTTCATGTAGGTACTTCCCTTGCTGATTACCGTGATCAGGAAGGAGGAAAAAATGATACCGATCGGATTTGAGTTTGCAAGCAGGGAAACTGCGATTGAATCAAATCCTGTGCTTGCAAGCACCTTCGGCTGAATCGAGCCAAAGTATCCGAGATAGTAGGTCACACCGGCAAGACCGGCAAGTGCACCCGACACGACAAATGCCATAACCATACTGCGTCCAACCTTGATCCCCGCATACTTTGCAGCATTTCGGCTTGTTCCGACACTCTTGAGCTCATAGCCGAATGTCGTGCGGTCAAGCAGGAACTTTACTGCGATCGCAATGATGATCGCGAGGACGATTCCAAGCGGAATATCCATCTTGAGATCTCCGACTGTCGTATCCATCAGCGTCAGTCTCGATGCCTTTGAGACCGGATTCGACTGACGGGATACCGGGTTGACATAGTAGGTATTGATAAAGAAACTGATTACATACTGTGCAATGTAATTGATCATAATCGAGGACACAACCTCGTTGATGTTAAACTTCTCTTTCATCCATCCGATCAGTGCACCGACAAGCGCACCTGAGATAATTCCACAGATCAGAACGAGCGGTTTTGCAACCGGAGCCGGAAGATCGCTATAACCGACAAGCAGAGTTGTCACAAAACCGGCAACCAGCATCTGACCGGAGACACCGATATTAAACAGACCGGCACGCAGGGCAACTGCGACTGCGAGAGAAGCAAAAAGCATCGGCGTCCACGCGTTCATGAAGCTCATGAAATCCGTCAGCATGCTCTTATGACCTGCATACGTCGCCTTCGGCAGAATACCGGAACCCTGAAGCAGGTTCTGGTAAGCCACAAGCGGGTTCTTTCCGAGTGCGAAAATCACGACCGCACCGGCGAGAAGGCTCAGCACAATAGCAAACAGCGGAATCGAAACCGCCTGATAGCGCTCATTTCCGAGAAGGCGGACGAATCCTTTTTTGATTGTATGATTATTTTTCTGCATCCGCTTTTACCCCCATCATAAATTCTCCGACCTGATTCGTCGTCAGTGTCTTGGCGTCTGCAATCTTCTGAATCTGACCGTTGTAGATGACACCGATCGTGTCGGCACAGTCCATGATCTCATCAAGTTCGAGAGAAATCAGAAGAATCGCCTTGCCCGCATCACGCTCCTGAATGATCTGGCGGTGAATGTTCTCAATCGCACCGATATCGAGACCTCGCGTCGGCTGTACAAAGATCATCAGCGGGGATTTCAGCTCGATCTCACGACCGATGATCGCCTTCTGCTGGTTTCCTCCACTCATCGAGCGCACAATCGTCTTGATGCCCTGACCACTTCTGATATCATAGCGGTCGATCAGTTCCTTTCCGTACTCATCAAACGCGCTCTGATTCAACACCCCATGATGAGAGAACGGCTCCTTGAAATAAGTCTTTAATGCTAGATTTTCCTCAAGCGTAAAGTCGAGGACAAGACCGTAGCTCTGGCGATCCTCCGGGATGTAGGAAATACCCTGAAGGGTTCTCTTTCGGATGCTCTCATGCGTGATGTCGACGCCGTTTAAAATGATCTGTCCTTCGGCTGCCTCCGCAAGTCCCGCAATCGCATCAGCGACCTCGATCTGACCGTTTCCGGATACACCGGCGATCGCAAAGATCTCACCGCCATGAATCGAGAACGAGACGTTCTTCACAACATCGAAATGATCCTGGTTGCGCACCGTGAGGTTCTTGACCTCAAGCACAGTCTCGCGGAAGTTTGCCGGCTTCTTCTCAACCTGGAAACTAACCTCACGACCGACCATCTTGTTCGCCATCGTCTTCGTCGAGGTCGTCGCCACATCGAGCACATCGATCAGACGACCTCGGTTCAGAATCGCACAGCGGTCTGCAACCTGCTTGATCTCCTCGAGCTTGTGCGTGATCAGAATGATCGTTTTTCCGCCGTCACGCAGTCCCTTGATGATCTTTAAGAGGAACTCGATCTCCTGAGGAGTCAGCACTGCCGTCGGCTCATCAAAGATCAGAATCTCCGCCTCACGGTAGAGCATTTTCAGAATCTCCACTCTCTGCTGAATCGAGACATTGATGTCCTCGATCACATCGGTCGGATTGACCTCAAGACCATACTGCTTTGACAGCTCGGCGACTTTCCTGTCCGCCTTCTTTAAGTCCACCCACGGCAGGAAACCAAACTTTTTATCCTTGTTCTCCAATCCGAGAATGATATTCTCCGTGATCGTGTAGTTGGACACCAGCTTGAAGTGCTGATGCACCATACCGATATTCAGTTTCGTCGCATAGCTCGGAGAGGTGATGTTCTCCTTCTTTCCGCGGATCCAGATCTCGCCCTCATCCGGCTCATACATGCCGAACAACATACTCATCAGCGTGGATTTTCCCGCTCCATTCTCTCCCAGAAGAGCAAAAATTTCTCCCTTTTTGATCTGCAACGTCACATCCTGATTCGCCACAATGCCGGGAAAACGTTTGGTGATGTGCTTCATCTCAATGATGTACTCCGACATAAACCGACCTCCTTATCTCCATTTTCTTGTTCCCTTTTGAATACCCAGATTTCTGATTTCCCGCTTGATTTTCATTTTTCTTTTTCACGTTTCGTTTTTTCATTTTCCTGTAAACGCATAGGTGTCGCAAGCCAGCACCTCTGCTGTCATGCGACACTTATCTGCAACCTGCATCTGAGGCATTCAAAAAGGCCGGCTTCTATGAGTCCTGATCAGGGACCCATAAAGCCGGAACCCTTATTGTTCTGTTGAGACAGTCTTTCTTATCCAGTCTCTTCTCAACTCAAATCTCTTATCCAGATCTCCGAATTTCATCTTTCACCCGAAATTCACTCGAAACTTATCCGAAATTTACTTTAAACCAGTAAAGTCCTCCGGAGTCTCACCGTTGAAATTAGATGCCGGAACGATAGTTCCGTCCTTCACGAGCTCATAAGCCTCATCGAGCTTGCTGATTGTATCCTCAGACATCTGATTTCTGCCCTCTGCCTTTACAAAACCGGTAGAATCGGTATCTGCACCCAGAACCACGTTCTCACCCTTGAAAGAGCCATCCTTAACTGCATTGAGCTGTTTCTCTACGTTCATGCTCATAACCTTCAGAACAGAGGTCAGGATTACGTTGTCAGAACCATTTGCACCGTCATCGTACTGGTCTACGTCACAGCCGATTACCTTCACGCCGGTTGCTTCCTTTGCTGCGGTGAAGACACCGTTTCCGGAACCACCTGCTGCAACAAAGATTGTGTCAACGCCCTCATCGATCAGAGCCTTGCCGACTACCTTACCGGTTGCCTCATCTGCGAAGCTGCCTACATAGTTACCGCCAACATTTGCGCCAGTCACATCAGTACCTGCGTAGGACGGAAGCTCTACAACCTCAGCGCCAGCCTCAAACTTCTCGTTTGCGTAGTTGACACCAGACTCAAATCCGAACTGATAGTTTACGTTGGACGGATATGCGATACCGTTTACAACTGCAACCTTCTTGGACTGAGACTCAAGTGCTGCTGCCATACCTGCGAAGAAGCCACCCTCCTGCTCCTTGAAGGTCATTGCGTAGATGTTGTCACAGCTAACCTCATTGCCCTCTGCGTCAGACGGATTAGAGTCAACCAGAATGAAATCTACATCCGGGTTGTCCTCTGCAAGGGTACCGATTCCTGCGAACTGGTAACCACAGCATACGATAACATCGTAATCTGCAACGATATCTGCAACTGCCTGAAGAGCTGCTGCGGTATCACCGGTCTCCTCGCGAACCGGGGTAACGGTTGCGGACGGATTCTCCTCGATAAATGCCAGAACACCGTTGTAGTTATCCTGGTTGAAAGAACCGTCATCTACACCGGACGGACTGCTGACAATCGCAATCTTCAGCGCATCGCCACCTGCCTCAGAGCCACCCTCTGCCTTGCTCTCGCCCTCTGCACTTGCAGTGGTCTCATCCTTTGCCGGTGCTGTGGTCTCTGCGGAACCACCATTGCTACCGCCACATCCGGTTAAAAGCGTACTAGCTACTACTGCTGTGCTCAGCGCTATACTCAGAACTTTTTTCATAATCTGATTCTCCTTTTTTATTGTTCTCTCTGCACCTGTTTTCTATGATCCTCATCTCGATACAGACCGCACTTTTCAGTCCGTCTCCGAACCGTTTCCCCTATCTTTTCACGCACGAAATCCACATCTTTTTGAGAACTAAAAAATGGTTACATGTATATTTTTACTACAAATCACGGCGAATATCAACCAATTCTTCTAAACTTCTTCTTTTTTCCTCATTATTTATTATTTTTTTTAATGAATGTTTTCATTTTTTTCAAATCAATCCCACTATGAACCTCAGGGTTTTATCATTCTCCGAATCGACTTAAATTTTTAATCCTCAAACAGTTTTACAAGACTCTCGGTGTACGGAGCACGGCAAATGCCCTTCTCCGTGATGATTCCCGCAATCAGCTCATGATCGGTCACATCAAATGCCGGATTGTAGCATTTTACCTCCTCAAGTGCCATCGGCTTCTCATAGAATTTCTTCTTGATCTCATCCGGATTGCGAAGCTCAATCTTGATGTCCGCACCTGTCTTACAGTTCATATCAATCGTTGAGGTCGGTCCGAGCACATAGAACGGGATTCCATAATATTTTGCCAGAATCGCAACTCCACTCGTTCCGATCTTGTTCGCTGCGTCTCCATTTGCTGCGACACGGTCACAGCCGACAAAACATGCCTGTACCCAACCGTTCTTCATTACGATGCTCGCCATATTATCACAAATCAAGGTCACATCGATGCCTGCCTTCTGAAGCTCATAGGAAGTCAGACGCGCACCCTGTAACAGCGGTCTCGTCTCATCAGAGAATACATGGAAATTCATTCCGCGCTCTTTTCCGAGAAACAGCGGACCAAGAGCCGTTCCATAGCTTGAGGTTGCAAGCGGACCTGCGTTGCAGTGAGTCAGAATTCCATCGCCATCCTTGATCAGGGACAGACCGTACTCGGAAATTGCACGGCACATGCGCTGATCCTCCGCCTGAATCTCCTTTGCCTCTGCACCAAGGATCTCCACGATCTCCTCAACACTTCTTTCCTTGTTTGCAACCACGGTATTCTCCATGCGGTTCAGTGCCCAGCTCAAGTTAACTGCGGTCGGACGGGAAGAATTCAGATATTCTTTCTGCTCACGGAATTTTGCAAGAAATCCCTCATAATCTTTCGTCTCCTCTGCAATCTGACCGGAGAGCACATACATGCAATATCCGGCACAGATGCCGATCGCCGGTGCTCCACGCACCTGAAGCTCAAAAATCGCATCGTACATCTTCTTCGGAGTATCAAGTGTCAAAAACTCCGTCACATTCGGAAGCTGGGTCTGATCCAAGATCACAACCGCCTTTCCATCCTCACTCAATCTCACATTCTCCGGCTGTGCCATCTCGCCGTCTTCCATTAAAAACTCCGCCATTGTTCTGTCCTTTCTATATAGCAATTTTTATTTTTTATGCTACCAATTACTAGCAGGCTCCCGAAGCAAAAAAGTTTCTGTAAACCCGTGTGAAACGTCAGTGTTTAGGTCGCGTACTTTGCGACCTTATGCACTGCTACGTTGAACCCGGAGCGAGAGCGCGTTTACAGAACTTATTTTGCGAAGGGAGCCCCTGTCTTGCCTTTATTAAGATTAATACTACTTCCCAATCCGAAATCCCGCTTTGAACGCCCGAGACCCAAACGCCTTCTCATAATCTTCCAGCTCATAAAACTCCACCGGCGGTAACTTCACAAGTCCCTGCTCCAAAAGGCGCAATGCCGGATCAAACGGACCACATCTGCTTCCCTTGATCGTGATCTCATTGACCGCATAGAAGCTCATATCGACATTCGTCTTTCCCGCATAAGTGCTCTTTAAGACGATCGTACCCTGCTTTCGCACAATCTTTGCTGCAAGCTCAAGTCCTGATGGCGCACCACATGCCTCAACAACGATCTCATAGCTTCCCTCACCGGATTCCAATGCCTGATCGGCAAGATTTTCTGCCTGCTCGATCGTCATTGTCCGACCAAACGATTCAAACTGGGCGAGTTTCTCCGGATGCTTTCCAATCACCGTCAGGTTCGCTCCGGTCAGGCGCAAAACGCTTGCAACCTGATAAGCCAGTCGACCGTCTCCAATCACAGCAATCGGAAGATCCGGCTGGATATGCACCTGCTTCGTGACCTGAAGTGCAGCCGCAAGTGGCTCTGTGAGCAGTGCTGCCTCCGGAGCCAACGTAGACGGAACCTCATGCAAGAGGTGAGTCTCAAGCGTCATATACTCTGCAAAACATCCATCCTTTTTCTCCATTCCAATCACCCGACGCGTCAAACAGTGTTTCTCACGCCCTGTCCGACAGTAAATACAGTGACCGCATCCCGCATTCAACTCTCCGACCACAGTCTTTCCAACCCATGACAAGTCTGATGATTCCTCAACAACTCCGACAAACTCATGTCCCATCACACCGCGAAATGAGGGGCGATATCCTTTTAAGACCTCTCGATCCGTGTTACAGACACCTGCATAAAGAATCCGAATCAGACTCTCCGTCGCGGACGGAACCGGCTTTTGCAGATCATCTCGAAACTCCGCCCCTGTTCCGTTAAAATAAACTCCACGCATTTCCTTTCTCTCCCCTTATCTGATGTTTCCTAATGCTATTTCTAATATCTTATTTTTCTTTTTCATATCCCGGAATCTCAATCGGTGTTCCGACACTCAGTGCCATATGATAGATCTTTGCGGTATCCTCCACATAAACGCTGTTGATATAAGCCTCCGCCATCGTCGCGCCAACTGCGACAACACCGTGGTTTGCCATCAGGCAGGCATTCTTGCGCTCGAGAATCGGAACCGCATTCAGTCCAACCTCGGCACTTCCCTGCGTCGCATACGGGCTGACCTCAATGCTTCCCTTGAGGAACGGAATCATCTCGATCAAAATAACCGGAATCTCCTGATGCGTCACCGCAAACGAGGTCGCATACGGAGAGTGCGTGTGCACGATCGCGCCGACACGAGGCAGGTGACGATAGATCTCTGCATGCATCTTCCACTCGGAAGACGGGCGGTGACAGCCCTCAATCACATTTCCGTCGAGGTCAATCACAACAATATCTTTTTCCTCCATGATGCTGTAATCATAGGAACTTGGCGTGATTGCCATCAGTCCACAATCCGGACAGTACACGCTCATATTTCCGCTCGTGCCCGCCATCAGCTTCTCGTCATATGCCTTCTTTGCAGTCAAGAGCACTTCTCTCTTTTTCTCCTGCATGACTTCCGGACTCATTTTTCCAGTTTTTTCTTCTGTCATTTTTCTTTCTCCCATACAATTCTGAATCTTTCTTCTCATTTTCCGCAAAATATTCGCAAGATCTCCTCATAAATTTCGCACAGAATCTCATTTCAAAACACCCCCGGATAACTTTCCAGATAACTTTCCGCAAAACTTTTTAAGTGTACGAATAATTGCAGAAAAAACGTCACGATATGATTAAATTGTACACGAATTTTTCCGATCTGACAACATCTGTTTTTTACAAATTCCTCGGATTCTTTTTTTGACATTATTTTGAAACCAAAACATAAAAAAGAATGTGCCCTGGCACATTCTCGCGCCGAGGCGCGGTTGCTTCGG
>ERZ1106915.403-NODE-403-length-65534-cov-9.985934_pt1 | contig 65534 bp, 55 predicted proteins | sample MGYA00403653_ERZ1106915 | MGnify/ENA primary metagenome ERZ1106915 (study PRJEB35170, sample SAMEA104062404) | human gut metagenome | biome: human gut; feature: human-associated habitat; material: faeces | place: Denmark | collected 2012-06-06 ...
ACGCATTCACCCACGTCTGATCCAGTTGGTCAGGCGTGGTACTCTACGATTTTGACAGATATTCTGATACTTCCATGCCATTTCCTGCGCCATTTTTCATTCTCTGCTCCATCTCGGACACAGAAATTACGCCATCATAACTTGCATACGGTGTCATCAGATAATTGTATGTATAAATCGGCTGTTCCACAAAGATATACGAGCTGATCAGAGCGTAGAAATCTCTGACTGCCTGAGAGAGGAAAAACGGGCGATCGGAATTTAAGACAACGGTTTTTCCATGTTTTCGGCACAACTCTGCAATCTCGGTTGCCTTCATATTTCCCCTCACCAAGACTGCCACCTTTGTTTTATCCGTCACCTTTGTTGCTCCGGAACGAACTTCCAATTCCAAATCACTCAACGCACTGCTGATCAGGTTCATCGTCTGAGTCTGGATAAAACTCTTCCCTTCTATGTAGTCCATCTCTACGCTTCCGACACTCTTATTAAACGGTCTTACCGCCTCGTCATACTGCAAAAGCCCCAGTTTTGACCACGCAAAGAAATATTCTTCCATCACCTTCATCAGGTTCGCACAGGTACGGTAATTGTTCCGAAGGCTATAATATTTTAATCTGCCCGGCATTTCCTCATCCAAAATGTCAAATGCCTCATCCGTAGCACCTTTAAACGAATAAATACTCTGCTTAATATCTCCAACCACAAATAATTTTGCGCCGATTCGCTGTACGAGTCTCGCAAACGTTCGAATCTGCGTGGCATCTGTATCCTGAAATTCATCCACAAACAGATACTTCATGTTCAGACCCTTGCAGTCCACTTTTCCCGCCAGCAAATCATGTCCAAAATCAAAGAACAGATCATGAATCGAAATTGCATTCTCATCCAGTTTCAGCTGACTGTACTTTTCCTCAAACTCCTCCAAGACTGCTTTTATAATGTCTTGAAAATTCGTGAGAGCCGGCTCATTTTTCCGATCTCCCCAGTCTTTCTTTAAGACTTCCGAAATCGTATATCCCTTGCTCGTCAGTTCTTTCCAATACGCATCGATCACCTTGCTGGCATCGGAATAATTCATTCCAATCTGAGAAACAATCGCCTTTGTATCATCCAACTGATCCGAAAGAAGATCCTTAATCAGGTTTTTGCGTTCCCGCTCCAACGGCTGAATCCCTAAATCTCTGCCAAATCCCACTCCCGTTCCAAATCTCCGGAACAAGTCATATGCCAAACTGTCAATCGTGGAAATATGCATCTGCGACTGCTGTTCCAGCCAGGTCAGATATTTTTTATTTTTCGTCAGAGAATATTTCTTCAGAAGCATCTCCTGAAGCCGGTCATTCATCTGGTTCGTCGCCTCATTCGTGAACGTAATCATGTAAATTTCCGACATTTTGAGATCTGGAACCATGTGCATCAAATACAAAATTCGATCCACCATAACGGTCGTCTTTCCGGTTCCGGCCGATGCCTTCACCACGATATTCGCACCAAACCCAGAATGTTCCACCCGATACTGGGCGACATTGAATGCCGGCACGTTCTCCTCAAGCCAATCAAGTAGCGGGCGATATTCCAACCCGATTCCTTCGCCATCGCGGATTATCGCTGGGGCAAAATTCTTGGCGCTATCCAGATTATCCATTTCCAATAGCTCTGATATGTCAAATGCCTGCAAAAAAAACGCATCCGCAAAAGGCTTGTATCGTTCCTTCAGTTGCTCTACTTCCCACTTCGCCCCGAACCAGAACACCTTCTTGCCCTCAAACAAAAACTGCCCGATCTGATCGCAGTGTTGTATGAAATTTTCTTTGAAATATAGGATGGAATATTTGGTGGAGATCATTTGGTCACTTCCTTTATTTTTTAATCAATGTATCATTAATTATTTATTTTTTAGTCACTTATTGCCTTTACTGTTTCTTCCAATATCTTCGCTGATAATAATCCATCTCTCGATACTCAACAATATCCCTCATCTGTTCTAGAAAGAATGGTAATTTGATTGCTTCTTCCAAATCATCCCTTAAAGCAATCACGTATCCTTCCCTCTGCACAAAATACTCATTTCTTAATAAATAATGTACTGGATTTTTCAGGATATTTTTCAAATGATCTTTGTCTGAAATCTTTTTATATGTCGCATAGTCGATATCTGTCCCCAAATCTTTCCAATTCAATCCTTTATCAAAGAAGTTTTTCCATGTTTGTAAAACTTCTTGTTCCGTGACAGCCATTTTCATTCTTCCTGAATCATAGAATGACATCAAAACAGGCATTTTATATACTTTTGTCATATTTGTTGTCTCAATCAGATTCAGGAATTTTCCGCCTTCTCCATCAAAAATCAGCCGTTCTTCTTCACTCAAAAGATTATAATCATTCAGAAACTTTAAGTAGTGCTTAAAGATATTCCCGTTTGAATTGCCTGTACACCAGTTATATACATCCTCATCCATGTAAGTAAACAGATCCATTCTCGTCGGGCGTCTTTGAAGAAGTTCCTGTACTCGCCAGAACTCTTTTAAAACAAGATCTCTTCCTTTGAGTGCTTTCTTATCCATTTCCTGAAAAAGATCAATTAAACGCATATCAAAATCAACAAGACAGCCATCTGGATATTGGCTCTCCTGAGATCCACCAAGACCTATACCTGTGTTCTCCACACATTCCTTTCCATTTCTTCCATTCAGTAAAAATCGGATTCGTCCGGCTTTTTCATAGTTTCCGATAAAATCCAGAACATTCAGATATTCTTTTCCATCATCAAGTCGAAGTCCTCGTCCAAGCTGTTGAAAAAACACAATCGGAGATTCTGTCGGACGAAGAAACATTACCATGTCTACACCAGTAATATCAACACCCTCATTAAACATATCCACAGAAAAGATTACCTTAATTTTCCCAGTTTTTAACTTCTGAATTGCTTCTTTTCTGTCACAGGAAAAGTCACCATTTGAATTGCTATACACCGCAACAGATGGGATTCCACGCTTTGAAAACTCTCTTGCCATATCCTCCGCATGGTCTTTTGAACTACAAAATCCAAGTGCCTGTCTGGAACCGTATTTACAGTAATATTTATAAATCAAATTATATCGACGGGCATTTCCGATATATGCGTGATTCAATTCTTCTTTCTCATAAATTCCACCTTTTGATGCAATATCGGAATAATCTGTCTCATCATAAATTCCATAATAATGAAACGGAACCAACATGCCTTTGTTGATTGCCTCACGCAACGAAATTTCATACGGAACATTATAATCACAGATCTCATAAATACTTCTGCCATCCATTCTCTCCGGTGTTGCTGTTAAACCGAGAAGAAATTTAGGCCGAAAATATTTTACAATCTTCTGATAGGATTCATTTACTGCATGGTGGCATTCGTCAATCACGATATACTCAAAATAATCTCTTGGAAAAACAGATTCATTCAAGAATTCCTCTTTTCCAAGAGATGCTACTGACGCAAAGATAATACTTTTGTCTCTACATTTCTGTTCCGCATTAAAAAATCCATAATCGTTCGACTGTCTCACATTTTTAAAGGATTCCGCTGCCTGTTTCAAAATCTCATCTCGATGCGCGACAAACAAAACGGTCTTATAATTTTGAGAATCAAAAGCAGCCAGATACGTCTTTCCAATTCCCGTTGCTGCCTGCACAAGTGCTCGTCTCGCGCCTTCAGCACGACTTTTCTGCAACGCATAGAGTGCTTCTATCTGTGCCCCTCTCGGTTCATACACAATTGACTGCGGAATCTGCTCTTGTTTTTTACGTTCCTGCTCTGTTTTATATTCAAAAAGCCCGAATTCCACTCCCTCCGACTTTTCTGCATACTCTATATTCTCATCTTTTTCTTCTTTCGTTTCCTGATCTTCTTGATCTCTTTGTCCTTTCGTATATTCTCTATATTTTTTCTCAAACCGTTCCAGATCTTTCATTACCGCCGGTTTATGCCATTCTTTTGAATACCGTTTCAATTCCTCTTCATCAACAAGAATCGAATGATTCTCAAATAAATCTTCAAATTCATTAAAGAACTGTCGATAGTTTTCAGGATCACTCTCACTGCTGAATCGATAATTCCACTCAATTCCAGAAGTCAATGCACTTCTGGAAAGATTTGATGAACCAATATACATTTCACTATAATCTTTGTAATGAAAAAAATAAGATTTTGGATGAAAAGAACGTCTTCTCTCATTAAAGAACCTTAGATCCACCCGATCCCCCAGCTTATCTTTAATCAAATAGAGTGCCGATGGCTGTGTAATTCCAAGATAATTTCCAGTTAAAATACGAATTTTTGCGCCCCGATCCAGAGCACTTTCAAAATCAGATAACAGCATGCGAATGCCAGATTCCATCATAAATGACACAATCATATCTATCTGAAGTGCATTTTTCATACTATTTTCCAGCTGATACACTAAGAAATGATTTTTATTGTATCCACCAGTAATCGCACTCACCGTCTTTACAGTCTGAATATTTATACTATCTTCCTGTTCACCTAGATCTTTCTCAAAATCAAATTCAGCCATTTTTCATCTCCTCGTCCAGGTCGCACATCTTCTGTTATCCAGATTTTTTCTATTATAATCTCCGACACCTTGTCTTCTGTGTTTTTCGTATTCTCATTGAAGATTTTTAATTTTTCTAAAAATTCGGTAAAACTTTTTTCTGTAAAATCTGTAAAATATCGTCCGTTTCGCTCTCCCTCAAAATCCCCATATTTAAACGAGGTATAAATGATTCCATTTTCCTTTAATGCTTGAACCATCCTTTTCATGACTGTCAACAATTCGCTCTTAGCCAAATGAAGAATCGACGAACATGCCCAGATTCCGTCATACTCGTCGATCTCTCTTAAATCCTGAAACAACATCTGGCGAATCGGAATCCCTGTATTTTTCTGTGCAATCTCGCAAAGGCTTTTCGACCCGTCTATAGCTTCAACCCGATATCCCTGTTGTAAGAAATATCGGGTATCCCGCCCGGAACCACACCCAAAATCCAAAATATATGAATCCGGTTTCAGCAACGATAAAAACAAGTCCTGCGTCTCAGTAAATTTTACATCAAAAGTATCTTTACTAAATTCAACTGCATATTTGTTATAATAATCAAGAGTAGGATTTGTCATATGATCTTTGCCCCTTTAACTTGAACATTTTGCAAATTTTATGTACATTTTTGCAATTCATACGACAATTATATGCTCATTTAAAAACACCGTCAATCGCTATTTGTGTCATCAAGTTGCTTAAACTGTAATAAAACCATCAGTTCTTCAATCCGCGATAATTCTATATAACTATTTTTCGTCTTCCAAGTATACGAATGAAAATCTAATTTTTCGTTTTTATCACATTCTCCATACAATTTGTTGTATTCTTTCGTAACTTTTTCTACCACATCGCTCTCTGTATAATCACTATCATCATCTATCAAAAACACGACAGTAACCTCATTGAGACATTCCTTGTCTTTACAATAAAGTCCTGTCAATGCAGTGACTCCTTTCATTTCCTTATAGTCCTCTATCTCAGCCATGACACAATCTCTATCATCCGATATGATCGAATCACAGTTATATGCCTTATCAACTTTTTCTTTTACCGTATCGATATCTGTTGCCCACGCAATATTTGCAAAATATCCATTTCTTACAGATGCTATCTTTGTATATGCAACTCCCGCTCCTGCTAATAACACAGCAATCAAAATCCCCAAAATTAAAAGAATTCCTTTTTTATGTATCTTTTTCTTTCTTATTTCTTTATCATTATCATTTATAGTATGTTCGATCTCTGTGTTATCCTGATTCATGTCAATTTTTGTACCACACTTCATGCAGAATTCATATCCATCTGGTATATTTGCTCCACACTTTCCACAAAACATTTTTATCCCCCTGCTTTCTTTTTTATTTTACTTCTTTCACAGATAAGCGAATATCTTTTTCATCCCTGCTATATTTATGCATAATTTCAAATTTTCGAGTTTCTCCCGGCTCAAGCTCTTCGCTGTCATTTGTCCAATCGGAATCTATAACATTTCCAGAATTGTCACAAAACTTTGCTTCAACTTCAAAATAACGAATCGTCTTAGAGCGACTTACATTTGTTACACTTCCCTTAATATAAATATAGCTACCACTTTTTTCCGTTGTCCAATCATTATTTACCTTTAAATCTGATTTCGTCGGCGTATTTCTATACTCTTCTAATACTTTCTCATTCTTACGATTTTCAACCATTTTCCTCGTATCGCTTATTTTTTTCTGTTCTGAAATCGTAAAACCTGTACAAACTATTGCAATGCTCACCACTACCATTCCAATAAGCATATTTCTTTTATTATGCCACTTATGCGTTTTTTTATTTTCAAGATTACAGCCACACACCGTGCAAAACTGATACTCATCCTGATATGTCCTCTTACACTTCGGGCATATTTTCATCAAAAATCCCCCCTGATTTATCCACTCATCCACTTATCATTTACTTATTATAAATAAATTTTTTCGCTTAATTTTTCATACCAAGCCAAACTAAAACAGAAGCACAAAATACACCAAATGCACGAGCAATCATTGCATATCCTGCATAAACTGCCCCCAATTCATAATAATAGGCTTCCTCAAGCGTTTTTCCACCAACCGATTGAATCTTCATAATCTCGGTTCCACCGGAAGCAATATTTCCCGCTGCCACAAAAAACATAATAAAGACCGCTACTGCCAATCCAAAATAAGTACATCTTACAATCCATTTTCCAGATACTTTATCTAATTTTTCTTCTGATACTTCTACATTCTTTCCGTCTCTTGAATCAGAACGATTCTCGGTGGCAGCAGTAGATATCACTACACTTGCACTCTGATCCTGCTTTATAGTAGAGAAATCTAATCCGCACTTCGGACAAATCTCTGCTCCCTCTTCCACACTTGAACCACATTTTGGACAAAACATCTCATTTACCTCCAAATATTTTTTTCATAACTCATCCACACGTTATCTAAATTTCCATTCTCTTTTCAATAAAAATATTCCGTTTACTCTTTATCTAAAAATCAATCATAACTTTTTCTCCACCTCCTTCAACTTCTCCAGCCCCTCATAATACTGCTTCACTGCATGATTCATCAGCCAGCTTCCTCTCTCATCAAACCCATTCTGGTTACTCCGATTTTGTTCTTCCAGAAGAATTGCCAGATCGGTCACACAGCCTGCCACGTCCACAACCTGCTCCGTCCACGCATACAAGTGATCCGGTGGGATTGCTCCATCTGAAAGTCGAAGATAAAGAGTCTTCACTCGACGGCTCCACTCCTGGTAATGGACTTTCACTTCTTCTGCGGAAATCGTATGGTTTGCGACTTCCTGAAAACTGACCAGGAATTTTTCTGCGAGGGAAACGACTTCTACGAGAATCTTTTTCGTTTCCAGCACATATTCTTCTTCCGATAAGTTTGCCCCTGATAATTTTCCCGGTGCTTTCTCTTCTAAGTTTCCAGAATGTTCCGAATCACGCTCCGCACTCTGCGCTGAACCCGCCTGGTTCTCTTCCCTCATTCTGCGAAGCATTCGGTAGGAGGTATTCTCCACCACACAAATTCCGTCCTGTACGAAAGAATCTTTGGAAGCCCGAAAATACATTTTCTGTAACTCATCATTTCTTGCCCAGACGCTGTGTGCATAGTAAAGATGATGAATGATGTCGCCCTCATCGTGACCAAAATAGCACCAGATCGCATCATAATGCCCCGTCCCACAGATTTCCTCCACAATCCTCTTGGTCAACTGAGAAATCTTGCTTGAGTCTTTTAAATCTTGTGAGTCACTTGAACCATCTGAAGTTCTTTTTGCAATCACAAAAACGCTGAGTCGCTTGAGTTTTGCCGTATCCAATGGTTTTGTGGAACAGATCGTATAAAATTCATTTTCTCTATGTATCCCATTTATTTTCTGCGGTTTCTGTGGATGCCACGGTTCTACTTCAAAATAAATCGTTCCGCCGATATTGCTGCGAAAGATCGGTTGCTGTCTGTGTTCCGGATAATGGTTGTTCCAGATCTCCATGAGTTCCTGAATGTTCTGCTGAATCGCATGAAGGGAAATACGCCCCTGACGAACATTTCGCCTTGAGAGCATCGCCATATTTACAATTCCCGTATAAAGACTGTATTGTCCACTCTCATCGAGTCGCGACACCTCATTCGCGGAGGAGGATGCCAGAATCGCCATTCCATGCCCCGCAAAGGATTCCGCGCTGTCCTCCAATGACATTCCTCGTGTACCTTCTGTCTGAAAATCACCGGAATAACAGCAATCCAGAATCACAATCTTATTTTTGCACGGAAGCTCTCCGATAAAAGCCAGAATACTTGGAAGCGCAAGCCCCATATCGCTGAATGTCAGCTCTCCGTTGCGCCCATGACCGGAAAAATAAAAGAAAAACGTATCCTCTTTCTTGAGCATCTTTGCAAAATTCTGGATCGCAAGCGCCAGCTCCCGCACGGACACACATCCTTCCGATCCCAGCGCACGAAGATTCTCCTCTTTGAGCTTTAATCCCTGTGTCAGTCCACGTTGAATCAGATCCAGATCCGATTTCCACGTTACCAGATCTACCAGATTCTGTTTCTGATAATTTCCAACCGACACAAGCAGGGCATATTTTTCTCCTCCGTCATGAAATTCTGCTTCTTCCCGCAGTCCATTTTTCTGTACAGTGTTTTTTTGCTCTTCTTCAAGCAAATTTCTATTTTCTCTGACCGCAGTTTGCTTTTTTATGCGTTCCAGCACCATCCTGATTCTGTTATTCTTTCGTATCATCCTTCTCTGCACCACAATTCCGTCTCAATTTTTAAAACATATAACATATAAATAAACTCAAATACACAAAACGTTCTGACCGCCATTCGCTCTATGACTCTCTCTATTCACTCTACTGCGCGCTCTGATTCTATTCGTTCTTTCCGCGCTCTCTGCTCAGGCGAATAATTGCGTCCAGCGCAACCGCCTCATGATTCGGCTCATCATACTCATTCACCGCATAGACATAGACATTTTCGACCTGCTCGTTGTTCATATTGTTCAGCATCGTTGTGATCTCTGAAATCCTGGTACGACGCTTCTGGTCTTTCAACTGCGACAGGTATGTCCGATCAATATACGACTTTCTCTCCTTTACGTCCTCCAGGGCTTTCTGCAAATCTTCTTTTGCCTGACCAATCTCTCCATTTTCGAGTTTCTGGGTCAGATCCTCCATCAAATTCTGAAATTCCCGATCTGTGATATACGTCTCCTTCATCGCTACTTTTCTCCTCTCACATCACTTCAGCCATCATCATTTTCTGTTCCCATTTTTCTGCTCTGTCACCGTTTCTTGTCATCTTTCTGCCAGCTACCACCTTACTCTCTCTTTCATCATTCGATCCCCCTATCTTCGATCTTCCTTTAACTTCCAAGCATCGGCTGTTCAAAGTAATCCAACGCATAATTAATCACATTGATGTCATACACTCCCTGATCAATAAAATATCGGACAATCAGATCGCCTTTATTTCCCGGTGAAAGCGCATATTCCGCTTTTCCAAGAAATTCCACCGTTTCTTCCAAATCCAGTTCCAGTGCGATTGCAAGCGCAAGAATCGTCCCCTTCCGCGGATGATATGCCGGATTATTTCTAATTTTTGAAAAATGCTTTCGATCGAGATTTGCCTTCTTATAAACCTCCGCGTCCGACATTCCACTCTCGTCGATCTTGCGAAACAGCATCTCATGAAAGGTTTCCCCGAGTTCCTGAATCAGATCCTCAAGATTTTTCACATCTTTTCTCGTGTAATCTGCACGCTTTGTAATCTCCGGCGAATCAGATCTTTCCACTTTTATGAACTCTTCCAGTTGCGGTCTTTTCACCTTTTTCTGAAAAAAATTCAGCCATTTATTCTTAAAATTTCCTGTATCGATCGCCTGATTGTTTTCCGTCAAATATTCCGTCAATCCGCATATCCACTCATCCAGTACATCCATCTATCGTAAACTCCCTGTTTCTGTTTTCTCTTCACTGAAAAATATTGTATCACATTCAAAATTTTAATAGGTCACCTTCTAAGCGACATTTTCACCGATTCTACACATTACTGTTTAGCGTTTAGAACATTTAGAACATTTCTTTCCTCGCTTAAACATCCGGTGTACAATAAATAACTTTTACACATTCTTCGTATTTAAAATTTTTCCACGGTACTCTCTCGGTGTCATCCCATATCTGCGCTTAAACATCCGGTTAAAGTAGGACAGATTTTCAAACCCGCATTTTCCGGCAATTGCGAGAATCGTCTGCGTGCAATCTTCCGAACGGAGCATGGATGCGGAGGCACTCAGGCGTTGTTCGTTTAGATAAGTGACAAAACTCTGCCCCGTCATTTTCCGAAACCATCTCATAAAATGGCTCTTGCTGTAACCACAAAGCTCTGCGACCTCCTCGATGTGCAACGCTCCGCCAAAACGCTCTGCAACCAGCTGAAGCACCTGCTTCAAGCGTCTGGTATCCGGCGTGTCCGCAATCGCAATCTGCCCGCCATGAAGCACAAGGATTCCAAGGAAACGAAACAGTGCCCCCTTGATCAGAAGCTCATATCCCATCTCTTTTGTGCGGTTCGCCTCCTCCGTCTCACAGAGACAACCCTTTGCCTGCTCATATCCGTCCATTCCCTCCTTCAAAAAAACCGGAAGCGGAAATCGCCCGCTCTGGAGGGGCATCAGATAGCGCTCCGCGCACACATCCCCTGCACCGCCGAGCAGTTCCAGATCAAAAATGATATTTTCGTACTCCATCGTCTCATTTTTTTCCTGTCGCAATGCATGCAGAACCCCCGGCGCAAATATATAAATATCACCAGCCTGTGCATGGTAGGCTTCCGATCCCGCCTGCACCACGCCCTGCCCCTTCTTCACAAAGACAATCTCCATGCTCTCCTGCCAATGCAGGGCGACCTGTGGAAAATCCTTCGGAATGGTGCACGGATAAATATTGAATGGAAACCACACCGCACCGTGCTGTTTGATTTCCTGTAAATTTTGCTGGTGTTCCATTTCCTTTGTCATAAGCGTCATACGATTCTTCCTCCCCACTGTTTTTCTGATATGCGTATTTATTATATATGTGTTTGCATTTTCCCACGTTTTCTCACCTTCGACTGTATCTCCTTGTGTTTATCATTGTTTCTCAAGTCGACACTCGCAAAGACCTGGCGCGTGATTTTGGTCAGCTCTGCTGATATCTTCCTATTATGATCGTATTGTACCATTTTTTAGCCATTTTAAGCAAGAATTATGCTTGTTTTGTGCGATATAATCAATGCTGTAAGAAACAAGAGAATTCTTCTTACACCAAATTTTATGCCAAAACAGAAATCAGAAACATGCAAACAATTTAAAATCTAATGGAAACCCTGAATGGAGGTTCTTTTTATGAATATGACAGAAACGTTACAGAAACTTACAGGAAAATCACTTGCCGACTGCACAAATCAGGAGATCTATCTTGCCCTGCTCGATCTGATCCGTGAGAACAGCGCAAAGAAGGCAACTCCGGTAACCGGACGCAAGCTCTACTACATCAGTGCAGAGTTCCTGATTGGAAAACTGCTGTCCAACAACCTGATCAACCTCGGTCTCTATGATGAGGTTCGCACTGCCCTCGCAGATGCCGGAAAATCCTTGAGTGAAATCGAGGAAGTTGAGCCGGAGCCATCTCTTGGAAACGGTGGTCTTGGCCGTCTCGCAGCTTGTTTCCTCGATTCCCTTGCAACCCTGAATCTTCCGGGCGATGGAATCGGTCTGCGTTATCACTTCGGTCTCTTCCATCAGCAGTTTAAGGATAATTTACAGAATGAACTGCCGGACCCGTGGCTGACCGAGCACTCCTGGGCTGAGAAGACTGACATCACCTATCCGGTAAAACTTGCCGGAAAATCCTACACTGCCCGCCTTTACAAGCTGGCTGTCACCGGTTACGAGGGACGCACGAACACACTGAACCTGTTTGACCTTGACACGATTGACGAGAGCATCGTCGAGGAGGGCATTTCCTTTGACAAGACCGCGATTGCAAAGAACCTGACGCTCTTCCTCTATCCGGATGATTCCGACGAGGCAGGACGCCTCCTGCGAGTTTACCAGCAGTACATGATGGTCAGCGCAGGTGCTCAGCTCGTTCTCGCAGAGTGCGTTGCACGCGGATGCAATTACCACGACCTCGCTGACTATGCGGCAATCCAGATCAACGATACGCATCCGAGCATGGTGATCCCGGAACTGATTCGTCTCCTCGGAGAGCACGGAATCAAGTTTGAGGAGGCGGTTGAGATCGTGACTGCGACCTGCGCTTACACGAACCACACGATTCTTGCAGAGGCACTTGAGAAATGGCCACGCGCTTACCTCGACAAGGTTGTTCCTCAGCTGATGCCGATCATCGAAAAGCTCGACGAGCTCGCTGGCAAGCGCACGAAAGACAAGAGTCTTGCGATCATTGATAAGGATGACCGCGTTCATATGGCTCATATGGATATCCATTTCACCCACTCCACAAACGGCGTTGCTGCTCTGCACACCGAGATCCTTGAGGAGTCTGAGCTTCACGGATTCTATGAGCTCTATCCGGAGAAATTTAACAACAAGACGAACGGCATCACGTTCCGCCGTTGGCTCTTAGAGTGTAACCCCGCTCTTGCAGAGGAACTTGAGAGTCTGATCGGTTCCGGTTTCCGCAAGAATGCCGATGAGCTTGAGAAACTGCTGACCTATGCGGACGATGAGAATGTACTGAATAAGCTCACTGAGATCAAGTCCACCGCAAAGAAGGTTCTTGCTGACTGGCTTCTTCGCACTCAGGGCGTGACCGTAAATCCGGAAGCCATGTTTGACATTCAGTCCAAGCGTCTGCACGAGTACAAGCGCCAGCAGTTGAATCTCCTCTACCTGATTCACCAGTACTGCGAGATCAAGGCAGGTCATCTCCCGCCTGTTCCGCTTGTAAGCATTTTTGGCGCAAAGGCAGCACCGGCCTACATCATCGCAAAGGACATCATTCATGCCCTGCTTGCACTGTCTGAGGTCATCGCAAACGATCCGGAGGTTTCTCCGTGGCTTCAGGTTGTCTTTGTGGAGAACTACAACGTAACCGCTGCCGAGAAACTGATTCCGGCATGTGACCTTTCCGAACAGATCAGCCTTGCTTCCAAGGAGGCTTCCGGAACCGGAAACATGAAGTTCATGCTGAACGGCGCTCTGACCCTCGGCACGATGGACGGAGCTAATGTCGAGATCAGCCAGAGAGTCGGAAACGACAACATCTACATCTTCGGTCAGACCTCCAATCAGGTCATCCACCGCTACGAACTTGGCGACTATAAGGCTTCCGAGTGGTATGAGGGCGATCCGAACCTGCGCCGTGCAATCGACTTTTTGACCTCCAAGGAGATGCTCTCTGCCGGTCACGAGGAGAACTTAAATCGTCTCCAGCACGAGCTGATCAGCAAAGACTGGTTCCAGACTCTGCCGGACTTCAATGCTTACGTTGTCCGCAAGGGTCAGGCACTCGCCAACTATGCGCTGAATCCAACGGAGTGGAGACGCAGATGCCTTGTAAATATCGCAATGGCAGGCTTCTTCTCCAGCGACCGCACAATCGCCGAGTACAACAAGGATATCTGGAAACTGGGAAAATAATTTGGAAAAAGCTATTGAAGCCAGAACTTAGCGAAGGATTAACGATTAAATAAATTAAATACATAAGAAAAACCTCCAGCCAACTTGCCTGTCAAGTCTCTATCTCAACAGCAGGAAGTTAGTTGGAGGTTTTTGATTTATAAAAGTTTTTGATTTATGGAGTTCAAGTCTCCGCGAGCATCACTTGAACGTAGAATGGAGAAGCGCAGTGATATTTTTTATTTACACATAAATATAATCGTTGAGGACCGGCTGTAATCCGCCCTGCTCCATATCCTCATACATCGTCTGAAAGGAGCGGTCATCGTTGATCTCAAACTGCTCATCTCCGACATCCGCATCCTCCTTGCCCTCGTACTTCTCCTCATGGTCGCCGATTCCGGTGGAGACACCTGCCGAAACCTTTGTCGCACAGATTTTTGTGATCCCGTTTCGGAACGAAACACTCTCACGACTCGAGACCGTGATTCCGGCAAACGGCAGAAAGATGCGGTATGCGCACAGAACCTGACAGAGTTCTTTTTCACCGACGTCGCGCGGATTGATCTTTTCATTGTTCACGATCGGGCGCAGGCGCGGACAGCTCAAGGAAAGCTCTGCATGCGGGTATTTGCGGTTGATATAGTAGACGTGGAGCGCGGTCGCCAACGCATCTTTCCGGAAATCATCGAGTCCTAAGAGCGCCGAAAATCCCGCTCCCCTCATGCCTCCGATCAGAGCACGCTCCTGCGAGTCAAAACGGTATGGCCAGACGCGTTTATGCCCCATCAGGTGAAGTGTCTCATACTTATCTGTGTTGTAAGTCTCCTGGAAGACGGTCACATAGTCCACTCCGCACTCATGGAGATATTTGTACTCGTCCACATTGACCGGATAAATCTCAATGCCGATATTTTTAAAATACTTTCTCGCAATCTTCACAGCTTCCCCGATGTATTTTACATCCGAATATGCCCGGCTCTCACCGGTCAGTATCAGAATCTCTTCCATTCCGGTCTTGGCGATCACCTGCATCTCGTGCTCGATCTCCTCAAAGGTCAGTTTTTTGCGTCGAATGTTGTTATAGCAGTTAAACCCGCAGTAAATACAGTAGTTTTGGCAATAGTTTGCGATATAGAGCGGGGTAAAAATATAGACTGTATTTCCGAAATGATTCTTCGTGATCTCCTCTGCCTTTCTCGCCATCTGCTCGAGATACGGTGCGCCTGCCGGAGACAAAAGTGCTTTGAAATCCTCAATCGTGCACGACTCATGGGAGAGTGCCCGCTCCACATCGCTGGCTGTGTACGCATTATAATCAAATTCATCCATCGCCTTGAGCACTTTATCCTTGATGTCAGACTCAATGATCTGCATTCCCTCCATATATTCCATATGGTTCGTGCGGAACGACGGATCCTGCTCCAGCCGGTGCTTCCTCTCAAGAGCAGCTGGCGGGAGCTTGTCACTGTCTACAAAATATACCTGATTTTCTTCGTTCATTTGCTGATTCCTCTTTCTCTGCTTCCTCTTTTTCCGTTTTCTCTTTTCCGTTTTCTCTTTTTCTGCGACTTCATCCTAGCGCAAAAATCCCGTCAACGGATCGGAAGCACTTCCTCCTCTTGCAAGCACGCGTCCCATTCCAGTCAGATAAGCCTTTCTTCCTGCCTCAATCGCCAGCTTGAAGGCTTCTGCCATCGCCGGGACATCCCCCGCTGTCGCAATTGCGGTATTTGCCATAATTGCACTTGCACCCATCTCCATCGCCTCACACGCCTGAGACGGTTTGCCAATTCCCGCATCAACGATAATCGGCAGATCAATCTCATCGATCAATACCTGAATCATCGCTTTTGTCGCGAGTCCCTTGTTACTTCCGATCGGAGCTGCCAACGGCATAACGGCTCCGGCTCCGGCATTCTGAAGATCTCTCGCGACATTCAAATCCGGATTCATGTACGGAAGAACGACAAATCCCTCTTTCGCCAGAATCTCCGTCGCCTTGATCGTCTCGTAGTTGTCCGGGAATAAATATTTTGCATCGCGCATGATTTCAACTTTCACAAAATTTCCACATCCCATCGCCCTGCTCAGGCGCGCAATTCGGACAGCCTCCTCCGCATTTCTCGCTCCGGATGTATTTGGAAGCAAGGTTACTCCCTCCGGAATGAAATCAAGAATATTCTCACTCTCCTGCGTATTGGCACGGCGAAGCGCAAGCGTGATGATCTCTGCTCCTCCCTGTTCCACCGCAGATTTAATCAAATTCAGATTATATTTTCCTGATCCCAAAATAAAACGGCTCTTAAACTCTTTTCCACCCAACACAAACTTATCTTCCATCGTTTTCTCTCTCCTTTTCTTTTTTTATCCCTTTTTGTTCCTGTTCTGTTCTCTGTTTCCCGTTTTTATCCTGCTCTGTATGCTTTGGTATGTTTTTTCTTGCTCTGCATCTTTTATCTTTCTGTCCTTATTTTTATCGATCTGTCATCTGGCTCTGAGATCGCGCTCTGTTTCACTCTCGCTTCACGCTTTCTTTACTTTTCTCACTCACATGCTCCCTGCATAATCAACTGCAGCACTTTATTTGCCTCATGCCCTGCGCAGACACTCACTCTCGGAGCAATCAACCCAATCCCCGCTCCAACATCCGTGCTCTGGTCTCCGCACACATACAACCGTCTCATCATCTGTCTTGTCCGGATCTCATTCGCATCTTCATATCCTGCCATTCCATTTCCCGACACAACAATCGTTTCTGGACACTGAGTCAGAAGCTCCTGAACCAGCATTGCTTTCTGATCTGGGCGGTCAAATGCCTCACACACAATCGGATACTCCGCAAACAGCTCCTTCACATTCTCAGGTGTAACTTTTATACAGACAGATTCATATGTTGCATAGGGATTAATCTGATACAGGATCTCCGGCAATGCCTCCGCTTTCGGCTTTCCCAACTGCGGAATCAAATACATCTGGCGGTTCAGATTTGTAACATCCACCACATCAAAATCCACGAGAAAAAGTTTCCCGACTCCACTTCTCGCAAGCATAACCGCAATATTAGAACCAAGACCGCCAAGACCGGCAATCGCAACTTTCGCATTGTGAAGTTTTACCTGCATTTCTTTCGGGAATCTCGCATCAAATGCACGATCCAGCTCCTCTTTGGAAATAGACTCCTGCATTCTCTTTTTAATTTCTTCTCCTTTTCTCACTTCTCTTCGCTCTCTTTCTTCTCTTTTCTCCCCGATCAGCCTCCTCCGACAAATCTCAAAACTTCAATCTCATCTTCATCCTGAATCGTCACATTTCCTAATTGATCTTTCGGAATGATCTCAAAATTGCGCTCCACAACAACTCGCTCCGGCTCAAATCCTGCTTCTTTTAAGTATTCGAGCAGATTTTTTCCGGCAATCGCCTTCTCTTCTCCATTGATTTTTACCATCTGCGCACTCTCCTCTTTTCTCTTTTAACACCGTACGAAACAACGCAAAAAGGCGCCGGACGACACAATCTTAGTGTCATCCGGCGCCTGTATCCTCTGTGAAAAGTGGTGCCCCCAGTTCACACAAAACAGAGAGCAACGGCACACAAGTCCATTCTTCGCGACATGTATTTCCCTACGTTGGCATTATCCAAATCAGGTTCCAGGTCAAGACTAATTAAGTCTACTCTCAGCCCATCCATTTGAGCTCCCTATTTGTATGGTATTATACAAAATTTCAAAAAGATTTGCAAGTTTTTTCTCATTATAATTCGAAACAAAATATTGCCGTGAAAATTCGAGCCGGGACCACTCGTCGTCGGCTCAAATTTGAGAATCTGATCATCCACCTGTTTAAAATCATCTTCCTGCTCTCTTTATTTTCCAGGATTTCCATCCGCCTTACTCTCGATCACAAGAATTTCATACGGTCTGAGCATGTAGGATTCCTGTTCTGCAAGATTCTGTTCTTTCTGATCTTTATAATTTTCAAGCAGAACCCGACCATTTCTACATGTCTCATCAAACAGAATGGTCTGTTTTTCTCTGCCAAGATTACAGAAAATCGTCAGCTGATCCGATCTAAGGCTCCGGCGGTATGCCAACGTCTTGTCTGACCCCGTTTTCAGAAATTCAATCTCGCCCTTTGCGATCACCGGATACTCCTTGCGCAGAGAAATAAGTTTCTTGTAGAATGCCAGAATCGAGTCCTCATCGTCCTCCTGTGCCGAAACGGTGATCTCTTTTTTGAATGCATCGGACACCGGAAGCCATGGCTCTGCTATAGAAAATCCACAGTACTTTTCATCATTCCACTGCATCGGCGTTCTGCTGTTGTCGCGGGATCTCGCTGAGAGAATCTCAAGTGCCTCCTTCTCGCTCTTTCCCTGTCTAATCAGAATCTGGTAGTAGTTTAAGCTCTCCACATCGCGATACTGATCGATCGACGGATAGTGCGCATTCAGCATGCCGATCTCTTCACCCTGATAAATGTATGGAGTACCGCGCATCAGATGAATCATGCCTGCAAGCATCTTTGCAGATTCCTTCCAGTACGTCGTCTCATTACCCATTCTGCTCACAATGCGAGGTTGATCGTGGTTGCACCAAAAGAGTGCATTCCAGCCGTTCCCGGTCTGCATCTTCATCTGCCACTCCTCAAAGAGCGATTTTAACGCTCTGTAATCCGGCTCCATCAGCGCCCATTTGTCCCCATTCTTGTAATCCACCTTCAGGTGATGGAAACTGAAGCACATCGATAGCTCCTTCTCCTTCGGAGAAGAATACCGGATGCAATGCTCCACCGAGGTCGAGGACATCTCTCCGACAGTCACGAAATCTTCGATTCCGGTGTCTCTGACCATCTCCTTGAGATACTCATGGATGTGAGGACCATCGCTGTAAAACCGTCTTCCATCTCCCTCGAAATCGTCCTCCATCTTTTCCGGCTTGGAGATCAGATTAATGACATCAAATCGGAACGCGCGGATTCCCTTTTCTTTCCAGAAGCGCAGAATCTCTTTCAGTTCCTCTCGAACCTCTGGATTGTCCCAGTTTAGATCTGCCTGCGTCACATCAAACAAATGCAGATACCATTTTCCGAGTTCCGGCACATACTCCCACGCAGTCCCGCCAAACTTTGACTGCCAGTTTGTCGGACACTGATCCGCAGTCCCCTCCCTGAAAATATAGTAGTTCTGGTATTTCTCATCCCCGGCGAGCGCTTTCTGAAACCACTCATGCTCCGTCGAAGTGTGATTGAAAACCATGTCGAGCATCAGACCGATTCCGCGCTTTTTACTCTCAGAAATCAGATTTTCCACATCTTCCATCGTGCCAAACATCGGATTAATCTTTCGATAGTCTGCAACATCATATCCGTTATCCCTCTGCGGAGAGGCAAAAAACGGGGTCAGCCACAGATAATCCACACCGAGATCCTGCAAATAATCCAACTTTTCCATCACACCTGGAATATCCCCGATTCCGTCTCCGTTCGTATCCCGAAATGACTTTGGATAAATCTGATATACTACTTTATTGCTGAAATCTGTCATCGCCCATTTCCTCCTATACATTTTCGTTCCTGTTCACACATCGCACAACACACACATACCTACTAGCGGATATTTGCAATCTTTGTCTCTTTCGCCGTCACATCCATTCCTGTGTGAAAATCGATCTTCTGTGCATTTCCCATACCAGTCACGACACAGACCGTCACATCTCTGTGTCCTGCTCTTTTGATCTTCTCTCTGTCAAAATGAAGCAACGGGGTACCTGATTTGACTTTCTGTCCCTGCTCAACGAGATACTCGAAACCATCTCCGTTCATGTCCACGGTATCAATTCCAACGTGAAGAATGATCTCCATTCCATTTTCCAGTTTGAGTCCACAGGCATGACGGGAATCTGCCATCAGCATTGCAATTTCTGCATCTGCCGGTGCATACAGGGTCTCATTTTCCGGAATGATCGCCATTCCATCTCCAAGAACTCCGGCGGAAAAGACGCCATCATTCACCTCTGCAAGCGTAATTGCTTTTCCGGATAAGAATGCAGTCAGATCGCTGTCTGTTGCCGTCTCATTTACTTTTGTCTTATTTTCTGTGATATTTCTTTCTCCATCTTCTGCTGCCTGTGCGCTCATGCTCTCGTCCGCTGCGCTCTCACTGATCTCGTCTGCGCTCAGCTTCTTCTTTCCGACGATTGTGGTCAGGAGGAACGGAACTACAACTGCAACTGCCATGCAGAATGCAAATGTGAGCATGTACTGAGGCTGAATCGAGAGGATTCCCGGGATTCCACCGACACCGATTGCATTTGCGGTTGTACCTGTCGACACGCAGATCACGCCTGCAATACCGGAACCGATCATTCCACAGACAAACGGAAATCCTTTCTTTAAGTTAACACCGAAGATTGCCGGCTCCGTCACACCGAGGTAGCAGGAAATGCATGCCGGAATATTTACTTCCTGAGCCTGAGAATTCTTTCTCTGAAGCCAGATCATTCCAAGAACAGCTGAACCCTGAGCAATGTTGGACAGGGCAATCATCGGCCACAGCATTGTTCCGCCGTAGTCTGAAATCAGCTGTAAATCAATTGCATTGGACATATGATGAAGTCCGGTGATGACAAGCGGTGCATAAACCACACTGAAAATTGCTCCGAATACTACCTTAAATGTTCCACTGATTCCTGCAAAGACAATCGCAGAGATTCCGCCACCGATCTTCCAGCCGATCGGTCCAAGTACAAAATGCGCTGCCATCACAGAGAGAAGCAGACTGCAAAACGGAACGACAATCATAGAAATTACCTGCGGAGTGATCTTCCTAAAAAACCGCTCCAGATAAACCAATGTGAAGGCTGCCAGAATCGCCGGAAGTACCTGACCCTGATAACCGATCATGTTGATCTGAAATGCACCAAAATTCCATTTCGGAATATCTGCAACAGCGGTTCCTGCAACGGAATATGCATTCAGAAGCTGACCGGAAACAAGAGTCAATCCGAGAACAATTCCGAGCATCTGAGTCGTTCCCATTTTCCTTGTCACCGACCAACAGATGCCGACGGGCAACATATGGAAGACCGCCTCACCGATCAGCCACAGAAAGCTGTCGATTCCGCTCCAGAACTGGCTGATGCCGCACAGCGTTTTTGTTCCATTCTCAAACAGATACAGACTGTCGATACAGTTGCGAAATCCCAGAATCAGACCGCCGGTGATGATTGCCGGAATCAGCGGTGCAAAAATCTCCGCCAGAGACGCAATCACACGCTGAAGCACGTTCTGGTTGTTCTTCGCCATCTCCTTGACAGCATCCTTCGACACGCCCTCAATGCCCGCTTCCTTGATAAAATCATTGTAGAAATCCGTGACCGTGTTTCCGATGATAACCTGAAACTGACCTGCCTGCGTAAAACTGCCCTTGACGACTTTCATCGCCTCAATCGCTGAAATATCGGCTTTCTCCGGATTGACCAGAGCAAATCGCATTCTTGTCATACAGTGCGATACTGCACCGATGTTCTCTCTTCCTCCCACGAGACGCAGAAGCTCTCGCGCGTCATCTGCATACTTCCCCATTCTTCTCCCTCCGTTTTCATTCCTGTTTGTTCTACTTCGTTCACGTTTTTATGAATCTCTCTGAGTCTCTCTTAGAAAAATTCCCCCGTGCGGATTACATTTTCCACATCTGTTGCCCCCATCGTCGTTACCTTTCTTTTTCGTAAACTTGTTTAAACATGTTTCTTGATTTTGTTATACCATACTTGTTTAAACATGTCAATGGTGCTTTTGAAATTTGTTTGAACAAGCATTTGACTTTTCCCTGGCAGATTTCTATAATTAGGGTATCATTAGGGTATCGATCAAAGAAACGATTAAAAAGACAAAGAAAAATCGAACTAAAGAATAGAAAAGAATCACCTAAAACTTGACTGGAGGAGACGACGACTAGAAATGCCAAAAACGATTTATGAGACAATTTACAAAGACTTGAAACAGAAAATTGAGGACGGTGTCTTCGCGTATCAGGAGCTTTTACCTTCTGAAAACACGCTGATTCAAAATTACAACTGTTCCCGAAATACTCTGCGACGGGCAGTCAGTGTGCTTGTGAGCGACGGCTATGTACAGACGATGCAGGGAAAAGGCGTGCGAAACATTTATCAGCCAGTCGATCAGACCGCATTCACAATCGGAGAGATTGAAAGTTTCAAGGAATCTGCCGAGCGAAACGGTAGCCGCGCCTCCACAAAAGTAATTCTGTTCACGGAAATTGAAATCAATGAGAGACAATCCCGAATGACCGGATTTCCGGTCGGCGCAGAAGTCTACTACATCCAACGAATCCACTATCTCGACGATGTCCCCCTGATTTTAAACCACAACTATTTTCTGAAAAGGGCTGTTTCCGGTCTCACAAAAGAAATCGCGGAGGACTCCATTTATCGCTATTTGGAACAGACCCTGCACATGAACATTGTAAACAGCAAGCGAATCATGACGGTGGAAAAGATGACAGAGATCGACGAGAAATATTTGAACATGAATGTCGCTGATTACAACTGCATGGCAGTCATCAGCAGTCAGACTTACAATGGCGACGGTGTGATGTTTGAGTACACCCAGTCCCGCCACCGCCCTGATCACTTTAGGTTCTATGATAATGCGGTGAGAAAGACGATCTCGTAATAAATCAGCGGAAATATCATTGTGCTATTATGTCATGCTTATCAGCACATCCGCAATATATCAAAAACGACAAGAACTGCCGGCAGAATTCTACCGGCAGTTCTTATAAATCTTATTGTGAAATTTTTATCCCCAGACTTCCTCTGCAATCTCCTTGACGAGTGCCAGCTTCGCCCACTGCTCTTCCTCAGTGAGGATGTTGCCCTCCTCGGTCGATGCAAAACCACACTGCGGGCTGAGGGAAAGCTGATCCAACGGCACATACTTCTCTGCTTCGTGGATTCTTGCAATAATTGCATCCTTATCTTCCAGCTCCGGACTCTTTGATGTGATCAGACCCAGTACGACCTTCTGATCCTTGATAAAACGCAGTGGCTCAAAACTTCCTGCACGCTCGCTATCGTACTCTAAGAAAAATCCGTCTACGTTACATCCGCCAAACAGCGTCTCTGCAACCGGCTCATATCCGCCGGAGGTAAACCAGGTCGAGCGGAAATTTCCACGACAGATATGCATCGTAATCACCATATCATCCGGTTTTGCTTCCAGAGCTTTATTGATCATCTTTACATACTTCTTTGCAACCTCATCCACATCGATTCCGCGTTCCGCATAAGCCTTACGCTTCTCTGTGGAACAGAACTCGCCCCATGAGGTATCGTCCAGCTGTAAATAGCGACAGCCTGCGTTGTAAAATGCACGAATTGCTTTCTGATAAGCCAGTGCAATGTCGTTAAGCAGAACTTCCTCATCCTTGTATCTCTCGATCGGCTGATAATTTTCCTCACGAACACAGCAGATCAGATGAAGCATCGACGGAGACGGAATACACTGCTTAACCGTCACATCTCCTGCGATTGACTGCAAAAACCGAAAATGTCTTAAAAACGGATGATCCTCCGGAAAATCAATCTTATCGACGATCTTTAACGTCTGGCTCTTTGGCTGATGTCCCTGAAACGCAATCGAGAAATGCTCAACTGCCACTTTCTTCACACCCTGAAGACCCCAGAGAAAATCGAGATGCCAGAATGTCCGTCTGTACTCACCATCGGTCACTGCCTTCAGGCCAACTGTCTTCTCGCTCTCAACCAGAGAACGGATACAACTATCCTCCACTGCCTCAAGTCCCTCTGCCGACAGTGCTCCAGAAGCATACTCCTCTCTCGCTTTCTTGAGCTCCTGCTTGCGCAGAAAGCTTCCAACAATGTCATAACGATATGGTGCCTGTGCTTTACTCATGGTCTAATTCCTCTCCTTATCCTGTTACGGTCTTTCTTTTGTCTTTGCAAATTATTTTTATTTTATTTGCTGTTTTTCTGACCACAGTATAGCACGAGCACGTTATCATCCGCTAATACCTATTTCAGGCTGTTTGATATAGAGAAAATTTATATCAAGTCACAACTATCATATTTTAAACATAAAATCTTTTTGATTACTTACAAATTCTGAACTGAATTGGTCGCCTGTCAGGTGACATTTCACCTTTTCTTGTATTTTGCAAATAAAAAGGAGCAGGATTCTTGCGAATCCCGCCCCTCTTAAATGAGCAAGAGAATTTCATCAGGTAAATTCTCTTGCTCATATGGCCTCATTCTTTACGAACGATTCGATTGAAACAATTATTATTTATTGTTGATAGCTGCCTGTGCTGCTGCCAGTCTTGCGATCGGCACACGGAACGGTGAGCAGGATACATAATCCAGACCGATCTTGTGGCAGAACTCTACGGAAGACGGATCTCCACCGTGCTCACCACAGATACCGATGTGCAGGTTCGGATTAACCGGCTTACCTAACTTGATAGCCATCTCCATCAGCTTGCCTACGCCAACCTGATCCAGTTTTGCGAACGGATCGTTCTCGTAGATCTTAGCGTCATAGTATGCACCAAGGAACTTACCAGCATCATCACGGGAGAAGCCAAAGGTCATCTGGGTCAGATCGTTGGTTCCGAAGCAGAAGAATGCAGCCTCAGTAGCGATCTGGTCTGCGGTCAGAGCTGCTCTCGGGATCTCGATCATCGTACCAACCTCGTACTCCATATCGATGCCAGCTGCTGCGATCTCAGCGTCAGCGGTCTCAACAACAGTCTTCTTGCAGTACTTTAACTCCTTGATGTCGCCGATCAACGGAATCATGATCTCCGGCTTGATGTTCCAATCCGGATGAGCCTTCTTCACATTGATAGCTGCGCGGATAACTGCGGTGGTCTGCATAACAGCGATCTCCGGGTAGGTGACTGCCAGACGGCATCCACGATGACCCATCATCGGGTTGAACTCATGCAGGGAATTGCAGATAGCCTTGATCTCCTCAACAGTCTTGTTCTTAGCCTTAGCCAGCTTCTCAATGTCAGCCTCCTCAGTCGGAACAAACTCATGCAGCGGCGGATCCAGGAAACGGATGGTAACCGGGTCACCCTCCATAGCCTCGTACAGCTGTTCAAAGTCGCCCTGCTGTAACGGCAGGATCTTGTCCAGTGCCTCTTTTCTTTCCTCTACGGTATCGGAGCAGATCATCTCACGGAATGCCTCGATTCTGTCTGCCTCGAAGAACATATGCTCAGTACGGCAAAGACCAATACCCTCAGCGCCCAGCTCACGAGCCTTCTTAGCGTCTGCCGGGGTATCTGCATTGGTGCGTACCTTTAAGGTTCTGTACTGGTCAGCCCAATCCATGATACGTCCAAACTCGCCTGCGATCTTAGCCTCAACAGTCGGGATTGCACCGTCGTATACGCAACCGGTAGAACCATCAAAGGAAATCACATCTCCCTCATGATACTCCTTGCCATGCAGGGTGAACTTCTTGTTCTCCTCATCCATAACGATGTCGCCACAACCAGATACACAGCAAGCGCCCATACCACGAGCAACTACTGCTGCATGGGAGGTCATACCACCACGAACAGTCAGGATACCCTGAGAAGCCTTCATTCCGGTGATATCCTCCGGAGAGGTCTCCAGACGAACCAGAACAACTTTCTCACCTCTTGCAGCCCACTCCTCTGCATCAGCAGCGGTGAACACGATCTTACCACAAGCAGCACCAGGAGCAGCGCCCAGAGCCTTAGCGATCGGGGTTGCAGCCTTCAGAGCAGCCGGATCAAAGGTCGGATGCAGTAAGGAATCCAGGTTACGCGGGTCGATCATGGCAACTGCCTCTTCCGGAGTTCTCATGCCCTCGTCTACCAAATCACAGGCAATCTTTAAAGCTGCCTGAGCGGTTCTCTTACCGTTACGGGTCTGAAGCATGTACAGTTTGCCGTGCTCAACGGTAAACTCCATATCCTGCATATCTCTGTAATGATCTTCCAGAGTCTTGCAAACATTCTTGAAGTCCTCAAATGCCTGCGGGAATTTCTCTGCCATCTCGTCGATGTGCATCGGGGTACGAACACCTGCTACTACGTCCTCGCCCTGTGCATTGGTCAGGAACTCACCGAACAGACCCTTTGCACCGGTTGCCGGGTCACGGGTAAATGCAACACCGGTACCACAGTCATCACCCATGTTACCAAATGCCATGGACTGTACATTAACAGCGGTTCCCCAGGAATACGGGATATCGTTATCACGACGGTATACATTTGCACGCGGGTTGTCCCAGGAACGGAATACAGCCTTGATTGCGCCCATCAGCTGCTCCTTCGGATCATCCGGGAAATCTGCGCCGATCTTATTCTTATACTCAGCCTTAAACTCATTAGCCAGCTCTTTCAGATCATCAGCGTCAAGCTCAACGTCCTGAGTAACGCCCTTCTTCTCTTTCATCTGATCGATCAGAGCCTCAAAGTACTTCTTGCCGACTTCCATAACAACGTCGGAGTACATCTGAATGAATCTTCTGTAGCAGTCCCATGCCCAACGAGCATTGCCAGACTTCTCAGCGATAACATTTACAACGTCCTCATTCAGTCCAAGGTTCAGGATGGTGTCCATCATACCCGGCATGGATGCTCTTGCGCCGGAACGAACGGATACTAACAGCGGGTTCTCCAGATCACCGAACTTCTTGCCGGTAATCTCCTCCATCTTTCCGATGTACTCGTTGATCTGCTCCTGAATCTCCGGATTGATCTCACGGCCATCCTCATAATACTGAGTACATGCCTCCGTGGTAATCGTGAAGCCCTGCGGTACCGGAAGACCAATATTGGTCATCTCAGCAAGGTTAGCGCCCTTGCCGCCCAGCAGGTTTCTCATAGTGGCATTGCCCTCGGTAAATAAGTAAACCCACTTCTTTGCCATCTGTTTTTCCTCCTCAAATATGCATGTAGAATTGACTCTACGAATTTTCACCCCGCTACTGGTTGTATTCCCCAAATACATGAAAAAGCCGTATGCGGTCTGCTATTAGTATAGCACATTTTTCGATTCCGTAAAGGTTTTTTTGTCAAAAAATCGATAAATTTTGTGCAAACTTAGGTAAATTTAATCGTTTCTGTTTTTGTTTTCAGTCATTTTCACATATCCGTAATAAATTCGTATATGCGAATATCTATGATGTCAAATTAACAAAATTTCCCTGTCTGCACACTGCTTATTTTTGCTTATAATTATTTATTATTGTTTATTATGTTTAGCAGTACTGAATCTTCTTGCGGGTATCCTCTGCCACTTCCTCGCCCACAAGCTGTTTTACAATCTCAAGTCCGAGATCAAGTGCAACGCCGAGTCCCTTTCCGGTTGTGTAAATGCCATCGGTCACAACGCCCTGCTGGTTCGTGTAGGTAGCGCCCTTGAAATCTTTCTCAAATCCCGGGAAGCAGGTAGCTGTCTTTCCCTCAAGGAAACCGTGACGACCGAGAACAACGCCCGGTGCTGCACAGATTGCAGAAATTCTCTTGCCTGCATCTCGCTGTCTCTCAAGTGCCTTGATCAACGGCTCACATGCGGAGAGACGCTCAGAACCCGGAAGACCCCCCGGAAGGAAGATCACATCTGCATCTGAAAAATCAGTCTCTGCGATCGTCATATCTGCCTCAATCGGAATCTGGTGGGAGGAAACAACTCTGCGATCCTTCTCAATTGAGACAAGCACGGTCTCAATCCCACTTCTTCTCAGAACATCGACAACTGCCAAGCACTCTACTTCCTCAGATCCGTCTGCGATCATTGCATACACTTTTGCCATTTTAAATTCCTCACTTTCTTTTTCTTTATTTTATCTTGCCTTTTCTTGGCTTTTTTCCTATTTTATAGGGATTTCATAAAAAATGCAAGAAGCCCTCGTTATATTTTCTGTTTTTTCTTTTTGTCCAGTTTTCCCTTTCTTTTTCATTTACCATCTGCCTTTTACAACATTTTTAACAAAACATTATCGCAAAACATAACGTGCGTTATATTCTCTTCCGGTTGACTATGTTAAAATATTATCAGTTTCAAAAATTTCGTGAAACGACAGACAATGGAGGTTTTACAAATGACTGAGAAGAAAGCACTGGTTACGCCAAAGGCCATACACGCAATCATCGGTATGGCAATCATGTTTCTGTTTCCGCTCCTGCCCATCTCACTTCCGGAAGTGACACCGCTGGGCATGAAAATCATCGGTATCTTTTTAGGTACTCTGTACCTGTGGACAACGGTCGAACCTGTGTGGTCCAGCCTTGCCTGCATCTTCATGGTCGGCATCTCCGGATACGGTCCGATGAATCAGGTTCTCCAGACTGCATTCGGAAGCCCGGTTATTATCCAGATGTTCTTCCTGATGATCGTCATGAACTGTCTCGTTTACAATCGACTGACCATGTATATCGGTCGTTTCTTCCTGACACTCCCGATCAACAACGGTCGCCCGTGGGTATTTACCGCAATGCTGATGATCGGTTCGATGCTGATGGCTGCCTTCGTCGGTCCGTTTGCACCGATCTTTCTGTTCTGGCCGGTTGTCTATGATATCTTTGATGAGATCGGAATCAAGAAGGGCGAGGCTTACCCGACCCTGATGCTGATCCTGATCGTAATCGGTACTCTGATCGGCTTCCCGGTTCCGCCATACAGTGGAAATGGACTTGCCCTGATCAGCAACTACTCCACGATCACCGAAAACATGGGAAGCAAGATCGTGTTAAATAATGCTTCCTACATGGCTCTGGCTGTGATCTGGGGTCTCTCCTCAATCATCGTCATCGTGCTTTTCTGTAAGTTTATTCTTCGCCCGGACGTAAGCAAGCTGAAGAACCTCGATGTAGAAAAGCTGAAAAAGAATCCGCTTCCGCCTCTGACCCCGAACCAGAAGTTCATGGCAGTTACCTTCGTGATCTACATTGCCTGCATGCTTCTCCCGAGTGTCATTCCGAATCTCGGAATTATGAAGTTCCTGAGTGCAAACAGCTACGGTCTCGCAATCGGTTACACCGCAATTCTTTGCTGTGTCAGCCTTGACCCGAAAGAACATCAGACGATCATGCCGTTTGGCAAGGTCGCAGGCAACTTTGCATGGGGAACCTTCTTCCTGTGTACCGCAGCTACCCTGCTCGGCGGTGTTCTGACAAACGAGTCCACCGGTATTGCAAAGTTCCTGAGTTCCGTGCTGAACCCGATTTTCAGCGGTATGTCCCTGACGGTATTCTATATCGCCCTGCTTGCAATCACTCTGGTTCTGACGAACCTGTGCAACAGCCTTGTAATCGGTATGCTGATTCAGCCGGTCATCGCATCCTTCTGTCTGGCAAATGGAATCAACTCCTCCCCGATCACGGCACTGATCATCATCTTCGTTCTGGCAACCGCATCGATCACCCCGTCGGCATCTCCGTTTGCGGCAATGATCCACGGCAACAAGGAATGGCTTGCCTCCGGTCAGATCTACAAGTACACGACGATGATCGCCCTGATCGAGATCATCATGGCAGTCGTTGTCGGTCTTCCGGTTGCAATGGCACTGTTCCACTAAAACGTCTCTGTTTTCCTTTTTGGATTTCGACTCGTCTGAGTTTTATATTTCACATTTCTGGGTTTTATGGTACACTGATTAGCAGGAATGCTTCAGGGGGACCGGCACAGCCGGTCCTCTTTTTTCTGTCTCATTTATTTTATTTTTTATCTTACTTTTACTCTGTTTTTTATTTCACTTTACTTTCTGTTTCACTTTTGTTTTATTTGATCTGGTGTTTTATATTGGAAAGGACAGGACTACTTATGAAAAAAATTACGATTATAGATGGTCAGGGTGGACGCATGGGAAAAACCCTGATTGAACAGTTAAAGAAAGAATTTCCGAATCAGGAACTGCTCGCAATCGGCACAAACAGCATTGCAACCTCCGCAATGATCCGCGCCGGTGCCGACTACGGCGCAACCGGCGAGAATCCGGTGATTGTCGCCTCCCGCGACTCCGACATCATCATCGGACCAATCGGCATTGTGATCGCAGATTCCCTCTTCGGGGAAGTGACCTCCAAGATGGCAGAAGCGGTCAGTCGCAGTCACGCGACCCAGCTTTTGATGCCGGTCAACCGCTGTAACCACCATGTTGTCGGCTGTGAGGAGATCTCAATGAATGAAATCATCCGCCGTGTTGTCGAACAGGTCCGCGAGCTGATCCAATAACATAACTTGTGCATCACTTATCACAACCCTCATTTTTTCGGCTGATAGCGAATGTCAGAGACATTGTAGACCGTGATGAACGCATGTGGATCTTTGCGGTTCATGTAGTTCATCAGTTTCTGATACTCCGTTCGGTCGACAATCGTGATGATCTCATTTCGCTTCTCCATGTTGTAAGCACCGATCGATTCATAGATCGTCGCCCCGCTGTGCAGATCATTGAGGATAAAATGGCGCAGTTCCTCTTCTTTCTTTGTGATGATGCAGACACGCCGTTTGACATTGTGATTGAAGATGAAATGGTCGAGGACGATTCCATTGAAATACGTTCCAAGCACACTGAGAACAACGGTTTTCTTGTCGTAGACGAGACCCGCGGAGAGCGCGATACACATGCCGGAGAGCGACATTGCCTTTCCAAGATCCATGTGCAGATACTTGTTCATAATCTTAACAACAATGTCAATCCCGCCGGAGGACGCATTGCGATTGAACAGAATGCTCAGTCCGACACTGACCACAAGCACATAGCAGACCACATCAAGTTCCTGGCTGTCCGTCAAGGATGTAAAATTCGGGAATACCTTCTCAAAGAGTGCGAGAAACAAAGGCAAAATGATACTTGTATACACCGTCTTCGCCCCAAACTCCCTCCCGCAGGTAAAAAAGCCGACAATCAGAAGTGCCACATTGAGGATCATCGTGATCGCTGACAGCGGAAGCGGAACGAAGTTCGACAGTACAATTCCAAGACCGGAAATACTGCTGATCGAAGTGTGGCTCGGCATCAGAAAAAAGTAAACAGCACCCGCAATGATTGCGACTGCTCCTGTCAGAATAGCTGTCTCCTGCACAGCCTTCCCGCAATGGATTGTCTGTGCGCTCTGTGCCTTTTGGTTTTCTTGTTTTCTATCCATCTCTCTTCTCACACTTTCCTCAAAAAAATGCTGTTACAAAGCAAGGCGTCCCCATTGGGAGCTTCCCTGCTCTGCAACAGCTATTTTTTGACAATTACGATACTTATTATATTGAAATAATTTTAGAAGCGGAACTTATCCTCGAAGTAGTTCTTCAGCTCTGCGATCGGCACGCGAACCTGCTCCATCGTATCACGGTCACGAACCGTTACTGCCTGATCGTTCTCAGACTCAAAGTCGTAGGTGATGCAGAACGGAGTTCCGATTTCATCCTGTCTTCTGTAACGTTTTCCGATGTTACCGCGGTCATCAAACTCGCAGTTGTAGTACTTGCTCATCTCAGCGTAGATCTTCTCAGCGCCCTCATTGAGCTTCTTAGACAGCGGAAGAATACCGATCTTCACCGGTGCGATTGCCGGATGGAAGTGCAGAACGGTACGAACATCGCCCTCACCGATCTCCTCCTCATCGTATGCGGAGCACAGGAATGCCAGTGTTACACGGTCAGCACCCAGAGACGGCTCGATGACATACGGGATGTACTTCTCCTTGCTCTCATCATCAAAGTATGTCATATCCTGTCCAGATACATTCTGATGCTGGGTCAGATCGTAATCGGTACGATCTGCGATTCCCCACAGCTCGCCCCAACCGAACGGGAAGAGGAACTCCAGATCCGTTGTTGCCTTGCTGTAAAAGCACAGCTCCTCTGCGGAATGGTCTCTCGCACGCATCTCATCATCCTTAATACCGAGGCTCTTGAGCCACTGAATGCAGTGCTCCTTCCAGTAAGCGAACCAGTCGAGATCAGTGCCCGGCTTGCAGAAGAACTCCAGCTCCATCTGCTCGAACTCACGGGTACGGAAAGTAAAGTTACCCGGGGTGATCTCGTTACGGAAGGACTTACCGATCTGACCGATACCAAACGGAACTTTCTTTCTGGAAGTACGCTGTACGTTCTTGAAGTTTACGAAAATACCCTGTGCGGTCTCCGGACGAAGGTATACGGTGTTCTTTGCATCCTCGGTTACGCCCTGGAAGGTCTTGAACATCAGGTTGAACTGACGGATGTCGGTGAAATCATGCTTTCCACAGCTCGGACAGCAGATGTTGTGCTCATCGATGTACTGCTTCATCTCTTCCTGGCTCCATCCATCGACAGAACCCTCCGGAGTGATGCCGTTCTCTGCCATGTAATCCTCAATCAGCTTATCAGCGCGGAAACGCTCCTTACAAGCCTTACAATCCATCAGCGGATCAGAGAATCCACCGAGATGACCGGAAGCTACCCAGGTCTGGGAATTCATCAGAATTGCACAGTCAACGCCTACGTTGTACGGGCTCTCCTGAACGAATTTCTGCCACCAAGCACGCTTTACGTTGTTCTTCAGCTCAACGCCAAGATTGCCGTAATCCCAGGTATTTGCCAGTCCGCCGTAGATCTCAGATCCCGGATATACAAATCCACGGTTCTTCGCCAGTGCTACAATCTTTTCCATTGTTTTTTCCATTGTCCAATAACCTCTTTCTTCTATACTACTATTTCTATATCTTTCTCGATCCATCGCCCAAATCCATCAAAAACTTCAAGGAACTCAAATCCCCTTGAATCTCTCTGATTCAGACTACTGGAATAAGATACAGCTCGTACCTTCCGGTGTCACTGCCGTGTGAGAATCTGTCACAGTCACTCCATCGCTGATAAAGGAAATCTTTCCCTGTGTACAGATCGTTGCAGATCCGGTGATAACGATCATCTTCGTCTCTGCATTCTTTGTCAGCTCCGAAGACTCCGCCGTCTTTCCTGACAGGGTTGTGAATGTCATCCCGTCCGGAAGACCATCCGAAACCGTTCCCACTTTCAGACCAGTCACCGTATTCGTGTCATCCTCTGTCTCTTTTGCAAATTTGACAAAGTCCTCTGCACTCTTGTAATCAAAAATCAGTGTTCCCGTTCTGCTCTCAAGTTTCGTCGATACAAGAGCGGTCGGAAGTTTCTCGCTTCCCTCGGTGTTTTCCGCCTGAGCCGAAGCACCCTGTTCCTCATTATAGCGGATTACCGCCTCTTTTGCAAATTCTTCCAAGCCTTCCTGCGTATAAAGTTCATTAAACTGTTCTGACGTATAGACCAGTGCACTCTCCACCTCAAGCTCATTGCTGACGTAGATACTGCTTTCCTTGGCGTTCCATGTGTAGTCCGCATCTTTCTTTCCGCATCCCACTGCCAGAAGCGTAGCAGAACACAGAAGTACGGTCAGGACAGCCCTTCCTTTTTTCATCCATCTTCCTCCTGAATATTCCGCGGAAACTCATTTTCATGTCCTATCCACGGGAATCATTGACCGCAGAGAAATCCCATTGCACATACCGTTGCACAGTTTCACACTCTGCTGATACAATTATCTTGGATTATACCTGTAAACAGAGAATAATTCAATACCGTTTTACACTGTCACGGCATCATACGGCATTTTCAGTTTCAAAAGTGTCTGCCTGTGAACAGTGACTGCAGCTTCTCACTTCATCATCTCAAGAATTTCGAGCGAATGAAAGGAACGGTCAAGAAATCTTCGCTTGTTAAGCTCCACGCAGGATTTCAGTTCCTTCTCAACCTCCGGTTTTAACACAAAGGTGTAAAGCGACTCAAACGGAGTCTCCAAAATATACTGCCATGCATAGGTCGCCGACTCGCTGACTTCCTTTGGAGGAAATTCCGTATACTCTCCTCCTGCCTTCATCGCCCGAAGCTCAAAGATCAACTGAACGAGAGAGTTCGGAAGTGCCGGCTTTAAGAGTGCCCGCAGAGACTGATAAAGAAGGAGGAGAAGCTCTCCTCCGTCAAGGTTTTCCCGGCTGTAATACTCCGCAAATTCCAGAAAATATGACCCGTAACACGTCGCCTCCACATCTTCCGCCAGCTCCGTAAAATAATTGCGGACTTCTGCACTGTGAAGATTGTAGGCATCCCGTCCCTCGTAAACGCGAAAGATTCCAAATACAAACGGACGGCAAACGGCCATTAAAAGGTTTCCCGGGCGTTTTGCTCCGCGTGCAAATGCAGTAATCCTGCCCCGCTCCCTCGTCAAAATCACGAGTCTCCGATCATAGTCCCCGACCGGTGTCGCCTTCAAGACCATCCCGGTCAGCTCAATCGTCTCTCTCACGCTTCTCCTCTTTTCTTCTCGTTCTCCTCTGTAACCTCGACCATTCCGATCATTTGGATCATTTATGAATCTCCCGCTTACTTCTCCGGCGTATATCCATAATTCTTCATCAGAAGTTCGCTGTCTCTCCACTCCTTGCGGACTTTCACCCAGAGCTGGAGGTTGATCTTCGTCTCCATCATGCGCTCAATCTCCTGGCGCGCACTGCTTCCAATCTTCTTGAGCATCGATCCACCCTTTCCGATGATGATGCCCTTGTGGGAATCTCTCTCGCAGACGATCGTCGCCTCAATGTCAATGATTCCATTCGGACGCTCGGTCATCTTCTCGATTGTGACGGCGATTCCGTGCGGGATCTCCTCGTCGAGCAGGCGCAGTGCCTTCTCACGGATCAGCTCAGCCGCGATCTGGCGCATCGGCTGATCGGTCACGGTATCCTCATCGTAGTACTGCGGTCCATACGGAAGATACTTGAAGATCAGCTCCGTCAGAAGATCCGTGTTCTGCTTGCGCAATGCGGATACTGGAACGATCTCTGCAAACGGGCAGATGTCCTTGTACGCATCAATGTACTTTGCAAGCTCCTGCTTTTCCTTCACGGTATCCATCTTGTTGATGACAAGAATCACCGGGGTCTTGACCTTTCCGAGCTGTTCTGCAATGTGGCGCTCACCTGCTCCGATGAACGTCGTCGGCTCCACAAGCCACAGAACGACATCGACTTCCTTGAGCGTGTGCTCTGCAACGTTGACCATGTACTCGCCGAGCTTGTTTTTCGCCTTGTGGATGCCCGGGGTGTCGAGGAAGATGATCTGTCCTCTCTCATCCGTGTAAACGGTCTGGATGCGGTTTCTCGTCGTCTGCGGTTTGTTTGATGTGATCGCGATCTTCTGACCCACCAGATGATTCATCAGTGTGGATTTTCCGACATTCGGACGACCAATCAGTGTCACAAATCCTGATTTCTTCTCTTTCTGCGGACCGCCAAGATCCGCAAGTTTCATCTCTGCCATACGTTCTTTTTCCTTTTTCTCTTCGCTTTTCTATTTTTTATCTATCATCTACGAATCTATACTATCTCAAATGCATAACAAGAACATTTTATGCTCTCGAAAGGCTCTCCACACTTCCGAACATCTCGCGGTTTGCCTCGATCTTCTCCTCATTTCCGACTACGCAGAAACTTCCGGTATCAAGCACAGCCTGAACGATGTCTGCAAGTGCGCGAATATCCTCCTTCGTCGCAGTCAGCACCTCATCGCGCTCCTTCTGCATCATCTCCTCGGTTACACCAGACAGGTATGCGGAAAGTCCACGGCTTCCCTTGACTGACGGAGTCAGCGGGGTATCCATGTTGCTGATTGTTCCGATCACATACTTCGTCATATCGCGATCATCCGGGTTGAACTGTCTCAAATACTCCGGAATGCCCTCATAGATCTCATTTGTCTCCTTGAGGTTCGGATCGCGGTAGGAAACAAGGTAGCCCTCACCGGAACGTCCGAATCCGCTCATACATCCGTAAGCACCGCCCTTGACGCGGATATTCAGCCACAGGTAATCGTAGCTCAAAATCACCTGAAGGATCTTGAGTGCACCGGTGTAAGCGAGTCCCGACTTGCGGAAACTTCCACAGCGTGCGACATAGTCAACCTGAGCAGCAGTCTTGAGTCCCTCATTGACATTCTCAACCGGATGCGTGAATGCAAAATGCTCTCCGCTTCCCTCCGGCAGTTTCTCGGTCAGAAGTTTCATCGTCTCCGGAAGTTTTGCATATCCCTCGTCATCGGCGGTGTAGCTGATCAGCAGGTTCTCGCGCGTAAAGAGCTTCTTGCAGACTTCTTCAAGTTTCGCGACGAGAGCCGTCTTCTCGGTCTCGTAGTTCTTTGCGATCTGCTCGACAAAATGATAGTAGGAAACACCTGCTGTCATCTCATTGTAGTAAGCCGTTGCAGAGAAATAGGAGGTTGCTCTTGAGACAGCGGTTGAATGACCGGCACTCTCAAGCTTCATCTTTGCACGAGAGCGGATCTCCTGAATGACCTCACCGAGACGTTTCTCATCGGTAAATACGGAGTGGTTTAAAATCTCCTCGAGAATGCCAAACCCAAAGTTGAGGCGGTCATACAGCACGCGAACGCTTCCGACAAACACACCGGTGAATTTATCCGGATCATTTAAGTCCACATAGGAGGTCACACCGAAGTCCACACCGCCACTGTTTAAGTGAATCTCGCTCGTCAGATCGGAGTAATCGTACTTTTCAGTGCTCACACTGCCAAGAACCGACTTGAGCAGACCTACATACGGAAGATCCTCCTGCGGAACAGCATCGGTGTTGAACAGCAGTTTCAGATAACCGATTCCTGATGTGAAAAAGTTGTGGTGAAGAACCTTGATTCCGTTCTCTTCCTTAACCTCATAGTAGAGCTTCTCTGCTTTCTTGTCGATGTCCTCTCTCTTTAACAACGGGATCTTTGCGAGAATCTCCGGGGTCGACGGCGTGTCCTGATACTCCTTGAGATCCTTCGTCGCCTTAACCATCTCTGCAATCTGCTCAGCACTCAGGGAAGCCTTGTACTCCGCAAGTTTCTTTGCGGTCTTCTCGTCCTCTCTCGCAGTCAGGTTCTTCTCCGGGCTCAGCACAATGACTGCCTCAAACGGATTGTCTAAGAGATAATCGCAGATCAGCTGCTCAAAATATCCCTCTTTTACTGCTCCCTTGAGATAATCGAACGTCTCCTGATACTGAAGATGCATCATCGGATCTCCATCGTAGAGCCAGCTGTCGAGGCACTGAAGTCCATACATCAGTCCCTTCGGTGCGGAGCCGTAGTCTGCCTCGCGGTACTTGAACTCATAGTAGTTCATTCCGGCAAGCAGGCTCTTGCGGTTGATGCCCTGATCGGCAAGTTTTCTGAGCGTTCCCTTCACAACGGCGAGAAATTCGCCCTTCTGATCCGCATTTGCGTCCTTCGCGATCACGGTGAAATACGGCTGTAAGATTCCGCTCTCATATCCGCCGAGAATATCTTTTCCGATTCCGGCATCGATCAGCGCCTGCTTGAGCGGTGCGCCCGGTGCATCAAGCAGGGTGTACTCAAGAATTTGAAATGCCACATAGAGATGCGGGTCGAGGTCTGTTCCTACAACCGTGTTGACAGACAGATAGGTCGCATCAGTCTCCGGCTCTCCGTCTGCGATTGAGTAGTGAATCTCTCTCTGAACCGGCTCTGCAAACGGTTTCTGCTGAGGAATGTAGGAGTTCACCTGCTTCTCCTCGTAATGGCACAGATACTCCTCATCGAGCCATTTCAGCTTCTCCACCATGTCCATATCTCCATAGAGGTAGATATAGCTGTTTGACGGATGGTAATAAGTGCGATGGAAATCAAGGAATTTCTCGTAGGTCAGATCCGGAATGTACGCCGGATCTCCGCCGGAATCCTTGCCGTAGCAGTTGTCCGGGAACAGCGTCTTCTGTGTCATGCTGTCAAGAAGGCTCTCCGGTGAGGAATATGCGCCCTTCATCTCATTGTAAACGACACCGTTGTAGATCAGCGGAGCAGTCTCGGACTCCAGCTCATAGTGCCAGCCCTCCTGGCGGAAAATCTTCTCCTCCTTGTAGATATTCGGATGAAGAACCGCATCCATGTAGACATCCATCAGGTTCTGGAAATCCTTTTCGTTACAGCTTGCAATCGGGTAAACTGTCTTGTCCGGGTAGGTCATCGCATTCAGGAACGTGTTTAGCGATCCCTTTACCAGCTCAACAAACGGATCTTTTAACGGGAATTTCTCTGAACCGCAGAGCACACTGTGCTCGAGGATGTGCGGAAGACCGCAGTCATTGTCCGGCGGTGTGCGGAATCCGATGCAGAACACTTTGTTCTCATCGTCATTTGCCATCAGGAAAAGGCGTGCCTTCGTCTTCTTGTGTTCCAGCACGATTCCCTCTGACTGCATCTCCTTTATGATTTTGTAATCGACAACCTGATAGGCTTCCAGGCTCTTGATCGCTTCCAGTTGACTCATCTGTTTGAATCTCCTTTTCTATATAAAATTTGATTTCTTACTGTTTGGTGAATCTCTCTTATTTATATGTTTCCCATCAAACGCTCTTTTAATATCGCAATCCCATCCCGAATCGAGTAATGTACCAGCAAAACCCGATCAGACGGTGCCGCAATTCCCCAGGCATCCGTAAGTCCCCGCTTTTGTGCAATCATGCGCGCGCGAAACAGATGAAAATTGCTCGTAAGAATTCCAATCCGGATCGGTCGGGTCTGAAGTCTTCGCTGAAATGCCTCCCCCCTCATCTGTCGATCCTGATTGATGAGCTCCTGACTGTATACAATATTCTCCAATGTGCTCATTGAGCGGTTCTCCTGAATCAGCTGACGTTTCGGAATCCCGAGACTGACGAGGTAATCCTCCATCGCCGATGCCTCCGACTGCGGTTCATCCTCTCCCTGACCACCGGACAAAATCAGAATACTCTCCGGATTCTGGAGCGCATACTCCCCCGCCTTGTCGAGACGCAGTTTTAATGTCTTGCTGATTCCCTCCGGCTTCACCGCTGTCCCGAGAACAATCACATAGTCAAGTCCCGGTTCTGCAACCGCCGGAACCCGACTGAAAATCAGGATCTGCATCACCAGCAAAATCAGGATTCCCGTCGCGCACAGCGTCACCATCGACACCGGTATCCAGAGAAGGGTTCGATCCGGAGTTCTCTGATAGAGTCGGACTCCGGTTGCAGTCAGCGCCAGAAATCCCGCAAAAAACAGCCACACTGCACTGAACGCCGTTCCAATCCCTGCATATAGCACTACTCCAATATAATAGATCAGGCAGATCCCTGCACCTATCGTCAGAATCCATGCCAGCATAGACGCGCCTCCTCCATTTTCCTTTCATCGTTACCGTTCATGCGTTGCACAAACGCTAACCTTTCATCCTCCTATCATACTACACTTTTCCTTTTGTCACAAGCACAGAAACTCTCGTTACCGTTCATGCGTGCACAAACAGTAACCTATTTTGCGCTTGCAAGCCCGCCTGATCTGTGCTAGAGTGTGTTTGAAAACGGCTCAGATCTATTTTTTGAAAGGAAGTTATTTGTATGTTTGATTTTCTGAAGAGAAAGAAACAGCCACAAGAACTCAAGGCAATGGTTTCCGGTGAGGTGATTCCGGTCACAAAGGTCAAAGACGATGTTTTCTCATCCTGTATGCTCGGAAATGGCATCGCAATCCATCCGACGGACAAACAGAAGGTCACCGTTGTCGCCCCGGCAGACGGCAAGATTACAATCACGATGGAAGGCACAAACCACGCCGTCGGACTTCGAATCGCAGAGGGATTCGATGTGCTGATTCACATCGGAATCGACACCATCTCCTTAAACGGCAAAGGCTTTACTTCTTATATAAAGACAGGGCAAAAGGTGAAGGCTGGGGAAAAACTCATCGAGTTTGACAAGTCTCTGATCGAATCCCGCGAACTCTGCTCTGATGTGATTCTGATCGCTCTCGACAACCCGGAGCTTCCGGATGTCACCTTTGAGTCCGGAATGCAGGCAACCGCCGGCGAGACAGTCATCGCCACATTCTAATTACCCCTGATTTTGACTTGTATTACATAAAAAAGAATGTGCCCTGGCACATTCTCGCGCCGAGGCGCGGTTGCTTCGGCAACCATCTTCCCCTGCGCCGAGTGCGCATCCTCGCGGAGCGTTTTTGTATGATAGGACGCAATTTCCTATCATATAAAAGAGCGTCTTACCGGACTGGCTTTTGCCAAAATCCGTGTAAAACGCTCTTTCTGTCTTATCGTTTCAGACAAAAACAAGTTAAACCGTTTTCCTGTCTTTTACTGTCCATCAACCTCACTGCGTCTCAAAAGATCATACGGACTTAACTCGGTTCCGAGATCTACCCAGATGATCTGACGGGCATGCGGTGCGCTCTCCTGAGGCGTTCCATCCTCAGCCGTGATTGCGCGAACCGTCACCTCGACATTCGTGCCGTCCGGCTTCATGACCTCAATCTTCTCACCGACAGAGAACTTGTTCTTCTGCTCAATCCGGCAGTAACCATCCTCGCGGACAGCTTCAACCGTTCCAAGATAGGTGTAATTCTTCAGATAGGTACTGCTCTCATAAATCTGACTCTCCGGACCCGGCTTTCCAAAATAGAATCCCGTCGTGAAGTCGCGGTTCGTGCACTTTCCGATCTCCTCACGATACCAGCCAAGATTCTTTCTGTAAAGCTCCGGATCTTTCTTATAATCGTCAATCGCACGGCGATATGCTCGCGCCACGGTCGCCACATAGAGGGCAGTCTTCATGCGTCCCTCAATCTTGAAGCTGTCGATTCCAGCCTCAAGCATCTCCGGAATATGCTCAATCATGCACAGATCCTTCGAGTTAAAGATAAAGGTTCCACGTTCGTTCTCAAACACCGGCATGTACTCGCCCGGTCTTGACTCCTCCATCAGCGCATAATTCCAACGACACGGATGGGTGCAGGCTCCCTGATTTGCATCGCGTCCCGTGAGGAAATTGCTCAGCAGGCAACGGCCGGAATAGGAAATACACATTGCTCCGTGAATAAAGCTCTCGATCTCCATATTATCCGGGATTCTCTCTCGAATCTGGCGGATCTCCTCAAGAGAAAGCTCACGTGCGGAAACGACACGCTTTGCGCCGAGACGATGCCAGAACAGATACGTTCCATAGTTCGTGTTGTTCGCCTGTGTACTGATATGAATCTCCATCTCCGGAAGCACGCGCTTTGCGATCTCAAAGACACCCGGATCAGAGATGATCAGTGCATCCGGACCAATCTCTTTCAACTCCTCAAAATACACCTCCACACCCTCAAGATCCTGATTGTGTGCGAGAATATTTGCCGTCACATAGACTTTCGCTCCATGCTCATGTGCAAACTCAATTCCTGCCTTCATGTCCTCAGCAGAAAAGTTCTTTGCCTTTGCACGCAGTCCAAATGCCTCACCACCGATATATACGGCATCCGCGCCGTAAATCACAGCCGTCTTCAGCACGTCCAGACTACCTGCCGGAATCAGCAACTCTGTCTCTCTCATGATTTTCTCCTCATTTCTACTCGATTTCCTATTTCTATTTGTAAAAATTTTTCTTTCATATACCGAACGGTATGGTTTACACCGTCCGCATCCATATTTCTAACCGCACAGAAGATCATTTTCCACGCGACTCAAAATTCAAGTGGCTTCCCTATTTTTTTACACTCAGCGCGACTCCATCCCCGATCGGAATCACACTTGTCAGCAACTCCTCATGATGGGTCAGGGTGTAGAGATACTCCCTCATTCGCGCGTGAATCGTTCGATTTCGTCTCTCCACTGCAAACCGAGACTCAATGATATCACCATCCTGAAGCACGTTATCGGAAAACAGCACTCCACCGGGCACAAGAAGTCTCAGAATCGACGGAAGCCAGTGAATGTACTGACCTTTCGCCGCATCCATGAACACAAAATCAAACGGTCCGTCAAGCGCCTCAAGAATCTTCTGTGCATCTCCTTCAAGCAACGTAATATCCTCCTGCGCCTGTGCAAATGCAAAATGATCCTTCGCCTTCTGAATCCGCACCTCATCCCTCTCAATCGTCGTGATATGTGCCCCCTCCGGCATCACCTGACGCATCAAGAGCGCCGAATATCCCACAGCCGTGCCAACTTCCAGAATTCTCATCGGACGCACCGCCATGATCTGTGCCTGAAGGAACGATGCCGTCTCGCGCCGAATGATCGGCACAAACTCCGCCCTTGCTGTTTTTGCAATCCGATCACAGAGTTCCCCGTGACCGCGATCCAATGAATGAATATATGCAGTAACCCGTTCCTGATCCATCTCTCTACTACTCCATTGCTTTGTTTACTTCGGATAAAACTTTCCGTTATTTTAGAACGCTCCAGCAAATCCAAAAGATTTGCTGAAGCGTCCAATGTTGTCTTCCCAATTTATGATTTGCCCAAACATTACCCAAACTCATATGTTCAGACTTATATGACTAACTCGCACTGCCGTCCTTCGTCTCTTCCGTCTTTTTCTCGTTGAGAACCTGGAGAATCTCCTTTGACGTCATCGAGGTGTTCAGCGTGTACGTTCCGGGCTGAATCTTATAGTCATAAAACTTCAGCTGAATCTCCACAGCCAGCTCATTCGAGATCAATCCCACATCGTGAAGCAGTTGAACAGACTCCTTTGCACTCTGTCCTTCCGGAATCGTGATCGTCTTATCCGTTCCCGGAGCCGACTCCACTGCCGTCGCATAGAAAATCGAGTGACCAAATGCATAGCCCCGCGTCATTCCCTCCGCGAGCAGAAGGATAATCAGCGCATAGAGGATCAGCTTTCCGGAAATTCCGATGATTGCTCTCGTTATTTTATTGATGTCTCGCGTAACCTGGCTCATGCGCTCTTATCCTTTCCTGAGTAACAATTTTCCTGACTCAAATCCTCTATTTACTCAACTTCCATGATGATCGGAAGAATCATCGGGCTGCGTTTCATGCGCTTCCACAGGAAATCACTCAGACTGTCGCGAATGATGTTCTTGATCTTGCCCCAGTCGGTCACATGGCGGTCGAGACAATCTGCAACCGCATTGTCAACGATATTCTTTGCGTCATCCATCAGATCCTCAGATTCTCTCACATAGACAAATCCGCGAGAGACGATATCCGGACCTGCGAGAAGCTGATTGCTGTATTTCTCAAGTGTCAATACAACGATGATGATACCGTTCTGAGCGAGGTTCTGACGATCTCTGAGGACGATATTTCCGACATCACCGACACCGAGACCATCGACGAGAATTCCTCCTGCCTGAACCTGGTCAACGACCTTACAGTAATCCTCACAGAGCTCCACAACGTTTCCGGAAGACATAATCAGCGTGCGCTCCTTCGGCACTCCCATCGCCATCGCAATACTGCGGTTTGCGACAAGATGACGATACTCACCATGAACCGGAAGTGCATAGCGCGGATGAAGCAGAGAGTAGATCAGTTTGATCTCTTCCTGACATGCATGGCCGGATACATGGGTATCCTCGGTGATGACTTCAACACCCTTCATGGCAAGCTCGTTGATAACCTTGGAGACTGCCTTCTCATTTCCCGGAATCGGATGAGAGCTCATGATTACAACATCATTCGGCTTGATCGTGACTTTTCGGTGCATGCCCGATGCCATACGGGACAGAGCTGCCATCGCCTCTCCCTGACTTCCGGTCGTGATCAAAACGGTCTGCTCGTCCGGATAATTCTTGAGCTGGTCGATGTCAATCAGCGTGTTCTCCGGAATATTGATGTAGCCGAGTTCGCTTGCCGTTCCGATGACATTGACCATGCTTCGTCCCTCGACAACAACCTTTCTTCCGTACTTACATGCCGAGTAAACGATCTGCTGAACACGGTCAACGTTCGATGCGAAGGTTGCAACGATGATACGGTTATTCTTATGCTCTGCAAATACTGCGTCAAATGTCTTTCCGACGGTTCTCTCCGATGCGGTGAATCCCGGACGAATCGCATTTGTACTATCAGAAAGCAGGGCAAGAACTCCCTTCTTTCCGAGCTCCGCAAAACGCGGAAGGTCAAACGCATCTCCGAATACCGGAGTGTAGTCTACCTTAAAGTCTCCGGTATGAACGATTACACCTGCCGGAGTGAAGATTGCGAGAGCTGCCGCATCTGCGATGCTGTGGTTCGTTTTGATGAACTCCACGCGGAAAGCACCGAGCGTGATCGACTGACCATGCTTCACAACCTTGCGCTTCGTGTTCTTCATCAGATTGTGCTCTTTGAGCTTATTCTCGATCAGCGCGATCGTCAGCTTCGTTCCGTATACCGGCACATTGATCTTCTGAAGAATATAAGGAAGGGCTCCGATATGATCCTCATGTCCGTGAGTAATCACAAATCCCTTTACTTTGTCAATGTTTCTCTCAAGATAGGTGACATCCGGAATGACGAGGTCGATACCGAGCATGTCATCGGTCGGGAACGCAAGACCACAATCGACAACGACGATCGTATCCTCATACTCAAATGCTGTGATGTTCATACCGATCTGCTCAAGACCACCGAGCGGGATGATGCGAACCTTTGCCTGTCCCTCGCCGGTTCCCGGAACAAAGCCAACTTCCTCCGAAGATGTGACTACCGGAAGTTTTGCCTGCTGACGCTCTGCGCGCTTCGGTCCCTTCGTCTTAGGCGCATTATTCTGCTTCTCCGATCTCTCCTGCTTTGCATCCTGTTTGCCTGCCGTCTTTCCAGCATCCTGCTTCACTCCATCGTGTTGCGGCTGCTGTTTTGCCTTTCCGTTCTTCTTCGGGCGATTCTGATTTTGATTCTGGTTCTGGTTTTCTCCCTGAGCTTTGTTGCTTTGCTTGTGCTCATCCGAATTCTTCTCATCCCGCTTCTTTGCATCCTGACGCTGAGGACGGTTTCCGTCTCTGCGCGCTCCGCCACGACCCTTCTTCTGTGCCGAACGTTTTGTCTGTGCCTGTGTGTCTGCCTCTGCATGATCTGCATCCGCGCTCACATTCTCCTGCGCTTCCGCCGACCCTGTCACCTGCTGTCCCACCGACTTTTCTGCCGGTGCCGGTTTTTCTGCTTTTTCGGTTCCGTTTTCCGTTCCCTTTTCTGCTGCTTTTTCTACCGGTTTCTCTGCTGGTTTTTCCACCTGCTTCTCGGCAGACTGCTCTGGCTGTTTTTCTACCGGTATCGTTTTCTCTGCTGATTGTCTCTCTGCCTGCACAGCCGGACTTTCTTCACGCTCTGTCACCGGATTCGCATAAACTTCCGCATTCTGATTTTCTGTATTCTGTTTTTCTGTCATGCAATCATTTCCTCCACATTCTAATGAATTGCCATCCCCAAAGTCTTCTCACACTTCTCAAAAGACTCTGTCCAATGGCTTCTGACCATTCTTCCGGTTATTTTATTTTCCGGCTATTCACACTGCCTTGTCCCAAAAAGGACTTTCTTGTCGTTTACGATTTCTCTCTTATTTTTCAGGGTTCTGTTTTTTCAGACACTCCCTGCAAAATCCATATAAATTCAACTCGTGATCCGTCACCTGAAATCCAATTCGCTTCCTAACTGCCTGTTCCAGCCCATCGAGCAGATCATCTTCAATGGAAATGACAGCCCCGCACCCCAGACAAACTGCATGGTGATGACGATGATGCCCATCCGTACCCTCTTTGCCAAACTCATAGCGGGCAAATCCGTCATCCAGACTGATCTTTTCTATCACATGGAGCCCCACCAGAACCTGAAGCGTCCGGTAAATCGTTGCCAGACCAATCTCCGGATATTTACGGCGCGCAAGCTCATAAATCTCCTCCGCCGTTAAATGCTCATCCGAATGATCCGCAATCGTCTCAAGCACAAGCAGACGCTGTGCCGTTACCTTCAGTCCCTTATCCCGGAGGATCTCTTGAAACTGCTTCTGTTCCATCCGCTCTCTTCTCCTATTTTGTGAGCGAAACCGGCCGCTGTATCTCCGCAGATTTCCCTCACATACCGCACACGTTGTCACGCTTTCTGCTCGCATGCAGTTTTTCACATGTTGATTCTTCTATACCCTAATTACCCTGATTCCGCTTCGCCTCGATTTCATCACGGTTTCATTTATTCATTATTTTATTGCTTTTTTATTCCTTTTTTGCTCTTTTCCTTAGCCTGCTTGACTTATTTGCGAATCTCGACTTCCATGTCCTCCATCAGCTCCGTGAAAATGCGGTAAAGATAATCCAGCTCATCATCATTCTCCACAAATTCATAGACAGCATCGCTGTCCTCTGCCTTCGAGACATCTTTCAGAATATAGCACTCTCCATCTTCCTCGTCATCCTCGGAATCCGTCACCATCAGATAGTTCATGCCATTGATCCGGGTCTCCTCAAGGACATAAAAGTCCACAAATTCCCCGTCTTCCGTCTGCAATGTAATCTTTTCTTCCTGTGTCACCTTTTTACTCCCTCATGGCTCTCTCACAAATCTCGATAACAAAACCGCCTCATTCTTCCAGCCTCATTCTTTCATCACCGGTTTCATTATCAGATTGCTTCATCGCCTAATTGCTTCATTGTCTCTTAACTGACTCCGCTCAATCACTCAATTTCCCAATTCTTTAAGTTCTTAATTTTTTAATCCCTTAAGTTCTCAATAAGCGAAATGAGTGAATCGAGTTAAATTGTTTCTTTTTTCTGTTCACTCTCAAGAGAACCGAGGTACGACTGTAAGATCAGGGTTGCCGCAATTTTATCTATAACCTTCTTCCGATCTTCCCGCCGAACTCCACTCTCCATCAAGATTTCATTCGCCTGTATAGTTGTCAGACGCTCATCCCACAGAATAACCGGCAAACCGGTTCTGCGGACCAGCATATCACGAAATTCTTCCGTTTTTCTCGCACGTTCTCCAACTGAGTCATCCATATTCAGCGGATATCCCAAAACGATGGTCTCCACCTCATACTCTGCGATGAGAGCCTCAATCCGCGCCAAAGTACGGCGCAGTTTTCCCTCGTCTTTGCGTGTGATCGTCTCCACTCCCTGCGCGGTAATCCCGAGCGGATCGCAGACTGCCACCCCGACGGTCTTTGAGCCATAATCCAATCCTAAAATTCTCATATTCAGTTCTCCAGATTTTATGCATCGAGTTCTTCATCCGTCTCGTTTTCTCTCTTCGCTGCCATTCGCCCCTTCTCATAGCTTGCGCAAACAGCAACTTGATTTTACCGGTCTTCCCTCTCATGCAAAGTTCTCTACCATGCAAATTTTCTCGCAAATGCAAATCTCTCGCAAATGCGAATGTATCGAAAAGACTGTCAGCCTTTCTCAGACGGATCGGACTGACAGTCTTCTTCTACTCCTGTCACAGCCTCTTTTTGCTCCGACCACGGACAGTCTCCGATAACGGGCAAATGCAGACTGCAACCATCCTCTCTCCCTGCCGTCCGATCCTGCTTTGGATCTCTCAAACACACTCTGGCATTTTAAGCGCACACTTTCTCTGGCACTTCCTTCTCAAGAGAGTTCTGGCAATATGCCTATTTTTTCAGCTTTGCATCAATATATACTGACATCAGCTCTTCGAGAATCTCATCTCTCTCCACCTTCATAATCAGGCTTCTCGCACTCTTATAGCTGGTGATATAGGTCGGATCTCCGGACATGATATATCCGACAATCTGATTGACCGGATTGTATCCCTTCTCCGTGAGCGCCACATATACCTGCTCGAGCACCTGGCTGACATCCATCTTATTTTCCTGTACTGCTTTAAAAAACTGTGTATTATGAATTTCGCCCATGCTTTTCACGTCCTTTAACTATTCTTCTCTATTCTATACTACTTTTCCTGATTCGGCAAGGGGAATTTAAACCCACAATTGTCACCCCTCATACCTTGCACAACCGGTGACGGATTTTACCCCTTTTTATCTCATCAGCAAAATTTCATCTGTCAGCATCTCGACAAGCTGTCCTCTCACAAGCATGTTGCGGGCACCAATTTCTGCCGGGTATGCGACCTTCACATACTCTTTCGTGTAACCGGTCAGATACGTCACTCCATCGACCTTCGTCTCCTCCTCGAGAAGCACCTCCTCCTCTTTTCCGAGGAAAGATTTCCGGTAATCGAGGGACTGTCTCTTCTCAAGCTCGAGAAGCACATCGCTTCTCTTCGCCTTGATCTGATCAGAAACCTGATTCGGCATCACCGCAGCGCGGGTTCCTGCACGGCGCGAGTACTTGAAAATATGCATCTCATAAAAACCGATCTCCTCCAAGAAGGATTTCGTCTGTGCAAATTCCTCCTCCGTCTCTCCGGCAAATCCTACAATCACATCCGTTGTGATTGCCGGATTCGTGAAGGCACGGCGCAGAATCTCGCATTTCTCACGATACTCCGCCGTGTCGTAACGGCGATTCATCCTCTTGAGCGTCTCATCACAGCCGCTCTGCAAGGAGAGATGAAAATGCGGACAGATCTTCTCAGACGAGGCAAGCGCTTTTGCAAATTCCTCCGTCACAATTCTCGGCTCAAGAGAACCAAGGCGAATTCTCTTGATCTTCTCCACCTTCTCAAGACGAAGGATCAGATCGAGAAGTGTCTGGCGCTCTCCTTCAGGGAAATCAAGACCGTAGGAGCTCAGATGAATTCCCGTCAGAACGATCTCCTGATAACCTGCCTCGGCAAGCTCTCTGACCTCGCGTTCCACCTCTTCCGGGCGACGGCTACGGACACGACCTCTCGTATACGGAATGATGCAATAACTGCAAAACTGGTTGCATCCGTCCTGCACCTTCAAAAATGCACGCGTGTGTTCTCCCGTATGGTGAAGTTTCAGCTCCTCGTATTCCTTCGTCTTTCCAATCTCAATCACATGGTCCTCAGCGAGATGTTCCTTCGGATTTGCATTGGAATCACCGGTATTCTCCCCATTTTCCATGCCTTCCTGAAGATCCAGAGCATCCTGCGTATTCTGAGGAACCTGTGTATTCTGGCTCTTCTGCTCTCTCTCCGCAAAATAGGATTCGAGAATCGGAACGAGATCTTTCTTTTTATTATTTCCGATAATCACATCGACTGAGAGATCTTTCTTGAGTTCCTCCGCGGCAGCCTGCACATAACAGCCTGCTGCAACTACCACTGCATCCGGATTCATCTTCTTTGCCCGGTGCAACATCTGACGGGATTTCTTATCTGCCACGTTCGTCACGGAGCAGGTGTTGATAACGTAGACATCCGCCTGATCCTGAAAAGAGACAATCTCATATCCCGCTTCCTCGAGAAGCTGTTGCATCGCCTCCGTCTCATAGGCATTTACCTTGCAGCCTAAGTTATGTAAAGCTGCTTTTCTCATTGCTTATTCTCCTTAAATTTTCTATAATAAATCTTCTCCACCACTGTATCATGCGGAATTTTCCGTTCAGAAAATTTCCATCCCTGTACAGTAACTATTTGTTGCCTGACTCTGCAAATAATCCTTCAAACTCCCTATTGACTTTTCAGCCAGTTATGAGTAGTATTGTTATATGGCAGACGGGTGAAATGTGCCGTCACAGCCAAAAAAGGAATGACAAAAACAAGGAGGCTTATTTACATGAAAACCGTTCGTATTTCTTTAAATTCCATCGATAAAGTAAAATCTTTCGTAAACGATCTGTCCAAATTTGACGTTGATTTCGACCTGGTATCTGGTCGTTACGTGATCGACGCAAAGTCCATCATGGGTATCTTCAGCCTGGATCTGTCCAAGCCGATCGACTTAAACATCCACGCTGAGGCAGGAATCGATGAGATCCTGGAGACCCTTTCTCCATACATCATCAAATAATCATCCGGAATCCGTACATAATCATTCTTCACATCATTCATAGAATCATAAATAGAATCCATGAATGAATTTATGGATCTATCTGTTCTACAACTTAATATGAATCTATCCTTTATGTGGAATCGGAATCTGTGATAGACGGGATGCTTTCTCTCTGAGAAATGCATCCTTTTTTATTTTTTTGTTTTATTTGGCGCATGATCCTGATCAGTCTGATCCATCCTGTTGAGATCTTCCAATCAGAATCCCTGCACACTCATGTGTTACTGTTCACGCATCGCACAAACAGCAACACATTTCTCTAAAATCGAAGGAATTTACTCACACCAGATCATCTCTGCGGTGTCAATTGCCGTCTTCATCATCTCATCAATCTTCTCCTGAAGTTTCAACTCAGAGCGATGAATGTAAGTGAGGTTCGGCTTGATTACCGGATGCTTTGCCACGAAAATCGTACAGCAATCCTCATACGGCTGAATCGAAGTCTCGAACGTTCCAATCTTCTCGGAAATATCCACGATCTCCTGCTTATCAAAACCGATCAGCGGACGGAATACCGGCATCGTGCAAACCTCGTTCGTCGCTGCGAGGGAATGTACCGTCTGGGAGGCAACCTGTCCGATGCTCTCGCCGGTGATCAGTGCCAGTGCATCGTTTCTGCGCGCAAGCTCCTCCGCAATCTTCATCATGTAACGGCGCATGATGATCGTCAGCTCCTCATGCGGGCACTGCTCATAGATGTAGAGCTGAATATCCGTGAAGTTTACAACGTAAAGCGGAATCGGACCGGAGTACTTGGATACCTGCTTTGCCAAATCCACAACCTTCTGCTTTGCGCGCTCGCTCGTGTATGGCGGAGCGTGGAAGTAAACCGCATCAATCTTCACACCGCGCTTTGCAATCATGTATCCTGCTACCGGGCTGTCAATTCCACCGGAGAGCAGAAGCATTGCCTTTCCGTTCGTTCCAACCGGCATACCACCCGGTCCCGGAATCATCAGGGAGTAAATGTTCACAAGTTTGCGAACCTCCACTTTCAGAAGCACCTGTGGCTTATGAACATCCACAGAAGTCTCCGGATATGCATTCAGGATTGCCTCTCCGAGATCGGCATTCATCTGCTCGGAACGGATCGGATAACTCTTGTCGGCACGACGGCTGTCTACCTTGAATGTGAAGTGTTTGTCCTCATAAACCTCTCCGACATAATCCACAACGATTTTCTTCAGGTTCTCGAAGTCCTTCTCCTCAACCTGAAGCATCGGGCAGATCCACGCGATACCGAAAACGCGCTGAAGTGCCTCAATCACCTCATCGTAATCGTAATCGCTGACTGCCTGCACATAGATACGTCCGGATTCCTTGGAAATCTGGAACGATCCCTCTACTTTTTTGAGTGCTACCTTGATCTGGTGAATCAGGGCATCCTCAAACAGATACCGGTTCTTTCCCTTTGTTCCGATCTCTGCATACTTAATCAAAAATGACTGAAATTTCATGGAGCTTCCTTTCTTTTTGTATTTATAACCGGTTAATGATCATGAATTGACCGTTTTTCTCTATTCTTATCTTGGTTTAAACATTCTTAGCCTCTGCGGTAACGGCGCAGAACCGGAAGAAGTTCTTTGAGTGCGTCGATGCAGTAATCAATCTGCTCTTTTGTGTTAAACACGCCAAAGCTGAAACGGATTGTCGAATCGAGGAGATCCGGCTTCACGCCGATTCCCTTTAACGTACCGCTGATGCCCGGATGATGGGAGGAACATGCGGAACCGGAGGAAACGAAAATACTCTTGTCCTCAAGCGCATGCAGAAGCACCTCCGCGCGCACGCCCTCAAAGCTCACACTCACGATCTGCGGAGCGCTTCCCTCGCCTTTTTTGCTGTTGACTACACAGCCGTCAAGCTCTCCGATGCGGTCGATCAGATAATCCTTGAGCTCGATCATCTGGCGGATCTTCTCATCATGATTTGTGTACATGATCTTGGCTGCGAGTCCGAGACCTGCAACTCCCGGAACATTCTCTGTACCAGAACGCAGTCCGTTCTGCTGACCTCCACCGTAGATCAGAGGTTTGATCTTTACGCCATTGCGGATATACAGGAAACCTGTTCCCTTCGGCGCATGAATCTTGTGTCCGCTGACAGAGAGAAGGTCAATGCCCTCCTTCTTCGGGCGAATCACATATTTTCCGTAAGCCTGGATCGCATCTGCATGGATCAGCGTCTTCGGATTCTTCTCCTTCACGATCCTAGAGATCTCTGCAATCGGCTCAACGGCTCCGACCTCGTTATTGACGTACATCACGGAGACGAGAATCGTGTCCGGACGCACTGCCGCTCTGAGCTCCTCCAAACTGATATGCCCGTCCTTGTCAACCGGAAGGAAGGTAATCTCAAATCCGAGTTCTTCCAGATAAGAGAGCGGATTGTATACAGACGGATGTTCAACTGCCGTGCTGATGATGTGCTTGCCTGCGCGCTGATTTGCGAGTGCTGTGCCGATCAAAGCCATGTTGTTGGACTCCGAACCGCCGGAGGTGAAAAGGATTTCCTTCTCCTCCACTTTCAGCGTCTTTGCAATCTGTGCGCGTGCTTCCTTTATATACCGCTCCGCCTCAACACCTTTTCTGTGCAGGGCTGCCGCATTTCCGTAATCTTCCGTCATCACCTTGACGACAAGATCCTTTACCTCGTCGAGCACCCGTGTCGTCGCGGAATTATCAAAATATGCTTCCATTTTATTCTAATCCTCCAGTTGAAACATCAAGATGGACAGGGCTGTCAGACCTGCCGTCTCCGTCCGCAAAATCCGTCTTCCAAGCGTGATTGGAGCCACCCCTGCCGACTTTGCTTCTTCCACTTCCTCCACATCAAAACCGCCCTCCGGTCCGATGAAGATCGCCACATCCATTCCCGGGCGAACTTTAGACAGAACTCGTTTTGTCTCTGCCATCCCTTCGGCAAGCTCATACGGGATCAGTGCAAGGTTCATCTTCTCTGCGCGTTTTACTGCCTCAGAAAAGCTCACCACTTTGCTGACCTCCGGGATCATCATGCGTCCGGACTGCTTTGCCGCACTCTCCGCAATCGCATTCCAGCGTCTGAGCTTTGCATCCTCTTTCTTCTTATCAAGTTTTACCACAGCGCGTCTCGTTGCAACCGGAATCACCTCGTAGACGCCAAGTTCAACCGCCTTCTGAATAATCAGATCCATCTTGTCGCTCTTTGGAAGTCCCTGAAAGAGATAGAGTCTTGACGGGAGCTCACTCGAATCTGCCTCCTCCGACAGAATCCTTGCGCGAATCTCATCTGCCTCCATCGTCTCAAGTTCACAGACATAGTTTCTCGAAATACCATCGCGAATTCCGACTTTCTCGCCCGGTTTCATTCTCAGCACGTTTCGGATATGGTTGACATCCTGACCGGTAATCACTGCATAGCCGTCCGCAATCTGCGCCGGTGTCACAAAAAAATGATACATGCTCTCTTCCTACTTTCTGCGTGCGGTGATGGAAACCCAGTCGTTCTGATGGTTGATCTCCACGATCTCCAGTTCCGGATTTGCCTCCATTGCCTGACGCACATCTTCTTCCTTCGTGTTAATGATTCCGGATGTGATGAAGATTCCGCCGTGCTTGAGGTGAGGTGCGATCTCGCCCTGAAGCATAATGATGACCGGAGCAAGAATGTTTGCCACAACGATGTCGTAGCACTCGTATCCTGCCTGATCCTGAATTGCCTTGTCATCGATGATATTTCCCTGAACAACGCCGAACTTCTCAGCCGGAATGTGGTTTGCCTCGAGATTCTCCCTGACTGCAACGACTGCATTCTCATCAAGATCGGTTCCAAATGCCTCGCTTGCGCCGAGCTTCAGAGCTGCGATTCCAAGGATTCCGCTTCCGGTTCCGACATCGAGAACCTTCTCTCCGCCCTTGATGTATTTGTCGAGCTGACGGATGCAAAGCTGAGTCGTTTCATGTTTTCCGGTTCCGAAGGCTGTTCCCGGGTCAATTTCGATTAAAAGTTTGTCTGCATGTTCTGCCGGAATCTCTTCCCAGGTCGGCTTGATCAGGATGTCATCTACGGTGAACGGCTTGAAATACTGCTTCCAGTTGTTGATCCAATCCTTATCCTCGGTCTCGGAGACAGCAATTGTGCGCTCGCCGACATTGACAAACTCACTCAGATCATCGAGTCCTTCCTCAATGTTGCGCAGAAGGTCCTCGAGATTGCTCAGGTCTTCGAGATAGAAGCTCACCTTTGCAGTGCCATCGTCCGGCGGAAGTTCCGGGAGAATGTCGATAAACATGCCCTTCGTGTCTGCCTCAGACAGCGGTACGTTATCCTCGATCTCAATGCCCTCAATACCAAGCTCATCGAGCATACTGCTGATTAAGTCAACCGCCTCTGTGGTGGTCTTCAGTGTGAATTTTGTCCACTTCATAAATTTTTCATCCTTTCTTTTGTCTTAAAATCATCTTTAGTGAACTAGCGTTAATTCGGGCAGTCCCTGCCCTATGATATGTTTTTTGTTCTTAATCCTGATTCCAATTGAAGTCAGCAGAGCTGACCGGAAGCATACGCCAAGTCGATACTTAAACTCATAGCAAATAAATCCATCACCATTTGTGCAATGCACGAACGGTAATACTCTCTTAGTTTCCAGAAAGAATTTTGATAAACAGAATTGCTAACACAACCAGAACCACCGGTCTCACAATCTTCTGTCCATTATGTACGACGAGACCGGAACCAATATAATGTCCTGCGATGCAGAATAAACCTGCACTCAGTCCCAGACTGTAACTGGCTGTCCCATGAATCAGGAATGTCGTGAGTGCTGCAAGGTTGGAAGACAGATTGATCATCTTTGTCATTCCGGAGGCAGTCTGAACATCCAGTCTCGCCAATCCGGTCAATACGATCAGAAGAAAGGTTCCGGTTCCCGGACCGTAAAATCCATCGTACATTCCAATGACAAGGGATGCACAGATTGCCACTACAAATGTAGCCGTATCGGAAAGCGGTCCCTTCTCAGAACCTGCTCCGAAATTTTTATTTTTCAGAACATAGAAGGCGACAATCGGAAGAACCGGAATCATCAGATTCTTCAGGATCTGATCACTTGCCAGAAGAGAAAGTCTCGATCCAATCACCGATCCAATGAGTGCCGAAACACAGGCGCAAATCGAAAGTATAATCAGCTTTCTTCCTTTAATATACCCGTTTTTCAAATATCGGGCTGTTGAGATCACTGTTCCCATCGAAGAGGACATCTTATTTGTTCCGATCGCGATATGCGCCGGAACACCAGCAATGATGTATGCCGGAAGGGAGATCAGTCCACCTCCGCCTGCAATCGAATCAACAAAACCAGCCAGAAACACCAGTGGCCATACAATTAGATACGTCTTCATGCCCCTCTATCCTCCCGCTCTTTTGTAACTTACTGTACTTCCTATATAAATACACAAAGCTCAAAATATCATAACACACTTTTTTCTGCTTTACAAGCAAGTTTCCGGCTCAAAAAGTGCCTGATGAATCCCATCACACAAAATCCTGCTGATCCGCTGGATTCTCTCATCAATATCGGGCGGAGTTACATACAAATTGCGCAGTTCCGGTTCCAGTTTTTCCTCCCATCCCGGCTTTTCCTCGATCTCCCACGCTTCTAGAGAGCTGATTGTATCATGCACAATCGAAGTCGCACCGACGACGGTCGGGACTCCAACCGCAAACACCGGAACTCCAAGACTTTCTCTTGTCAATCCATGACGATGATTCCCCACTCCCGATCCCGGATGAATCCCTGTGTCCGTCAACTGAATCGTCGTTCCAAGGCGACGGACACTGCGGGCTGCAAGCGCATCAATCACGATGACCAGCTCCGGTTTTGTCTCCCTTACAATTCCCCGCAAAATTTCTGCACTCTCCATTCCGGTCTGAGCCATCACACCCGGAACGATTGCACTTAACAGGGGCAGATTTCTCTCCTGACAAAAGCCCTTTCCAAACTGTCCATCGAGATGGCGCGTCACCTTCAGATTCCCCGCTGTGCGTGGTCCAAGCGCATCCGGTGTCACAAACGCATTTCCCAATCCTACAACGAGAATCCGCTTTCCCTCAAATCCGGTTCTATTCTCTTTATTTTTCGCCTTTTCTGATTTTGATCCCTGGAATTCTTTGAGACCATCCAGTTCTTTGGGGGTTATCTGTGCTTCGTTCTGTTCTCTCAGCAGTAGTCTGCGAAGTTGCATGGCAAACTCTCTGGCGATCTCCTCCATCTCTTCCTCATCATTTCCAGCCATTCCATCCGCCTCAAGCGTCAGATAGACTCCTTTGGGCTTTCCCATTGCTCTTGCCCCATGCTCATCAAGGATCTGCACCTCGCTCATCTTTACTGCCGATCCGCTCTCCCTCCATTCGCGCAGAGCAACACCCGCAATCTCTCCTCCATCTCCCGGAAAACGTTCTCTCTGCTCAACCGCCAGATCCGTCCGAACCTCAAAATTGTTTTCCTTTCTTGCCATTTTCCATATTCCCCTTTCCACCCATTTCTTTTTTGTATTACACGAAATTTTCTATTCGATCAAAAAATTCTGCCTGCACACTATGACCGTCTCTCTTATTTTTTCAAAAAATCCTTAGAATTATGTATTGACATTTTATGAGAAATTGAGTAGAATACAAAAGTATGTTTACATTGAACTGTCCGTGTCCAGGCTTTGATGCAAACCAGATGCTATTGAATTATTTTTTTATAATTGGAGGTGCCCAGATTGGCAAATATTAAGTCTGCTAAAAAAAGAATTTTAGTTACCGAGACCAAGGCTGCTAGAAACAAAGCTATCAGATCTAAGGTTAAAACTGCTTGCAAGAAGGTAGAGGCTGCTGTCCTTGCAGGAGATAAGGCTCTTGCTCAGGCAAGCCTGAACGCTGCTATCTCTGAGATCGAGAAGGCTGCAACCAAGGGTGTTTACCACAGCAACACTGCTTCCAGAAAGGTTTCCCGCCTTTCCAAGGCTGTTAGCGCAATGGCGTAAGCATAAGACTGGAATTTAATATAACCCCAAAAAGAACTTCGATCCCTGGGTGTGGGGAATCGGAGTTCTTTTTTATACCAATTCTTACATTATTTAGATTTCCGGTCATCGAGTTTCTTTTAATATTCTTTTGCAATCAGCAATTCTACCGCAAGACGATCCTGAAGTCGTCCACTCTTAACCGCCTCCTCAGCATCCACACACAGATTTACATACGAGAGAATCTGGTCCCGCGTAAACTGTCTCGCCTGCGGCATTGTCTTTCCGACAACAAACGGCTGAAGTTTCAGCGCAGACGCGATCGCACTTCGATCCATCCTCTTTTCCATCAGCTCTTTTACCTGCAAAATCTGATTAAACTGTCTCGCAATCAAAAATAGAATTCTCATCGGCGGTTCTTTGAGTGTCAACAGATCCTCATAGAGATCCATCGCCTTGTGTGGTTGTCTTCCTGCAATCGCAGACACCATCTCAAAAATTCGGTTTGTCACCTGCGGAGTGCAGATTGCTCTCACATCCTCATCGGTGATGACCTCTTTTTCTCCCGTATAGCTGATGAGCTTTTCGAGTTCCATGCGAATATTCTCCATATCATCTCCGCTCATGCTTAAAAACAACTCCATCGTTCTTCCGGTGATCTTCTTGCCCGCCTTTGCGAGAATTGCTCCCGCCCATCGCGCAAGCTGAACACTATCCTGTCGGTTCATCTCCGCAATGTAACCAAGTTCCCTGATCTTCTTATAAAGTTTACTTCGCTTATCCACCTCCGACTCCACAAAAATCATGCAAGTCGTATCCGGCATCTGTGGAAGATACGTCAGAAGTGCCTCACACCCACTCTTAAAAAATCCACTGTTTTCAATGAGGATCAGGCGATGTTCCGCAAAAAAAGGCATTGTGTCTGCCAGACGAATAACCTCCTCAACATCAATTCCCTTGCCCTCAAACACAGCAAAATTCATGGTATCTCCGTCGAGAATCGCCTCCATCATCTTCTTTTTATAACTATTCTTTAAAAAAGCCTCTTCCCCGCAAATCAGATACGCTCGCTGAAAAGTATGATTCTTGATATCCTGATTCAGTGTCTGCATTCTTATTCTGTCCCCTATTTTTTCTTAATTTTCTCTCATATGCAGCAATACTTTTTCCCATCGCTATATTATAACGCACATATATCTTTTGTTGTTTATACCAGATCTGTATAAAAAAATCAACTCCGAAGCAAAATGATTGCCGATCAGTGCCCGTATCCATAGGACCAGCATCTCCACGAAACCTTCTCCCCATCGGTATGGAAGAAGACACTCCCGTCCTGTCCCGTTCCAATCACCTTTATCTTTCGCTCTCTCAGTCTTTCTATCGTCTCCTCATGCGGATGACCATAACGATTGTCCTTTCCATAGGAAATCACCGTTATCTGCGGGTTCACTGCATCAAGCCACTCCTCGCTGTTTGAAAATCTTGAACCATGATGAGCAGATTTCAGTAGAAAAATCCCCTCAAGCCCGTTCTCACCAGAAACCTCTGACGCATTTTCTGCGCTCCCAGCACGATTTTCTGCACTCCCCGTATTCTCACACTCCAACAGTGCAGCTTCCCCCGCCTCACTCATGTCCCCAGTCAGAAGCATCGCAAATTTTCCATACTCCACACGAAGCACAAGGGACTGCTCATTGCGATCAGCCAGAGCCTTTTCTGCCATTTCTTCAAGGTTTCTCCTGTTCTCTGCTCCCTCATCCTCCCCCTGCGGATACAAGCACTGAATCCTCAGCTTTCCAATCTCGATTCGATCTCCCCTCTCCATCCAGATCACACGGCACCCTCGCCGATCTGCCTGCTCAATCAAGGTCTGATACGCCTCATCTGCCTGTCCCGCCTTTGGAAGAATCAACTGCCTGATACCGATATCCTCTTCCTCCTGAAAAAGCCACACCAGTCCACTGATGTGATCTGAATCACCATGACTGACGATGACACTGTCAATTCTTCGGATTCCACTGCTCTTTATAAACGGAACCAGACGATTTTTCCCAAGATTTTTCTCGTCACTGCTTCCGCCATCGACCAGAATCACCGACGAATCTGCCCGAATGCAGATTCCATCCCCCTGCCCTACATCAAGAAACGTCACATCAAGCCCCCGGTGCGGAAGTGGAAGTAAAAGAAAACTAAGCGCAACTACCAACCATACTCCCGGCATTTCATGCTTTTCATGCCTCACCTGCTTTTCCGGCTTTTCACGCTTCTCCGGCTTCGTTTCCCATTTCCTAAAAAGCAGAATTCCCGCCAAAGCCCCATAATAGACTCCGATCTGCCAGAATCTCGGACGCCCAAAAATCAGATGACTCCCCGGAAATCTCGCCCCAATCCGACAGCACCACTCATACCATCGAAGAAGCATTCTCGCCCCACCAGCTGCAAACCGCCCTGCTCCCACGGAGACTTCCGCAAGCACAAGCCCTGTGACTGCCGATCCCACAAGAATTCCTGCAAACGGAACAATGAGAAGATTCAGAAAAATCCCATACAACGGAAACTGAAAAAAATGCCAGAGCACAATCGGAAACGTCACCGCATGCATCCCGATTCCCGCATAAAATGCATTTGCGCTTGTATCATGACTTTCCTCACCACCTGCATTACCATTTTTCTCTTCAAACAATCCAATTCCAAGAATCGCCCCAAACGAGAGCTGAACTCCCGCCTGTGTCAATAAATAGGGGCTGTCCCACATCAGAATCATTCCGGCAAGCCCGAGCGCACTCCGTCTGTCATACGTCCGCCCGAGATATGAAGCTCCAAATCCGCAAAGCGTCATCACAAGTGCCCGAATCACCGATGCCGAACTTCCACTCATCCACGCATATCCGGTCAACACCACGCCCGCAATCATTGCAGAAAACCCAAATCCAACTCCCAGTTTTCGCAAAAGTCCGTAGACTGCAAGACTTACAAGAGAGAGATGAAGCCCACTGAGTGCCAGAATATGCGCAATTCCATTTTCCTGATAGAGAGTGCGCACCTCCTCGGGAAGATCTGTCCTGTCCCCGAGAAGAACTGCCCGCAAAATTCCTGCATCCTGCGCCCCTGCAATCCGCTCCAAATTTGCCGAAGCGCGCAAAGAAATCTTCCGAAGAGCCTCAAGAATCCAGTCGCACCGCCGATCTCGAACCTCAACTGAGGAGGCAATCATCCGATAGGTCAGTTTTTTCGATCGATAATAAGTACAGTAGTCAAATTCTCCGGGCGCACGTGGCTTGTCAAACGCATAGCAGATCCCAGTTACACAAACCTGATTTCCGCAGGAAAAAACCTCTCCGCTCTCAATTTCTGAATCAGTTTTCTGACCTGACCCAAAACCAGGTTCTGTCTCCTGATTGATTTTCACGAGAATCCTCCGAAGTAATCGTCGTTTTTTTACGTGATTTTCATAATTTTCATGATCCAATTTGCCGGCATAATCCAATTCACTATTTTCCAGCTCACATGCATCCAAAATCAGCTCCCACCCGTTTTCTTTCTCAGTGACGGATCGCACTCGCCCGGTGATCGTCGTTATTTCTCCGTCAAGCCCAAGCGCAACCTCCCTCTCGCAGACATTTCGCTCAAAAGTCGCCCGCCCTGCTCCGATAATCCCACCAATTAACGTGAGCCCACAAATCATCATTGTTATCCCACAAATCCTCGATAAGAAAAAAGGCCAAAACCGCCCCTGACGATTTTTGCCTTTTCTCTCTTCAATTCTTTCTCTCTGTCGTTTTCTGTATTTTTCAGCGGATAACGGACTGCCAAATTGATCCGAGAACCAATTTGACAACTCATTTCCTGACATCAAAACCAGGACTGCCACGATCGCCACAACCACAGCGACAGCCACCCCGGCAATCACAAACCTTCCAGTTTTTTCGACTGCCCCCATATTTTCGCTCACCGCTCTCCCACACAGAATCCATGCCTCTCCAAGTACGAATCCTCCTGCCAGGAACACAAGCGGTCTTCTAATGATCTGATCCTCCTATCAAATCGAGGTTGCGCTCAAAGAGCGTATTGAGTGGTACCTTATCCCGGAATACAACATTCTGGTTTCCATCGACCGTGATCTGCACCCGGCTGACCGAGGACTGCTCAAGCAGAGAGTCCACAATCGAGTAAATCGGAATGTAATCCTGCACATTCAGTGCATTGTTGAGAAAACTGCTGTCAAAATTCAGATAGCACACATTCTCATTTACAGAAATATTCAAAAGTTTTGTCTGCGGATCGAGCGTCGGGCACAGATTTTCCGACTCCGGTCCCTCAAGAAGCGCCTCAACGACAACCTTCTCGACCGAAGTATTGATGTTGTGCATCACACTCCTGCGCTCCGGATACAGTTTTTCTCCGTCTGCATCCGTAAAATACAGCGTCAGTTCCGTCTTCTCGTAGGCATTGATATCCGTGATGCTGTCCACAAAATCCGAGTCACTGAGCATACCAACCGGCATATTGTTGGCATCGAGAAGGGGCTGATCGCCCGTGTAAATATTAATATAATCAATCCCATCAATCTGCGTCATCGTCTTCGTGAGTGCTGCCCGGCACAAGATTTCACGGTAGGATTTCATGCTCGTATAGTTGTTATCAAAGTAGAGATAAAGCACGACATCCTCTTTTTTGTATCCCTGATAAATCACCTTATCCGAGAGTGCCATCTGCGCATCGAGATCCGCCGGCACATGCAAAAGCTGTTCCATCAGCTCCTGAATCAGAAAATCCTGATCGGTCGTCTCCGTCTGATAATCGTGCGCGACAAGGCGGGTCGCCGACGGATTCATGTAATAGATCTGGTAGATATTTTCCCCGTCTACATGTTCCGTCCCCGTCCTCGTCTTCTGACATCCGACAATCCCTGCGACGAGAAGCACCAATACAGCCAGAAGGAGCAGACAGTCTCGTTTCTTTTTCTTCGTATTCATCGGTCTCGTCCTTGCCCCCCTCTCATCATGCAATATAGTTGAGCGGAATCCGGATTGTGAACGTACTTCCCTCACCCTCCCGGCTCGTCAACTTGATCGCACCCTTATGCATCAACACAACATTTCTCGTGATCGCAAGTCCGAGTCCGCTTCCGCCTGTCTCTCTCGAGCGCGCCTTGTCGACGCGGTAAAAACGCTCAAAAATGCGGTCCTGCGCCTCCTCCGGAATTCCGATTCCAGAGTCCGATACCTTAATATAAAAGAATTTGTGGTCGGCATCGAGCGTCACCCGCACCCAGCCATCCTCCTTGTTGTACTTGATCGCATTTTCCACAAGGTTCGTGATCGCAAGCGAGAGCTTCATCTCATCTACATCCGCAGTCACCTCGCGGATGCTCTCAAAAATCAGCTCGACTTTCTGTTTGTTTGCGATCGGACGCAGACGCTTTAAAATTTGCTCGACGAGCGTGTAAATATTCGACTGGGAAATGTTGAGTTCCGCCTCCGACTTGTCCATTTTCACGAGAGAGAGAAGGTCATCGATGATCTTGCTCTCGCGGTCGATCTCATCCGAGATGTCCTCCATGAACTCCCGGTAAAGCTCCACCGGCACTTCACCCATTCCCATCAGCGAATCCGCAAGCACGCGAATCGAGGTGATCGGCGTTTTGAGCTCATGGGAGACATTCGATACAAACTCCTGGCGCGACTGGTCAACCTCACGAAGTTTTGTGATCGTCATCTCAACCGCCCTTGAGATGTCCTGAGTCTCCTTGTAACTGTCGGTGCTGATATCGGTGTCGAGAGCGCCCTGAGCCACATGATTGAGCCGATTCTGAAATTCCTTAAACGGGAAGATCAGACAGGAAGCCACCGCGATTCCGGCAAGCAAAACCACAAAGAACACAATACTCTGAAGCAGGACTGCCTTGTCGTGAACCATATCCGCAAGCGACATCAACGGCTCCGTCGACGAGGTGATAATCATGACTCCCTGCACAGTCTTCTCCGCCGTATTGTCATAGATCGGTGTTGTCTGAAGGAAATAGTGACGGTTCTTGATATACCGGTTCATCGTCTCTCCCTGATAACAGCGAATCACTGACTCCGCAATATGAAGACGATTTTCCGCAATATGGAATGTATCCTCCACAATCCGGAAATTCTGATCAACAACCACGATTCTTCCATCAAAAATATCCGCGACCGTCTCGATCTCACTGTTCATCATGGAGCGATCCGTCCCGTTCAAATACCCCGCCCGCGTCAGCTTGTCGCTCAAAATCTGGCACTGATTCTGAACCTCCGCCATCCTCGCCTCAATCTGATTCTGACGCACCGAAGCGATCGTCGCATGGGTGCACAGAATCATCGGAATCAGACCAAACAGCACAAGAAGAATCACAACCGGTACTTTCAGGCTCACCGTCACCCTTCGTTTGACTGCAAAAGGGAACTGCCATTTCTTCTTTACCTGATCCATTGTTCTCTCACGCTCCTCCTTTCCCCGATTTTCTGACGTTATTGACGTTATTTGTGTCTGTCTTTGCGTCTGATGTTTTTCGCTTTTCGCCAATTTTTATATTTGACGTTTTCTTTAATGTTTTCTCTGACCCTTTCTCCTGCTTTTAATCCAGCTTTTTCGTGCAGGCAAGGGCGATTGCTCCCGGTCCGATGTGACAGGCAACACTCAGAGACAGAGGGTCCATATGAATTCCAACACTCTTCGGGAAGTGTGCTTTGACTTCCTCAAGAAATTCTTCTGCCATCTCACGATCGTACGTGTAAGCGAGCTGAAGCCAGGTGTGCTCTGCCTCCGGATCATGGAAACGATTCTTAATATCATGCTCGATCGCCGTGATCATCGTACTCTTTGCCTGTTTGATCGTGCGCGCCTTCGAGAACGAATCGAGCTTCTCTCCCTGAATCTGAAGCACCGGCTTGATCCGAAGCAGAGTTCCGAGTGCCGCTGCCGCCGGGGTAATGCGTCCGCCCTTCTTTAAGTACTTCAGCGTGTCCACTGTGATGTAAATGCTTGACTCGAGCTTTGTCTCCTCAAGCACGCGCTTGATCTCTTCTCCATCCATTCCCTTATCTGCCATCGCCTTTGCATCGATAGCAGACTGGCGCTGAGTAACAGAGATTCTCTGGTTGTTGACAACAAAGACCTTGCCCTCATACTCATCCTCATCCGCAAGCATCATGGCAGTCTGGCAGGAACCACTCAACCCGCTTGACATCGGAATGTGCACAATCTGATCATACTCTTTAAGAAGTTCATTCCACTGGTTCATCACGGTCTGCGGAGACGGCTGAGAAGTGGAGATCTCAGCTCCATCAGTCAGATGAGTATAAAACTGCTCCTGCGTCAGGTTGATATCCTCCTCATAGGTCTCACCGTTGATCATAAACGGCATCGGAATCACAGTGATTCCAAGCTCCTTCGCCTGTGCCTGTGTAACTCCGCTGTTGCTGTCTGTAACGATCGCGATCTTCATTTTATTCTAAAATCTCCTTTTTCATTTCTTTCTTTTTATGTTTTTCTTTCATTCTTTATTTCTGTTTTTTTCTTTTCTTCTATATTTTCTTATCTTCTGATTTTCTTTTTTCTGTCTCTGCCTTCTGATTCCGATTAATCTTCTGGTTTTGATTGAAAATTCTTAATGCTCACCCGCACTTGAGATTCGGTTTTTTCTCCTCCTCAATAACCTCGATTTTGCGGATCAGATCAATCGCCCACGGCTCCTCCTCCGGATTCTGATAGCGAACTGTGACAATCGTCATCTGATTCTTATAGAGAATCTGCGCAGAGACCTCATACCGCAGTTTCCCATCCCTCTGCCTCGGATGATAGACCGCTATGCGTCCGCGCAGACTATCCCTCTCATAGTCAATGACTCTCTCGACTTCTTCCTTCTCAAACGGTCGATTTTCAAATCTCGCCTCGTGCTCCAAATTCATCGCACAGATGTAGTAATCATGACTGTTCTCTGCCCATCCATCGTAGTAACGCTCCGAGTTTCCCTGTCTCGTTCCGTCGTAGAGATAACTTCCGGGGACGGCAAAACGCAGGGAACCGATTGTCCGAAACAGGAGTTCCTTTCGGCATCCGACCTGCGCATTCTTTGGCAGTTCCGGCGTATGATCGAGCGATTTCGGCTCACGCCCGTCGAGCGCACACAGCTCCAAATACTCATTTTTAGGGAACTGAATATCCGCTTTTAATGCAAGCGCGCGCTCAAGCAGATCAAGAATCTTTCGGTTGATCACCTCATCCTGTTCACTCCGGCCGGATGGCATAAAATAGCACTCCTGATTCATCAGCACAAGCGCACAGTTTCGATAGTAGTAAGCGTCTTTCTCCTCCTCATTCCAGATGAAAAAATCCTTTGCAAATCCCATACTGACTCCGGAATGGACGATGTTTCGAATCTCCTCCATCGAGAACTGGCGGATATGCGTCATCACCATCCCCTTATGCTCCTCGGGCAGATAATAATTCGCCGGCCAACAGACGAGCTGACGATCCGCGCGGTCCTTCTGCTCAAAAATCTGCTTCATCAGATCACCAAACCAGGTATAAAAATACTCTCTCCTCATCCGGACAAAATTGCGGTCCCGATCATATCCGGTATCATCCTTGACGAGAAGCCCGAGCTTTCCTCGCGACGCGTAGAGATCCAGAAAATGAATCACTGCCGCATGAAATCCCGGTCCTGCGATATTCGTCTGGCACTCCCCGACAATCTCGCCCTTCTTCCATGCCATCCACAGAAAGCCCTCCGGACAGAACTGATAGATCACATAGTCACCGACCACGTCGCAGTGATACCCCATCTGCCCCGCAAGCTCTCGCGAAAATCTCTGCATTCGCTCGAGATTCCAGGTATTCTGGGGAAGCCAGCTATGCTGTGGCTTCATCGAAAATGAAATCGTTATGCCCATACTCTTCCCTCTCCTGCTGTGCTTTGAATTCGATTGTCTATCAAAATCGTAGAGTACCACGCCTGACCAACTGGATCAGACGTGGGTGAATGCGT
>ERZ1106915.416-NODE-416-length-63433-cov-14.164789_pt1 | contig 63433 bp, 46 predicted proteins | sample MGYA00403653_ERZ1106915 | MGnify/ENA primary metagenome ERZ1106915 (study PRJEB35170, sample SAMEA104062404) | human gut metagenome | biome: human gut; feature: human-associated habitat; material: faeces | place: Denmark | collected 2012-06-06 ...
GCGTTTTGTGGTTGGTACAGAAAAGGAGCTACCGCACGTTAGTGCGACAGCCCCTCATTCCCTAATTGGGACCGCCCTGCATTTGCATAAATATGAACATTCTGCTCTCATCACTCAAATACTAACGCTTTACAGCCCCAGACTTTTACGGGTATTTATCAAATTTTAAACTTCTTCGTAACTGTTCAGTACCTTCACAGTCACACTTTTTCTTACAGACAGCTTGCGTATGCAGCCTTTGCGCCCTCGGTGCGGATCATCTTCAGGTCTGCAACAACCTTCTCCTCAAGACCTGCGATCTTGGTCAGATCCTGATCCCACATCTGCTCGTTGGTCAGAACAGCGTGTACCAGCTCCTCTGCGGAGTCATCCTTGTGTGCATAGTAGAACTCCAGAGCCCATCTGTCATCGCTTACGGTGTACTCGTTGCCAGCCGGACGCTTGCAAACCAGACCTGCATCGGTCAGAGCCTGGATGTCATTGCTGTAGAATGCAATGTAAGCAGCCAGAGACATGGTCAGGCACTCCGGAAGCTGTCCCTTCTCCTCGATGTAGCCCAGGAAGGACGGCATGTTTCTTGCTTTCCACTTGGAGGTGGAGTTCAGGGAAATGCTCATCAGCTCGTGATTTACGAACGGGTTGTTGAAACGATCCTCAACTGCTGCTGCGAACTTCTTCAGATCATCCTTGTCCAGCGGAAGGGTCGGGATAACCTCATCGTACAGCATCTTGTTCATGAAGCCCTTGATCGTCTCGTCATGCATGCAGTCACGAACGATGTTCTCGCCTGCCAGATAAGCACCCAGAACGAATCCGGTGTGTGCGCCGTTTAAGATACGAACTTTTCTCTTCTTGTACGGGCTCATATCCGGGGTAACGAATACCTTGTCCAGAAGACCAGCCTTCTTGAACGGAAGGACATCGTTGAGCTTCTCATCACCCTCGATTACCCAAACACCGAATACCTCACCAACGTCGGTCAGCGGATCTTCGTAGCCGTTCTTCTCATCCAGTGCTTTTACTTCCTCCTGGTCACGAATACGACCCGGAACAATACGATCTACCAGAGAACCACAGAAGGTGCAATCCTCGTTTACATACTTCTTGAATCCATCCTCAAGGCCCCACTGCTCAATGTACTGGTTTACGCACTTTAACAGCTCTTTACCATTGTTGTCGATCAGCTCGCATGCCAGCATGATAATGCCCGGCTTGCCTGCCTGATAACGATGATACAGAACCTGAGTCAGCTTTGCCGGGAAGCTGGACGGCGGGCAGTCATCCTTCTGGCAGGACGGATCATACTGGATACCAGCCTCGGTGGTGTTGGAAACGATGATCTCAAGATCGTCGCTTGCTGCAACCTCCATCATTTTCTCGTAGTCAGCCTTCTCATACGGATTCAGGCAGTTTGCAACGCTGGAAATCACGCGCTTGTCATCTACCTTCTTGCCATTCTCGCTTCCGCGCAGATACAGGGTGTAGAGACCTTCCTGCTCGTTGATCATCTTTGCCAGTCCCGGAGCAATCGGCTGTACCAGACAACACTTTCCGTTCCATCCAGCCTTCTCATTTGCAAGATCGAACCAGTAATCTACGAATGCACGAAGGAAGTTTCCCTCACCAAACTGCATAACCTTTACCGGAGCGTCCTCCAGAATGTAGCCATCATAACCGGATTTCTTTAAAACATCATAATTCAGAAGTGCCATCGCTATTTTTCTCCTTTCTATTGACCGCGTCTCTTTGTTACTGTATCATTCAGAATTTTCCGTTCAGAAAATTCTTACCTGTGAACTGTAACCTCCCATCCGCTGACGTCTGTGTACGTTTTTCATTTCTGAGCCCTATTCTACCACACTTTTTTTAATTTGGGAATACTAAATTGTAAATACTTTCATAAAAATTTTTCCTTTGTTTTTAGGGGATATGATTGTCTGATTTGTATCAAAATTGTAAGCGTTTTCATCTATATGGGAATCTCAATAATTTTGCTAGCTCCTTCCGCTTTTTCGTAGTATAATGAATTCAGAAATACCAATCAAACCTTTATTTTTCTCCCATTTGAGCGACAAAACTTCAAATCTGCGCTCCATATTAAGTCAAATGCAAACTATCTTATCAGGAGGACAAACCTATGATTCGCCATATCTTATTTTGGAAATTTACTGATCAGGTAAAAGCAGAACACCGTGAGGCAGAGGCTCTCGCCTTTCTCCAGAACTCCGTCGCGACAATGGACGGGCACATTGACGGACTTCTGCGCGCAGAGATCGGCACAAATACCGTCGGCGGAGACTATGATCTCGTCTTCTACTCTGAGCTTGCAGACGAGTCCGCCTTAAAAGCATTCCAGAACCACCCGCTCCACATCGCCCACAGAGAACGTTGCAAAGACCTTGTGACTGATCGACTCTGCGGAGATTTAGATTGCTAATCGCCCCACCTCATATCAAAAAGCCAACGAAAATCTATTTCTGAATAAATTTCAAATAGACTTTCATCGGCTTTTTATTATCTTATATCTTATGGATCAACTCTTAAATATAATCTTCTTCATATTAAATAAAACAACCCACCAAGTTTTATTTCATCAACCACTTACAAGATCTCAATCAATGCCTTCACATCTTCCATCTTCGTTGCCCAGCTTGTCGCAAAGCGCACAACCGTGTGACTTTCGTCCATTTTTTCCCAGAAGCTGAATGCCACTCTCTTTTCCAGACGCTCTTTCTGATGATCTTCCAGAATTACAAAAATCTGGTTTGTCGGAGAATCCACATAAAACTGATAGCCCCGCTCCTTCAATGCCTGTTTGAGCACCTCCGCAGTCTGGATCGCATTCTCACTGATCTTTAAATAGAGATCGTTGGTAAACAACGTGTCAAACTGGATTCCGAGAAGACGCCCCTTGGCAAGCAAGGCACCCTGCTGTTTCACCATCGTGATAAAATGTTTCGGCGCGCCATTCGGGAAGACAACAGCCTCTCCGCAGAATGCTCCGACCTTTGTTCCTCCTATATAAAAGACATCCACGAGATGTGCAATATCCGCAAGCGTGAGGTCTGTTCCCTTGCTCACAAGTCCATATCCGAGTCTTGCGCCATCCAAAAACAGCGGAATCTCAAAAGATTTGCAGACTTCAGAAATCGCTTTCAGCTCCGCCTTTGTATACAAAGTGCCGTACTCCGTCGGATGAGAAATATAGACCATTCCCGGAAATACCATGTGATCGTGGTTTCCATCCTGATAAAACGTCTCTAAGTACTGTCTGAGCACTTGTGCGTCAATCTTTCCATCTTTCTCCGGAATCTCAAGCACCTTGTGTCCGGTGTACTCGATCGCTCCCGCTTCATGAACACTCACATGACCCGTCTTCGCAGAGACAACACCCTCATATCTGTTGAGCATGGATCCGATCACGACTGCATTCGTCTGCGTTCCCCCGACAAGAAACGTGACATCCGCATTCGGACACTCACACGCCCTGCGAATCTTCTCTTTTGCTGACTCACAGTACGAATCCATGCCGTATCCATCGAGCTTTTCCATATTTGTCTCTACCAGACGTTTTAAAATCTCCTCGTGAGCACCCTCACAGTAGTCATTTACAAAGTATAACATATCTATCCGTTTTCCCTTCTATTATTTATCGGTGTTTTGATCTTAGATATTACATAGGGATCATCCTGCTTCATCGCATATAGATTGTCACCCAAACCGTTTTTCCACCCAGACATTGCACAGGCGCAGGGGCGGAGAAGTACAGGCAAACCCGTGTGAGACGTCAGTGCTTAGATCGCGTATTCTGCGATCTTACGCACTGCTACGTCGAACCCGGAGCGAGAGCGCGTTTGCATGACTTACTCCGCGCTCTGCGCCGTATCCTCTCTGCGCCGTATCCCCCGGCAATCACCTTACCCATTCTTCACATACTTCGCCAGCACCGTAATCAGCTTCTCAACCTCAAGCGGTTTTGCGATATGCTCATCCATCCCGGCTTCCCGGCACCGCACAATATCCTCAACAAATGCATTTGCCGTCATCGCAATGATCGGCGTATGAATTCCCGCCTTCCTCTCGAGCTTCCTAATCTCTCTCGACGCCTCATACCCGTTCATCACCGGCATCATTACATCCATTAGAATCGCATCATACTTTCCACTCTTTTCCCTGCGCCATTTTTCCAATTCTGCTCTCCCAAGACTCTCCCGAACAATCTCAACTGCTTCCGCTCCATTCCAGACGCTGTCAACCTCAGCCCCCGCCTCAGTCAGCATAAATCTCGCGATCTCCTGATTGAGTTCATTGTCTTCTACAAGCAAGAGCTTCCTTCCGCGAATTCCAGCATTCGCCTGTTCTCCCGCCTCTTTCTGTTCTTCTCCTCCATTCGGATCAATCACAAACGGAATTCTGACATCAAATACACTTCCCATATGCTTACGACTGTGCACCTCAATCGTACCGCCCATCTTTTCCGTGAGCTTCTTCACAATCGCCATTCCCAGCCCCGTTCCTGCATGAGTCCGCTCTCCACTCGCATCATTCTCCTGTGTGAACGGCTCAAACATCTTCTGCTGGAATTCCTCGCTCATCCCGATCCCGGTATCCTCAATCAGAAATCTGACCCAAATCTTCTTACTCTTCTTATTTTCCCCGCTCTCTGCATTTCCAAACGCTTTGCGCTTCTCACTATTTGCAGACTCAGCTCGTGCAAGTTTCTCTCGCTTTTCTTGCTCTCCACATTCCGGACTGTCCACAGATTTGCTCCCTGTGAATTCACATTTCGCGAACTCAACCCGCGCAAGCTCCTCCATCGCGATAAAAATCTGACCGCCGATGCGATTGTATTTCACTGAATTTGAGAGAATATTTGTCAGAATTCGATTCACATACGTTGCACTTCCGATGACATCCGCATTTCTGAGACCCTCCGGCGTGCGGTTCACAATCTTCACCTCGCGCTTGTATGCCTGCATCTCAATCAGCTCAAGGCAATGCTTCATCTGCTCATTGAGATTGAACGGCTCCTCAATCAGCTCAACCTCCCCGCTCTCAAGTTTGCTCATATCGAGCACATCATTGACGAGCATCAGCAGTTGTTTGACCGCTCCTCTCTCCTTCTCCCGGTTCTCCTTGAGTTTCTCGACATCATTCGGATAGCGGTCCGACATCTCAATCAGACCGAGAATTCCATTGATCGGCGTCCGAATATCATGGCTCATCCGCGCAAGAAAATCCGACTTCGCCGAATTTGCAAGGTTCGCCTCCTGGTATGCCTGTTCAAGCTCCTTCTTCTGGTACTCAAGTCTGCTGTTCGCCATCTGCATTTCCTTATGATAATTCTCAACCTCACGGATCTGCTTGCTGATATCTCGCCCGACAATGATCGCACAGATGTGACCATTCTCCTCCCGCGCCGACATCAAGACAGTCGCGCGGACATATTTATTCTGACGAATATCCCAATAATCGTACTCACACTTTCGGATTCCCATCTGATAGCACTGGAGCAGGTTCGCCGTCGTCGCATCTTCAAGTGCCCGTCCATCCGTGTACACCGACTTTAAAACCGTTTTCGCCCGCTCAAGATAATCATCAAAGCGCACGGGCAGACGCAAGCCGAGAAGCCAAATCGGATTCTCCCCGTTTTTCATCTCAAAGGAATCCTCTAAATATCCACTCGTCAGATCAACCGAAAAGCTGTACTCACAATCATGAGTGATCGCATCGCGATACTGCCTGCGCTCCTGACGGTACATCATGTTCATCTGCTCCGAATCGTTGATATCCATAATCAGGCTCTGAATCACCGGATTTCCATCCCTATCCTTTCCCCGCTTTCCAGAGTCAAATACCCACTTCACACTTCCATCCTTACAGATAACCCGATACTTCATCGAGTAGCTGTCCTTGCGTTTGAGCTGATGTGTCAGCGCAAAAAGCACCTCCGACCGATCCGACGGATAGACATTTCCAAGCGCACTTCCCATACAGGAATCGAGAAACTCCTCTACCGTATAGCCCTGATTTCTCGCAACATTCTAGCTGACATAGGCGATTGAAAACTGCTTGTCCTCCCGGCTGATCATATATCCGCCGTTGATTCCGTTTGCAAACGTATCAAGCTGTGCACGGATCTGCTTATTTGCATCCTCAAGTTTCTGGTTCGCCTCCACAATCTCACACTCCGCCTCAAAGAGCTCCTGCATGTTGCAGATCGAAATCAGCCAGAGTGCTCTCCCGTCATAGCTGGTGTGCTCATGCTTGACACTACGCACCCAGAAACGCTCCCCTCTCGCCGTGTACATGTGCATCTCCATCATTCCCGACCATTTTTCAAATTTCTCCTCCGAGAATGTCTCATTGGACCTCGGACAGATGATCCGCATCAGCATTTTCCCGGTATGCTCCTCAAACTCCTCAATCGACTGATACCCGAGCATCTTAAGACTCAGCTCACTCACCATACAGATCGGAAGACCCTCTTCATAATATCCGCCAATAATTCCCACCCCATGATTTTCCATCAACAGGACCTGAAATTCCTTTTCAAGATGTTCTGAAAATATCTGATACTGCTCATTTAAGAACAGACCCTCTCCGTAGTATATTCTCCGCACAGCCGTATGTCCCCTTTCTGGAATTCTGAAAGTCTGAAGTCACTTAGAAAAAGTATATCACATTCTCTTTCATTTGGGATATAAAACTTAAATACTTAAACAGGACGCAATTTCCTATCATACAAAAAAGACGATGTCCTCGGAACTCTCCGAAAACATCGCCTTTTCTAATTTTCATGAAGTTTTATTAACTCTTATTTCATTTAGGCTTTTACCCAAATTAGATTCACATTTCCTTCATTTGCATTCGCTTAATCCAGGCATTTGCCCCAATTTGCGTCCGCCTACAGGATTGCCTGTACCGGGCACTTCTTTGCGCACTTACCGCAGTTCTTACACTTCGTGTAATCGATAACTGCCACGTTATTATCCATATGGATTGCATCAAACGGGCACTCCTTTGTACACAGCGTACATCCGATACATCCTGCGGTACATACCTTCTTGACTGCCGGTCCACGATCGTGGGAAGCACACTGTACGAGGTGCTTTGCCTTGTACGGAACCAGAGTGATCAGGTTGCGCGGGCAGGCAGCAACACACTTGCCACATGCCATACACTTTTCTTTGTCTACCACTGCAATGCCGTTTACCACATGAATCGCATCAAACTCACATGCCTTCACGCAGGAACCGAAGCCCTCACAGCCGTAAGAACAAGCCTTCGGACCACCACCCGGAACAACGGATGCCTCACGGCAGTCATGAATTCCAGAGTACTCATACAGAGTCTGTGCCTTGTCGCAGGTTCCCTTACATTTTACAAATGCTACGTTCTTGTCGCCCTCTTCTACGGTTACACCGAGAATCTCAGCAATCTTCTCGCCGACTGCCGCACCGCCTACCGGACAGGTATTCGGAGCTGCCTCGCCATTTGCGATTGCCTTTGCCAGAGCGTCACAGCCTGCAAATCCACAGCCACCACAGTTGTTTCCCGGAAGCTCTGCACGGATTGCCAGCTCTTTTTCATCCACTTCAACTTTAAATTTCTCACCGAACAGCCCCAGACCGATACCAACTACGATACCAGCTGCCGCAACTACTGCTGCCGCGATGACTACTGCCATTATATCCATCCTCGTCTCTCCCTCCTACAATAATCCGGAAAATCCGAAAAATGCGATCGCCATCAGTCCTGCAGTTACAAGAACAATCGGAGATCCCTGGAAACTGTAAGGAATATCATTTCCCTCAATTCTCTCACGGATGCCGGCAAGCAGAACAATCGCAATCGTGTAACCGATTGCAGTTGCCACGCCGTTTACTACGCTCTGTACGAAGCCGTAACCATTCTGTACGTTGGTCAGCGCTACACCGAGAACGGCACAGTTCGTCGTAATCAGCGGAAGGAATACGCCCAGTGCGTTGTAGAGGGACTCCATGCACTTATGCAGGAACATCTCTACGATCTGTACCAGAGCTGCGATTACAAGGATGAAGACGATTGTCTTCATGTAATCAAGTCCCAGAGGACTTAAAATATAGTTGTAAATCAAACTAGCCACGATGGAAGCGATCGTAATAACGAAGATTACCGCACCGCCCATACCTGCTGCAGTCTCTACCTTACGGGATACACCGACGAAGGAACAGATGCCCAGGAACTGGCTCAGTACAACGTTGCTGACCAGCGCAGAGCTGATCGCAATAACCAGTAATTCTTTCATTTATTTGCCCTCCCCTTCGGTCTTATGCTCGGCGCAGGTCATGCAGTTGCCAGTGCAACCGAAGTTTTCTTTCTCTTCCTTATCTGCGGAACCATTCGTTGCGCACGGTGCTTTCAGCTTGTTCTGAAGAGCAGTCAGCATGGACAGAACGAAGAATGCGCCCGGTGCAAGAATAAAGATAGAGATCGGCTGGAAGGAAGATGGAGTTACCTGAATGCCGAATACAGTTCCGGCACCAAGAACCTCACGGCATGCTCCGATCAGTCCAAGTGCGATTGTGAATCCAAGACCCATTCCAAGTCCATCAAATGCGGACAGGATCGGGGTATTCTTCATTGCGAAGGACTCGGCACGACCAAGGATGATACAGTTTACAACGATCAGCGGGATGTAAATACCAAGAGCGCTGTACAGGGACGGAAGGAAACCTTCCATCAACATATCTACGATCGTTACGAGTGATGCTACGACTACGATCTCGCCAGGAAGACGAACGCGGTCCGGAATCAGGTGGCGCAGTGCAGAAATCAGAAGGTTTGCACACACAAGCACCGCCGTGGAAGAAAGTCCCATGCCGACACCGTTGATTGCGGAGGTTGTTACCGCCAGAGTCGGGCAAAGACCAAGCATCTGTACGAAAATCGGGTTTTCTTTCCAGATACCATTGTATAAACGTTCTACATATTTGTTCATGATTGCCCCTCCTACTGTGTGATGCAGTTCTCTACGAAGTAGACTGCCGCATTGACTGCACCGGTCGTTGCTTTCGATGTGAAGGTCGCACCACTGATGGCCTGAATCTCCGCATCAGAAGCAGGAGCCGTCTTTGTTACTGAGAATGTTGCTACCGGTTTTCCGTTGAACTGATCCTTGAACTCCGGCTCTTTTGCCTTCATACCAAGACCCGGGGTCTCGCTGATGGACAGGAAACCGATTCCGGTCAGGGTGTTCTCTTTCGTCACACCGACGGAAATCTGAACAGTTCCATTGTAACCGTCGTTAGAGGTAGAGGTAATCAGATAACCGATCACGTTTCCGCTTGCATCGAGTGCCTCCTGTGCACCGTCAACGGATACATTTCCGAAGTCCTGACCAGAAAGGTCGCAAGCCTCTACGGCACTCTTCAGATCATCGGTCTCCTCAAAGCTTGCTGCATCCGGATAAACCTCTTTATATGTAGCAGTTGCTGCTGCGAGCTGTGCTGCTGCAATCGGAGCCTTGGTTACCTCATGTACAGCACCTAAGCATACGCCGGCAATCAGGGTAATCGCAAATAAGATGGACGCGTCTTTCATAATTCCTTTCATGACTACTTGCCCTCCTTTTTCGCAAACATTTTTGCCCAACCGCTCTCGCTCTCTCTGCCGAATGCTGCCGGAAGGGTCGCCTTCTCAATAACCGGAACAAGCAGGTTGCTCAGGATGATTGCGTAGGAAACGCCCTCTGCGGAAGCCCCCCACAGACGGAAGATACCGGTCAGAAGACCAAGAACAACACCGAACACGTACTGACCAGCCGGGGTTACCGGGCTTGTCACATAATCGGTTGCCATGAAGAATGCACCGAAGATCAGACCACCTCCGCATACTTCACAGGCTACATAATACGGATCATGATTGCCGAAGATGAAGATGAAGACTGCGGTTGTGATGATGTAGGTCAGCGGGATGCGCAGGGAAATTACCTTGCGAACTACCAGGTAAGCTGCACCGATCAGAAGAGCGATGACAGAAACCTCACCGATGGTTCCCGGAATCTTACCGATGAACATGGATGCTAAATCCATCGTCTCACCATTTCTCATAGCTGCCAGAGGAGTTGCACCACTCCATCCATCCAGAGTAAAGCTGGACATCTTTCCTGCGAAGGAGATCAGCAGGAAGCATCTTGCTGCCAGTGCCGGGTTCATGAAGTTCTGACCCAGACCACCGTAAAGCTGTTTTACAACGATAATTGCAAATACACCGCCAAGTGCCGGAATCCACAGCGGAATCGTTGCCGGCATATTCAGCGCAAGAATCATACCGGTTACGACTGCACTGAAATCAGAGATCGTGATCGGCTTCTTCATTCCTTTTTCATAGACATACTCACTCAGCACGCAGGCTAAAATCGTTACAATCAGAACCAGCAGGGCATGAAGACCAAACTGGAACACGCCGTATGCCGTTGCAGGTAACATAGCAATCGCTACATCCATCATGATGCTACGGGTTGTCTCACTGCTACGCACATGCGGGGACGAAGACACATTAAATAATTTACTCATTTCTTATTCGCCTCCTGCGCTTTCTTTCTGCGGTTAGCCGCAACCGTCTTTCTCATTTCCTTAAATGCCTGAGTAAGCGGTCTCTTGGCAGGACAAATGAAAGTACAGCTTCCGCACTCCATACACTCCATACCATTTATTTTCTCGAATCGGTCACAGTCACCCTTGAGTGCTGCGTCCATCATCATAACCGGAACAATATGGCTCGGGCATACGCTGATGCACTTACCGCAACGGATACACGGAGTCTCCTGATTTGCCTTGACCTCATCCTTTGTAAAGCAGGTCAGAGCAGAGTTCGTCTTGATGACCGGAACGTCCAGAGTAAACATTGCCATACCCATCATAGGACCACCGGAAATCACCTTCTCCGGCTCGGTCTTGAATCCGCCAGCTGCCTCAACGATCTCCTGCATGTTCGTACCAATCTTGACACGGAAGTTCTGCGGGTTTGCCACAGCATCACCAGTCACGGTAAATGTACGCTCCATCAGCGGAGTGGTCTTGCAGACTGCCTGATAAATTGCGCGCATCGTATCTACGTTGTCCACGATACAGCCTGCATCTGCCGGGAGCATGGAGGAATTTACCTTGCGTCCTGTGATTGCATAAATCAGGGAACGCTCACCACCCTGCGGATACTTGGTCTTTAACGGACATACGGAAATACGAGGCTCGTCCTTCACAAGCTCAGTCATCTTTTTGATGGCCTCCGGCTTGTTGTCCTCGATACCGATCACACCTTTTGCCTTCTCAAACAGCTGAAGAACGACTTTCAGTCCTCCGATTACCTGCTCAGGAGCCTCCATCATCAGACGATAGTCGGAAGTCAGATACGGCTCACACTCTGCACCGTTAAGCAAAATGTAATCGATCGCATTCTCATCCTTCGGAGAAAGTTTTACGTTGGTCGGGAAGCCTGCACCGCCCAGACCTACAATTCCCGCTTCCTTTACGATGGTGCGAATATCCTGCTTGGAAAGTGTGGACGGATCACGGTCTGCTCCCAGACCCTCTACCGTGTTGTACTCTCCGTCATTGGTTACCACGATGGAATTCACCATCGCACCACTGGCAACTCTGCGCATCTCCACTGCCTTTACTGTTCCGGAAACTGAACAGATTACATTTGCAGAGATAAATCCACTGGCTTCGCCGATTTTCTGACCCACCAGAACCTGATCGCCTTTTTTTACAAGTGGCGTTGCCGGAGCACCGATGTGCTGGGACATCGGATATACCATATCGCCCTTCGGCATCAGGACCTGAACCGGCTTGCTCTCAGACAGTTCTTTTCCCTCGAAAGGATGAACGCCGCCTCTAAATGTAGCCAATCCCATTACCTTTACCCTCTTTCTATACATTTTCGACTTCTATTGACAAATAATCTCGTTTGTCATCTGTATCAGTATAGCACATTTGCGTAAATTAGACAATTTCATCTTTAACATTGTATACAAAAACCAGCACCAATTTTCCTTGTAAATTCAACGTTTTGGGCAGTTTTTCCTCCCAATTTTCGTTAAATTTCAAACAGGTTTTTTCCCATTTCACCCGCACGATTTTTCTGAACCACAGATTTTTTTTCTTCTTTTTTGGCTTTTTCCGTTAAATTCCCGTTAATAAATGATAAAAAAATATCATTATTCTTTATCGTGCTAAAGTTCTATTAATTTTACTTATAGATCTATTGAATTATTGCAGTTTTTTTATCAGTAAGCGGTTTTCAAAATTTCTTTTTATTTTTTTTGATTTTGTGCAATAAAAATGCTCCGTCCTGCATTAACCTAATGAACGGATGAAAAGAGCTTTTGTTTTTGGCTGAGGCGAGGCAGTAACCATTTAGGTATTTTAATTTATTTTTTTACGAAATTCCTTAATGCATTACACCCCATCACACACACGCCTTTCCACGGTCGAAGACAAGACTGTTTTCAATCAGAGGAAGCGTCTCTGGCGCTTCCCTGATATACATAATAAAAAAAGAAAACAAAAAAGAAGCGCAACTTCCGGAACTTATGATTCCGAGAGTTACGCTTCTTTTTTTATTGTCTTTTTATTTTATCAGGGTGTCTCATCCGCACACCCACTGATTCAAACAGCTCTTGCATTGATTCTATAATCTTGCATCTTGCAATCAGTCTTTGTCTTTTCTGCCAAAGAGACCCTTCTTGTGCTTCTCCTTCGGCGGTTCTTCTCCACGCATCAGCGCATCGTAAGTGCGAAGTGCTTCTTTCTGAGCCTCCGTCATGCGATCCGGCACCTGAACAACGAGGGTGACATAGTGATCTCCGCGCAGATTGCGATTGCGCAAGGACGGAACACCCTTTCCTTTCAGACGGACTTTCGTATCGGTCTGTGTTCCCGGCTTCACCTCAAACTCAACCTCGCCGTCGACCGTCTTGATGCGGATCGGTCCGCCGAGTGCTGCCGTTGCAAAGGAGATCGGAACGGTTGAGAACAGGCTTGTATCCTGACGTTTGAAGATCGGATGCTGGGAAACCACGATCTCAACGAGCAGATCGCCTCTCTCTCCACCATTCGTTCCCGGCTCACCACCGCCTGCACAGCGCACGCACTGACCATTGTCGACACCGGCAGGAATTGTAACCTTGAACGTCTTCTTCTTCGTGATGTATCCGGTACCATAGCAATCCGGGCACTTCTCCTTGATGACCTTACCCTTACCACCGCACTCCGGACAGGTCTGCACGTTCTGCACCTGACCAAAGATCGACTGCTGGGTATAGAGAATTCTTCCCTTACCACCACATTTCGGACAGGTCTCCGGGGATGTTCCAGCCTTCGCTCCGCTTCCGTGACAGGTTGCGCACTCCTCTTTGAAGTTGATCTCCACTTCCTTCTCGCATCCAAAAACAGCTTCCTCGAAGGTAATACGGACTGCGGTGCGCACATTTGCTCCACGCGCCGGACCATTGTAGGAGCTTCCTCCACGGCTTCTGCCACCGCCGAAGAAATCTCCAAAGATGTCCCCGAAAATATCGCCCATGTCGCCGTAATCGAATCCACCGAAACCGCCTGCTCCACCGCCTGCGCCTCCGTCAAATGCGGCATGACCGAACTGGTCATACTGTTTTCTCTTCTGCGGATCACTGAGAACACTGTATGCCTCAGATGCTTCCTTAAATTTCTGTTCAGCCTCTTTATCCCCCGGATTGGCATCCGGATGATACTTCTTGGCAAGCGTACGATACGCTTTTTTCAGAGTGGCCTCGTCTGCATCTCTTGAAACACCCAAGACCTCATAATAATCTCTCTTATTCTCTGCCATAACCAGGTTCCCTTTCTTCTTCGCGCTGACTGCTCATTCCTGTCCTAAGTTTTGATCATTGCCCAGCCCAGACGGTCTACCGGCGCATACCTGCGGAGCATTGAGACAATGCAACGAAATGGCTGTCGCATACCCCAAAGAGTTCCTCTCGGCACCCTCCGGAAATACGCGCCAGCCTATTTTCTATCTTACTTTTTTAATTCAAGTCGACGCTCGCGCTACCGGCTCATAATTAGATTCGTATGTTTTTATTATACTTCCTTGAAGTCGCCGTCAATGACATCATCGCCGTTGTTTCCTGCATCACCTGCATTTGCACCGGTTGCACCGCTCATATCCGGACCTGCACCCTGAGCGCCTGCACCTGCCTGGCTTGCCTCGTAAACCTTAGCAAACAGAGCCTGTGCACTCTTCATCAGCTTCTCCTTGCCAGCCTTGATATCCTCTACCTGAGCATCAGTCATCTGATCGATCGGTGCGCGGTTGATTGCATCCTTCAGGGCATTCAGATCAGCCTCAACGCTTGCCTTGTCGTTTGCAGAGATCTTGTCGCCAACCTCCTCCAGTGCCTTCTCGGTCTGGAATACCATTGCGTCTGCATCGTTTCTTGCATCGATGCCTTCCTTCTTTTTCTTATCCTGAGCCTCAAACTCAGCAGCTTCCTTGACTGCCTTGTCGATATCGGACTCGGACATGTTAGAACCGGAAGTGATCGTGATGTGCTGTTCCTTGCCAGTTCCCAGATCCTTTGCGGATACGTTTACAATACCGTTTGCATCGATATCAAAGGTAACCTCGATCTGCGGAACACCTCTTCTTGCCGGCGGGATACCATCCAGACGGAACTGACCGAGGGTCTTGTTGTCGCGGGCAAATTCACGCTCACCCTGTACAACGTGAATGTCTACTGCAGTCTGGTTATCAGCAGCAGTGGAGAAGATCTGGCTCTTTCTGGTCGGGATCGTGGTGTTACGCTCGATCAGCTTGGTTGCGATGCCTCCCATGGTCTCGATGGACAGAGACAGCGGAGTAACATCCAGCAGAAGCACATCACCTGCGCCTGCATCGCCAGCGAGCTTACCACCCTGAATTGCTGCACCGATTGCAACGCACTCATCCGGGTTTAAGGACTTGCTCGGCTCACTGCCGGTCATCTGCTTTACCTTATCCTGTGCAGCGATCATTCTGGTGGAACCACCTACCAGAAGTACCTTGCCCAGATCAGAAGTGGTCATGCCTGCATCTCTCAGAGCGTTCTGTACCGGAACTGCGGTGCGCTCGATCAGGTCATGAGTCAGCTCGTCAAATTTTGCTCTGGTCAGGTTCATATCCAGATGCTTCGGTCCCTCTGCGGTTGCAGTGATGAACGGAAGGTTGATGTTGGTCGTGGTAGCTGTGGACAGCTCCTTCTTTGCCTTCTCAGCTGCTTCCTTCAGTCTCTGCATTGCCATCTTATCGCCGGAGAGGTCTACGCCCTCTGCCTTCTTGAACTCATCAACCAGCCACTGAGTAATACGGTTATCGAAGTCATCACCACCCAGATGAGTATCACCGTTGGTTGCCAGAACCTCGATGACGCCATCACCAATCTCGATCAGGGATACATCGAAGGTACCACCACCAAGGTCGTATACCATGATCTTCTGCTCGTTCTCGTTGTCCAGACCATAAGCCAGTGCTGCTGCGGTCGGCTCGTTGATGATACGCTTTACTTCCAGACCTGCAATCTTACCTGCATCCTTGGTTGCCTGACGCTGTGCGTCGTTGAAGTATGCCGGAACCGTGATAACTGCCTCGCTTACCTTCTCGCCCAGATAAGCCTCTGCATCTGCCTTCAGCTTCTGAAGGATCATTGCGGAGATCTCCTGCGGAGTGTAGCTCTTGCCATCGATGGTTACCTTATAATCAGTACCCATATGTCTCTTAATAGAAGCGATCGTGCGGTCTGCGTTTGTTACAGCCTGACGCTTTGCCGGCTCACCTACCAGACGCTCACCAGTTTTTGTAAATGCAACAACAGACGGAGTTGTACGGGAACCTTCCTGGTTCGGGATAACAACCGGCTTTCCGCCTTCCATAACAGCTACACAGCTGTTTGTTGTACCAAGGTCGATACCAATAATCTTGCTCATAAATTTTTCCTCCTGTTTCATTCAGAGTCTATGTCCTGCCTGATAAAACCAATTCAAACCGATTTCCTTTTAACCGGAATCGCATCAAATCAATTTTTCAGGTACGCATTGCCATTAGTTTGCTACCTGTACCATGCTGTGACGAACAACGGTACCGCGGTATTTGTAACCTTTCTGGAGTTCCTGGGAGATCTCATTCTCTCCGAACTGATCGTCCTCCACATGCATCACGGCGTTGTGAAGATTCGGATCAAACTGCTGACCCTTCGCCTCGATCGCCTCGACGCCTGCGTCCTCCAGAGTCTTTACAAACTGCTTGTAAATCTTTTCTATGCCTTCGGCAAAGGATGAGCCCTTCTCGTCCTCCGGCACAGCTGCCAAACCTCTCTCGAAGTTGTCGAGCACCGGGAGAATCTTTTCAATGATGTCTCTCGCTCCAACCTCATACATCGCAGATTTTTCTTTTTCCGTGCGCTTACGGAAGTTATCAAACTCTGCCATCTGTCTTCTGAGACGGTCCTGAAGCTCTTCTATCTTGGCATCCTTCGGATCTTTCTTTCCGGATGCTTTCTCAGCCTCCGTCTCCTGTGCAGTCTGCTCAGCTTCTGCATTTGCCTCTGCCTGAGCGTTCTCAACTGCCTCGTCCTTCACAGCTTCTGCTGTCTCGGACTCAGGAGCGCAGGTCTTGTTCTCATTCTTGCTGTCCTGACTCATGGTTTCTCACCTTTCTTCATTCTTAAAAGTTGCATCCAACTGTTTCATCAGGTTCTTTAAGGTTCCAAGAACTCTCTCATAGTCCATGCGCTTCGGACCGATGATTCCGATCGTTCCTCGAATTCCCTCACCCAACTCGTAATTGGCGGTCACCACACTGCAATCTTTCATTGTCTGCAACGGGGTTTCATTGCCAATGTACACCTGAATGCCGTTCTCCCGATTCTCGTCTGACTCGTTCACGTCATCGATCAGCTCTCTGAGCTTATCTTTCTGCTCTAAGGTACTGATCAGCTGACTTGCTTTCTCTCCGTCGCTGAGCTCCGGGTATTTAAAAATATTGGTCGCACCGCTCGTATAAATCTGAAGATCATCTTCATCCGCCCGGATCGCTATCGCTACCTGCGTCAGCACCTGATCCACAATCTGACTGTACGAGCCAGCCCGTTCTTTCAGACGTGTGATCACATCCAGGTTGATCTCCTCGAGGGAGAGACCGTTCAGTGCGCTGTTCAAGAGAATGTTCAGATTTAGCAGTTCTTCCTGACTGATCGCGCTCGGCACATCCAACATTGTGTTCTTGACCAGATTGCCCTCGACAACCACAACGACGAGAAGTTTATGCTCATCCATCTGGGAGAGCTGAATAAACTTGAGTTTGTTGCGATGGTACTGAGGTCCGCTGATCATCGCAGCGTAGTTTGTGTTCGCCGCCAGCATCTGTGCAAGACGTTTCAGAACGAGTTCCACTCGGTCCACACGCTGAATCATCAATTCCTTGACTTCGGTTACTTCCTGTTGTTTCTCCTGCATGATCTGATCCACATAGAAGCGGTACCCCTTATCCGAGGGAATCCGTCCCGCAGAGGTGTGAGGTTGCAGGATATATCCCATCTCCTCCAGATCAGACATCTCATTGCGGATCGTCGCGGAGCTGAGCTTCAGATCCGTGAACTTGGAAATCGTTCTGGAACCAACCGGCTCTCCTGTCTCCAGGTAAGTCTTGATGATCGCTTTCAGAATTGTAATCTTTCTGTCATCCAGTTCCATTTGACTTCCTCCTTCCGCGTTATTAGCACTCATTATTGAGGAGTGCTAACATTCTGTGATTAATATACTTTAATGGCACTCGTTTGTCAAGGGGTTTTCTAAAATTTTTTGAGTTTTTCTTCCTATATATTTTAATATTTTACGCTTTATTGCTTACCCGATGCTTTCCTAAATAAGTTTCTTCATTACGCTTCTTCTGCCTGCTTATCTACGTGCTCCTCACACTGCATCCAATTCCTGAAAACCCGCTTGCGCTTCTACCTTTACAATCCTCCCCTAATATCACTATAAGATAAAAAAGCAAACATTAAATCTCTGCTTTACCAAACTCTGTTAAATCCCTCTTCCACATTTTCCCTTGACAAATTCTCAAAAACATGTAAAATAAGTACTCATGGCGCATATATTACAAAATTGTTACATATATTTAAAATGTGTGAATTGTTTGTTTGCATTTTATTATGTAATTATTCAGCAATAATTACATGCAATCAGTAGGTCTGTATCCTACCAGATTTGACAAACAAAACGTAACAATTTTGTCAACGAAGAAAGGAATGATGAGTTTGAAACGAGTATCCATATGTGCACTGCTTACCTTGATGATTACCCTTTTTGCTGGAACTGCTTTACAGGCATGGGCAAGTGAAAAGGCTGGATATTTTGATGAGATGGACGGAAGCGTGATCGTCGGATGGGGCTGGGATTCTTCCTCGCCAAACACGGCTGTGCCTGTTCACATCACTGTTACAAGAAAAGAAGATGGCGAAACCGTTGGAAATTATACACCGACCGCCGGTGTCTATCGCGAAGATCTGGAAGCGGATGGAATCGGAAATGGTCGCCACGGTTTCCGAATCTCAATGGACTGGAACACCCTTCCAGATGGAACTTATGAGATTCGTGGTTGGTCCGGCGACGAAGAATTCGCAAACACACAGACTTACATAAAAGGTGAGAAAGAGGAAGAGACCGCAGAATCAGGCGAGTCCTCTGCTGATATTCAGGCATCCTCTGCAACACCGGGAATGAAATCTCTCGGATATTTCCGCACAACCGGTTACTGTCCTTGCCGTCAGTGTTCTGAAGGCTGGGGACGCCGTACAAGCACCGGAACGATCGCAACCTCTGGTCGCACCATCGCTGTTGACCCACGCATTATCCCATACGGAAGTAAAGTTATGATTGGCGGAGTCATTTACACAGCTGAAGATCGTGGAGGCGGAGTTCGCGGAAAGCATATCGATATCTTCTACGACAGCCATTCCCAGTCCAAGGCTCATGGTGTCAAACAGCAGGAAGTTTTCCTCTTATATTAATCCTATAAAAAATATTTTTTCACACAAAAAAGCTCTGAGTTTCCAGACCATTTAAAACAAATCTGAAAACTTAGAGCTTTTTATAATACCTGTTTGTCTAAAACTCAAATCTTCTTAAATTATATAAATAAGCTATGCAATAACTTTTATCAAGATTTAATCGTGCTGTGGCGACGAAAGGCGCGGAAAGTACGTGCAAACTCGTTCGCACGACTTTAACCGCCATCGGAGCCACCCCAAAAACCTGCTAAAATTCCCTTAGAATCTTAATTTCTTAGGATCTAACATGCTTGCAGTTAAATAATCTGCCTGTATTCTGCATGTATCTGGAAATAAAAATGCAAATTATCAGAAATTTTGATCTTACTTCTCAGCCAGTTCTTTCTCATAAATCTCAATCACCTGCTTCATCGCATCTGGTCCTGGAGCACCGATCGTCACGCGCTTCTGTACACAGGTCTTCATGCTGATTGCCTCATAGACATCCTCCTCGAATACCGGGCTGATGCTCTTGAACTCCTCAAGGCTCAGATCATCAAGTGCACAGTTCTTCTCGATACACATCAGAACCAGCTGACCAACGATTCCATGCGCATCACGGAACGGAACACCATGATTTACAAGGTAATCTGCTGCATCCGTCGCATTCGTGAAACCGTTCTTTGCGCTGTCTTCCATGCGGTTCTTGTTGAATGTCATCGTGGAAATCATTCCGGTGAACAGAGCCAGACTTCCCTTTACGGTATCAATCGCATCAAAGGTCAGCTCCTTATCCTCCTGCATATCCTTATCGTAAGCTAACGGAATTCCCTTCATCACCGTCAGAATCGACATCAGCGCGCCGTATACACGACCAGCCTTTCCGCGAACCAGCTCTGCGATATCCGGATTCTTCTTCTGTGGCATGATACTGCTTCCGGTGCTGTACGCATCGTCGATCTCAACAAAACGATACTCATTGCTGTTCCAAATGATGATCTCCTCGCAGAAACGGCTCAGATGCATCGCAATCGTAGAGAGTGCGGACAGAAGCTCAATCACATAGTCACGGTCAGAAACAGAATCCATGCTGTTTAAGGTCGGACCATCAAAGCCGAGAAGCTGTGCGGTGTACTCACGATCCAGCGGATACGTCGTTCCTGCCAGTGCTCCGGAACCGAGCGGGCAGTAATTCATACGCTTGCGAATATCATGCAGACGACCGCGGTCACGGCGGAACATCTCAAAATATGCTCCCATATGATGAGCAAGCGTTACCGGCTGTGCCTTCTGAAGATGGGTAAATCCCGGCATCCAGGTCTCCAGATTCTCCTTCATAATCTTTAAAAGCTCCTCGAGAAGCGTCTTTACCAGACCATCGATCTCATCGATCTCATCACGACAGTAGAGCTTCATGTCCAGTGCAACCTGGTCATTACGGCTACGTCCGGTATGCAGACGCTTTCCTGCCTCACCAATACGCTCCGTCAGATTTGCCTCAACGAAAGAGTGAATGTCCTCATGCTCCTTCGTAAATACCAGCTTTCCAGACTCAAGATCTGCAAGAATTCCTTTGAGTCCCTCAATGATCGCCTTCTTGTCGTCCTCAGAAACAACCCCCTGCTTTGCCAGCATCGTCACATGGGCAATGCTTCCCTCGATATCCTGATGATAAAACTTCTGGTCAAATGACAGAGACTCGTTAAAGTTGTGTACCAGCTGATTTTCCTCTTTTGTGAAGCGTCCGCCCCATAATTTCATAGTGCTGTTCTCCTTTTCTTCTGTTTTTCTTTTCTTTGATTTTGTTTTCTTTTCCTCTGTTTTTTGTTTTATATCTTTACTACTTTATATCATTTTCATGATCTTCTTCCCCATCACTCTGATTCTGTTGGTTCTGTCCATGCTTTTGCTCATACAGACGGGCATTTCGGAATAAACGCACCGTTCCGAAAATCATCAGCAAAATCACAATGCTTCCGACTGTAATCCATGTGCCAGGCATCAGACCTTCCGGGAAATATTTCATGGAAATCGTGTGTTCACCCGGAGTCAAATCAACTCCGATGAAGGCATCCAGCACTTTTTCTGCTGTCTGCTCCTCTCCATCCACAAAAATCTTCCATCCCTTGTCATAGGGAATTGTCGTCATCATCACACCTGAAGCCTTGCAGGTGATCGTTCCCTCAAGCGTACTGTCTGTCCAGCTTGTCAGAGTCCACGGCTGTTCAGACAACCGGTCGTATACCGATCTGAGTCCCGGCTCCGAGAAGCGATAGACACTCGCATCGAGCGGTTCGCTTGTCTCCTCCGCTGTCAGGACAACCTCCTCGCCGGAAACGCACCATCCCAGCTCCAGAAGATACCCGCGATCTGTGTTTGTAAATGTCCGGCTTCCATTCCAGGTGTCTGCGGAAACTTTTTCCACCTTTTTATTTCTGACATAGGCATAATACAATCCACTCTGTTCCGGGGTGAAACTCATCGAAGCTCCGTCATCCGCGACATCCATCATCATCTCGAGCACCTGATCGGCTCCGATCGCATCTGCAAGACTGTTCTGGACATCGGCAGGCTTGCTGTTATCGAGTTCCCAGCGCAAGAAGAAATCGCGATCCACAAGGAATCCCAGTGGAAGCGTATACTTGTTTTCATACAGCCAGGTCTCATTTTCCTGTGCAAGAAACGTCTGAAGTCCCGAATCCGGCTGTTCCTGCGGATAAAGCCCATATTTCACAGAAAACAGAGAGTCGATTAACGGAGTACTTCCCGTGATGCTGTATGCATTTGTTGAACTCTCACAGCCGAGTTTCTTGAACAACTTAGACAGATCTGCACTCGCTGTTGAGGAGAAAAGCGATACGGACGGGAAATGCATCCACGCACCGTCATTTTTCGTCTTTCCCTTATCCTTCTTTATGCGGAAAAACGTCTCATTCGGCTGAACGGTTGAGACAAGATTTTCCACTGCCGAGTTATCCCTCGTGTACTCAGTCCGGCTCGTCGTCGTCACACTTGTGACTGCCGTATTGACAGATGCCTCGATCGTCACAACCGCAAGCGTATAAAACAGGATGATACAGCGCCATCTCGGTTTTTTCTTATACCACGCAATTCCCGCAAGGTAAAGCGCCAGAAACAGAATCGCGACGTAGAAAACCACAAAGTGAAACTGCTCATTGTTCTCAAGCAGTTTTTGAGCCATCAGCACAAACGCAACCGCATATCCAAATGCTCGCACAACCTGTTTCCACGGTGTCTGCGCCAGATGAATATAAGCCTCATAACAGATCAGAAGCACAAGCCAGATATAGATGTAAGACTGGCGACACGGTAGACTGTTCGGATAGTGAAATCCATGCCAGATATAGTTCAGCACATTGATCGAGAAGCTCGCAAGGAAAAAAAGCAAAAGTACACAGGATACCACTTTTTCCTTCGGGCGGATCTGCCGACATCCCAGATAAAGGAAAAACAGCATGATCACAGCGACTCCGCAATAAATGTTTGGCCAGTGATCCAGCCCGATCTCCGTCTCGACATTTCCAATATGGCGCGCAAGCATATCAAAGATCGAAAAATACTGCGTGAAGGTCTGTGGAAACGTCGAACTTCCCGATGCCGTTGACTGCAAGGCAAAAATCTCCGGCAAAAGCACAACTGCCGACAGACCTCCCGCCAAAAGCGAATAACCCGCAAACTGAAACAGGCGTCCGACAAATTTTTCAAGTGTCATCTCCTGCTCCAGAATCAAAAGCGCAATCATATAGAAGACGAGGAACATGCAGGTCATGATCGAGATATAATAATTGGAAAGGATCGAAAATCCAAGAAGAAGGCAGTATGCCATTCCCTTTCCCTCTTTGACCAGATGCTCAAGCGCCAGCATAATCAATGGGAAGATCACGATACAGTCGAGCCACATGATATTCCAGCTGTACGCCGCCATATATCCTGACAATGCATAAAAAATGCCGAAAAATACGATTCCAAAATCCTGCGTCTTGCAGTGATGTCTCAGATAATAGGCCATGCTCCAACCGCAGAGTCCGATTTTTACGACAATCGAGATCGTCATAAATTCAATCACATACTTTGCCGGACAGAGAAGAATCAGCCAGTTTAGCGGACTTGCCAGATAGTAGGCAAAAAGTGCCGCAAAATTGACTCCCATTCCGACATCCCAGCTGTACAGCAGACTTCCACCGTGCGTCAGCTTATAGCGAAATTCCGAGAAGAACGGGGCATATTGGTGATACATATCCGTCCTGAGAAATGATTCTTCTCCAAACGGAAAAATTCCTCTCTGGATAAAAATCAGCACCATGACAATCACCGGAATGAGAAAAGACATCAACAGCGCATATTGGGGGCTGACCATTTTCAGATTCGGAAATACTTCTGATTCATATTCATATCCCTCATATTCATCCTGTAACTGTCCTTGTGGCGATCTTTGAAATATCGGATTGCATCTTCGATTGTAATCCTCTCGATCCTGTTCCTCAAGATCATTCTCAAGATCCTCAATCAGCGCCCGTTCTCCCTTCTTTGTCTCCTCTTCCTGACGGCGTGCGCGAATTCTCGCAGTTAAACTGCTCTCACTCATCTCCCAACCGTCCCGCCAGACCGGATGACGGTCTTTTTTTGTCTCATTTTGCATAAATCAATCCCCTGATGTATTCGCAGTTGTGTTATTCCCTTTTTAATTATTTCTTATTAAATATGAAGAGTTTGCTCAGCACATAATTTAAAACCAGAGAAATCACCGACACTGCAATCTTACAAATAAAATCCTGTGAAATCTTCAAACCACTGACCATGACGATCATCGCGACCAGCGTGAACAAGCCGGTTGCCATTCGACAGATCACAAAAGAAGAAAATTCTTTCCACACCTGTCTCGGGTGAAGATCCCAGCTGTTAAACACAAACAACTTATTTGTGATAAAGGCAAACAGCACTGCCATCGCCCAGGAACCGACTGTCGCCAACCGGTAATCCACCCCTGCCCGTCTCATAATCCAGTAACTGATCCAGTCCGTCAGGGTTGTCAGCACGCCGAAGATCAGATAGGAAACCGTCTCCCGGTTCACAAACTTCTTCCATAAACGTTCTGCCATTCTTTTTCTCCCTGCTCCACGTTTTTATTCATTCATTTGTTTGCTTGACTTATCAACGTTATTTTCTCAAATCTCTGATGATAGGTCGATATGTCCATATACCTGCCTGCGAGGTTCATTTTTCCGCGGGCGCGCATATAGAGTCATTATAGGACAGGGAGCAAAAAATGTAAAGGTATGATGAATAGTTACCTGTTTTCTTATAATAAAGAGGAGCCCTCACAGAACAATGCGATTTCTCTTCTGTTCTATGGGGGCTTCTCTTCTGTCACTGTCTTATTTCCGTAACCTTTTTTCTTTTATACTTCTTTTTATGCTTCTGCCTTGCTCTCTGCCGGAGCTACTGTCTTTTCAACCGTCTCCTTGTCTGCAAGCAATTTGTCAATGCTGACAATCTTTACACAGAGTGCAAACAGCTCCATAGCCAGGATCAGATCTCCCAGCGGTGGGTAGGACGGAGCGATACGGATGTTGCAGTCATGCGGATCCTTTCCATATGGATAGGTCGCACCGGCACCGGTCATCACAAGACCTGCCTTCTTACACTTTGCAACAACGTCCTTTGCACAACCATCAAGCGTATCGAAGGAGATGAAATATCCGCCCTTCGGGGTCGTCCAGCTTCCGATTCCAAGACCGCTCAGCTCTCTGTCGAGAATGCTCGTAACTGCCTCGAACTTCGGGCGCAGAATGTCAGCATGGCGACGCATATGCTCTACCATTCCGTGAATATCCTTGAAGAAACGTACATGACGAAGCTGGTTTACCTTGTCATGACCGATCGTCTGATACTTTAACTGCTTCAGAATGTCCTCCAGGTTGTTGCGGGAGGTTGCGATTGCTGCAATACCGGAACCCGGGAAGCTGATCTTTGAGGTGGACGAGAACTTGTATACCAGATCCGGATTTCCGGCGCGCTTACACTCTGCCAGAATCTCAATCAGATGATCCTGATCGTGGTCATACAGATGATGGATGCCGTATGCATTATCCCAGTAAATACGGAAATCCGGAGCTGCCGGTTTCAGGCGGGCAAAACGGCGAACTGTCTCATCAGAGTAGCTGTTTCCGGTCGGGTTGGAGTACTTCGGCACACACCAGATTCCCTTGATGCTGTCATCGGTGGACACAAGTTTCTCAACCATATCCATATCCGGACCATCCTCGTTCATCGGAACGTTGATCATCTCAATTCCGAAATACTCAGTGATTCCGAAATGGCGATCATAACCCGGAACCGGGCAAAGGAATTTTACTTTGTCGAGCTTGCACCACGGAGTACAGCCCATTACGCCGTGTGTCATCGAACGGGATACGGTATCAAACATGACATTCAGGCTGGAGTTTCCATAGATAATGATATTGTCCGGAGATACCTCCATCATATCACCAATCAGTTCCTTTACCTCCTTGATGCCGGTAAGAACGCCGTAGTTACGGCAGTCGGTTCCATCCTCACAGGTCAGATCTGAATCGCTGTTAAGCACATTCATCATCTCCATAGAAAGGTCAAGCTGTTCTGCGCTTGGCTTACCGCGGGACATGTCAAGCTTTAAGTCTTTTCCCTGGAATTCCTTGTACTGGGCAGAAAGTTTTTTTCTGAGTGCCTGTAATTCTTCCTTGCTCATCTCTGCGTATGACTGCATCTTCTCGTCCTCCTCATCTGACGGGCCGGGATGCCAGATGAGATCCGGCACCCTCGCCTCTATTGCTTTCTATTTCATTTTACATGAAACTCTAATGACTGACAATCTCGCATTTGTACAAAATTTAACGAAATTTTCACCTTTTCTTTTGACGTTATGCGTTTTTATCATCGGATCATCCATTTTGCACATTCCGTTTTTGTCTTCCACACTCTGCTACTATGCTACTCTTACTCTACCTGCTCATCAGCTCACGCACAAGTGCATTGACAACAGCAGGATCTGCCTTGCCCTTCATCGCACGCATCGTCTGACCGACGATGAAGCCCATTGCCTTCTCTTTTCCTGCCTTGAAATCTGCGACAGACTGCGGATTCTTCTCAAGGAGTTCCTCGATCGTCTTTTTCAGAGCGCCCTCATCGTTTATAACCTTGAGTCCGTGTTCCTCGACATAAACTTCCGGATCGACATCCTCGTTAAAGACTGCCTCAAAGACATTTCTTGCAACTGTGCGGTTTACGACATTCTTGTCCACAAGCTCAATCAGTTTTGCGAGATGTGCCGGAGAGAATTTCATCTGCTCGGCATCCTTCTCCTGCTCCTTTAACAGACGCATTGCCTCCGTCATCAGCCAGTTTGAGACTTCCTTCGGCTTTCCGGAAAGTTTCACGGTCTCTTCAAAGACATCTGCCATATGCTTGGAAGCCGTCAGGATCTCGGCATCGTACTGCGGAATACAAAATTCTTCCTGATAGCGCGCAAGTTTCTCGGTGCGAAGCTCCGGCTGGGCGTTGCGCACACGCTCAAGCCACTCGTCGCTGATGATAACCGGTGTCAGATCCGGGTCCGGGAAGTAACGGTAATCCTGTGCATCCTCCTTGGAACGCATCGCACGGGAGGATTCCTTGTTGTCGTCCCAACGACGGGTCTCCTGAACAACTTTTCCGCCATCCTCAAGAATCTCGATCTGGCGCTCCCGCTCTCCCTCAATCGCATGAGCGATCGCCTTGAAGGAGTTCAAGTTCTTCATCTCGGTTCTCGTTCCGAATTCCGGTGCTCCGACCTCGCGGACAGAGAGGTTGACATCGGCACGCATGGAACCCTCCTGAAGTTTGCAATCGGATGCTCCGAGATACTGAATGATCAGGCGAAGTTTCTCGAGGTACGCAATGACCTCGTCCGCACTTCTCATATCCGGCTCAGAAACGATCTCGATCAGCGGGACTCCGCTTCTGTTATAATCGACGAGAGAGCAATCCTCCCACTCATCATGGATCAGCTTTCCGGCATCCTCCTCCATGTGGATCTCATGAATGCCGATTTTCTTCTTTCCGCCAGCCGTCTCGATCTCGACCCAGCCATCGTGACAGATCGGAAGATAGAGCTGGGAAATCTGATAGTTCTGCGGATTATCCGGGTAGAAATAGTTCTTTCGGTCAAACTTGCAATACTGGTTGATTCCACAGTTCGTCGCAAGACCAACTGCAAGTGCATACTCAACAACCTGCTTGTTTAAGACCGGCAGGGAACCCGGCATACCGGTGCAGACCGGACAGGTGTGGGTATTCGGCGCACCGCCAAACGCCGTGGAACAACCGCAGAAAATTTTGGTTTTGGTCGCCAGCTCTACATGAACCTCAAGACCGATGACCGTCTCATACTGTTTGCTCATCTTATCTCTCCTCCCGTTCTGCCAGTTCTGGCGCCTCATAGCCACCGCGACTGCACTCAAATGCATAACCTGCGCGGATGATATTTTTCTCCTTGAAGCAATCACCGATCAGCTGAAGTCCGATCGGAAGTCCCTTGGAATCTTTTCCGCACGGAACGGTCATTCCCGGGAGACCTGCAAGGTTTACAGAGATCGTGTAGATATCTCCGAGGTACATCTGAAGCGGATCACTCAGAGACTCTCCGAGCTTCGGTGCCGTCGTCGGAGCTGCCGGTCCGAGGATCACATCGTACTTCTCAAACGCCTTGTCAAATGCCTGCTTGATCAGTGCCTTTGTGCGCAGTGCCTTCAGATAATATGCATCGTAATAACCGCTTGAGAGAACGAACGAACCGAGCATGATACGACGCTTCACTTCTGCTCCAAATCCTTCCGAACGGGTCTTTTTGTACATATTATGAAGACCTTCGTACTCTTTCGTGCGGTAACCGTACTTCACACCGTCAAAACGGGAGAGGTTTGAGCTTGCCTCCGCAGATGCAATGACATAATATGCCGGGATTGCATACTCGACAAGACTTAAATCAAACTCCTCCACGATTGCTCCCTTTGCCTCAAGAACTTTTGCGGAATTCAGAATCGCTTCCTTGACTTCCGGGTCAAGACCCTCTCCGAGGTAATCTTTCGGAATTCCGATTCTCATTCCCTTCACATCATCGACGAGGGCGGAAGTGAAATCGCAATCCTCACGTTTTACAGATGTGCTGTCTTTCGGATCGTGGGAAGCAATCACTTCAAGGATTGTCGCACAGTCAGTCACATCTTTTGCGACCGGTCCGATCTGGTCGAGAGAGGAACCGTAGGCAATCAGACCGTAACGGGAAACGGTTCCGTAAGTCGGCTTGATTCCGGTCACTCCACAGAATGAACTCGGCTGACGAATCGAACCGCCGGTATCTGAGCCAAGTGCGAAAAAGCACTCATTTGCGGAAACTGCTGCACAGGAACCGCCGGAAGAACCTCCCGGAACGTGCTCGGTGTTCCACGGGTTTTTCGTCTCACCGTATGCGGAAGTCTCAGTTGTGCTTCCCATTGCAAACTCATCCATGTTCGTCTTTCCAAGGATGATTGCGCCCGCCTTCTGTAAGTTCAAAACTGCCTCAGCAGAGTAGGTCGGAACAAAGTTTCCAAGAATCCTGGAACTGCAAGTGGTCAGCAGATCCTTCGTGCACATATTGTCCTTGATTGCAACCGGCACACCTGCAAGCGGTCCGGTCAGCGTTCCATCTTCAATCTTTTTCTGCACTTCCTCTGCCTGCTTGAGTGCGCCCTCCTCATCGACCGTCACATAACAATTTAAGGACGGCTCCAATGCCTTGATCTGCTCAAGAACAGCCTTCGTGGCATCCACAGCGGTTACCTCGCCCGCTTTAATCTTTTTGCCGAGCTCAACGGCAGTTAAATCCAATATACTCACCGCGTTTTCCTCCTGTCCTTTTCTTCTTATTCTACGGTCTTCGGCACCTTGAATGCGCCGTCCTTCTTCTCCGGTGCATTCTTCAGGATCGCCTCGTGATCATCACCGTTTGTCACAACGTCCTCACGGAACACGTTGTTGACCGGAAATACATGGGACATCGGCTCCACTCCGCTTGTATCCAACTCGTTCAGCTTATCAATGTAGTCGAGCATTCTTCCCATATCTTTCTTTGCTTCCTCTTTTTCGGTCTCAGAAAGCTCTAATTTTGCCAGAATACCAACGTACTCAATCGTCTCGTCACTGATGATATTTGCCATCGTTCTCTCTCCTTTCACGTTCCAATTTCCGTTTTCACGTTCACGTTCTTTGCATCTATGCTTCTTGCACTTGTGCTCTTCGTTCTTCGTATTTACATTCTTTGTATTTACACTTTTTACATTTCTGTTTTTCAGATGCTTACGGCTCCAGTCTCGTCACATCACGCGGGAAGAGAGAAGTCTCGCGGACGTTCTGCTCGTCTAACAGACGCATCGTCAGACGCTCAAGACCGATTCCTAAACCACCGTGCGGTGGCATTCCATACTTGAAGATCATCAGGTAATCCTTGATGTCCTCCGGGTCCATTCCACGCTTTGCCATCTTCTCAAGAATCATGTTGTAGTCATGGATTCTCTGGCCGCCGGTCGTAATCTCAAGTCCTTTGTACAGAAGGTCAAAACTCAGGGTGAAACGCGGATCTGCCGGATCATCCATCGCATAGAACGGACGCTTCTTGCTCGGATAGTGGGTGACAAAGACGAAATCGCTGTTGTACTCCTCCTTAAAGTAACGACCGATCAGAACCTCTTCCTCCGGCTCAAGATCAAATGGGTTGCGGATCTTTCTGTTGTACTTCTCAGCGACAAGCTCTTTTGCCTTATCGAAACGAACCTGCGGGATCTTTTCGATATTTTCGAGCTGAATTCCGAGCATATCGAGTTCTTTCTTGTACTCCCTGTTCAGAAGCTCCATCGTGTACTTGAGGAAACCGGTTTCCATCGCCATCACGTCCTCGAAGCTGTCGATGTATCCCATCTCAAAGTCAAGTCCGATGTACTCATTCAAATGACGGGTAGTGTTGTGCTTCTCGGCACGAAATACCGGAGCAACCTCAAAGACGCGGTCAAATACACCAACCATCATCTGTTTGTAGAACTGCGGGCTCTGTCCAAGCTCTGCTTTCTTGTTGAAGTAGTTCAGTTTGAAGACGTTTGCTCCACCCTCTGCTCCGCGGGAAACGATCTTCGGAGTGTGCACCTCGGTGAATCCCTGAGAGGAGAGGAACTCGCGGAAACCACGGACAATTCCTTCCTGAACTTTGAATTTTGCACGCTCTCTGACGTTTCTCAAAGAAATCGGGCGAAGACCCAACTTCGTCTCAAGGGAAGTGTTCATCTTCCACTTGTTGATTGCGATCGGCATTCCCTCTGCCGGCTCGGAGAGCACGCGGATTGTCTGCAAACGAATCTCAAAACCGTGCGGAGCACGCTCCTCAAGAGCAACTACGCCGGTGACCTCAACCGCTGACTCCTCTTTGAGTTCTTTTAAATTGAACTCGGTCTTTCCCTCTTCAAATACGCACTGAACGAGCCCCTCTGCCTTTCGCAGAATCACGAAAGCGACCTCTCCCATATCCCGGACATTGTGAACGGCTCCGTTCATGCAAACGGTCTTTCCCACATAATCCTGATCCAGAATCTCCTGGATGCCCACAACCTCTTTTTCTTTTACTCCTGTTAAAAATTCCATGTCTCTTTTCTCCTTACCTGTATGCGTTTTGGGATTCTAAATCGCGATCTCCGGAACCGGGTCAGACATAGGTTTTTTAATATTGGATAACAAAAAACCCGCCCCGGAATATCGCTGCATATTCCGGGACGGGACATTATTCTCATGTTCCGCGGTACCACCCGCATTGAGGCCGATCCAGTGCAAAAACCGGCGCTCCTCTCTCGACATGTAACGTATGTCTGACGGATACCCCTACGCAATTCCCAAAATAGGATCAGAATGATCAATATCCATCTGAACTATCTGGAAATTCTTTCAGAATACCAGCTCCGGAGTGTTCCCTTTCGCCAAGTCCAACATGACCGCGCTCTCAGTCGGTGACGCCGTCTTCCTGTCGAAGTCCTTCTGGCAAGAGTCTCCTTCTCAGCCGTTTTGGTGCTTTGCCGCACTAAATTGGTATTATATTAGCACATGCTTTTTTCGTTTGCAATACCTAATTTTCACAAACATCCTGCTTTTCAGGAGCACGGTTTCTGTTGATATTGACTTGAATTGGGATGATTTTCTGCACATACGACAATCTGGAATCATATTCTGAATACAGAAAAACAACTGAGAAAACCTGATTTTTCTGAAGATTTCCGCATAAAAAATAAGGACAAAAAAGTAATACAAAATAATTATCATAAATAGCGTAGATAAAACAGTTGGACTTGGAGGTCACTCATGCATATTTTGGAATTGTTTTTCATCGCCGTCGGACTTTTGATGGACACGGGGGATGATGATTTATGAATCGTTTCTTCCTACCGCAATTGATACCATACACTCTGAGCTATATCTTATTGTCGTTCATCAAACATACAAATAATAACTATATTTCCACTTCCCGGAACCCTTCCGGTCTGAGCACTGTAATTCGATCAAATCCACACTCCACTGCAAGTTTCAGTGCCTGGTCAAATGCAAAGCCAATCGTATCTGCATGATGGCTGTCCGAGCTGATCATAATTCGCCCGCCCATGCTTTTCAGTTCCCTGAGCAAAAAAGCAGACGGGTAGGGTTCTGTGCGATAACCACGCGAAATTGCTCCGGTGTTGATCTCAAACGGAATCTCTGCCTCATTGAGTCGGCGCAGTGCGACAAGTGCCGGTTCTCGATACTCATCTCTTGTCACATCAAAATGGCGATTATTTTCATTGAACTTTGTCAACAAATCAAAATGTCCGATCCAGTCGCAATCCATTCTGTCAATAATCGTTGCTTCCAGCTCAAAATAATCCCGGACAAATGCATACCAGTCGCCATTCCAAAGTGTTCTTACCGCATCGACGAGCTTCTCTTCCGTGTCATCCACAGACACATAAACTCCGTTTTTGCAGACACAATGCGTAGAACCAATCGCATACTCCGCTTTCTGCACAGGGCCAAGGCAGTCAAGCTCTATCCCCGCATAAATCCGTATCCGATCTGCATATTCCTCTCGAAGTTTCCGAATCTCATTCAGATAAGCATTCAGTTTCTCCTCCGACATTCCAAACCCAGGTTCTGCAAACGAAAAATCTGCATGACCTGAAAATCCGAGATCCGTAAATCCCATCCGACACGCCGACTCAATCATCTCTCTCGGCGTGCTCTTTCCGTCACAATAAGTTGTATGTGTATGATAATCAGACAGAAGTTTCATTTTCTTTCCCCCACATATTTCGTGTAATTCTCTGTTGTTTTTAATTTTTGATACCGCAAAGGGTGTCTTCATTCGCAGACACCCTTTACAATAAAACTTATTTTTTAATTTTGCAAACTTTTTATTCGTTGAACAGAATCAGCTTCTGTGCCTGGTTCTGCGCATCGCTCCAGATCAGCACACGGCTTCCGTCCACCACATCAATCAGCTTCACGATCTGTCTCGTCAGATAAGGCTGAATCGGACAATCCGCTGCAATCTGGTACGTCGTTCCTGCATCGCTCACAAGTGTCCAGCTCTCATCCTTGTTCTCTTCCATGGACTTTACCTTCACATACTCCGGTGCCTTTGCATCAGCAGAAACCTTGCAGACAATAAATTCTGCATTTGTCTGCGGTGGCAGGCTCATCGTCATAGCCGGTCCGATATAGGCATAAATCGTATCGCCCACCTTGATCTCAGACATGTCCACCGGAAGTCCCTGCTCTCCGTCCACAATCGTAGTCGTATCTGAGCTGACCGTCAAAACAACCTCTCCCGCATAAGAATTTCCTGACTGATTGTCCATCGTGATCTGTCCGTTCTCCACACTCAGAACCGGACCGGAAATGCAGAAATTCTCCTCAGAAACATCACCCTCTGACTCAGAAGTTCCAGAAACCCCGGAAGGTGCCATTGCAGTTGTTCCCGATGCGTGCTCCGGCTTCACAGCTTCATTTACAGTCACTTCACTCGTCTTTGATTCCGTCTCAACTACCGCGGTTTCCTTTGTTGAAGACTGTTTGGAACATCCCGTTACTGCCACTGCAAACGTCAATGCACACCCAATTGCCATTAATTTCATCTTATTTTTTTTCATAGAATTCCTCCGTCTATTCTCACTTTCAACTGCAACTTTAATTTGTATGTTTCAAGTTCTAAATTGCTCTTTTATTTTTTGACACCTTTCATACATTGTACAGCTCACATTTTTTATAAACATTATTTTCTATGCTCTGTACTCGCAGTATATCAAAAAGCCCGAAGAAATACTATTGAAAAAACAAAACATTTCTCTTACAAATTTATGTAGAAGATGATTTATAATTTTAGTCGGCTCTGCTGACATATTCCAGTCAGAATCATTGCTCTTCTGAGTTACACCAGCGGGCGACGCAGACGAAAAAGTCAATGCAAACCTACTCCATATATCCACCCTTCATCGGTGACACGGCATGCTGGGAATACAGCTTCAAAATTCCGTTCTGATAACGCGGTGCTTTCGGCTTCCACGCCTTCTTTCTCTCCTCAAGAATTGCCGTAATCTCCTCCGGCGGAAGCTCTTTTCCATTCACTCCGACAATCTCAAGGACACGCGCCGGAACATCAATATGAATCAAATCATTCTCCTCCACAAGCGCAATCGGTCCGCCACTTGCCGCCTCCGGGCTTACATGCCCGATAACCGGACCTCTCGATGCACCCGAGAAACGCCCATCCGTAATCAGTGCCACGCTCGATGCAAGCTCCGGATCCGAGCAGATCGCCTCTCCGGTATAAAACATCTCCGGCATTCCGCTTCCCTTCGGTCCTTCATATCGAATAAAGATTGCATCTCCCGGCTCTACCTGCTTTTTGAGAACGGCATCGATGCACGCCTCCTCACTGTCAAACGGTCGCGCGCGCAAAACTGCCTGAAACATCTCTTTCGGGCAGGCCGTATGTTTGATCACACATCCCTCCGGTGCAAGATTTCCGCGCAGAATCGCAATGCTTCCATCGGTTCCCTTTGCATCATCGAAATTGTGGATGATCTCGGTTCGGGAAATCTCACGCCCAAGTTCCTTGCTCTTCTCTCTCAGAATTTCCTCACAGTGCTCATAGAATCCGTTCTTTTTCAAATCGTCCAGATTTTCTCCGAGCGTCTTTCCAGTTACTGTCATCACATCGAGATGAAGCATTCCGCGAATCTCCTCCATCACGCGCGGAACACCTCCCGCATAGTAAAAATACTGTGCCGGCCAGTCTCCGGACGGACGGATATTTAAGAGATAATGCGCTCCTCGGTGCATCCGGTCAAACGTATCCGCATCGATCTCAATACCAAATTCGTGTGCGATTGCCGGAATGTGCATCGTCGCATTCGTGGAACCGGAAATCGCCGCGTGAACCATGATCGCATTCTCAAAGCTCTCCTTCGTCACAATGTCTTTCGCACGAATTCCCTGGCGTACAAGATTCATCAGCTGTTTTCCCGCATCATAAGATGCCTGGCGCAGTTCCGGAGCTGTTGCCGGCATCAGAGCCGTTCCCGGAAGCATCAGACCAAGAGCCTCCGCCATAACCTGCATCGTCGATGCCGTTCCCATAAAGGAGCAGGCACCACAGCTCGGGCAGGCATTCTCCTTGTAGTAATCAAGCTGTTCGACCGGAATCTCCCCGCGCTTTTCCTGCGCATCAAACTTTCCGATCTGCTCAAGCGTCAAGAGTTCATTGATTGCGCAAGCCGGATCATTCTCGACATATTTAGGAGTAATCTTGTGTGCCTCCATCACGCCTCCGGTCACAACAATCGCACTCATCTCCTTGAGTTTTCCGATTCCCATCAGCATTGCCGGCATCGACTTATCACAGCTTGCAATAAACACTCCTCCGTCAAATCCGATCGAATTTCCGTGAATCTCAACCATGTTCGCAATCATATCACGGCTTGCCAGAGAATAATTGATTCCGTCATGTCCCTGAGAAATTCCATCACAGATATCTGTTGCGTAATAGCGCGCTGCCTTTCCGCCTGCATCCTTCACACCACTGACTGCCTGCTCTACAAACTGGTTGAGATGGGCACTTCCCGGATGGCTGTCTCCAAACGTGCTCTCCACAAGAATCTGCGGTTTCGAGAGATCCTCCTTCGTCCATCCCATTCCAATTTTCAACGGGTCATTTTCCGGTGCCAGTTTCCGAATTGTCTGACTATACAGTTCCATATGATCGTCCTCCATACATTTGCATTGCTGTTATTGATGATTCTCTTAATAATTCATCAGACGTTTTGATGCTTTTATCGTATCATACTAGAATCTATTTTTCAATACATCAGATGTATTTTCTGCCATTTTAACATTTTTTTGACCACAATTTCTGAACTCTCACTCCGATTTATCTCCCCGTGAACGACTCAGTTATTGAATAGCCGAGGATTCCCGCTTAGATGCCCTAACTCATCAGTCTCTGTCAGTCATTAGACGACTGCTCTTTCTGCATGCTCTTCTGGATCATTCTCCGGTTAAATGTCATATGCATCACCATCGCACTCCTCGCCCCGACCGGATCATGCAGTGCAATCGCATCCACAACCGCCTGATGCGTCAAAATCGTCTCCTCCTTCAACTGCTGGTGCGTCACATCCACAAACATCAGCACCGCCGAATCGATGATCGGAACGAGCTGGCGAATCACGCGGTTTCCGGAACACTCTGCGACACAGCGGTGAAATGCAATATCCTCCTCGATATAATCCTCCCCCGCACGGATTTTCTTTTCCACACTCTCACAAATTTTTTGAAGTGCCTCAATCTGCTCTTTCGTTGCATGGATGGCGGCCTGCTCCGCAATTCCGGGTTCTAAAATCAAGCGCGCCTCCACCAGATCAAGCGCCAGCGCCATCTTGTCCTTCTCTCCGCCGAGTCCAAGCGGGTCCTGTTCTGCCGGTGTCGTGCTCGTCACATAGGTTCCCGATCCCTGACGCACCGAGAGAATTCCTCTTGAGATCAGCAATTTTACCGCCTCGCGCACCGTACTTCTCCCTACCCCAAATTTTTCTGCCAACTCAAACTCATTCGGAATTTTCTCCCCGATCGCAAACGGTTTTTTCAAAATATATTCATAAATCTGTTGCTGGACCTGCTCTGCTAAATGGCTGTTCTTCAACTTTGATTTTACTGGTTTTGATGCCCTTGATTTCGCATTTTCCGTATTTGATTCTATTTTCTCTGATTTCATAAATAAATCCTTTCAAATCCTTTCGTTTCATCATTCCTCATATGGCTGTAATATAAATTTTTCACTTCAGAAAATTCCTACCACCTAGACTGTAATCACTATATCATTATTTATCCGAAAAATCCACGAAAACGCTTGACCTAAAGTATACTTTAAGTGCTATACTTTTACAGATAAAATCTGTCAATTATGAGACTTTTTCAAGTCAGAGTCAAGAAGAAAAGAAAGAGGACTATTCACATGGCAAAATCAAAAGTTTATTTCACAGACTTCCACACCATCGCATTTGGAGACGGTCTTCCGACCAAATTAAAGAAACTGATCAAAAAAGCCGGCATCGGTGACATCGATATGAACGGCAAATTTGTTGCAATCAAAATGCATTTCGGTGAGCTCGGAAATATCAGCTATCTGCGTCCGAACTACGCAAAGGCAGTTGCTGACGTCGTAAAGGAATTCGGCGGAAAGCCATTCTTAACCGACTGTAACACGATGTATCCGGGTAGCCGTAAGAATGCACTTGAGCATCTCGAGTGCGCCTGGGAGAACGGCTTTACCCCGCTCACAGTCGGATGTCCGGTTATCATCGGTGATGGCTTAAAGGGAACCGATGACATTGATGTTCCGGTTGTCGGCGGTGAGTATGTAAAATCTGCAAAGATCGGACGCGCTGTCATGGATGCCGATGTCTTCATCAGCCTGACCCACTTCAAAGGTCATGAGATGACCGGTTTCGGCGGAGCAATCAAGAACATCGGTATGGGCTGTGGCTCCCGCGCCGGAAAGACCGAACAGCATTGCAGTGGCAAACCGCACATCGACGAAGCACTCTGCCGTGGATGTAGCCGTTGTCAGAGAGAATGTGCAAACGGTGGTCTCGTATTTGACAAAGAAACCCGCAAGATGCACGTCAACCAGGACAACTGCGTCGGCTGTGGTCGCTGTCTCGGAGCATGTAACTTCGATGCAATCAGCTTTGACAACAACAATGCAAATGAGCTCTTAAACTGCCGTATGGCAGAGTACACCAAGGCAGTTGTCGACGGTCGCCCAAACTTCCACATTTCCCTGATCGTAGATGTTTCTCCGAACTGCGACTGTCACGGTGAGAACGATGTTCCGATTCTGCCGAATATCGGTATGTTCGCTTCATTCGATCCGCTTGCCCTCGATCAGGCTTGCGTGGATGCCTGCATGAAAGCATCTCCGATGCCAGGAAGCCAGCTCGACCGCCATATGTCCGAGCCTCATTTCCATGATCATCACGATCCGTTCCGCAACTCCACGCCGGAGTCCGAGTGGCGTTCCTGCCTTGAGCATGCAGAGAAGATCGGTCTTGGAAGCCGTGATTACGAGCTGATCGATTGCCGTCAGGGACACTAAATAAAAACCAATCAAAAAACGAAATAGCCGTAAAAAACGGTTATATACAAAAACAGCTGTGATTCAGCAGGGGAGTCATCTCCCCACTGTCTCACAGCTGTTTGTATATCCGTTATAGTAAATCACACGATGACTCTTTACGAACATTAATTGAATACCGTATGGTACAACGTATCGCATATAAAAATTTAATCTTCCTCGTCTTTTTCTTTCTTCGGAAGAATCTCGATCTTCACCCTCTCTACGCGTCTGCGATCCATCTCAAGCACCGTCACCTTCAAATCCTCGCCAGTGACCACATCTCCCTCTTTTGGAATCTCTCCTGACAGATCCATCACCCATCCGCTGACGGTCTGGGCATCACTGTCCGTCTCGCGTCCGATCAGATCCATGAACTTGTCAAGATTTACATCACCGCGGACAATGTATTCATGATCGGAAATCTTCTCGATCTCCTGAATGACTTCATCATGCTCATCCCAGATCTCTCCGACAAGCTCCTCGAGAATATCCTCAAGCGTCACAATTCCCGCCGTTCCACCAAACTCATCGGCAATCACAGCGATGTGCATTTTCTGTTGCTGAAGCTCTTTTAACAGAGAACCAATCTTCTTGCTCTCTGAAACAAAGAGCGCCGGACGGATGATATCTGCGAGTTTTCCTCCCTTGTGATAAACCTTTGAATAGAAATCTTTCTGGTAAATAATTCCGACAATGCAGTCAATATTTTCCCGGTAAACCGGAAGGCGGGAGAACATCGTCTCCGCAAACACCTGATCAATCTCCGTCAGCTCTGCATCCTCCGGCACACCGATCACATCGACACGCGGAGTTCCGATATCCATGACATCGCGCTCTGTAAACTCGACTGCATTTCGGATCAGGCGTCCCTCCTGCTCGTCAATTCCTCCGTCCTCCTTCGCTTCCTCGACGAACGTCAGCAGTTCTTCCTCTGTGATTCCATGATCGTTCTCCATCTGGAATAACTTTGCAAGCAGTTTTTTCCACTGTGCAAACAGAAAGTTTAACGGGGTCAGAATCTTTGTCAGCATGTTCATAAACGGCGCAGAAAACATTGCAAACTGTTCCGGCACTTCCTTTGCAACGCTCTTCGGCGTTACCTCACCAAATACCAGAACCACGATTGTCATAATCACCGTGGAAACGCTTGCGCCGTTCTCCTCACCGAGAATCCGCACACACATCAACGTCGCCAGTGACGTTCCCAAAATATTTACAATGTTGTTTCCGATCAGCATCGAGGACAGCATATTGTCAAAATTATCCTCGAGCTTCATCACCAGCTCCGCTCTCTTGTTTCCTTTATCTGCCATATTTTTGATCCGAATTCGGTTCAACGAAGAAAATGCTGTCTCCGTTGCCGAAAAATAGGCAGACATCACCAGGCAGACAAGAATCACTGCCAACTGTACACTGTTACTACTCATCATATTCTCTCCTTTAGTTCCATCTCTGTTTCCTTTTTTTCTACTCGATACCTTTTTACATCTTTTGTGTCGTCTGACACGCACAAAAGGCACAGCCTGCCCTCCCCTTAGAGAACAGACCATGCCTCTTCTATCTCACAACGCATCATAAACATATGGTTTTCATCACTGTCACTCTGGTTGTCGCTATCGTCCATCTGATAAAAAATCCTTTCTTGTACACGAATATCCATGAAACAGATCTCATTATAAAAAAAATCTCATTTTCTGTCAATAGTCTCGTCACAGATCATTTTCTCCTGACCGCTCTTGCCACGACAACAACTCTCCCGTTTTTTGCGTGGTAACTGCAAGTAGAAAGCATCAAAATCTGGTCTCCGTACTCGGGCACGATCCCCGTGTCATAACAGGCATGTTCACGAACCTCCCGAATCAAATTTTGAAACTGCTCCTGATTCAGATTTCCCGCATAGCGATAATAGGGGAAATTCTCTCCTTGACCACCTGCGTTCGCATCTGCATCTGCTCCCGTCGCTGTTTCCTGTTCAAAAACCGTTTCCGGCTCTGAAACCGTTGTCCGAAACACGGCAAAGGCTTCATACAAGCACAAATTCTCCGGCATATAAAAATGAATCCAGCGATGAGTTTCCCAGTACTCTTTTTTTTCATAACACTTAAGCGAACCAAACATCGTTCCATTTCTCATATTATGCCCGTAGATCAACAGACAGTCACTCTCCGTCCCGCACCCTTCTGCAACAAACAGACTTCCGCCTGCCGAAGATTTTCCAAAAAAATCTTTTCGCAGATATTTTTGAGGGTCTCCCGGATCATTCATAACCGGAAGATCAACCATCGTTCCCGGAATCCAGAGCCATCCTGCAAAATCCGAATTCAGTCTGCTCAGTTTTGCGTAATCGCGGGTTTCATGATCCTTTTCCTGTTCAGGAAAATTTTCTTCCTGCAAATTTTGATCTGGCATTTTCCGCTCGGAACTTCCCTTTTCTTGTCCTTCCTCAAAATCATCCTGTGGCGAAGGCCAGGACTGCGTAACCGATCCTGTATCCTGCCGTGTCAATTCGACAAGCTGTGCAATCGTGTCTGCCTCTCTGACTGCCTGCATCCGGGTTCGCCCCCACTCAACAGAAGAAATCAGAAATACGACTGCACAGATCAAAATCCCAATTTGTCCTCCCGCATGTTCCCGTTCTTTCATTTTTTTCATGTTTTTCATGTTATTTCATTTCTGTTCTCTCATCAATCGCTCTCGTCAATCCCGTTTTCTCTGATTTTCTCTCATTTTTATGTCTTCTCATCGTCATCCACGTTCATGCCAGACGGCTTCCATTTTCCTCTGCCTTCCGTCTCTTCTTTCCGACAAAAGTTCCGATTACAAGTCCCGTTCCAACCACTCCGGAAGCTCCTGCAAGCAATGCCCAGAACCATTCATGGGTGAGATCTCCCGTCTTCGGCAAAGTAAACGGCTGAGGAAGAACTGCTTCCTGCTCTGGAAACAAAATACCCGGAAAAGTCTCCGTCGGCTCGCCAGTCGTTGTCTCCGACGTACTCGTCGAACTTGAACTTCCTGATGACGAAGATCCACCTCCGGATGAGGAACCATCTCCAGAATGACCACTGCCCCCTGACGACCGTGAATAGCGATTTGCAAACAGAATACTCTCCGCCTTCGCCCCAGGTTTCGTCTGCCCGTCCCCTGCACGCTTCTCAACGGAAAGTCCACTCTCCAATTTGCCATCCGCTCCATTTAAGATATGCACAGTCACCAGATAAGCACTTCTGTCTAGGGTAAAATTGGATCGATCCTGTGTTGTCTGCGTAACCTGATACACATAATCCCCCGGCACTGAATACGCAATCCGCTCAAAGGTTACATTTTCCCCGACATTTGCCGTCAGTACAAATTGATCGACATCCCCCGCACTCTCCGGCATCGGCGCATCTGACTGTTTCCTTGCAAGCTCAATCTGGTATGTCATTCCTGACGGCGCATTTCCTGACGTCTGCACCTGTACGGGAATGGATACCCAGATAAGGTCAGACGATGCAAATGCCATTGCCGGAAGTGCCACAATCCCGACCACCACTGCCAGAAACACAGCAATTCCCGTCATCACGACAGACTGTATCGACAACCATTTTCTTTTTATCTGATCCATATTTCCCGCTCCTCCTTCCGTTTTATTCCAACTTTCCAAACAGCACGACGCGTCCATCCGTCTGTGCGTCCACACAGGTTGACATTCCCACAATCTTATCTGAATCACTCACACCGATCTCCCGGTAAACGGATGCACGATCCCGAAGTTCCTCAAGCAGATTTTCATTCTGATATTCCGGTCCCGGATGATAGACAAGAGGATCATAGGCATTCGTCTCAAGACAGGCAAAGAGGACAACGCGAAACCTCTTCTCCGGCAAAACCAACTCTCCCTCCGGATGTTCATCAAAATACTCCGAGTCAAGAAATTCCATCACATCTCCAAACATTCCTCCATTGTCCATGTGATGACCATAAATCAAGTTATAGGGGTCTGAGAAATCCGGGCTGTTCATACACGACAGAAAAATCGATCCCGTCAGGGCAAATTCCCCAAACACGTTCTTATTGATGTACGTCATATCATCCTCCCCCTGCACAACCGGATAGTCGATATGTGTTCCCTCAATCGTCAGCCACCCCCGCGTATCCGGATTCAGCTTTGCCAGTTCGTCCAGACTGTACGTCCCTCCACTTCCATCCGTACCCGGCTTATACTGCAAAATCCGTCCTTTTGAAAATGCTTCCTGACTGAGCTGGAAGTTCTCCCAGAGCGACCAGCCACCGAAAAAAAGCATCATCAGAATCAAAATGCCCGCCAGAATCCGAAAAAACCTGTTTCCCGTCCGCGCCACATGACCTGCCAGTTCCACTCTGGGATCCCTCCTTTCTCACCCAAAATTTTACAAGTTATGGGGTTACAAAATTCACCTTACACACACATTACCAGCGACGTAAGGCGAGAAAGATCCTGCAAACCCGTGTGAAGCGTCAGTGCTTAGACCGTGTATTTTACGGTCTTATGCACTGCTACGCTGAACCCGGAGCGAGAGCGCGTTTGCAGGACTTTCTCTCGCCGTCGGAGCTTTTTATTTACTCCTCTCTCTTCTTGCGGAAGAACACACCACCGAGTGCTCCCGCCGCTCCGAGCATCAACGCATACGGTCCAAACTCCATCGCAATACCGGTCGGCGAAGTGATCGTCTTGTCATTCGTGTAAACAACCGTGTCATCCCCGGTATCTGTCTTACCGGTTGCAGTCAGACCATCTGAAGAATCTGCACCCGCGATCGTTGTCTGATATCCATCGGATGCATAACTTGCCTCGACGATCGTGTAGACATCATTTGCGGAAAGTCCATAGACCTCTATCGACTCGCCATGCTTGAGGGATACCGTCACGGCATCTGCTCCACTTGTGAGCACGAGTGTGCTTCCATCCGCAAGCGTGTAGTTTGTCGCATACTTCTCATTCTCCTGTCCGTTCACCTGAATTGTGAACTCAAACTCCTTGTCGCGATTGCCCTGATTACCGGTTACCTCCTTCATCAGCGTCAGCTTATGTACACCATCGTAATCATTTCGGAACATCAGATCATCCGACTTCGTCTCTCCATTATCCTTCGTCGCCTTCACAGCAGACACGATATAGCCGGTGTAGTCGGAATTATTCTCCACATAGACATAGACATCATAAACACTGTCATCATAGGTGATTCCCTCATACCGGTCTGCCACAGCTTCCGGAATAACCTCTTTCACCTGATAATGATAAATGCCCGGAGTCGTAAACTTCGTCGCATCCACCAAAATCGCTCCGGTCTTACTGTACTCCGCGAGCACACCCTCATTTCCCGGTGTGAAATCAAAGGAATTATTCGGGTCTAACGTCAAACCTCCGCTGATACCGGCATAGACTACCTCATCCTTGAATGTTCCTGCATCTCCCTCGGTAAGTTCAAACGAGAATGAGGTCGCCGGTGAGTACGTCTTTCCATCCGTCGGAACCTTCTTGATCAGATTCACGGACTCAATCGGTGCCACCTCTGCAAACGCCGGAAGCGCTCCAATAGAAGACAGCGCCACTGCCGTCATCGTTACCACCACTGCCTTCTTTCCCATTCTTCTTCGTCTCATAGATAATCCTCTCTTTCCAACACATTTTTTATATCTCAAAATCCGGTTCTTCTAAGCAAAATCAACACCTTTCCGAGAATTTCGCTCTTTTCCACCGGACCAAAATACCGGCTGTCCTCTGCACCGATTCGGAAATCTCCAAGCACAAAATACTGACCGTCTCCAAGTATTACGGGGTAATCGAGATGGTCTCCATCTCGGAGCGTATCGTAAAAAATATCCGTCTCCACAATCAGATTTCCATTTACCTTGAGACATGCGTCCTCCGTTACCTCCACCTGATCTCCACTCTTTGCCACAACTCTTCCTACATAACGTTTTCCATCCTTTCTGAGCACCACCACATCCTGAGTTCGCAGCTGTTTTTCCAGACGATAGTAGAACAACAGATCTCCGGCGCTGATCCGCGGTGACATCGCATTATCGTGCACGCGGTAAACCCCAAATACCACACCGAACATCACAATCAATGTAAGCGCCATAACTGCCAAATTCCGAAAAAACATCACAATTTCTTCTCTCTGCCAATTTCTCTCCTCCCGGTCTCTCTTCTCTGTCGTTTTCCTCATTTTCACTTCCCCATTTTCATTTTCCTCTGAACTTTTCACGCTTTCCTTAAACTTCTCACGCCTTTTTTGCACTTTTCCCACGTTTTCCCAAATAAACTTTTTACGTTGCACTTTCACAACTCTATTTTCTTCTCTTTCCTGTTGAAAAACATCCCTCACACCAGATCCAGACAGAGCCAAACAAGAGTCCCATCATCGCGAGCAGACCAGAAAGTTTCTGTCCCGGAATTCCTGTCGGAGACGTGATCTCCCGGTTATTTGTGAATGTTACCCGGATATCTCCCGCTCCACTTCCAATCACAAACCGGATCGTCTTTCCGGAATCCAGAATCTGCGTATCCGAAACATTTCCACTCACCGTCGGCGTCGTCTCATATCCGCTCGCACCTCCCGTCTCTGTGATCGTCACAACATCACCCTCGCGAAGTTCTGTGAGCACACGGGATCTTGTCTCATCTGAAGAAGCGTGATCCTTATCCTGAAGCGGAAATTCCAGCTGTCTGATCGGGCTTCCCGCTCTTGACACCTCCGCACGGAAAAAGAACTGTTCTCTCTTTCCGCCCATGTTTCCGGTCACCTGCTTTTCCACCGTGACCTGTGTCGAATAGATCACATAGGTATTCGCAAATTCTGCAATCGTCTCACTCTGGTCATGAACCTCAACAGTTGTACTTGTTCCGTTTTCTCCATTGACCGTACTCGTCGGACCCTGATATTTTTCCGAGAGCAGCTCTTTTACCGTCTCCGACACATTTTCAGATATCCCATATGTTCCGGTACCTACATTCTGAAACGTTCTCGTCGCTGAATAACTTCCGTCTCCATTTGCGATAAATCCGGAAAGCTCCGCTGTCAGAGTCTCCTTACTGCCCTCCTTCTTTGCCGTCACAGTCACCCGATAATTCTGCGCATCCTCTGCGTCAAGACCGAACACAGTCTTTTTAAGTGTCAAATGTCCGCGATCCGGTTTTGCCGGCGGAAGCTCCGTGCTGAACCACACGTTGTCGATCAGATTTCCCTGCGTCGCTCCACCCACGGCATTGACTGCAACAAAGAAAAATCGCGTCAGATACTGACCTGCCGGAACCTGATACTCGCCGGAATACGTTTTCCAGTCCGCCGGTCCATCTGTGATATCCGCACTCGTGAGTCCATCTGCAATCTGGAAATATTCCGGGTGCTCCGCCCAAAGTGTCTCCATTGCGCTCTGACTCGTGATATTAGAAGCGATCGCCTCCGGCGCCGACATGATCACGACGCGCATCGTATCAGCTCCCTCTTTACCGACGGGGGGAAATTCTCTGCCGACATGGGAAAGTTGCCAGTGAAGCTCCGATCCCGGAACCGTCAGGACATCCTGATATAGAGAACCATATGCCTCACAGTTGAGCTCGGCAGCCCTCTCGCCCTCTATATATTGCTCAAAATGATAGGCTCCACTCGGATTGTCCCCCGTGATCTCGATTTTTCCATCTGATCCCGTCGTCCTCCAGACAAGTCCGCTCGTTCCATTTGGAAGCTGCACAAAAGAAGATTTCTTATATTGAATCCACCTTGTCACAGAAGGGTTCTCAAATCCACCGTTTTGAATCTGCATATAATACGGTTCAGTGTAGGAGGAAGAAACATTTTTATTATTTTCGTCCCCCTCAAGCCACGCCTCTACTCGGTATGTATACTGCTTGTTCCGGTAATCCGAGTCTTCCGTCCGTCTCGTATAAATATCCAGGGCAACATTAAGTCTTCCGTCATCTGAAACGTTGTAGGAATCTCCGCTGACCTTAACGCGCTCTATTGCCTCCCAGTCTCCATCAGAAGTCTGACGGTACCACTGAAGAAAAAGTCTTCCCGATCCCCCCTGGGTCAGCTCTGAGCCATTGATCAGCGGAATCAGAGTTCCGCTATTTGTAATGTCATCTCGAATCGAAATCGATCGAATCGATGAGAGCTCCGTCCGGAATGTCACCGTGTAGGTCGAAAAACTGTCTGTCTTAAACTCAAGCGGTTCACCCTCCACATTCATCCGGCGCACCTTTATCTCCTCGCCGTTTTCAAGCATATGCTGAACCGCAAGCGACTCGGGATCTGCATCCTCCGGAAGTGCCCCGTCCTTGAGTTCAATATGTACCTCCACAACTCCGTCCGGCTCAATCTCCTCCCCCTGTTCATCAAGAAATCCTATGTCAAATGCCATCATCCCGTCATATGCAATCTCCTGCTGATCAAGAGCTTCTTTCGCTCTCTGGTATTCCTGATATTCTTCGCCATCCTGTCCTTCATCCCCGCTTATCTGCGTGACTTCAAGACTCGCATGATCCGGCAAGCTTCCCTGCTCTGCCCACGCACGCACAACCGCAATTTCTGTCTCCGACTCATAAAAGTCTGCATCGGAATCGGAGGCAAGATCTTTTAACTGCTCAAGCTCAAGATCCTCTGCCGTTGTCACAAATCCTCTTCCTGCCCTGCGGTCTGCCAAAACCATCTCCAGCCACTGACCCTTCAAGGTCTGGCGCTCGATATTTGAGGACGTCGCAACTACACCGGAACGTGTACTGGAAGTACCATCCGCATTTGAGGTTGTCCCAGATTCCACTTCCATCCCCTCTGTTGCCATCGTCTCAAACTCATCGGAATCGGAGTTTGTCGCACTGCCAAATGCATTTGATCCGGTCGACCATTCCTCATCCACCCCTCTCTTCACCCAGCTCTTCGGACCAATCGAGGCAATTCCAGTCGAATATCTTCCAAGATTTAAGCTGACGCGCTGTGTCACATCCGTCTGATTCGTGAAAAGAAACATCAGAGTCTCATCCCCCTGAAACTCATAGAGCTCCTGCTGAATTTTCACAGAATGAATATTCAAATTTTCTCGAAGATCTTTTCTTGAATCCCCGCTTAAATTGCGATCATTTTCCAAATCATCCTCTAAATCATTCTCAAGATTGATTCGATCATCCAGCCGGACAAACACATGAAGCCCGACCTTCTCTTTCCTGTTTTTCTTTGTGAAGTCCTCCGGAAGCGCAACCTCATACAGGTTCGCTCCCTCTCCATCCTCCCCGCAGAGAATGTTCTGGTACTCTCCGGCATATGCCCCTCTCCACTTCCGATCATCTGGATTCAGGGACTTCTGAGACTTCACGGTCTGCTGAATGCATGCGTAAAGCTGCTTTGGGTCAAGTTCGAGTTCCGTCACACCGCCATTTCCCGATGATGCCACCACTGCCAGGTGAAACAGTCCACTTCCCATCGCAAGCGTCACACACAAAAGTACCGCACAGAATCTTTTTCCGCGCATTTTCAGAACATGAACGATCCTGGATACCTCTTGCTTGAAATGTGTATCCATTGCCTTCCCCCCTTTCTTGAATCCCTTCCCGGGACACGCTCTAATGGAAAGATATGAAAGGGGGCAAAAAAATATGAAAAAAAGAATACCGTTTTCGGAACAATCCGTAAACAGTATTCTTTCTTTTTCGACGTTTCTTCGATTGTTATTCAGTTTTATTCGCTTTTTTGAGCTTCTTTTTCTTTTTTTGATGCCTTCTTTGTCACCTTGTCCGCCTTGCTCAGACTCTCAGATTTCTCAGACTTTTCCGCCTTCTCTGTCTTTTCTGTTTTTTCTGCTTTGTAGGCTTTTTCTTCTTTCTCAGCCTTCTCGGCTTTCTCAGCGGATTCCATCTTCATATCCTTGATCCGACGGAAATAAGAACTCATCTCGTCCGCCATTCCCGCGAGACGATTGAGCAGAGTCGAGAAATCCGTCAGCATCTCGTCATCCTGAAAATACGGGTAGACGATGTCATGATCGATCTCACTCCAACCTTCCTCAAAAAGCGTTCTTCCCTGAATCTCCACATAATATCCCTTATATTTAATGATATAGTGAAGAGACCGATAAATGCCGTCCGACTTGATGTCGATCAGGCGCTTGTCATAGATCCTGGTATCACCCGTTCTGCGGTAAACCTTCGGGCGCTCCGCAATGTAACAGTGATCGGGATTCTCATCAAAATCCATCAGACGGTCTTCTATATAACACTCCGGATTATTCTCAAACACGGAAGTGATATAGTTGTGAAAGTGAATCCAATCTTCCCGGTAGAGGAAGAAGACGCGGATTCCAATCAGGTCTGTCATATATTTCCAGTAATTTGTCCGATCAATATACTGATACGGATCGGGGGTTATCTGCTTCTTGCGAATGATCTTCTCAATCAGGTGACCGGGCTGTTTCGTTCGGTAACGGTAGGAATGAATGCCTGCACGCTCAATGTCATACAGGTAATCATTCACAAAATCCTTTCCGACCCGTTTCAACTGTCCCTCAAGCTGACAATAGTGATCATAGATCGCATTCAGCTCATCCCACTTCATGCCGGTTCGTTTCAGCTCTTCTTTTTCGATGTGATACTCTTTTAAAAATTTTTTCTTTTTAATCATCTTAATCTGGTTTCCAGAGAGGGATTACAGAGTAACCTTCATAAAGTTCTTCTTACCGCGCTTTACAACCATTCCGTCTCCGCCGAAATCATCCTTCGTGAAGGATGCCTTGATATCCTTTACCTGAGTTCCGTTGACAGATACACCGCCCTGTTCAACGTTTCTGCGAGCCTCGGAACGGGAGGAAGCAAGACCAGATTTCTGAAGAACAGCGAGAAGGTCGATTGCTCCGTCCGTGAAATCCTCCTCTTTCAGCTGGTAGGATGGCATATTCTCAAGGCTTCCCTGACCGGAGAACAGAGCCTTTGCAGCGGTCTGAGCCTTGACTGCCTCTTCCTCACCGTGAACGAGTTTCGTCAACTCAAATGCAAGAATCTCTTTTGCAGTATTTAACTGGCTTCCTTCCCATTTATCCATCTCATCGATCTGCTCAAGCGGAAGGAAGGTCAGCATACGCAGGCACTTTAATACGTCTGCATCGTCGACATTTCTCCAGTACTGGTAGAAATCGAACGGGGAGGTCTTATTCGGATCAAGCCATACAGCGCCGGACTGGGTCTTACCCATCTTCTTGCCCTCGGAATTTAAGAGCAGGGTGATCGTCATCGCATGAGCATCCTTACCCAGCTTACGACGAATCAGCTCGGTACCTCCGAGCATGTTGCTCCACTGATCGTCTCCGCCGAACTGCATGTTACAGCCGTAACGCTGGAACAGCTCATAGAAATCGTAGCTCTGCATGATCATGTAGTTGAACTCAAGGAAGCTCAGTCCCTTCTCCATACGCTGTTTGTAGCACTCTGCACGGAGCATGTTGTTTACGGAGAAGCAAGCACCTACATCGCGAAGCAGTTCAACGTAGTTCAGCTTTAACAGCCAGTCTGCATTGTTTACCATCATTGCCTTGCCCTCACCGAAATCGATGAAACGGCTCATCTGCTTCTTGAAGCACTCACAGTTGTGCTGGATCGTCTCAACCGTCATCATCTGACGCATATCGGTACGTCCGGACGGATCACCTACCATTGCGGTACCGCCTCCGATCAGAGCGATCGGCTTGTTTCCTGCCATCTGAAGACGCTTCATCAGGCACAGTGCCATAAAGTGTCCAACATGAAGGCTGTCTGCGGTCGGGTCAAATCCAATGTAGAACGTTGCCTTTCCCTCATTGACCATCTTACGGATCTCTTCCTCATTTGTCACCTGCGCGATCAGACCGCGGGCAACCAGCTCTTCGTAACAATTCATCGCTGTAATCTCCTTTTTCTCTTTTTCGTTCTTTTTTCTTCGTTGCTTCTGTCTTTCTTTTTTATTTCTTGTCTGTGTTTCTTATTTGTTTTTTGATTTCGCTCTTTTTGGGGGAAATCTTTATTTTCTGCGCTTGCGTGCATCTGAAAATACGATTCAAACACACGTCTATTCGTGAGAACCGAGAAGTCCGGGCGTTATCAAGTTCCTATGAAAGAAAAAGCCCCGCCCTCTCAATGGTTCTGCCATCAAAAGGACGAGGCGCATGCTCGTGTTACCACCTTCTGTTCACAGACAGCTTGCACTGCCTGCCTCACTGAGCGTCATATTCTATCATCTGTGATTGTTCTGCATGGTTTCTATAACGTTCCGACATGATAACGGTCGCCGACTCCGTCACAGCCTACTGATGTCCCGCTCTCTGAAACAAAACAAAAATCGGATCGATTCTTTGCTCTTTTTCTGTTCACGACCACGTTCAGTGTGAAGCTCAAGGATGTATTCCCATGCCGTCTCTCCGCGCGCCTCTCATCTTCCGGCTACTTTCTGTGCGGGTATTCCCGATGGTACTTCTTCCTCTCATTGCCTGACTGATTTTCACTTTTCTGATCTCTGATCACAAATTCTGTCGGATTCCTATCCAGTTTGATTTCTATCCAATTTGGATTCTACTCGATCTGATTCCTATCCGATCTGATTGCTGTCGCATTCCCATGCGCCGAAAATTTTGCGATCACGCTTGCATTATAGCCTTTTCCCAGGATGTTTGTCAAGCCCCTTGCCGAATGCGATTTAAATGAGATCAATCTCAATCTTCTCATGCTTCGTATCAAAATCTGTTCCCACGAGAAGCCCCTGATCCTCGTATTCCGCTTCGCCCATCTGATTGTCATATGGGTCCTGTCTCAGATACTTTTTCGGGAAATAAAAATCACTCTGATACTCGCAGGTTGTCGGAATCCGGTATGGGTCGAGATTTCCGAAATAAAACTCCCAGCGCTCGAGATCTCCCGCTCTCCACGCAGCTCCTCCAAACGAGGCATCTGCATACAGCCAGCCATACGACTCTATGTAGAACTGTGCCCAGTCGTGACAGCCGATATTCTTCGGACATGCATAGAGACCGGACTGCCATCTCGCCGGCACACCGACGATTCGGCAGAGCGTGATAAAGAGCAGTGCCTGAAGTCCGCAATCGCCTTTTAAGTTTGTCGCCGTAAACGTCGCCTGCTGTTCGATCGTAAAGTAGGAGCGCACATAGGAATACATCACATGAGTCGTGATATAATCATAGATTTTCTTTGCCTTTCTCACCGGATTTGTCTCATCCCCGACAATCTCCTGCGCAAGTGCTCTCAGATATGGAGTAAAACGGATATGCGGGAGTTGTTCCCCCAGATACTTTTTCGCCTCTTCCCGCTCTCCATTCGGTTCATTCGATTCTTCCTCTTCCCGGCTCAAATCCAACTTTTCGGCGGCTTCTTTCCAGTCCCAGTATTTCATCTCATTCTCAAGTTCATATTCCACCTCAAAGGTCTGCCCACTCTGATATTCTGTCTCAAAGCAGATCGTTCTCTGAAGCGCAGACGTCGGAGCCACCTGTCCACACTCCGGACTGCAACCGAGATATGCAAATTTCTTCACCTGAGCATACTCGATCGGAAGCGGAAGCTGTACCTGAATCTTTGTGCCCTCTCTTCTCGCAGACGGACGCAGAGATGCTGTACTCTTGATATGAATCTTGCTTCTCAGACTTCCCTTTTCCTTCATCTTGTGCATCACATCATCGAGCATATTGAGCTGTGCTCGGCGATCCCAGATCGTCTCCTCATTGAGCAGACGATAGCTAAGATCTTTCCGGGTCTTGATCAGGTTGTCAATGAAATTGTCCTTGAGTTTGATCTCCCCGTTGATGCAGATCCACTCAAACGCTCCCTCCACCAGAAGATCATCGAGTTCCTCATTTTCAAAATCTGCAAATGTCTCCTTCATCATATTGATCGCACTCTGCCAACTGTGCGGATACTGCTGTGGCAGGCGTACAAGGATCTCCCGTTCAAGAAGCAGACGCTCCCTCAACGCTTCCGGAATCTCTTTTTGAAGACGCTTGTCAATCACCTTGTTTGCGAGTTTCAAATGTCCCATTGCCTTGAATCTCGCAATATCCTCCGGAAGTTCCACAGTCAGCGCGTCAAGGTTCTTCACACTGCCACCCGCTTCGAGGTGAATTCTGTTTTCGTTCTTATTGTTCGGATTCTCCTGTTTTTCCTTCGAGTATTCTCTCTTATCTTCTGCTTCACTCATTGTCGTTTCTATCCTTTCTTTTCTGTCGCACTTTCCGCTCTCTGATCTTTCCCGATATCTGCCAGTCTCTTTCCCGCTCTCATCAATTTTTTGGCAGACGCCAGAGAGCCCCGGCTCCGATGATTCCGGCATCGTTTCCAAGACTCGCCGTCACAAGACGCGTATTTTTCCCGGAACTTCGCGAATAAATCATCGGGGCAACTCTCTGCCTCAACGGTGCAAGCAATTCTTCTCCCGCTCCACTGATTCCGCCTCCAATGCAGAGCACTTCCGGCTGAATGATATTGATGATATTTGCAATTCCCTCCGCCAGATCATCGAGATAACAATCAAATACTTTTTGGGCTGTTACATCCCCTGCCCGGACCGCCTCAAAAATCAGTTTTCCTTCGATTGCCCTTCGATCTTCCGCGCATAATCGATTCAGAAGCGAATCCGGATTTTTCCCTGCTTCCCGTTTTGCCGACCGGACAAGCGCAGATGCCGACGCATACGCCTCAAAACATCCCCTTCTTCCACAGGTGCATTTACGCCCGTTCTTTCGGATCACCATATGTCCGAGCTCCCCGGCAGAAGCATTGACCCCGTTCACAATCTTTCCATCGAGAATCAAGCCACCACCGACTCCGGTTCCAAGCGTCACTGCCACCATCGACTTACTGCCCTGACCACTTCCTGCTAAATACTCTGCCCAGGATGCCGATTTCGCATCATTTTCTGCATAGACCGGACATGAAAACCGATCCCGCAACATTCTCACAAACGGAACGTTGTCGAGGCCAAAATTATTTGCATACTCCACACTCTCTTTTTCCTGATTGACGGTTCCCGGAATTCCAATTCCCACACTTTCGATCTCTGCAAAACTCAGATTTTGAACATCTAGCAGTCGGATTGCCAGCCGAAAAATTTCATCTGCCAGATCTTCCGGCTCTCTCGGCAACCCCGTCGGAGCCTGCATCTTCGCCTCGATCTCAAACCTGTTTTCCGCCGTCTCCCTGACGATTCCAACTGCAATCTTCGTTCCCCCAAGATCAATCCCCAAATATCTCTGTCCCATAAGCGGTCTATCTCCTCACCTGTCGCTGTCTTTATCCATTGTCTTTAACGATTGTCTTTGTCCATTGCCTTTATCCATTTATCCTAGTTCCATTAATCATACCATTTTTTATCAGACTTGTCATAAGATTCTTGTCAAATAACCATGTCTCCGATACACACAGAAAATGGCGGTAGATCCATTTTTTATCTGGACCTACCGCCATTGTTTTTTTATTTATTTCAAACACTCCCCGTTTGTTTCGATCACATGCCGATACCATCCGAACGACTTTTTCGGAGTACGCTTTAAGGTTCCGTTTCCGGCGTTATCCCGGTCTACATAGAAAAGCGATAGCACTTAAATCCCATCTCTGCCATATACCGGATATCTTCTTTCCAGTGATGGTACATATCGGTAGCGCCGTGGGACGGATAAAAAGAATCCTCCGGCAAGGTGTGATAATCCATGATGCTCTCCATCACTGCCCGTCTGTTTTCTCCCCAGGGAATCACATCTACCGTTCCCAATCCCTTTCCGCCTTCCAGATAACCGCAAAAATCGATCTGATCCGCCCGCATCATCCTGTTAAAAATCCGGTTTATCACATTTTTATCCATACACATTCGCGTATCACTGATCACTTTGTCATACAGTGCTGGAATCACGTTCAAAACATCCTGGTAGGTGCTTTTTTCGTTGATCGGTTCATTCTGAAGCAACTGATTGATCCGGATATTTTGCACACTCTCTGAAACAATCTGGAATTTCAGCTCCTGATATCCGGCAAGTCCAAGTTTCTTACTCAAGCGGATTACTGTCGCCTTGTTGGTGTAAGATGCCTTTGCCAGCTCTTCTGCAGACATTGGCAGAATTGCTTCCGTGTGCTCCAGGATGTAGCGTGCCACAGCCTGCTCCTGATGAGTAAATCCCTTCATTTCTGTAAGTTGTTCAAAAATCATCCCTCAACCTCATTCCATCATTTTCTTTGCCGGTGGCAAAAGTCCGATACCCCCACCGATGAGGGGACACCTGCTCTGAGTTATACCATTATTTTACCATAGATAAAGGAATTCGTGAAGTTGGGGTTATTCTCTTATTATTCTCTTCTACACGCCTAAGTAAGCGGTCTGATCTTGAAACAGTGATCAAGCGGTCCGCTTCCCTTTCCAAGATCCAGACCGGAGGCAAGTGCTCCCGTGAGGTACTCTTTTGCGAGTTTCACACTGTCCTCCACGCTCTTTCCGTCTGCAAGTCCGCAGGCGATCGCCGACGAGAGTGTGCACCCGGTTCCGTGTGTGTTCGGGTTGTCGACCCGGCTTCCGCGAAACCAGATCCACTCCCCATTGCGATAGAGAACATCATTGGCGGTTGAGATCTGATGACCACCCTTTACCAGAACCGCACCGCCGTAGCGCTTTGAGATCTTCTCTCCGGCTTCTTCCATCTGAACTTCATTCTCAATCCTCATCTCTGCGAGAATCTCTGCCTCCGGAATATTCGGCGTCAAAACTGCCGACAGCGGAAGAAGTTCCCCCGCGAGCATCCCCATTGCATCCTCAGCGAGAAGCCGTGAACCGCTCGTTGACACCATAACGGGATCGAGTACGATATTCTTGGCATGATATTCACGAAGTTTCTGTGCAATCACACAAATCGTCTCTTTTCCAGAAACCATTCCGATCTTCACTGCATCCGGAACAATATCTGTAAACACACTGTCAAGCTGAAGCCCGACAAATTCCGGATCTGTCTCAAAAATCCCTGCCACTCCGGTCGTATTCTGCGCCGTCAACGCTGTAATCACACTCATGCCGTAGAGGCCAAGCGCTGTCATCGTCTTCAAGTCCGCCTGAATTCCGGCACCTCCACTGCTGTCCGATCCTGCAATCGTCAGAACCGTTTTCCGGCTGAGTTTTTTATCGTCTCTGTTTTCCATCCTGTCACCCATCACTCATCATTTGTCACTTATCACTTATCATTCGTCAAAGATCGTGACAATCTCTCCGTCCATGATACGATTCATATTCTTGACTGCACAGAAATTTCCGCACATTGAGCAGGTATCCTCTTTCTCCGGCTTTGCAGAAGCGCGGTATGCTCTCGCCTTCTCCGGATCGATTGCGAGCTTGAACATTTCCTCCCAGTCAAGTTTCTTTCTCGCTGCGCCCATCGCGCGATCCCAATCCTTTGCACCCTTTACGCCCTTTGCAATATCGGCTGCATGGGCTGCAATCTTGGAAGCAATGATTCCCTCTTTTACATCATTGACATCCGGAAGACGAAGATGCTCCGCCGGGGTGACATAGCACAGGAAAGCTGCTCCCGATGCCGCCGCAATCGCACCACCAATCGCTGCGGTGATGTGGTCATAACCCGGTGCAATATCGGTGACGAGCGGTCCAAGGACATAGAACGGAGCACCCTTGCAGATCGTCTGCTGAATCTTCATGTTTGCGGAAATCTGGTCAAGTGGCATATGACCCGGTCCCTCTACCATAACCTGCACATCCTTCTCCCATGCACGGCGGGTCAGCTCTCCGAGTGTCACAAGCTCCTCAATCTGGGAAATGTCTGTTGCATCCTCAAGACATCCCGGACGGCAGGCATCGCCAAGGCTGATCGTCACATCGTACTCCCGGCAGATTTCCAGAACGCGGTCATAATACTCATAGAACGGATTCTCCTGTCCGGTCATCATCATCCATGCAAAGATGATCGATCCGCCTCTCGATACAATATTCATCAGGCGCTTGTTGTCCTTGAAACGCTTTGCGGTGCTCTTGTTGATGCCGACATGGATCGTCATGAAATCCACGCCATCCTTTGCATGCATCTCCACAATCTTCAGCCACTCCTCCGCGGTGATATCCTTGAGCGCCTTGTGATAGTAGACAACGGCATCGTAAATCGGCACGGTTCCGATCATTGCAGGGCACTCTGCGGTCAGTTTGCGACGAAATGTCTGCGTATCTCCATAGGAACTTAAATCCATGATGGATTCTGCCCCCATCTTCACTGCGTCATTTACCTTCTCCAGCTCCATATCCATATCTTTCCAGTCACGGGAAGTTCCCAGATTGACATTGATCTTCGTCTTGAGCATCGAACCGACTCCGTTCGGGTCAATCGATGTGTGCAGACGATTACACGGAATGATTACCTTGCCCTCCGCAATCAGGGCACGCAGTTCTTCCTCGCTCATCATTTCTTTTTCTGCTACAATCTTCATCTCCGGCGTGATAATTCCCCTTCTCGCCGCATCCATCTGTGTTGTGTACTCTCTCATTTTCTCTCCTCCTATCACACGTGATATACAAATAACATACAAAATCCATGAATTCATATCATCAGATAGAATTTAATATAAAAAAACGGCATCCTGTATGGGAACGAGATGTTCTTTACAGGATGCCGTCTGAAATGTTCTTTCGGTCATCGGTCTTCGCATTCGATCCCTACGTTGGCATTACCCAAATCAGGTTATTAAGGTCGAAGTTTGATTACTTCCTCTCAGCCCGCTTCCACAAGCTCCCTTTGTTTGCTCTTATTAAGTTATCTGATTTTATTCTTTTTTAGTGTATCACTGTCGAATCATTCTGTCCAGTTTTTTCTATTTTTTCTTGCTAAGTCTTATTTTTTTATTCTACGTTCTCTCGAATTTCCTTTTCTGGCTCCGTTCCTGCGTCAGCCTCATTCCTCATCCTCTTCGTCCACTTCTCCGATTCAGACTTTTCTTCCCTTCATTCCTTCAGATGTAGCTATCTCTTTATTTCGCCTTGTGGTATCCTCTCCACGGATTTCCCTCTTTCTGAAACTCTTTTCTCAAGTCTTCCTCCTCCAATCCGAGCTTGCCACAGTACACGAATCCAAGTTTTGTGAGGAGATTCTGCATCGGCTTATTGTCGTCATGCGTATCGATTTTCAGATTTCCACACTGTTCAAATGCCCAGTTTAAACAAAACGAACCTGCTCCGCGTGTTCCCTCTGCCACCGCAATCCGGTGAACGACCCCGTAAGGTCTGTCATTGAGCCACTCTCCTGACTCAAGCCAACGGTAAGACGGTTCATCTTCCTGCTTCGCAAAATAGAAGACTGCCTCGATCTTCTCTCCGTCCATGCAGACATAGCATTTCTTCTGATGAATATTTTCTTCAACCAGATCTCTCGGCGGGTAAACTGTCTCCCACTGGGTCGGATTTCCGTTTTCCGCCATAAATTTCTGTGCATACGCATAGATTCCCATAATTTCTTCAAGCTGTTTCGGCTGTGCCACTCTGATCTCTCTCATGTTCTCTTGATTCTCCTTTTCTCTTCGCTATTTCTCAATTCTCAGTTTCCGTTCTGATTTCATTCTCATTTTGATTTCTCTCGCTGTTTTTCTTGCGAACTACCCATTTCACTCATCGAACAGTCGACAATTTCCACTTGGATATTTCAAAATAACAACTAAAAGATTCTCGGGAGCGCTCCCTGTTCTGTCATCCAGCCCTGACATTCTGCCTCCACAACGCCAAGCAGTTCCTCCGGTGTCTCCTGGCATCCGCTGTAAAGCCAGATCTTGATAATCTGAAAAATTCCTCCACGGAAAAATTCCATCCGATACTCCTCCAGCGAGCCCTGACTCTCCAGACGCTTCTGTGTCCGCTTTCTATCATAAGAAAACATCCCGTAAGGAGTATCATTTCCCAATTTGAAGTAAGTCTTGTAAAAAATTTGATTTGCCTTTATATGGCGAAACAGGTTCAGATAATAGCTTCTGCCATCTGCCTCCGCTCCCGCCTCAAAGGCTTCCTGTTCCCGCTGATACAGCTCCGGCAATACCTTCTCGAGTTTGTTGCGAACCGAATCTGAGAGGTCATACACGTCTGCATAACTTGCATAAAATGTGGTTCTGTTCAAACCTGCCTGTTTGCAAATATCGGTAACCTGTATTTCATTCAATTTTTTTGTTCTGAGAAGCTCCATAAATACCTTCTCAATACATTCCATAGATGCACGTTTTCTTTTATTATTTGGTTTATTCATATGCTTTTTATGCTGGTTCTCCTACATTATTTCAACAGATGTCGGCTTATTTATCTCTTTAACACAACATATGTTTGTTTATTTTCTTCATTTATCACAACATATGTTGATTTATTAATTCTTTATTTCAACATATGTCGGTTTTATTGATGAGATTTCTTTTATTATCTCAATAGATGTTTGTTTATTTATTTCTTAATATCCATACAGATGTTGTGTTATTCCTTTATTTCAACACTTGTATGGATAATATTGCCATTTTTGAGCCTTTTTATTATACTCTACTTGATTTAAATCAACAAGTGTTGTTTTAATAGAAAAACCTGCTTAAAAAAAGCTGGTTTTATTCTCTTTTTCATATAAAAAACCTGCATGTTAAGCAGGTTATAAACAGGTTATTAATATGGTTTTTAACCTGCATTTGTAGGTTGTTTTTGGAAGTATCAGGCAGGTTTTTAAGGGTTGTTTGAAGAGTATTTTAAGAGTATTTGAGGTTGAAAATTTGAGTTATCCACATTATCCACAAAAAATATTACATGATATTCATTGATATATGCATGTTTATTCACTCTATTTATCCACAAGTTTTCCACAATCTCGTGCCAAATAACATCGAAATGGAACTTCCTTATCCTCCACAAAAATTTCCAATAAAAATAAAAAACCAGAGATTCCACAGATCCTCGCCCTTTCGGGGGGGGTATCTGCGAAACCTCTGGTCTCTTTAAAAATACTTCTTTAATTTTTTTTGATTCCTTTTTTTAATTCATTGATAGTGATTTAGCCTTAACTTGGCTCCTCCGGCGAGCAAGCGATGCAAACTCGCTCTCGCTCCGGGTTCATCGCAACGGTGCATAAGGCTGTAAACCACTCAGCCTAAGCACCGGCGATTCACACGGGTTTGCACGTGCTTTCTCGCCTTCGTCGCCCTACTGCCTATCATGACAATTCTTCACGATAAGAAAACTTCTTCCACTATTTCACATCCAAAAAATTCATTCAATCAGAACTTGTTTCATCGATAATGACTTAGTTCTCAGCGTCTTCTTCGACCAGCTCGGATTCTTCGACTGTCTCTTCGACATCGCTCTCATCCTCGATCTCAGCGTCCTCTGTATCTTCTTCTACCTCGTCTGTGTCAGCTTCGGAATCCTCATCGGACTTTTCTTCAGAATCAACTTCCTCGGAATTGCTATCCTTGGAATCTTCCTCAGATTTCTCATTCTCGTCTGCCTGCTCGCCATCGGAAGACTCGGAAGAATTGTTCTTCTCCTCATCGTCATCAGAAGCCGTCTCATCCTTCTTGGAATCGTCCTCTACGGTCTCATCCTTTGCGTTCTCGCCGTCCTCTGCGATTTCTTCTGTCTGATCGTTCTCGATCTCAGTCTTCTTCTCAGCTACCTCGGTTGCCGGAACTTCCTCAGTAATCTCATCCTCATTAGCTTTGATTACATTCTCAAATCCCTTGAAAAGTTTTACCTCATCCTCAGTGAGATCTGCCTCTGACAGATCAAGAGTTCCCCAGCTTGCATCATCGTTATACTGAACAGTCTGGTAGGTTGCTAACCATCCACTGTTAAGCTCAACTGCACCTTCCAGTTTCAGATTCAAATCGCCAGTTACCTCTCCACTGCTCTGTCTTCCGACGAAGGAGTAAAGCATTGCGCCCTCATCACCGTTGACCGTCACAGAGATGTCTCCATCGAGCTTACCGCTGTACTGTGCACCGATGAACTTGATCTTAGATGCTCCGCTTACAGAAACAGTCAAATCACCGATCAGCTCTGCATTTCTTGCAACTCCGTAAATCTCAAACTGTCCAGACTGGATATTGATCTCCGGATTTCTCTCAACACTGCCTGTCTTCGAGCTAGCGTAGAGCGTTGTGTAACTCCACTCGCTTTCTGCAAGACCCTCACCAGCAGTAAAGTTATGACCGTTGAGATATGCCTCTGCATCCCAGTCAAGGTTGGAGATTTCCAGATCACCGTTCAGCTCAAGTGCATACTTGGATTCGAGCTTGTAGCACTCGCCCTCTGCGGAAGTGATTGTGAAGCTTGCCTTCGGCATCTCCACACTGTCTTCAAGGTTAATATCCTTATTCAGAACAATCGTGTCACCATCCTCAACCTCTGCAAATGCTTTCTCAAGGCTGGTGTAACCGGTATCACCGATCATAACGGTATTCTCATCCGGCTTCTCCTTGTAGGTGATTGAAATCTGTCTTGTATCAAGCCAGTTCTCTCCATCCTTCGTCGATGCCACATTAATATAAAGCGTACCGCCCTGCTCATTTGTGAATGTCGGAGTGAATGCTCCGTCATACAGCGTCCAAGTATCTGCATCCGGAGTCTCTGTTGCAGAGGAATCCGTTTCATGATAGTAAATCTCAGTGCCCTTCACCGCACAACTCAGTGTTACCTCAGGTGCCTCGTCAAACTCATACTTACCGTAACGTGTTCCATAAATCTTCTTTTCCGGATTCAGGGAAACGCTTACTTCTGCACTCAGAGCTTTTTCCAGAGCAACATCGATTGCATCGAGAACCTTCTGCTGTTTCTCTGCATCGTAGTCATCCAGGAGATCGATCTTCGTGCTCTGCTCATAGAAGACTTCTGCAAGCAGTTCTGACAGGAAGTCTCCACATTCCTGCTGCGATTCTTCATCAAGGCTAACCAGGGAGATGATCGGTCTGTCTCCATATCCATTCGTTACAGTTACGGTTGCTTCGAGATCATCGGCGCTTCCGGTGTAAGTTCCGGTCTTGTAGATTGCACTCGGAACATTATCCGTAAATGCGCACCATACAGAAACGATCTTACTGCGGTTTCCATCCGCATCAAAACCAGCAAACTTCACCTGAACCTTATCACCATTCTCTTTATTATTTGCATAAACAGTAACAGAACCATAGCATCTGCTTCCGTTCTCCAGCGTCGGATCCGATCCATCTGTCGTACAGTAAACGGTTGTGTTCTCACCAGCAGAAATTCTGAGGTTTACACCGTAGCTCTTTCTTGTTACGAGAGTTTTCCATCCTGCAGTTACAGTCGGTGCCATCACGGTCTCGTCGCTCGAATCAATCGGCTCAGAGCGCATTGCATCGATGACTGCATACTTCACTGCATCCGAAGATACGGTTGCTCCGGTGACTGCATCGACACGCAGATCAGAGGTGCTGTTCGGAACCGTCTTTGCATTTACCAGTTCTTCAAGATCTTTTCCTGCAAACTTTGAAGAAATGCCCTGCTCAGATCTCGGGAACATGTACGGACCCCAGAATGCCTCATCGCGGATATCGGTTGTCTCTGTTCCATTATCCTCAATCTTGACAATCTTTCCATTAGCAACAGTAACTTTGAGCTTTGCAGTATACGGCTTGCCCGACGGGGTATTGACGATCGAGCTTCCCTCGTATACTCTCATACCACTCTGTGTTTCCGGAATCTCAATAAACTGAACTTCCTGCTCCGTAACAGCGGAAGCCACACCGTTCTTGATTGCAACTGCCTTGACTGTAATTGTCTGGTCTGCATTTGTCTCAGATGTGATTGTAATCACACCATCCTCTGCGGTCAGAACACCGCTTCCGTTTGCGGACGGATCACTGCCGTCGATCGTATACCTCACAACGGCGTCATCCTCTGCCTCCACGGCAAGCTCTGCACTGTCTGTTCCTGTATAGAGGAATTTCGTGCGGAAATCAGCAGTCGTCAGCTTCGGTGCATCCGGCTTCTCAACTCCATTATCCGGAAGTGCATTCTTAACTGCCTTCTTGATTGCATTTGCCGAATAAGTTGCTCCGGACTTCGCATCTACCTCATCCACCGTATCTTTCGTCTTTCCGATGAAACGAGACAGCACTTTATCCAATGCAGTCTGCCAGAAGTACTGATTGCTGCCCGGATTCGTTCCGTTATCTTCTACCTTCTCGATAACACCGCTCTCTGCATCATAGGTTACTTTTACTTTTGCCTCATAATCGAAGACTTCTACCGTTGCAGATCCCTCTGCGACGGTTCCCTCCGGCTTCGGTGCCTCGCCTGCGGTCATCTTGAATGTCAGGTTCTTCTTATATCCGGTTGCCTCAACCTCGATCTCATACTTCTCGCCGTTCACAAAGACCGCCTTATCGCCATTCTTTGCATCCGTCTTGATCAGACCGGTGTTCGGGTCGATGATGCTCACAGCGCCTCGTCCACTTGCCTGATACTTCGTTCCGTTTACCGTTACAGAAACAATCGAGGACAGGTAAGCCTTAAATTCGTCTTCCGTCATATCTTCTGCTACTGTCAGAGACCATACACCATCTGCATTTGCAGTCGCGGTTGCCGGAATGCTCTCGGTCGTCAGAACAAAGCTTGCAGTCAGTTCTGCGTACTTGTCTTTCTTATCCTTTGCGGTCAGCGTGTAAGTTCCGGCAATTGCCTTTCCACTCCACACAACCTGACCGTTCTCAACCGTAAATCCATCTGCGGTATTTCCATTCGGATCGGTGATCGTGTACTCTGCCTCATAATCATCCGGAACCGCATCAAGTCCGCTAATCTCTGCCTTTCCAGACTCAACGGTTGCACCAGCAACATCAAACTCTGCATGAGCAAACTTGAACGGTACATAGACCTCATCGTCAAGCGTGATTTCCAGTACACCATTGCTTGTGTAGTAGGTCACTCCGGTGATTGCCTTGCCCATCATCGACTCGTAATGCGCAGATTTCAGCGTATTTCCATGAGTCGTTGTCACAATACCTGCGGACCATGCAAGGTTTGTTCTCAGCCAGATATTCTCAAGGTGACGCAGACCGTAGTCCTCACCCTTATCGGTATGAAGAACAACACCGTAAACGGTTGTATCATTGTTGATTGCAGACGGAAGTCCGGTAAAGCTCAGCTGATAATCGCCGTAATTAGTCTCCGTAGAAAGGGTTGCACTTACACCGCTCGCGATATTTTCTTTCTCGCCCTGAACCTCGCCGAAGGAAAGCGTTCCATTCTCGTCAATCGTCAGCTCCTTGTAATAATCCGGAGTCTGAGAGAGAACATAGTAGGAGTAGTCTGCACTCTCAAACAATGCTTCCCTGCCCTCGTATGTGGTTGTTACTTCCTTACCACGGTTCGTCACAGTGATCGTCAGAGAATCGCTGTCTGTGATCTGCTTAAACTTGCTTAAATCTGCATCCTTTGCAATCTTAACCGGGAAGATTACACCGCTGATGTCGGTTCCGTCGCTGTTTACATGGTAAGAACCACCTACAAGGCTTCCGGTTCTTGTCTTTGTCTTGGTTGCGGAGGAAACGCCATCGACCGGCATCTCATTGCCCTCGATCTCTGCTTCGTAGAATGCCTCATATGGGATGTTCATCAGTACATACT